>Ga0302324_100005379_pt1 | contig 27906 bp, 17 predicted proteins | sample Palsa_T0_1_FD_201949 | JGI IMG/M metagenome (GOLD analysis project Ga0302324, IMG submission 201949) | Peat permafrost microbial communities from Stordalen Mire near Abisko, Sweden - Palsa_T0_1 | ecosystem: Environmental > Terrestrial > Soil > Palsa > Peat permafrost | place: Sweden: Abisko...
TCTTCTGCCAACAACGCACGGACTGCGCCGATCATGTCGGAACTACCGTATAAGTGTTCCGCTTCATGGAATGACCCGTCCGCTTCTCGTGCCACTTGCCGCAGGTGCGCGAAGTGAATGCGCGGCGCGAATTCGCGGAGCATCGCGAGCAGATCGTTGTCCGCCCGCGCGCCGAACGAGCCCACGCAGAACGTCAAGCCATTCGCAGCGGCGTCGACGCCATGAAAGATTTGGCGCACATCTTCCGCAGTGGAAACCACGCGAGGCAGACCGAATAGCGACCACGGCGGATCGTCAGGATGAATGCCCAGGCGAACCCCGCACTCCTCAGCAATCGGGGCCACTTCGCGAAGAAAAGCGAGCAGATTGGCGCGAAGGTCGGCGGGAGTAACTCCGTGGTATTCGGACAGTTGCCTGCGAAGCGCCTCGCGGTCATACGAAGCTTCCGCGCCGGGCAAGCCCGCGATTATCGTCTCCTCGAGATCGATCCGGCGAGATTCCGGCATCGCATCGAAGCGCGCCCGCGCCGTAGCAATCTGATCGGGGTGATACTCAATTTCCGCGTTCTTTCGCTGGAGGATAAATACGTCATACGCAGCAAAGTCGACAGCATCGAATCGCAACGCATATCCGGTGGAGGGCAAACACCATTTCAAATCGGTTCGGGTCCAGTCCACCACGGGCATGAAGTTGTAGCAAACCACCTTCACTCCCGCTCGGGCCACCGCGGCCAGCGAATCTTTCCAGGCGTCAATGAATTTGTGGAAATTCCCCGAATGCAGCTTGATGGAATTGTGGACAGGAATGCTTTCGACCACCGACCAGACCAGGCCCGCGGCTTCAATCTCCGCCTTGCGCTTCAGCACTTCCGCCAGTGGCCACGCTTCGCCGCTATAGATATCGTGAAGAGCAGTGACGATTCCGGTCGCGCCGGTCTGCTTCACCTGCGACAACGAAATTGGATCGCGTGGTCCAAACCAGCGCCAAGTTTCTTTCATGATATAGGAGCGATCTCCGCGGGCGTCGCTATCGACGCAGCCTATTTTCCGCCACCCAGAGGTACAAAATCCAGCATCACCGGAGAATTAACTTCGATCGATTGGCCGGTGGGAGTCAAACGGCCCGATTCCTTGTTGATGCGAAACACGAACACGTTGTTGGAATCCTGATTTGCGGCGATCAGCCAGGCGCCCGAAGGGTCGAGAGCAAAGTTGCGCGGCGTCTTTCCTCCGGTCGGAACGCGTTCGATCAGATTAAGCGTCCCGTTCTTGGCATCGACGCCGAAAACAACGACGCTGTCGTCGCCGCGATTCGAGCCGTAGAGAAACTTGCCGGAAGGATGCAGCACCACTTCGGCGGTGGTGCTCTCCCCCACAAACTTACTCGGAAGCGTGGAGATTGTCTGAATCGGAGCCATCGCTCCGTCGGCCGGGCGGTACGAATACGCCGTGACTGTAGAACCCATTTCGTTGATCACGTACACGAAGTTGCCGCTGGCGCCAAAGATCAAATGCCGCGGGCCAGCACCAGGGTCGGTCTTGATTATCCGTGGTTGCCCAAGCCTCCCTCGAAAAGCGTCAAAGGGGTAAACGAGTAATTCATCCAGTCCAAGGTCGGCCACCAGCGCAAACCGGTTGTCCGGAGACATAAGTATCGCATGCGCATGTGGTCCCGCTTGCCGCTCGGGATTCACGCTATGGCCCTGGTGGCGGACAAACGCTGTGGACTCGCCGATACTCCCATCGGGCGACACGGGGAAAACCACCACGCTGCCAAGCGTGTAGTTAGCTACCAATATATAGCGGCCGTTTCGATCGAAAGTGATATACGCGGGGCCGGGACCGCGCGAGGAGACTTGGTTCAACAAGGTCAACTTGCCGGCCGCGGGATCGATGGAAAACGCACTCACCGCTCCCGTTGGCTGGCCGTTGGATTGATCGAGCTCGTTAATGGCATAAAGAAATTTCCAGCTGGGAGCTACCGTGAGAAAAGAGGGCTGCGAAGTTTCCCCAGCGAGCTGGGGTGGCGTGAGATGCCCGCTCGCGGAGTCGAAACCGCAAACGTATATGCCTTTGCTGCCGTGCTCGGTATAAGTTCCAATGTAGAGGAGATACTTCGCAGCTTCAGCCGCGTGACTCGAAACTGCCACCGCCAGCGCGAGCACCGCCAGGATCGAAGGAAGAAACCACTGCGTCATGTCTGCACCGAGGCGAATTCCGGGAACAAATAACTCAACGGTGCGCTGACCGCCGTGTAAACTGCCGCCAGGTTAGCAGCGCGGCGAAACCACAACCCGCCAGGACCGGAAACAGTGGAACGCCCCGCGAGATCAAGAGGTAAGACGTGAAAAAGCAGGCCGCCAGAAAATAAAGCCATCTGTATTTCATTTCCAGACCATATAAATCCAAGACGCGCCCAATAGCAACAAAAGAAATCCTATGGCTGAACCCTTCAGTGATTTCGTCCAATCGGGCCGGACCAGTCCGTTGCGCCGCAGTTGACGTATTTCGCAGAGTTGCCGCCGGGCGACAACTATCTCCCAGTTGTTCCCGGCTAAATCGAGCGCGCGAAGGGTCTCCGTTTCCGCGCGATCGATGATCCTCATTCGGAAAAGTAGCTCTGCATATTTCAACTGCGCGAAATAATTTTCCGGCTCGATCCGCCGCGCTTCTTCGAGGGTATCCATCGAACGTTGCGGGTCGTAATTCATGGCGAAGGCAATCCCCAGACACGTCCGTACGTCGGCGTTGTCAGGATTCTGCGCGCACGCGATGGTGAGCGACTCGATAAACTCGGCAAGCTTTTCCGGCGGTACCGAATGCGGATCACGCCAAGGGAGCGCCGGCAAGCGGCTGGGACGCTGCGCAGCAGCGAGCGTTTCGGATCTTTTGAGTATCGCGATCGTAGGGCTAGCCATTCGAGTCCGCTCTCCAAGACGGCGACTTCAGTTCGAATTCCGGATAGGCCATCGCGCCCATCTCCGGAAGGTCCAGTCCTTCGAGTTCTGACTTGGCTGAAGCACGCTGGCCCATGATCAGGTCGATCACCCATGCGAAAAGGAAGCTAACGGTGAAAACGAAGCCAACGATGGTGGCTACGCCGATCAGTTGCGCAACCAATTGGCTCGCATCACCATAAAAGAGACCGGTAACCGAGCCGTTCACGCCGTTCCATGCGCCGCCGTAGTTACTCTTGCCGTCGGCGAACAAACCGAGAGAGATCACGCCCCACAAGCCGCACACGCCGTGAACCGAGACGGCGCCGACAGGATCGTCAATCTTCAGTGTGCGTTCGATGAAGGCCACAGAGATACAGACCAAAACTCCAGCCACCAGCCCGATGATTGCCGCACCAACTGGATTCACAAAACCGGAAGGCGCGGTAATCGCCACCAGCCCCGCCAGGAATCCGTTGCCGGTCATCGAAGCGTCCGGTTTCTTGTAAACCTTCCACATGTAGAACATCGCGCCAAGCAATCCAGTGGCGCTGGCCAGCATGGTGTTCACCGCAACGGAGCTGATTCGTAGATTGCCATTGCCGGAAGCTCCCAGAGTCGATCCAGGATTGAAGCCGAACCAACCGAACGCCAGAATTAAGCAGCCCGTGATCACCAGCACGATGTCGTGCGCCAAAATCACCTGTGGGCGGCCGTCTCGAGTGAACTTCCCGATGCGCGGACCGAGAATCATCGCGATCGCCAGCGCACTGACGCCGCCGACCGCATGCACCACGCCGGAGCCGGCAAAATCACAATAGCCTTTGCCGAGTCCGAAGTTCGTCCCCAGGCCAGCCAGCCAACCACCGCCCCAAGCCCAATTGGCAAAGAGCGGATACGTCAGCGCAGCAAAGAAAAAAGAGGTCACCGCAAATGCCGAGAACTTCCAGCGCTCGATCGCAGCCCCGGTAGGAATCGTCGCGCCGGTATCCATGAAAACCATCTGGAACAAGAACAGCACCATCACCCCGACGTCGTAAGTTCCTTTATGCATCAACAAGAATCCATGCTGCCCAAACAGACCGAACGGCTTGCCAAAAAGCGTAGTCGTAAATTCAGCGCTAAGCGGCGCCGTGCCGCCCAGATTGGCCACCGCTCCCACTCCCCCCATTTGAATCGCAAAACCAATCAGCCAATACGCGAACATTCCGATGCCATAGACCGCCAGGTTCATCATCATCGTATGATTGGCATTCTTGGCGCGGGCTAGGCCGGTCTCCAGCAGCGCGAACCCGAGCTGCATAAACATCACCAGATAGCCGGTGATCAGCGTCCAAACAAAATTGATGGCGATTTTATTTTGGCCCACCTGATTGGCCACATCCCCGATGGTCAAGCCTTTCTTGGGGTCGGCCACCGTGACGTCGCTGGCATTTCCGGTGCTATTGCCGTCCGGATCGCCTTTGGCGTGCGCGTCCGCGGACGGCACAGGAATTGCCGTCAGATCCGTTTCTACAATCGGCTTTGCGGCTGCGTCCGGAGGAGTGCTTGCGGCGGGAGGCGGTGCCTGTGGGCCTGCGGGCGCCTGAGCCCACCCAATTGGCGCGCAGCACAGCACCGCGATCGCCAGCACCAGCAAGTTGTTTCTCAGTTCCTTCATGCTCGCCTCACCCCTGCTTCCAAATTGCTTTCTTGTTGTAGGCTCGGTTGAGCAAGCCGAGAATGCCGAACAAGCTGACCGCCAGGCCAAGAAGCACCAGGACCATCCGTCCAGTGACCGAGGAAGCTAACGTCAGGCTGAGTAGACTAATTACAAATCCGAGGAAAGTGACGATTATTCCAATAGGAATCATGTTTCAGTTGCCTCCATGCGATGGTTCTTGTTCGATCACCAACCGGAGCGGCCCAACTAGACCGGAAGGCAACGGCTGCAAGTTCTCCATATCCTGAGGAATCGCCGAGCGGCGCTAATCCGCAAAACAGCAGGGCCAAAAGGAAACTGTTCCAGATCGGCTCCCAGCTTCTGCGGACGCCATAATTGTGAAGAAGATTTCGGTGCATCTGCGTTTCCAGCAAGAACTGGCGATGCCAAAGCCGATAGAGTAATCCTGCTTACGGCATCGTGGTAGCGAAATCATGCTGGAACAAAAGTCCGCCGGTGGATTCGAAGTGGGCATCCAACTGCGGAATGCCTACCCTTGAATCCACTCAGAATTACTTGTGGAAAACGGACCCCCGCCTGCGTGGGACTCTAAGGCGGCAGATTTCCAAATGCCAATCCAAGTTTTTGATTTGCCCGGTAAGAATTCCGAATTAACAGGCCCATGCCCGTGCTCGGAAGAAGAACCTCGTTCGCGCGCTTATTGGCTGGCTGGCGCGACAGCGGCAGCGGAGGGTTCCACGTAGTAGCCGTCACGCGATTGAGCGATCAGCTCCTTCTGCTTGGTCACCAGATGAATCTTGTGGTAATCGCCGCTCACCGGTGATTTGTCCGGGATGTAGCCCAGAATATACTGGGCCCGCAGTTCCTGTTGGATCTGATCGTAAATCTGATCCACTGTCTCTTTCTTGGTAACCTCGAACAGCCGGCCGCCGGTTTCTTTGGAAATCCGCTCCAGAACTTTCTTGCCGTCGGGACGTTCTTCCTGCGGATACCTGTGCCCACCCCCGCCACCTCGCCCGCCCCAACCGCCGCCTCCACCGTATCCCCCTCGTGGGCCGAACGCCTGATCATCCTTAAATAGTATCGAATAGACGATGGTATTCGCCCGCTCCGCCGATTGGATGGCCTTCGCGAGCGTCTCCTTGCTGCCCCGGTCATCTCCATCGGTAAGAACGATTAGCGCCTTTCGGCCCTGCTGTTTTTTCATCAATTCGTTCGACGCCAGGTAGATCGCGTCGTAGAGCAGCGTGCCAGCACCTCCGTGATGCCTGCCGCCCGCGCCCGCATCTTCCATCTGTGGTGTTTGCAGCGCGTCGAGCGCAGACTCCAGTTTCTTGCGGGAGGAGGTCAGGTCCTGCAGAAGCGTTACTTCGTGGTCGAAGTTGACCAGAAACGCCTGGTCCTTCTTGTCTTCGCGCAGCGTTTTCTCGACGAAGCTCGAGCTGGCGCTGCGCTCCTTATCGAGCACCCGCCGCTGGCTCAAGCTGGTATCTACCAGTAACCCGACGGTGAGCGGCAGGTCGTTTTCACGGGCAAAGTAGCTGATCGTCTGGGACCGGCCGTCTTCGTCGACCGTGAAGTCATCCTTGGTCAAGTTCGAGACGATTTGGCTGTGCTTGTCGCGGACCGTGGCAACCACCGTCACCATATTCGTTTCCACCAAGATTTTCGGTGGTTCTTGGCCTGAGAGTGGCGCGCCTGACGTAATCATCAGCAATATCGATAACGCCGACGACATCGTGCGCGCAAATTCGCGCGGATATCTATTTGTCAGGTTTTCAGCGATGCGCTTCATGTCCAAGCAGACCAGTACCCAACAACTATTCCGGTCTGCCGGGCGAAAAGTTCCACAATTCAGGTTGGTGGCTGGTCACCAAGTCCGCAGCGCCAATGCGGCCGCTCGCTGAGATCTTCGGAAAATCCGAGGGTACGTGATGATCTTGGAGTCCCTTTGGGGCGAGGCCTGGGAATGCCCAAGGCCCCGCCCACCAGTGCGCAATCGGACTGGGTCACATCGCCACCAAGCCTAAAAGCTGGCGGCACTCCTGGGAATGGATTGCGTTCGAATAGGCTGCCCCGTCTATTCATTAGAGAAACATGTTCTGCATTTCGTTGACAGCCATGCCAAACTGCCGCTACAGTTCGCCACGTCCTGGCAGCCACAGGAAAGAATCCAGCCCTGCAACGGTCGGACTTAAATTCGCCGTTAGCGCCACACGGAGAGCCGCGATGCCAACCCTCATGAACCGTAGCACCATAATCCTCCGAGGCCTGGAGGCGGCTATCGGGTCTCTGCTCCTGTGCGCGTTGTGCACCGTGTTCCCGGCCACCGCATCCGCGCAATCGGACAAGCCCGCCAAACTCGAGTGCGAGTCGCTATCCACTCCCATCGGAATGGACGCCAGGGACCCACTGCTCTCATGGAAACTGGAAGACTCGCGACCCGGCGCGCGCCAGACCGCCTACGAAATCCAGGTGGCTTCCAGCACGTCATCGCTCGAAACAAGGAAACCCGATATTTGGGACAGCGGCCGAACGGAATCAAGCAGCTCTGTCGGCGTGCCATATAAAGGACCTGCTCTGGTGCCCAGTAAACGATATTTCTGGCGCGTCATCGCTTGGGACCGCGACGGCAAGCAATATCCAGCCAGCGATGCCAGTTGGTGGGAGACCGGACTCCTCGATCAGGGAAACTGGAAGGCCAAGTGGATCGGCCTGGAGGAGCCCGAGCTGCGCGCACTGCGAGGTTCCGGCGCTAAGTGGATCACCAACGCCGAAACGGAAGTGCCGAAGGAAGCCGAGAAAACGGAACACGACTTCCGAGTCCATTTCGACCTGAACCAACCCGTCCGCCGTGGCGTGCTATACGTCACCGGACAGGACACCGCGGGCGCCTGGATCAACGGAAAGCCGGTGCTCGAACCGCAGCCGTTGCCCCCGTGGCGGCAAATGCCATGGAAGACTTACACCATCCAGGACGTCTCCAAAGATTTGCAAAATGGAAGGAATCTACTAGCGATCAAGGTTGTACATTACGCCGAAGGCCCGCACGGTGCCGGCAACGTCAGCCAAACTCCTATGAATGCGGTGCTGTACGTTGAATTAACCGACGGCACGGTGCAAATATTCAAAACTGGTCCGGAAGGTTGGCGCGCCACTTTGGACGCAACCGGGAACTGGCAAGCTCCCGAATTCAACGATGCGTCGTGGAAAAAAGCCATTCTCTATGTAGCGCCGAATTCCGATCCCGATCCACTCGGTAACCCGTGGCCGACCGGCACAGTTAAGTCTCTTCGCCACGCGTTTGAAGTGAACAAGCCGGTAGCCTCGGCGCGAATTTATGCGACCGCGCTAGGCGCCTACAAACTCTCGCTTAACGGGCACATCGTAGGCCGCGACATCCTCTCGCCAGGATGGACGGACTTCCGCGAGCACATGGTGTACCAGTCCTATGACGTGACCGACGACGTCAAGTCCGGCAAGAATGCCTTGGGCGCGCTACTTGCTCCCGGCTGGTATTCCACACCGCTGCAGTGGTATCGCCAGGGATATAACTACGGCACCACTCCGCCGGCACTGCGCGCGCAACTGCGAATTGAATACAAGGATGGATCGGTGGATTGGGTCCTCACCGATGAAAGCTGGAAGGCCGACACTTCGCCCATTCTCTTCGCGGAAATTTACGATGGCGAAACCTACGACGCTCGCAAACTTCAAGCGGGATGGGACACCGCGGCATTCGACGACGCCCGCTGGAAATCTGCCGAGATAGTTCCGGCTCACGAGCCGAAAATTGAATGGCAATATTTCCAGCCCATCCGCGAGGAAAAAACGCTCGACGCTAAGACCGTAACCAACCCTTCCCCCGGCGTGTACATCTACGATTTCGGGCAGAATCTTTCTGGAGTAGCGCGGATTCACGTGAAAGGCCCAGCGGGCACCGATGTGAAGTTACGCTTTGCGGAAGTATTGAATCCCGACGGCTCGCTCTACACCGATAACCTGCGCACTGCAAAAGCGACCGATCACTTCATTCTCGCCGGCAAGGGCGCCGAGGACTATCAACCCACCTTTACCTTCCACGGTTTCCGTTATGCCGAAGTTTCTGGATTGAAAACCAAGCCCCGCCTGCAGGACGTTAAAGCCGTGGTCTTCCATACCGATGCTCCGTTCACCGCCACGCTAAAAACCGGCAGCACCCTGATCAATCAGCTCTGGAGCAACATCCTGTGGGGCCAGCGCTCCAACTTTGTCGGCGTCCCCACCGATTGCCCACAGCGCGACGAGCGCTTGGGTTGGACCGCCGACGCTCAGGTCTTCTGGCGCACCGCTACATACAACATGGACCTCGCCGCGTTCACCCGCAAATTCGGAGGTGATTTGCGAGGGACCCAGGTGGGTACGGACATGTATGGAATCTTCGCACCGGGAACCGATACGGAGAATCCCGGCTACGGGACTGGCTGGAGCGACGCGGGCGTCATTATTCCCTGGTCCTCATGGATTCAGTACGGTGACAGCAAGGTGATCGAAGACAATTGGGAAGGAATGGAGAAATATCTCGCCGCAATCCTAGCCGCCAACCCTGACTTCGTCGATCGGAAAAGTTACGGCATCGCGTTCGCAGACTGGCTTGCACCCGAAGGCGTCACCCCGGTGGATTTAATCGCCACCGCCTACTGGGCGTATGACGCCACCCTGATGCGCCAAATGGCTCACGCCACCGGGAAGACCACTGACGAACAGAAATACGCCGAGCTCTTCGAAAAAATTAAGGCCGCCTTCAATCACGATTTCGTTCGTCCCGACGGCTTCGTTGGCGGCGTGCCGCCAACGCCGGTATTTGCGTCCGGTGTAGACACCACGCTGAGCACTACCCCGGTCGAGACGCAGACCGGTTACGTGCTCGCATTGAACATGAATTTGCTGCCCGAATCGCTGCGCAGCCTCGCCGCGAAACGGCTGGTGGATCGTCTGGAAGCCAATCATTGGCGGCTGGGTACCGGATTTTTGGGTACTCCTTACTTGCTGGGTGCGCTCACCGATACCGGACATGCCGACGTGGCTTACCGCCTGCTTCTCAGCACCGAAAACCCGTCGTGGGGCTACCTCGTCGAACACGGCGCGACCACCATGTGGGAACGCTGGAATGGCGATGCCATGCGCAATGACCCCAGCATGAATTCCTACAATCATTACGCGTATGGCGCCGTCGCCGACTGGATCTATCGCTATGCCGCGGGAATCGATACCATGCCCAGCGACCCGGGATTCCACGCCATCCTTCTGCATCCCAATTTCGACCAGCGACTGGGCTTCCTGGATTTTTCGTACGAGTCTTCGTTCGGCGCCATTCACTCCGCGTGGTCGATCGCCGGAAACAAAGTTGCTTGGAATCTAACCGTCCCGGCGAACGCCAGCGGAAATCTGCCGCTCTCCGTGGAACAAGAAAAATCCTTCAAGCTCGATGGATTACCCTTGTCACAAAGTAAAAAGATCCACGGCTTGCCCACAAACGGCGGCAGCACCGTCACCTATGAAATTCCCGCCGGCACATACCAATTCGAAGTAGCGCTGCCGTAAGGGGCGCGCGCTCGAAGATGTCACCCAGCAACGGGTCGAGGGCAACACTGAGCCCTAGCTACTTACGGAAACCGCTAGCGGCGTCGCTCCCGGTTCCAGTCCAGCGGCACGTCCACGTAAGACGCATCCAGCGCGGAAACCGAAGCGCAGCCCAGCAACCGCAGTGTGCGCTCCATGTCGGCCCGCAAGATTTCCAACGCCCGATCAACTCCCGCGGGCCCTGCGGCAGCCATGCCGTACGCATACGCCCGCCCGATCAGCACCGCGCGCGCTCCCAGGCAAATCGCCTTCACGATATCCGCCCCGCGCCGCACTCCGCCATCCATCAGTACTTCGATCTGATTGTTCACCGCGGACACCACTTCCGGCAGCGCCCGAAGCGTCGCCGAAACGCCGTCCAGCTGCCGCCCTCCGTGATTGGAAACCACCACTGCGGCCGCGCCTACATCTATTGCATGTCTCGCATCGTCGCCGGTCATCACGCCCTTAACAATGATCGGACCTTTCCACAGGTCTCGCAGCCAGCGCATGTCCTCCCAAGTGACCACTGCTCGCGCCAACGCGGCCCCGACGTTGACCAATCGCATTGGCCCTTTTCCCGGCACCACGATATTTTCCAAATGCGGAGTGCCGCCATCCATGAGAAATGCGGCCAGCCAACGCGGATGTGCGAGGAAGTGATGCAAATACGGCACCTTGGCGAACACGGACGTGCTCAATAGTTGCGCCATTCCGTTCCGGTAATCGCGTTCTCGCATTCCCGCGACGGCGGTGTCGATGGTGATAACCAACGCCGAATAACCGGCCTTTTGCGCACGCTCCAGGGCCGGTTCAGCCACCGCGCGGCCACCTACCAAATAGAGTTGATACCACACCGGCCCGGTCGAGACGGCACGCACGTTTTCCAGTTTATGCCCGGAAATAGTCGACAATATGAACGCGGTCCCCGCAGCCCCCGCCGCTGCCGCCGCGCCCATTTCCCCCTTCGGATGCATCATCCGGCTGTAGCCCACCGGCGCCAGAATCGCCGGAAACGATAAATTGAAATCCAAAACCCGCGTTCGCAGGTCGCACTCGTCGACGAAAACTGCCTGCCGGGGACGAAACGAAACGTCCTCAAATACGCGGCAATTTTCTCGCAGCGTCACTTCCCCTTCGGCGCCGCCGTCGAGATAGTCGAATACCACCGGCGGCAATCGCCGCCGTGCCATTCGACGCAAATCCTCTATGTTGATTACGCGGGTCGAGAGACGAGGGCTCACGGAGTCTTGCTCACCTGTTTACCTGTGGATTGCGCTGATGGCCGGTACCGGGTCCGATCGGCTTGCCGACGCCTTGCCCGCCGCACCGGTTGTCCCCAAATAATTTCCATACCCCACCACCACCGTCGAGATCACCAGCACCAGAAGGCTCAATCCTACCAGCACCTTGGTGCGAACGCCGACCCCTTTCCATTCCTTCAACGCAATGCCCCACAGCGTGCTGAAAATCATGATACTGGCCATGTGCAGCGTCCAGCTCGAGAATTTGTATCGACCCATCTGCGTCTCGCCCATGGTGTAGAAAAAAAACTGGAAATACCACGTAGTTCCGGCGAGCGCGCAGAAGAAATAGTTCGAGAGCATCGGCGCCCGAAAAAGGCTGGGCTCTTTCAGCTGCGCCAGTTCTGCCATTTCCTCCGCTGGCGCATCGGTCGGGTTTTCCAGGATCGGTTCGTCGCCGCGCGCAGGAACCGCCGCACTGATCCTGGAACTGAAATATTGCGATCCGGTCCGGTTGCGCACATTCAGAATCACGCACCAGATAAAGTTGGTTGTGAATCCCCCAAGCAGCAGAATCACCAGTACCGGTAGCCCTTGCCACAGTGTGGAAGTGCCGTGATGAAGAGTGATCGCCTTGATCGGGTCTCCGGCGGCCAACCCGTAGGCGAAACACGCGCTCATCACGCCTGAAAAGGTGGCCACCAACAGGCCCTTCTTAAGATTGAACTCCTTGATCGAAGCGCGTTTTTGCTCCTCGGACATCTCTTTCTCTTTCGACATTCCCGCTGCACCTGCAAATACAATCCCCAAGAGGCAAATCCCCACGCCGCCTAGAATCGTCAACCCCGAAGTGGTCCCCAGCACTTCGCTCGCGAACTGCCCGCGAAAAATCGGCGGCATCAGCGTCCCGAAAGCGGCGGTGTAGCCCAGGGCCACGGCCATACCGAGTGACATCCCCAGATAACGCATGGTCAAACCAAAAGTCAGTCCGCCCAGTCCCCACAGCACGCCGAAGGTGTACACCCAGAACAGACTCCGCCCAGGCGTTTCGTGAAGTACTCCCATCAGATCGCTGGTCATGAACGTGGCTAGGATCCACGGCGCGATGATCCAACTGAAGAATCCGCCTACCAGCCAATAGGTTTCCCATGCCCACACCCGCACCTTGCGGTAAGGCACGTAGAAACTTCCGGACGCCAATCCGCCTAGCCAATGAAAGAAAACGCCGAGCATTGGGTTTGGTCCCACCGGATATCCTTTCCACCGTTAAGCGAAACTGCTGCGCGCAAAAATACCGGCACCCCCACAGCAGCCAGCCGCGCGCGACGGGTGACCGTAGTTCCCATCGCATTCCAGCGTCAATAAAAAAGCTGTGTATCTATTGAAATCAAAACGAAAGCCGCCACCCCACGCTATACTAATTCATATGAGAAACAACCGGCAACGGAGCGGTCCGCCCCGTCTTTATCTCATCCCCGTACTGTCCAAGGCTCTGGACATCCTCGAGTTGCTGCAAACCGAAAACCAGGCCAAATCTCTCGAAGAAATCTTCCAGCGCACCAACATCTCCAAGACCACCGTCTATCGCATCCTCAAGACCTTTACCCACCGCGGCTATCTCGCCCAGTCCGAGAACGGTTTGTACCGCCTGGTGGCCAGGCCCCGCAAGGTACGTTTTGGCTTTGGCGGCGAATCCTCGGAAATGCCTTTTTCCGAAGCAGTTCGCGAGAGCCTCGCCGCCGCTGCCGCTTCCGCCGGTGTGGACCTGTTGGTGCTCGATAATAAATACGACGCTGCCACCGCCCTGAAAAACGCCGAGGAGTTTGTCCGCCAAGCGGTCGATTTGGTCATCGAGTTTCAGATCGACCAGCGCATCGCTCCTGCCATCGCCGACAAAATCCACGGCGCCGGAATTCCACTGATTGCCGTCGACATTCCCCATCCCCACGCCACCTTCCTGGGTGTCGACAACTACCGCGTGGGCCATGAAGCGGGCGTGTTCCTGGCCCAACATGCCAAGCATAACTGGCGTGGCGAGGTGAGCTGGGCGGTTGGCCTGGATATACAGGAAGCCGGACCCCTTGTTCACAGCCGCATCACCGGCGCCTTTGCCGGAATTCGCTCCAAACTTCCCGAGTTGCGAGATGAAAAGTATGTCTCTCTTAACGCCGAGGGACTCCGTGGAAAAGGACATCGATTGATACGCGATTTCCTGCGCAAACACCCCAACCAGCGTGGTGTGCTCGTTGCTGCGGCGACGGATACCAGCGCGCTCGGAGCGCTGCAAGCCGTTCGCGAAGCGAAGCGCGAAAGTGACGTGGCCATCGTCGGTCAAGACTGCATTCCCGAGGCCCTCGACGAGCTGGCCGTTCCTGGAAGCTGCTTCATCGCTTCCGTCTCCCACGAAGCCGCAAGCTACGGCCCCCAACTGCTTCAATTGGGGCTCGCGATTCTCAACGGCCAAAGCGCCCCGCCGTATAATTACATAAAGCACAAGCTGGTCGCTTCGAATCGCCCAAAAAAAGCGCGGGCAGCTAGGTAGCGAGGCCGCTTCGTCCATTGTGCCTATTGAAATTATTAATCTATTGCACTAATGGACCTGTTGCAGTATCGTCTTGGGGTTTCCCTGTGCAGACGTTCTTGTCTTGCCATTGTTGTGGCTGCTGGTCTTCGACTTCCTTTCCAGGGGCCTCATGAAGATCCAGGAAACACTCCGCTATTTGGAAGATCGCTGGGACGATCGTATCGTCGACGCCCTGGATGATGCCGAACTCCTGCGTTACCGCTCCAACCTCCTCGGTTCCGATCTCCGCATTACCAACTTTGGCGGCGGTAACACCAGCTCCAAAATTGTCGCCAGCGATCCTCTCGACGATTCCCCAAAAGACGTCTTGTGGATCAAAGGCAGCGGCGGAGACGTCGGTAGCATTCAGCGCTCCGGCTTTGCCACTCTCTATCTGGACAAACTGCACGCCCTCGCCGTCCGCTACCGCGGCGTCGCCCTGGAAGACGAGACGGTCGCCATGTACCCGCTCTGCACTTTCGGTAATAACGCCGTAGCGACCTCCATCGACACTGCACTGCACGCCTTCCTTCCCGCGAAACACATCGACCACCTCCATCCGGATTGGGGCATTGCCTTGGCCGCCGCCGCGAATGGTCGCGAGAAGATGCAGGAGTTCAACCGCATCTATGCCCACAAACTGATCTGGCTGCCGTGGCAGCGGCCGGGCTTTGAGCTGGCCATGATGCTTCGCGAGGCCATTAAGCAGACGCCGGACTCCGACGGCATCGTTCTGGGCGGCCACGGTCTCTTTACCTGGGGAAACACCCAACGCGAATGCTACCTGAATACCCTCACGATTATCGACCAGCTCGGGCAGTTCGTATCGGACCACCTGGAACGGCGCGCAACCAATCTGTTTGGCGCATCCCGCGCTACTACTCTGGAGAATCATCGCTCACTGGCCCATCAGATTTTCCCGTTCGTGCGCGGCCGCGTTTCTGCCAGCCAGCGCCTCATCGGCAATTTCAACGATCTTCCTGAGGTCCTCCGTTTCGTGAATTCCGCAGACGCCCAGAAGCTCGCGCATCTCGGAACCAGTTGCCCCGACCATTTCATCCGCACCAAGATTCGCCCCCTGTTCGTACCGTGGCAGCCGCAGGCCAAACTCTCCGGCCTGCGCGAGTCGATCGACGACGCTCTTGCCCACTATCGCGAAGAGTATGCCGCCTACTATGCATCCTTCGCTCAGCCCGATTCTCCCAAAATGCGCGACGCCAATCCCACCGTTGTGTTGGTGCCCGGCATCGGCATGTTCAGTTTCGGCAAAAACAAAACCGAAGCCCGCATCACCGGCGAGTTCTACACCAACGCCATTCACGTCATGGAAGGCGCGAGCGCTTTGGGATCTGCTGCCACTCCGGCCGTTCTGCCGCAGGCCGGTCCTGCCGCGAAGACCGAGGCATTCAGCGTTTACTCCAATTACGTGGCTCTGCCGCCGTCTGAGGCATTTCGAATCGAGTATTGGCAGTTGGAGGAAGCAAAGATCCGCCGGCAGCCACCGGAAAAAGAGCTGAGCCGCCAAATTTGCCTGGTGGTCGGCGGTGGGAACGGTGTAGGCCGAGAGACGGCGCTGCTCGCAGCGCATCGCGGCGCGCACGTGGTGGTCGCCGATCGAGACTTGCAGGCAGCCAGCGCCGTTGCCGCGGAAGCTCAAAAGATCGCCGGAAAGGAAGCCGCCATTGCGGTCGCCATCGACATTCGCGACCGTGAATCGATTCGCAAAGCGCTCTCCGAAATTGTCGCCGCGTACGGCGGTCTCGACATCATCGTCAACACCGCCGCGATTTTCCCGTCCTCACCCGATGGCCAGATCACCGACGCCCAGTGGGGCCTCACTCTGGACGTCAACGTCACCGCGAATCATCGCTTGATCGAGGAAGCCTCTCAAATATTGCGCGAGCAGGATCTCACCGCTAGCGTGGTGCTGGTGAGTTCGGCCAACGCGGTCGTCCCCAAGCACGGGAGCGAAGCTTACGACGTAAGCAAGGCCGCGGTGAACCACATCATTCGCGAGTACGCGATTTCGCTGGCGCCAAAAGTTCGAGTGAACGGAATCAGCCCGGCGACGGTGGTCAAAGGCTCGACCATGTTTCCTCGCGATCGAGTCATCGCTTCGCTTACCAAGTATTCGATTCCTTTTGAACATGGAGCTTCCGACGAAGAGCTCCGGTCCGCACTCGCGTTATTCTACGCGAAGCGCACGCTTACTCACCAACCTATCGATCCTCAGGATTGCGCAGCGGCCATTCTATTTCTGGCCGGTCCACAGGCGCGTTGCACCACCGGTCATCTGATCCCTGTGGATGGTGGTTTGACGGAGGCTTTTCTTCGTTAAGCTCCGCGCTTCTTGACCGAGTTAGGGTTAGTTGAAGGTAGGCGAAACTCTATGGAGTCAGCGGCAAACCGGAAGGCTTTGGTTGCGATCGATTTGGGCGCGCAGAGTTGCCGGATATCCCTCCTCCGTTGGAACCGGACCGTGCCAGAGATCGAGGTCATTCATCGGTTTGCGAACGCACCGGTTTTCACCAACGACGGCTTGCGTTGGGATATCGAGGCTATCTACGACGGGGTCTTAACCGGCTTGCGTACCTGTGCCACCCGCGCGCCGCAAGGCGTCGCATCCATCGCGGTGGATGGCTGGGCGGTCGATTACGTACGACTCGACGCCAACGGCAACCCGGCCGCGCTTCCCTTCTGCCATCGCGACGCACGAACCGAAACCGCGGAAAACCAAGTGCACTCGATCTTGCCTCCCGGTCGCCTCTACTCGCTGACTGGGATTCAGATTCTTCGCATCAACACGGTGTACCAGTTATACGCGGATAAGCTCGCCGGTTCGGATCCGAGCTTGCCGTGGCTCAATCTGCCCGAATTCATTACCTATCGCCTATGCGGAAAGTGCGTGAGCGAATACACCAACGCAACTCATACCGGGCTGGTCCAGTTGGGAACCCATCGCTGGTGCGATGAAATCTTTCGAGAGTTGCACTTGGATGTCTCGGCTGCACCGGAGATTGTCCCGAGCGGTTCCGTGCTTGGTCCGGTGACCGGTGAGATTTCTCGTCTCCCGGCGTTCCGGGAAACACAGGTCATCGTCCCGGCTTGCCACGATACCGCGTCGGCTGTGGCCGCGATTCCGGCGGCTGGCGACGACTGGGCTTTCATCAGCTCCGGAACGTGGTCCTTGGTCGGAACGGTTTTGGACTCTCCTTGTGTAAACGACAGAGCACGATCTTTGAACTTCACCAACCTCGGCGGCGTAGGCGCAAAGATTTGCTTCCTGAAGAACGTAAACGGCATGTGGCTGCTGCGGCAGTGCATGGATGAATGGGAACTGCAAGGAAGCCGTTGGTCGTTGCCGAACCTCCTCGCGCATTGCGCGTCGTTGCCGCCGCCTCCGGCTCTGATTAATGTGGATGATCCACAATTGATGTTGCCCGGCAATGCCATCGCCAAAATAAATGCGCAGATCGAGCGGCTCGGACAGCCGAGATTCGGAGCCGATGGCGCCGCGATTTTGTCCCTGGCCAACACCGTACTGCACAGCATGGCCTCGCGCTACGCGGAAGTGCTTTCTTCGATCGGCGCGCTCACCGGGAAAAAACTCAAGCGCCTGTTCATCGTTGGCGGAGGAAATCAGAATACTTCCCTGAATCAGCTGACCGCACAACATACTGGTTTGGAGATTATTCTCGGGTCCACGGAGAGCACCACCATCGGGAATTTCGCCATTCAGATGGCCGCCCTCGAGCGCGGCGGGAATCCATCCGCGGGAGTTACCGCGCAATCGGTCGCGAAATGGGCAGAGCAGATGTCGGCGAATACCCTGGCGATCTCGAATGATCGCGAGGCCCAATAATGTCAACCACCAACCAAGGATCCAACACCTCGAACGGAGACTTCGCTATGACGGACAAGTCGGTCGAAGTTGTATGGAATGCGCTGAACAAATTTAACGTCGAGCTCCCTTCCTGGGGATTTGCGAATACCGGCACCCGCTTCGGGAAATTCATTCAACTCGCCGCGGCGACAAATATCGAGGAGAAGTTCAGCGACGCCGCGCAGGTTCACGCGGTCACCGGAGCCTGTCCGACCATGGCGCTTCATGTGCAGTGGGATCTGCCCAACGGCGTGAAGGATGTCGGCAAAGTCGAGAAGTTGGCGAAGCGCTTCTCGATTCAACCGGGATCGACCAATCCCAATGTCTTTCAAAATCAGGAATACAAGTACGGCTCGCTGGGCAATCCGGATCCGAGCATTCGCCGAGCCGCGATTCGTCACATCCTCGATTGCGTGGAGATTTCCGACGCTCTCGGCTCGCGGGATATTTCCCCATGGTTTGCGGACGGTTCCAATTATCCGGGCACCCAGAATATCCGCACGCGCATTGGCTACTTCGAGGAAGGCCTCAAAGAAGTCCACGCCGCGATGAAGCCGGGCCAGCGCTTGCTGGTGGAATACAAGCCCTTCGAACCCGCCTTCTACCATACCGACATCGCCGATTGGGGCATGGCGTATCTCTTGGCCAAGGAAGCTGGGCCGCAAGCCTCAGTGCTTGTAGATACCGGGCATCATTATCAATCGCAGAACGTCGAGCAGATTGTTGCGTGGCTCTTGCACAAAGACATGATGGGCGGATTCCACTTCAACGACCGCCGCTACGCCGACGACGATCTAACGCTAGGCTCGATTGACCCGTACCAGATCTTCCGAATCTTTCACGAGATCAGAATGTTCGAGTGGGAAACCGAATCCATTGCCGACATCGCCTACATGGTCGACCAAAGCCACAACCTCAAGGGCAAGATCGAGGCGATGATCCAGACCGTTTGCACCGCTCAGGAACTTTACGCGCGGGCCGCTCTGGTGGATCACGAACGGCTGGCGAAGCTGCAGCAAGATTGTTCGCTGGTCGATGCGGAAGAAACGCTGCGCGGGGCTTTCTGGCAAGACGTCCGGCTGGCAATTCGAGAATGGCGCAAAGCCCGCCGGTTGCCCGAAGATCCCATGCAAGCTTTCCGTTCGAGCGGCTACCTCGAGCGGGTCACGCGAGAGCGAGCGGAGAAGAATGTGGGCGCGACCGCCAGTTACGCCTGAGCAGGAGTTGGGCGGCCCAGGTGGCCACCGCTTCACGCGCCTGTGAGTATGCGCCCACGCTCACGGCACGCGAACGGGAATCGAGTAATCGGATGAAGGCGTGCGCGCCTGAATGGTGGTCCTTCCTGGCGCGACCGCGGTCACCATGCCGCTGGCGTTCACGGTGGCGATGCGCGGATCGGCGGAAGTGAAGGTCGTCTTGCTGGATCGAGTGAGCTCCTCATTCGAACTGTCCGCAAAGGTGCCGAGCACGCGCACCGGAATTTCGTCTCCCACGCGCGCAAACTGGATCAGCGCCGGCTCCGCCCAAATTCTCACCGGTTCCTCGGATTTCTCCACATCGATGGTCACCGCCTCGGATTCCACCTCGCCGCCGGCAACTCGCCCCATGGCCGTGACGTGGTAAGTCCCTGGGCGGGTGTCCGCAGGAATCCGCACCTGAAATTGGATCGGCCTTAATTCGCCTTGTCCGCGCGCCATGATTCCAGGCGCCCCTCCGGTAAGTATCCGGCCCGGCCCAAGCGGATGTTGGCCGATCAGCACGAGCTTCTCCACCGAAGCGGCCGCGGCCACGGCAATCGTAATCGTTTGTCCCGGCCTCGCCACGGCGCCCGACGGCGAGACGATGCGCACCAGATTCTGTTGGGCGCTGCTCGGGACCGCGATGACTGCAGCGACCAGGGCCACGATGGCTGCGATCTGTCCCGCCAATTTATTCATTCGCATTTCGTTCCTCCCACTGCTCCGTCCACGGTCTCAGGGCCAGGACGCAATCAAGGTGATGGAGCTCCCTAATGAAAGTTGGTGCCGGTCGGCGCTTCATTCAACAGGGCGATGACCTCGGTAGAAATTGTTGACGCGGGATCGAGCACCGAGGGGCCGTCGAAGTCCAGCGTCTCGAGCGCCGCGGTATGAATCACGCCGGAATACTGCAGTCCGGTGAGGTTGTTCAGCGCGCTATCCAGCGGGACGATGGTGTCGTTGTTCTGCCCGTAAATGGTGGTCCACTTCGAAGCAGTGAGATCGGATGCGAGAGGATTACCGGAACACAGTAGTCGGAGCGCTTCCGCGTCGCAGAATATGCAGCTAAGACCCTTGAGATTGGCGGACGTGGCGATGCCGGCGATGTACGCGGTGGGGAAAGGCTGGGTGGCTTTCAAATTGGTCAAGGCCGTGCTCAAGCTACTCCCATAACCGTTTCCTTCCAGGTCGTACACCGCACCGTCGGCAGTGGTTCCCGAGAAAGTAACCGATTGGAGCGCGATGTCGCCGTCGGAAGCGAGAACGTTTCTGGCGCACTGGTTATTGCTGGCCAATAGATCGGCGGCAACCGGCGTGCCCAAATGCGGGGTGGCGATGGTAATCAGCTTGTTGATGGGCCCCGCGGCGAATGTGTTGGCGCTGAGAAAAGTGGAAAGCAGAAACGCGGTGCGCGAGATGTCGCCACCCATGCTGTGCGCTACGATGTCGGCCTTCACTGCGGCTACGTTCGCGCTGGTCCGGTAGGCAGCGATGAAATTGTTGATTTGCGTGAGCACCGAGGGCGCGTTGTATGCGAAGCCGAGCGAATTCGCCTCAATCGAAGAATCCACGCTGCTCGAGAAAGTAGGTGTGGTGCTGGTGACTCCGGTAATCGTATTGGCATAAACTGCCCGGCTCACATTAAAGTTCACGTCGGTGGTCAACGGCGTGAAATTGTTGAAGCTCGACGCATCTCCCCACAAGCCGTGCACCAGCACAACCGGAGGCCGCGCGACGGTAACGGCAGTGTTCGTTGCGGTCCCGGTGGCGGGGGTTGCGCGCAAGGTGACGCTGCGGGTGGTCAACGTGTTGTCGGCGATTCCTCGCGAAAAATTCACAGCTCCGCGATAAATTGCGAATGCTTCCGCTCCCGCTGAAGTGGTGACCGCGGTGACCACCAGCGAACTGGCCAACGTGCTGGTACTCGCTCCGAGCGCCATCACGCCACCGTCATTCGGCACGGAAGTGCTGGCCACGCCTTGATCGTTGATTACGGCCACCGTGAACGTTTGGCCGACGCTCGTGGCGGGAATGCGCAGCACAGCCTGGGTGGTCCCATCCGCGGCGACTCCCTGGACCAGTCCGGTGGTTGCTGCTGCGATGGAGTTGACGGTGGTGGTAACCGCGGAGCCGGTTAACAATCCCGCGACAACCGGATCGATCAACAGTGGACCCGCGGTTGCAGCAAAGGTGATCGCGTTGATGGACATCACAAAATCCGATGCATTATTGGTGAGAGTGACCTGGCGAATGTTTGTGACGGGCAAATTCACAGTGCCGGTTCCAGCGCTCAAGCTTTCCGGAAGAGTGGCTTCTTGGAGGTGGCCCTCGGCGTCTTCGGTCACATAGCGGACATCGATGCTCTGCTCGCTATGGTAAGACACCTGGACGTTGGCGACGCGTTGATTGAAGTGAATCGAAATCTCCGGCGAGCAACCGGCGCATTCATGCGACGTGGCGTATGCCGCGGTTCTCGTGACTGCGCCGAGCGTGGCGTTGCGCAAGACTTCTCCGCCGGAGATGGTGGCGGAAAGCGAGCGCGCCGGGGCCTGCACGGCATCGAAGCGGCTTGGTCCGGCAAAATCTTCGAAGTCAATCTTGTGGTTCTGCGCGAAAACAGGGGACGCGAAAAGGCAAGTTAGCGCGATGCAGAGTAAGGGGTGTGTGCGCATCGTGTGCTCCTTAATGATTGATCTGGGCCCGTTAGTGCGCTTCCAATCGACAAGCCGTCCAGTGCGGAGCAGGCTTATTGCGCAAGACAATACGCCGGACCTCGCTCTGGGTCAATACCAATGGTGCACTTGCAACTGCAAAAGGGAGAACGAAGAACCCAAAAGCAACCTCGTAGAGATACCCCCTCGCATCTCGCTGAAAACAAGACACAGAAAGTGGATGAATCGCAACAAAATGAACGTTTCACTTATCCCCAAAAGCGAAAGTTCTGGCCGGCGAAGCATGAGGAAAGTTGAGCAAGGCATCCGTCCAGCCTTTCACAACTAGAGTGCCGCAGCAGCCGGCGCTCGCTGCCTGGCGGTATTAGGGTCATGTTGACAGGAGGCTAGCACGCCCAAGGAAACCGGCGGAAGAGAGCTGTGGGCATTGCGGGAACTAATGAGAAGCTGGATTGCAGAATCAACTCTCGAATGATTCCTCGGGCGCGGGGAGTTGGTCGCCTTCTCGGGCGAACCAGACGTACAGTGTGGGGAGAATGAAGATGCTCATCACCAGGTTCACCATCAGGCCGCCGACGATGACAATTGCGAATGGGCGCTGGGAATCGGAACCGATGGCGCGAGACAGCGCGGCAGGCAGCAGACCTAGTGTGGCTACCAGCATGGTCATCATAATCGGACGAAGCCTGAGGACTGCGCCTTCGATTGCGGCGACCTCGATTGGGTGGCCTGCGGCGCGAAGCTGATTAATATATTCGAGCATAATCACGCCGGCTTGAACGGAGACACCGAATAGGGCCAAGAAGCCGACGCCGGAGGAAACACTGAAATGAGTTCCGGTAAACAACAGGGCCAGGAGCCCACCGACGCTGGCCATCGCAACCGTGGCGAGGATGAGCACGGCCCACTTCGGAGAGCGAAACATCGTATAGAGAATGATGAAAATCACCAGCACCGTTAGCGGTACTATGATCATCAGACGCGCCTGGGCGCGCTTTTCACTTTCGTATTCGCCTTCCCACTCGAGGTGATACCCGCGCGGGAGCTGCACTTGCTGGTTCACCTTGCGCATCGCTTCTTCTACCGCGCCACCCAGGTCGCGGCCGCGAACGCTGTATTTGATTGCCACGTAGCGCTCGTTTCCTTCGCGGTAGATTTCCGAGCCGCCTTCACGCTCCTCGATTTTGCAGAGCTGAGAGAGCGCAACGCGCTCGCCGGACGGGGACGATAAACGAATGTTCTCGATGGCTTCCTTGGTGGTACGGAATTCCGGGAGGTAACGCAGGACCAGGTCGTATCGCGCCTCGCCTTTCAACACTTGGGTAAGAGCGGTGCCTCCGACCGCGGTTTGGATGGCATCCTGGATATCCGCGACGTTGATTTGATAGCGGGCGGCGCGATCGCGGTCCACCTCAAAGTTGAGGTTCGGTTGACCGAGGGCGCGAAAAACGGCGAGATCCTCGGTGCCCCGGACGTGACGCATGACGTCCACGATTTGATCGGCTTTATCCTCGAGAACTTTCAGGTCATCGCCGTACACTTTGGCGGCGAGTTCGCCCTTTACCCCGCTGACCGCTTCTTCCATGTTGTCTTCAATGGGCTGAGAGAAACCCCACTCGACGCCGGGGATCTTGTTGAGTTCCCTGTTCATCGCCGCGATCAGTTCGTCTTTATTTTCGCGAAAAACAGGCCGCCACTGTTCTTTCGGTTTCAAATCGACGAAATATTCGGTGTTGAAAAATCCGGTGGTGTCCGTGCCGTCATCCGGGCGACCCACCTGGCTGGCACACTGCGGCACTTCGGGAAAGGAGCAAACGATTGTGCGGGCTTGGTTAGCTACGCGGATGCCCTCGGTGGGTCCGGTGCTGGGAGCCAGAGTACCGCGGACCCAAAGCGCTCCTTCGTCGAGGTGCGGGAGAAACTCGGACCCGATGACTCCGCCGAACATGAGATACGCAGCGACGCACAAACTGAATCCGGCGATTGCCAAGGTCACCCGGCGATGCTCGATGGCCCACCGAACCGCTTTGCGGTATCGATCGGTGAGATAGATCAGCACCGGGTTACGCCACTCGCGCATATTCCGGGAGAACAGAAAGCTGGAAAGCACCGGCGCAACCAGCATGGAATATATCAGGGCGCCCAGAAGCGCGAACGCTACGGTCCAGGCCATCGGCTTGAACAGGCGTCCTTCAACGCGTTGCAGGGTGAAGATCGGCAGGTATGCGGTAACGATGATGGCAATGGCGTAGAACACCGGGCGCTGGACTTCGTGCGCGGCTTGACGGATCACCTCGAGTGCGCTCTTCGAGCCGTTTTCACCTGGCGGCCGGCTCATATGACGGACAATGTTTTCGACCATGACCACGGCGCCGTCGACGACCATTCCAAAATCCAGCGCGCCAAGCGACAACAGGTTTGCAGGAATATGCTTCAAGCTGAGGCAAGTGGCGGCGAAGAGCAACGAGAACGGCACGGTGACGGCGACGATGATCGCCCCGCGGGCGTTTCCCAGAAACAGGAGAAGAACGATCACCACCAGAATGATGCCTTCCGCGAGGTTGTGCAGGACGGTGTGGGTGGTGTAATGCACCAAGTCGCTGCGGTCGACGAAGGGAATCACCTTAACGCCAGAGGGCAAAATATGATCGTTCATCTCTTTGACCTTGGCGTGAATCCCTCGCAGCGCCTCGTCAGCGTTGGCGCCTTTGCGCAATAGAACGATGCCCGAGACCACATCCCCGTTGTCGATGATCTTGCCGTCTTCGCGATGAATCGCCCGCGCAAACTGGCCCAGGCGGATCTTCGGGCCTTGCGAAACTACGGCAACGTCCTTGACGTGCAGAGGAGTGCCGCTTTTGGTGGTGATCACTGTTTCTTCAATGTCCTGCACGTCTTTGATCAAGCCAACTTCCCGAAGATTCACTTGCTGCAAGCCGGATTCGATGAAGCTGCCGCCGGCATTCGTATTGTTGTTGGTTAGCTGCTGCTCGACCTGCGCCAGGCTGAGCCCGTAGGCGATCAGTTTATTGGGATCGACGCGTACCTGGTATTCGCGGGTGGGACCACCGAAGCTGGAGACGTCGACGACGTCGGGCACCCCCTTGAAGTTTTTCTCGACGACCCAGTCCTCGAGGGACTTCAGCTCCATCACGTCGTACTCGGGATTGGTGCTGTGCAGCGTGAAAAAGTAGATCTGTCCAACCGGACTCCAGTCGGTACCCATTTGGGGCACTACCCCAGCCGGCAAAGTGACTTGTGATAGCCGCTCGAGAACTCTTTCGCGATCCCAGGCGTTGGCCTCTTCGTCATCGAAAACCAATTTCAGGTCGGAAAGCCCGAAGAGGGAAAACGAGCGCAGATGGGTGACGTGAGGAATCCCATTCATCGATATTTCCAGCGGGATGGTCACCTGCTGCTCGATTTGCTCGGCGGAAATTCCGGGCCACTGGGTGATGATCTCGACGTAGTTGTCGGCTACGTCGGGATAGGCTTCGACGGGCAGGTTGTGAAACGAAATTGCGCCCCAACCAAACAGCAAAACTGCTGCGGCGAGTACCAGAAATCGGTTTTCCAGCGCGAAATCAACCAGTTTACGAATCATTTCACGTTTCCTCGTGCGCCGTCCGTGTTTAGGGTGTCACTCATTGTCGACGGTGTTTTGCAGCGCTAGCGCGTTGGTCACCACTTTCTGGCCTGGCTGCAGCCCGGATACGATCTCCTGCATTCCATCGGTGAGGGTGTCGCCGCCGACTACTTGCAAGCGGCGGAACTTGTGATTTCCTGCCGGGGCGTATACCCAGTCGCGATCGTGCAAATGCAAAATCGCGGACGCCGGAACCGCGGCATGGACTTCCTTCTTCAAACCATGAAACGTTGCGGTTGCGAACATCCCCGGGCGCATGAATCCCGGGTTGCGAACTTCGACGCGAACTTTTCCGGTGCGAATGCTCGGGTCGAGAATCGCGCCGATATTTCCGATGGCGCCCTTAAGGACCTGGTCCGGATAAGCGCTCAGGCGGATGTCGGCGGTCTCGCCGAGGCGCACCGCCGGAAGATCGTTTTCGTACACGTCGCACACCACCCACACGGACGACAAATCCGAAATCGTGAACGGGTTCGGAGAGGAAAGACCCTGCACGCCTGACGCGTTGGTGACTTCCTGATCGGTGATTACGCCAGACACTGGGGCCAAGATATCGACGATTCCGCTCGGACGATCGGGATCGTTGCCGAGCACACGCAAATGTTCAGCGCTGGTTTCGACGTCGACTTTGGCTTTGTCTTCGGCGTCCTGGGCCACCTCGAGATCGTTGGTTGCGATTGCCCCGTGCGCATACAAATCCTTGCTGCGCTCGAGCTGGGAGCGCAGGAGGACCTCATCGGCCAGAGCCTTGCGATAATCGGAGAACGCGCCGGACACGTCGGTGCTTTGCACGCGCATCAGGAGCTGGCCTTTTTTTACGGTGTCGCCCAGGCGGGTGCGAATATCCACGACGCGTCCGGTGGCGAGCGAAATCACCGGAACGGTGCGCGCGACGTCGGGGTTCACCGTACCGGTGACCACCAACTGCGAGGTGGAAGGGTGGCTGACCACCGCGCCCACGGGAAACTGCTCGGGATGATCCACCTGGATCACGTTCAGGTCCTGTTCGTGTTCCACCTGGGCGGGAGGCGGAGCTTCTGCTCCAGGATCTGCCTGGCTGCTGCCACACCCTGCGAGAATCAACATGGGGATAAATGCCACCGCAAATATTTGGCACTTCGTGCGTTTCATGGGACACCCTCACCTCGGATTGCGAGATTCAGTTAGAACTGCTGCACCCAATCCCAGAAGCAACCCACGTGGTTCCGGTGGGACTTGGGAATCGGTCAGCACACCTGTGGCGAAAGAGCTGCCGCGCAGGTGCAGCTATCGACGATAGAAGCGGCTAGTTGTGAGGAGCTGCGGAGGGTGGTGCGCGGCCTGCATGGGAGACTAAGAACGGGCTGGCTGTAAAGCCGGGGGTCTCGCGGGAAAACCATCGCTGCGGCGATTGGCCGCGTGGCAAATCATTTTCTTCGCCGTGAACACCGACACCAGATTGCGGGGGGACGCCAACCGCGACTGTCGCGAGATTCGTGGCGCTCGAAGAGGACCAGTTCGTTTCTGGTTCGCGGAAGGCTCCGGGGAACGCGGATGTTTCAGCCCGCGAAAAACCGCCATGACCATTGTTGAGGAAGATCGCTACGGGTCGATTGAACCAAGACTCGGCCAGGACCAAGTCGATGGCGTTGTCTCCGTTGACGTCGCGGGTCTCAATGCGCAGGCCCCCGGAAGGCGCGACAACCCGAATCGATTGCCACCCGGTGGTGGAGAGCTGCAGCTGAATCCAGTAGTTGGTGGTGGCGGAACTGTTTGGTTCGGCTTGGATGCTGGCCAGGTCCGGGCGAAGGTCGCCGTCCAAATCGGCAATGGCAAACTGCGCCCCGGGTCCAACGGAAGGGGCCGGAGCGCTGGGAATTTCGGCCGGCATCGCTGTGCCGCGCCCTGCCAGGCCAAATAGCAGCAAAAACAGCGGGATCCACGTAAGCGAATTGCGCAAAAGCTGGCGATTATCCCGGAGGCGTGTCCGGAGGCCCGATCGACGAGGAATATTAGACATAGCGCACTCTACGATTCCAGCATCCTAGGTTGAAGATACCACCGTGCGCGCTGACCAGAAAACTGCGAGTTGCCACCACCATGCGCAAAAAGCACAGGCGCCCAAAAACGGGCCGGCCACCAATGATTTGACGCCGGATCGTTCGTTAGGGCTGTATCGGGCATTGCAACCGCATCGCGGCTGCTGTTCCTTTGCTGTGAGGTGGTTCATCGCTCATTTCCAACTGCTGGCATATCCGGTGCTGGTCGCCAGCATGAGAAACTTCACACGTTGCAAGCTAAGGCCCAAAAACGTCGCCTGTTTATCCCGTTTCAGATCAACAACATGAGTTCAGTATGGGTTCAGGAAGGGACGCATTTTCGTCCCGTTTTGGGAACGCGGTCCCAAAATGGATTCAATCAGGAGTTCGCCTCGGAACAGTTCTGCGCGCAGCGGGGTCAGGTTCGTGGACGTTCGCAGGCC
>Ga0302324_100005384_pt1 | contig 27898 bp, 20 predicted proteins | sample Palsa_T0_1_FD_201949 | JGI IMG/M metagenome (GOLD analysis project Ga0302324, IMG submission 201949) | Peat permafrost microbial communities from Stordalen Mire near Abisko, Sweden - Palsa_T0_1 | ecosystem: Environmental > Terrestrial > Soil > Palsa > Peat permafrost | place: Sweden: Abisko...
CTTCCGGGCGACACATTCAGATAGGGCGACCCCGAATTCACCGTCCACGCGAGCGACACGGTCGCGGCGTTGCTCAATGAAATCACTTCCGAAGTCGCGTTAAACGGCCCCCCAGCCGGCCCGCTCACGGCCAACCCTGTCGCGGGTGTCAAGATTAACGGATCCGACACTGCTAAATAAATGGGAACGGACTGTTCCACCCCAGCCGTCAGATTGCTCAACGCCAGCGAGACCGCGTACGCGCCAGGCGCCAGGTTCGTTGCGCCCGGACTGGTCGTGACCGTCAGGTTGGTGGCCGAGTCAGCCGGGACAACGCCGTTGGTGGCGGAAAACTGGAGCCAGGCGGGAGCGTCCGCCAGGGACCAGTTGACGGACGCGGCGCCCCCATTAGTCAAAACTAATGTCTCCAGCATGGCCGCCGCCGCGCAGTTGTTGGTCAGAGCCAGGGACAGACCGTCCGCAGGCAAAGCGACCAGGCTTTCAGCCGGCGCCAGGGCGTCGATCAACGCCTGGCCCGTGGGCGTGCCCCAGCCACTGCAAAGATCGAACCCCGGCTCGGCGTAATATTTGTTGGGGCTGCCATCATTTCGGTCGGAGCCGACCGTGATGTCATGGAAGCACGATCGGTAAAGGCTGGACTGGCCGAGCCCGTTAATGGCGGGATTGAGAAACCCAATTGGCGGCCGTCCATTTTGGGCCGCTTGCTGATTAATCAGCGCCATGAACCCAGCCCACAGCGGCGCGGAGCAACTGGTGCCCGACAGCCCGTTGGTCAAGCCGTTGTCGTAGGTCACGACGTTCCCTTGCGCGTTGATCGCCACGTCGGGCACATCGCGCCACACCGTCGAGCCTTGGTTGGTTGCCATATTGACCGCTTGCTGCCAGTAGGGGATGTGGTAGGTCGCGCTGACGCCACCGCCGGTGCTGCCCCAAACTACTTCGGATTGCCAGGTTCCACCTGGACCACTGGTGGACAAAGCCGTGCCCCCGACCACCGTGATGAACGGATCGCCTTCCTTGGCCGCCATGTCCGCGGAATAAGCGCCGCTATCGCCGCTGGCATTGAAAAACGATTGTCCCTGCGCGTCCATTTCCTGGAAAATCTGGTCCGTGGCGCTGTCAATCGCAAAGAACCACGAACAACTGATTTGATGGGCCAGATTATCCGTCGCGATCTGATTGAGCAAGTCATTGTTGACAGAGGCGTAGTCGTAGGGGGCTTCATAGACCAACACCTGCGCCAAGCCGGGCGCCATCGCCACCGCCAATTCAATGTCGGTCGCCACTTCTATCTCGCCCGATCCAGGCGGCCCGTGTATGCCATCGATCAGCACATTGGTGATGGCTACGGGCGTAATTCCGGCCAGCTTCTCATACGCCAGGATGTCATTGCCAAAGTAACCATCGAACTCCACCAGCGCCACCGCCTGCCCGGAGCCGTCCAGCGTCACCCCCGGCGCGTAAGCCGCGCGAAAATCGTTGCCCAAATACGCGCCGTACTGACCGGAGCCGCCCTGCGCCGCCCCGCCGTCCCCGCTCCGCACGGCGTTCTCAAGCCCTGGTTTGGGCAGAAGGTAATTATCCAGGCCGCCGACCCGCAGCAACGGAACGGCCAAATCCAGCGACGGCTCCGCATCCGGCGCGTAGAACGTGCGCGCCTCCGAAGGGTGCTGGTACAACTTCATATTGACATGAAAAACCTCCCGCACTTCGGCCGCCGAAGCCGCGACATCCAACAGGACGCGATTCGGGTGGGTGCGCAGGATCTGCAGGCGCCGCGCCCGGGCGAAGTCCATCAGCCCCTGGTAATCTTCTTCGCTCGGCCCAAACTGATCGGTGAATTCCTTTGGCGTCAGGAACCGGCGGTAGCGGGAACTGGCCGGGTCATAGAGATCGTGAAGCAATCGGTTGAGCGCCTCCTGATGGCGCAGCGGCAGGCTGATGGTCAGGTTCAAACGATTGGTTTCCGGCAAGTCCCCGAGAGGATGCAACGCAGCCACCACCGCAGGCACATGCCCCGGCAACACCTGCCGCCCCTGTGCCTGCGCTTGCACCGACGACGCCAACGCCAGCCCCAGCGCCACGCCGACACATCTGCGGAACAAAGCAGCCATTCGTGCATTCTGTCACTCCGGCCCTTCTGCCGCCAATCTAAAATCCTTCGCCATAAATTCTTCACAAAAGGCGCCGTTTAAGCCATGCTGCTCGGCACCATGATCAAACGACTGTCAATCCTACTCGGTGTCTTGGCCGCCGGGCGGCTTCTGGCCGGGGACTTGGCGGAACAATACGCCCCCCTCGGACGGCTGATCATGACCAATTTCGTTTCGGCGCCTTTTCCTCACCCTCTGCGTGCCCAAGGCCATAGCTACCACGATCAATTCTTCTCCGCCGCCGCCCATTATCAAGACAGCCAAGTCGCGCTTTTTGTCCCCAAAGATTTCCGGCCCGGACGCGACATCGACTTTGTCGTCCATTTCCACGGCTGGGGCAACAGCGTGTCCAATGCGTTGGTCCAGTATCAATTGCCCGAACAATTCGCCGCCAGCCGGCGCAACGCCATCCTGATCGTCCCGCAAGGGCCGTTGAACGCTTCCGATTCCTTCGGCGGCAAGCTCGAGGACGCCGACGGCTTCAAACGGTTCATGGCCGAAGCTTTGGAAGTCCTGCGGCAACAAGGCATCGTGGCCAAGGGCGGGGTCGGACGGATCATTCTCTCCGGCCACAGCGGCGGCTACGAGGTTATTTCCGCCATTCTGGCTTGCGGCGGGATGACGGGCAAGATCGCCGAAGTCTGGCTCTTTGACGCCCTCTACGGCAAGACGGAGCGGTTCGCGCTCTGGTTTGACCATCACCCGGGCCGGTTCATCGATCTCTACACCGAGCATGGCGGCACCAAGGAGGAATCGGAGGCGCTGCTGACGGCCTTGCAGGGAAACGGCGTGCCCAACTTCAGTGCCGATGAAGTCAACGCCACCACCGCCGATCTGCGCAACCATCACCTCGTTTTTCTTTTCAGCGAATTGCCGCACGACCAGGTGATGCAAAAGCGCGAGACTTTTCGCCGCTTCCTGGAAACCAGTTGCCTGGCGCCAACCGGGACGAAATCCGTCCGCAGCGTCGATATGCGGGACGCGCCGGAAGCCCAAGCCTTGGCCGAACGCGCGCGGCAGATCGGGGACGATCTCTATCCGCAGATTCTTGGGCTGCTGGGTGACGGCCAGTCGGAACTGCCGCGCCAATTCGACATCGTCATCCGCGAGCACCTGGGCCGGCCCGGAGTGGATGGCGAAAGCGATGCCTTGTGGGGGCTCGCTTGCCGCGAGACCGTCTTCCTGAATGCAGGCTGGCTCTGCGAGCACCCGGAGGCGCTCGATCACGTCATGATCCATGAAATGGCGCATGTGGCCCAGAATTATCCTAATTTCGCCTACCGCCACGTCTGGCAATGGTGCGCCCATTACCTCGCCTTCACCGCCGCGCACCCCTTCCGCTCTTATCCGCCCGCCGAGCCGATTTACTGGACGGAGGGCATCGCCGACTACGTCTTCGCCAAGCTGGCCGGGCACACCAACCTCTCCAACTGTCCGCAATGCGACGAGCGTTTTCCGCACTATAAGACGGGTTACGCGTGCGCGGCTGCGTTCCTTCTTTACATCGACGCGGCCTACGGCTCCAACATTACTTGCCAGCTCAATGCCGCCCTGCGGCGCGGCAGCTTCTCGGATCGTTTCTTTGCCGCGGCCACTGGAAAACCGCTGGACGAGTTATGGGATGATTTTCAACAGACGCGCGCCTACACCCCCATCGCCGCGGAATACAATGAGTTCGACCAATCACTCGGTAATACCAATGGCAAGCCGGCCGTTGACTTCGAGGTCCGGCTGGAAAAATATTACGCCAAACATCCCGACATCAAGGAATTCATCACCACCCTTGATCCCTGGCACGGCTGGCCGGCTGAAGGCGTCCAGGACGACATCAAGGATTATCTTTATGTGCGACAGCAGCCGGGCGGCGAACAGACGCTGCGGGCCGCGGCAGATTCCATTGGTGAACTCAACCAAGCCCTCGGCTACGTGAAGGACAAACCGCCCGAGGACCTGCGGGCGCGCTTGCTGGCCTACCTTGAAGCGCACCCGGACACGAAGGAATTCGCGCTCGCCAGCGGTTGGATGGAAGGCAAGCCCTCGCCGAAAATTCACGACTGGATCGAGCGCTTGATCCTGGAGCGCATCCAACCCGGCGCGAAAACGACCATCGAGGCCCGGGAAATCCTGCATCAACTCAAAACAGATGGACGGTTGCCCGGATGGCGCCAAACCGACCAAGGCACGGTCATGTTGAAAACGCAGGGCATAAACCCCGAGCCTTATCCTGTGGCACGGTCTTTTAAGTGCCGCAAGAACAGCGGCAAAGAGCTCTACATTTATACTTTGGTCAAGGCCTCCGCGGACAGCGATTGGGAACTCAAACGCGCCTGGGAAACCACCGCCAAGGGCCGGTTCATCAGAGAGTTTCCCATTGCCATCGGCACGCCGCTGCCCTAAAAGACCTGCATGAAAATCAAATCGATCCTCGCTTTCCTGGTTTTGTCCCTCTGCTGGCCCGCTTTGGCGGATTCGACCATTCCTTTCCCGAGCAACGACCCTTATTTCCAGGACCTTCTCCTTCTGCAATCGCCGCAACCCAAAGGGCCGGTCCTGCGCCCCGGCGACCGCCTGGCTATTTGCGGCGATTCCATCACCGAACAACGAATGTACTCCCGCATCATGGAAACCTACCTCACGGTGGCAGTGCCGGAGTTGAATTTGAGCATCCGGCAATACGGTTGGAGCGGCGAACAAGCCTCCGGCTTTCTCGCCCGCATGAATAATGACGTACTCCGCTTCAGTCCTACTGTCGCCACGACCTGTTACGGCATGAACGATCACCATTACAAAGCTTATGAACCGCCCATCGGCCATGCCTACGGCTCCAACATGACCGACATCGTCCTGGACTTCCAAGCCGCCGGCACCCGCGTGATCGCCGGCGCGCCCGGCTGCATCGGCATGCAGAATCCACCCTGGAGCAGCGGCCCCAGCTCGCCCAAAGCCAAGAATCTCAGCTTGTGCATGCTGCGCGACATTGACATCCAAATTTCCGAGGTCGCCCACACGGGCTTCGCGGACGTTTTTTGGGACATGTACCTCGCGCAATACAAGGCCCTGCAAAGCTACGGCTCCGGTTACACCCTGGCGGGCAAGGACTCCGTTCATCCGGGTTGGGCCGGACACCTCGTCATGGCCTATGCCTTCCTCAAAGCCCTGGACGTTCCCGGCGACATCGGCACCTTTGCCGTGGACCTCGCTGCCAACAAGGCCACGGTTTCAAAGGGACACCAGTTGCTTTCCTACCACGACGGCGTTTTGAACGTCAAAAGTCTGCGCTATCCTTTTTGCGCCTCCGGCCCGTCGGACAAGCCCGATAGCATCCGTTCCGGCATGGCCTTGGTGCCCTTTAACCAGGACCTCAACCGCCTGATGCTCGTGGTCAAAGGCGGCACGGCCAATAACTACCAAATCACTTGGGGCGCCGCCAACCGTACTTATTCCGCTGCGCAATTGGCGGGCGGAGTCAACCTGGCCGCGGATTTCGAAGTGAACCCGTTCTCCGAAGCCTTCAAAGCCGTCGATGAAGCCGTCGCCCGTAAACAAGAATTCGAGACCACCCAAATCAAGCAACTCTTCCACGGCGATGCGGGCAAAGCCGACATGGAAAAAACCGTGGCCGATTCCGAGCGGGATCGCACCCCGCTGGTGGTCGCCATCCAGGCCGTCTTCGTGCCCGTGACGCACACCCTGACCATCACGCCGCAGTAAAGGCGCGGGTCCAAAAACGGCCTCCTGCTGTTGATCCTAATCCTAATCCAACTCCTACTCATCTCTCCCCGAAAAGATGCAAGAGAGGGATTAAGATCAAGAACCGGAAAAGACCACCCAAAAATCTGGAATGCACCCGGCGAAGAAACTTCCCCGCGTTTTTCTTTACCTCAAACGGATTGCGCCTACACTGCGGAGATGATTTCGCTCGAGTCGAACCTCCTTTTTCGAGAATTTTTGCCCGCGGAATTCGAGCAACTCCACCGGGCGACGCGCGAATTGACCTTTGCCGCCAACCAGCCGATCTTCCGCCAGGGCGATCCGGGCGACGGCATCTACTTTGTCAAGGAAGGCTTGGTGCAGATCACGGCCATGGTCGGCACGGGCGAAACCAAGGAACTGTCCAAGATCGGCCCGGGCGATTTGTTTGGTGAAATGGCGGTGTTGGACAACGAACCGCGTTCGGCCTCCGCCACCGCCGACCGGCCGACGACGGTTTATTTTATCAGCCGGGACGAAATGCTCAAGTTGCTGGAGCGCATGCCGCATTTGTTCTGGGCCATGGTGCGTGAGATCAGCCAGCGCATGCGCAGCTTCAACGACAAATATATCCGCGAGGCCTTCGAGGCGGAACGTTTGCAACTGGTCGGGCGTTTTGCCAGTTCCATCGTGCATGATTTGAAGAATCCCTTGAACATCATCGGCATCTCCTCGGACATGGCCTGCATGGCCTCCTCCACGGCCGAATCGCGCCTGGTGGCCAAAGTGCGAATCCGCAAGCAAGTCGAGCGCATCAGCAACATGGTCAGTGAATTGCTGGAATTCACCCAAGGCGCTCATACCAATTTTGTCCTGGCTCAGATCAGCTACAAATCGTTCGCCCAACCGCTGTTGGAGGAAATCCAGCAGGAGGTCGCGCTCAAATCGGTCACGCTTCAATGCCTGACTCCCGTTCCACCCGTGTTGGTGCGCATCAATCCGCAACGTTTGGCCCGCGTCTTTCACAACCTCATCGGCAACGCGGCCGATTCGGTGGCTGGCGGCGGGGTCATCAAAGTGCGCTTCAGTGTCACGGCACATGAAGTGGTCACGGAGTTCGAGGACACCGGTGAGGGCATCGCGCCGCAAGTGCTGGACCGTCTCTTCCAGGCTTTCGCCACCTATGGCAAAGCCAATGGGACGGGCTTGGGGCTGTCGATCTGCAAGAAGATCGTCCAGGACCATCGTGGCAGCATCAGCGGGCGCAATGTTCCCGGCGGGGGCGCGCTCTTTAGCTTCACCTTGCCGATCGCCTCGACTTAACCGGACTCTTGCCAGGACCTTGACCCATCGAACATGAACCGCATCCGTCTGTTGTCCGAGCAGGTGGCCAACCAGATTGCCGCTGGCGAGGTCATCGAGCGCCCGGCCAGCGTTGTCAAGGAGCTGGTGGAAAATGCCCTCGACGCCCGGGCCGCGCGCCTGACGGTGGAAATCCAGGCCGGCGGACGCAGCCTCATGCGCGTGACCGATGACGGCGTGGGCATGAGCCGCGACGACGCCTTGCTCTGCCTGGAACGGCACGCCACCAGCAAAATCCAGAAGGCCGAGGATTTGACCTCCATCGCCACTCTTGGTTTTCGCGGCGAAGCCTTGCCGAGCATTGCCAGCGTCAGCCGTTTCTCCCTGACCACCCGCGAGCGCGAGAGCGATTCGCCCGAGGGCACCCAGGTCATCGTTAATGGCGGCAAAATCGCCTCCGTCCGCGCCTGCGGCAGCGCCCCGGGCGCCAGCGTGGAGGTCCGCCAGCTCTTTTTCAATCTGCCCGCGCGCAGAAAATTCCTGCGCGGCGAGGAGACCGAGACGGCCCATATCCGGCACTACCTGACGCTGGCCGCGCTGGCGTCGCCCGGCGTGGCCATGGAGTTCATCAAAGATGGGCGGCCAATCTGGCAATTGCCTGCTGTCAATACTACTGATAAGATCGCCGCCCTGGGCGAGCGCCTGCGCGCCCTGAGCGGCGGCGGGGAAAAGCTCCTGGCGGTCGATTTTTCCGCGGACCTGCCCGCGCTGGCGGATGAAGAGGAACCGCCAGCGCCTCTGGACGCCCCCATGCGGTTTTCGGTCTGGGGTTTCATGGGCGCGCCGGGAGTTTCACGGGCCACTCGCGAGGACCAGCACCTTTTCGTGAATCGCCGGCCAGTGGAAAATCGCGGTCTCAATTTCGCCCTGCTCGAAGGCTATCACACCGCGCTGATGAAAGGCCGTTACCCCGTCTGCTGCCTTTTCCTGGAAGTCAATCCCGCGGAAGTGGATGTCAACATCCATCCTGCCAAGCGTGAGGTGAAGTTTCACCGCGAAAAGGTAGTGCGGCAACTTGTGGCCCAAGCTGTGCGGGAGACGCTGCTCCGGTTTCACGCGCCGACCAAAGTCCAGGCTGTCTTGCAACCGGCAGCGCCTTCGCCGCCCCCCGCCGCGCCGCCTCCTGTGCCCGCCCGTCCCGTCTCGGTCCGCCTGCCGGACTTGCCCAAACTCTATCCGCCGCCGCGCTCCGCCCCGCCGCCGGTTTCGGCGCCGGTTCCGGCCACGACCGCCGCGCCTGTCACTCCTCAACCGTCCGGTCTGCTGCAAGTGCCGCTACGATTGGTCGGGGTCATTGGCCGCCTCTATGTTGTGCTCGAATCCGATCGCGGCCTGGTCCTTCTGGACCAACATGCCGCGCACGAGCGCATTCTTTTCGAGCAGATGCTGCGGCGGTTGGAAAACAGCGGCGTCGCGCCCTCGCAGCGCCTGCTGCTGCCGGAAACCGTTGAACTGCCCGCGCGCGACGCGCAGTTCTTGCGCGAGCAACTGCCCGCGCTGGCCCGGTTGGGCGTCGGTTTGAGTGAGTTTGGCGAGCGGACCTTTCTGCTGGACGCGCTGCCGCCCTTTGTCAAAGGGGGCCAGCCGCGCCGATTCATCCTGGAGCTGGTGGACGAGCTCAAAGCGGCCGGGCAAGGGGTCAATGCCCTGCGTTTGGGCGAACACGTCATTGCCAAAACCGTTTGCCGCCACGCCGTCAAAGCCAACGATCCTCTGGCCGGCGCGGAATTGGAGAATCTGGTCGAGGATTTGCGGCATTGCGCGATGCCCTACACCTGTCCGCACGGCCGGCCCACGCTGATTGAGATGAACTTCCGCGAACTGGAGAAAAAATTCGGGCGTTCGCAGTGAGGCTAACGTGCGCGATTCAACAAACGACATTAGAACGAATTTATGAGGGCATCAACTTTTTCCGATACGGTTCTTAGAACTTCGCGCGGATTCAAGATTTGTTCGCTGAATCCACCTTCAAAGCCGGAGCAATCGCACAAGCTGGACGGGCGTCAAGATTGCGACGCCGTAGGGCTACTCCAAGACAAGCAGGTCGCGGTCTTGGCTGACCAAATACTTGGAGCGGGCCGCCACTGCCGTCGCAACGAAGAGGTTGTCGTTTGGATCGCGGCTGAGCCTCCCGCGCAGCGGCAACGGCTCCCTTTGCACAGACTTGGCAGCGATCCAGGCCAATGCCGCCGAAGGATGCGTCTCTGAAAAGAGCCTTTTCCGAACGTCGCCTGTAATGGCGGCGTACTCTTCCATAATCGCTGAGTTGATCACAGTTTGGAATCGGCGCTTGGCCAGACCGGTCAGAGCTCGTCGTGCAGTGCTACGCGGCCAGAAGATGGCTTCAACGATGACGTTGGTGTCAAAGACGACCGTCATGCCCGGCGCTGGCCCGAGCGGTGGCGCGCAACGAGATAACGAATCAGCGCACGATCTTTCGCCGACGGCTCACCTTGGCCGGCCAGCGAGTCAACCCCTGCAAAGACCGCACGCATTTCCGCCATAGCCTTGGTCTCCCGTTCGTTTCGCAACAAACGTAATGCCTCGCCTACGACTTCGCTCGCATCGCCAAACTCGCCTGAGTTCACCTGGCTGCTGACAAAATCTTCCAACGCCGATGGCAGAGACACTTTCATTTTGATCAACTTGGCGCGAACACCGTTTTTGTCAACACTTTTTGCTTGTTTTTACATACCGCACTCCAAACGTCATCACGTGCCGTCAAGGTGGAGTCAGGAAGATCGGCGCGCCTCACGAGCCCTGCTTGAGTTCCAAATTGGCAAAGGCGTTGTTGCCGAATTCCTGGCTGCCATTCGAGGCCGCCTCGGCGGGATGGGGCTCTCGGTGATGGGAATTGTTCGGCGCCAGCGCGGGTGCCGGTACCGGTGCCGGGACTGCGTGGTTGTCGTCGCTCCCGGATTGACGCGGATTGCGGCCCCGTTTGGCGCGCGGCAGGGGGCTGAGCATGACGTTGATGCCTTTGCCGATCAGCTTGGCGGGCGCGTCGGGATGCCCAAACGGAGTCAGGCTTTGCACCAGTTTCTCGACTTGCTGAAAACCGAATTCCTTGTGCGCCATCTCCCGGCCGCGGAACCGCAGGGTCACCTTGACCTTCATGTCCTCGCACAGAAAATCGACGGCGTGCTGCTGCTTGACGGCAAAATCGTGCGGGTCGATGTTCGGGCTGAGTTGGATTTCCTTGACCTTGTTGGCGTGCTGGTGTTTGCGTGATTCCTTGTCCCGCTTGGCCTGTTCATAGCGGAACTTGCCGAAATCGACCAGCCGGCAAACCGGCGGCACGGCGTTAGGGTTGACTTCGACCAAATCGACTCCCTTGGAGCGGGCCAGATTGATGCCTTCGCTCAAGGGCATGACGCCCAGATTTTTCTGCTCGCCGTCGATGACCCGCACCTCGCGCGCGCGGATTTTCCCGTTGACGCGCGTGAAGGGAGCGGGCGGAGAAAATGAACGGGAAGAGAAAGGGCGGCTCAAGCGGCCCTCACGGGTTCGAATATGTTCATGTACGATTCAACAATTGTTCAAACAACCGGGCAGCGCCCGATTACACAACATAATAAACCTATTCCAGGCCCTTTTGCAAGTCAAATATTTCGTTCTGTTCTGAATTTCGGTTGACGCGTGTAGTGGAAGCCATTAAGATTCCGGCGCAGGTCAGTGCCGTCGAAAGGTGGAGTTGGCCAACATGAATTCGCCGAACGCCCCGGAGTTCAATCTGGTCTTTTCAGGCGACCAGTTGAAGCCCGCGTTATTGATTTCCCTCTTGAGCGTCTGGGTGCTGGTGGGCGTTTTCTATTTCCTGAACACCTACACGCGGCGCCGGTATTTCTCCATCTGGACGGCGGCCTGGCTGTTTTACGGGCTGTGGCTGACGCTACTTTATTGCGGAGTTCTCACCCGGCAAGGAGCACTGTGGCCGATGTGGCTGGCGGAGTGGTGCCTGTGTGTTTCGGCGGTCTTTTTGCTCTGGGGCAGCTTGCGCTTTTTGGGCCAGCGCGTCAAACAACGGCTCATCGCCCTGAGCCTGGGCTTCCTGCTAGCGTGGAGCTACGTGGACATCTACTGGCGGGACTTAACGCCGGCCGAAGTTCAGGTTCATTGGTCGGTCTTCGCGTTTATCGGCCTGGCCAGCCTGATAAACGCCGGGGCCTTTTACCGTTACCGCCAGACGCGGCAATTCCTGGGGGCGGCCCTGTTGTCCATCGGATTTTTCTTTTGGGGAGGCTATCTGTGCGCTTATCCGCTCTTTGAAACCCCGGCGCTGGCGGCCGCCGGATTTCTCATTTCGACCGTGTTACAATTGCTCATCGCCGTGAGCATGATCATCCTGGTGCTGGAGCAGGTGCGCTACACGCACCAAAGGCGGGACCTCTTTATGCGGGAGAAATTGCAGAACAAGGTCTGGTTCACCGAGGAACGCTACCAGCGCCTGTTCCAACAAGCGCACGAGGCCATCGTCATTGCCGCGCGCCACGATCTGCGCATTCTGGAACTGAACAACGCCGCCGAAATCCTGCTGGGCACCAACGTCCGCCAGGCCACCAGCCAGTCCTTGATCTCGTTTTGTCAGATCAAGACGCCCCCGGAGAAGGCGCCGCAATCGGGGCATGATTGGTTCGAGTTGATCTGCTCCCAACAGCCGCTCAATCTGGTGCATCGAAACGGCTCGCTCATCCCCGCCGACACCATCGGCGCGCCGGTTGAATTTGCCGGGCAGAGCGCCTACCAGTTCTTTTTCCGCGCCATCACCGACCGCTTGCGTTTGGAGCAGCAGTTGCGGCAGGCCGAGAAACTCTCGTCTATGGGCCAAATGATCTCAGGCGTGGCGCACGAGCTGAACAATCCCCTGGCGGTCATCGGCGGTTACCTGGAGGTCATCCTGGCCAGCCACACTTTGCCGGCCAAAACACGCCAGGATTTGGCCAAAGTGGCCCATGAGAGCAGCCGCGCCACCCGCCTGGTGCGAAATTTTCTGGCCTTCGCCCGTTCGCATCCTGCCAACCGCCAGATGGCCAACGTCAACGAGATGATCACGGGGGTGGTCGAATTGCGCAAATTTGATTTGTCCCTGGCCAAGGTCCATATTGAAGCGGTCTTGGACCAAATCCTCCCCGCCACCAGCATCGAAACCGACCAAATTCAGCAGGTGCTCATCATCTTGATCAATAACGCGATGCAAGCCCTGGCCGCCACGCCCGAGCCGCGTCGCATCAGGGTGAGCACGGCGCTCAAAGAGGGCGCCATCCGCATCACCGTCGAAGACAACGGGCCGGGCGTCGCTCCCGAAGTGGAGTCCCGGATATTCGAGCCGTTCTTCACCACCAAGGAAATTGGCGTCGGCACCGGGTTGGGGCTTTCCATAGCCCACGGCATCATGACCGAGCACGGTGGCCAGGTTCGCTATGAGCGTGCGGCTCTGGGCGGCGCGGCCTTCGTGCTGGAGCTGCCCATCGTCTCGGTGGAAGTTCCGCAAGAGGGCACGCAAATCGTGGACGCGGCGGCGTCCGATTTGCCCCAAGCCGCGCCGCGCTCGGAAAAGATTTTGGTAGTCGATGATGAAAAGTCAATCGTCGAGATGCTGGGCGAGATGCTGGGACTGCTGGGCTACACACCCTCCCTGTGTCATTCGGCCAGCGAGGGGCTGAAAAGGATCGGGGAAACGAAGTTCGACCTGGTCCTTTCGGACTTGCGCATGCCGGAGATCGATGGCCCGCAATTTTACCGGCGGGCGATGGAACTGGACGCGCGGCTGGCGCGGCGTTTTATATTTTTGACAGGAGACACCGTCAACGAGGACACGAAATCCTTCTTGAGATCCACCGGCCAGCCCTTCCTGGCCAAGCCCTTCCGTCTGGCCAGCATCGAGGAAGTCACACGCCAGACCCTGGGCACGGCGTAGGCATGGTGGAATCCCTCTTGCGAATTGCGCGGGCCCTACCTAGACTGATGGACATGGAACCGTCGGATAGGCAGTTGATGCAGTACGTGCCCGTGCTCATGTTGGCCGTGGTGGCCATCTTGTTTTCGGCCGGCACCCTGGCCGCCTCCTCGCTGTTGGGAAAGCGCGCGCGGCGCTCGCCTGTCAAAGACACGGCTTACGAATGCGGCATGCTGCCCGTGGGCGAGGGCAACACGCGCCTCTCGGTCAAATTTTACCTGGTGGCCATGCTCTTTATTCTTTTTGACATCGAGGTGGTGTTCCTCTACCCGTGGGCGGTCAATTTCAGGGGCATGATCAAGCAGCAGCCGGGCCTGATCTTCGGTTCCATGGCGGGCTTCATGCTCGTGCTCTTCATCGGCTACATCTACGCGCTGAAAAAGGAAGCTTTCGACTGGAAACAATAAAGTGGCTCCCGCTTCTTCGATTCGATTCGGCACGGCTGGCTGGCGCGCTTTGATCGCGCGCGATTTCACTTTTGCCAACGTCCGTCTGGCCAGCCAGGCGGTGGCGGAATATCTGAAAACCGCCCTGACCGATCCGCAGTCGAGCCTCCAGGGCGGCGACCCCAATATCATTATCGCCTACGATTGCCGCTTCCTGGGCCGCCCCTTCGCCCTGGCGGTGGCCGAGGTCTTCGCCGCCAACGGCCTGACTCCGCTGGTCTGCGTGCGCGACACCCCGACGCCCGTTTTGTCCTTTGCCATCCGGCGACGCCACGCCCTCGGCGGCATCAACATCACCGCCAGCCACAATCCGCCGGACTACTCCGGCTTCAAGTTTTCGCGGCACGACGGCGCGGGCGCGCCGCCCGAAACCACCCTGCGGATCGAAGAAAGCATCGCCCGGCTGCAACGGCAAAACTGGAGCTTTCCCTCGGTCACGCTCGGCACTTTTTCCTGCAAGAGCATCGATCCGCAGGCGGAGTATTTCCGGCACATCCGCAAGCTGGCGGATTTTTCGGCCATCAAGAAAGCCCGCCTGAAAGTGGCCGTCGATCTGATGCACGGCTGCGGCCACGGTTATCTTGACACGCTGTTGCAGGAAGCGGGCGCGCGGCTGACGGTGTGGCATGGCGATTTGAACCCGCTCTTCGGCGGACACTCGCCCGAACCGAGCGCCGAACGCCTGGCCGAACTGCGGAAGTTCGTCCGCGCCGGCCACGCGCGCCTGGGCCTGGCCACCGACGGCGACGCCGACCGCTTTGGCGTGGTCGATGCCGACGGCTCGTGGATCACGCCCAATCAGGTGCTGGCGCTGACGTTGTATCATCTTGTCAAGCATCGGGGTTGGAAAGGCGCGGCGGTGCGAACAGTCGTGACCAGCCATCAGGTCGATGCGGTGGCGGCGCAATTCGGAGTCCAGATGCAGGAGGTTCCGGTGGGATTCAAATACATCGGCGCGATCATGGAGCGCGAACCGGTCATCGTGGGCGGCGAAGAATCGGGCGGCCTGAGCGTGCGCGGCCACGTGCCGGAGAAAGACGGCATCCTGGCGTGTTTGCTGATGGCGGAATTGGTGGCGGCGGCCGGCCGGCCGCTGGGCGCCGTGCTCAAGGAAATCACCAAACTGAGCGGCCCTTTCTTCACCGACCGGATCAATATTCAAATTGACCCCGCCAAAAAGGACGAATTGCTTTCCCGTTTGTCAGGCGGCTTGGAAAAGATCGGCTCGTTTCGTGTCCAGAAGCGGGTCACGATGGACGGTCATAAGTTTCTCCTGGCGGATGGGGAATGGGCGGCCTTTCGCGCCAGCGGCACCGAGCCTGTTTTCCGTTGCTACATTGAAGCTAGGTCCAGGAAGCACCTGGACCCTCTGCGGCAAGCGTGCGTGGCCCTTTTGAGTTAAACCATTAAATCACGCCACTTCCTTCGCCGCCGTTCCCGTGCCTTCAATGTGGACTTGTTTGTAGCCGCCGCGCGATTTGAAATAGATAAGCATGCCCAGCAGGATGAGGGCTTGAATGACCGGCAAGCCCGCGGTAATGCGCATGGCCATCTTGTCCCCGTGCAGTTCGGCCGCGGTGACGAGCGGTTTGTCCTCCGCGGCGGTTGCCTTGGCCGAGTCCCACCAAGTGTTGAGGGCGACGATGTTGGGGTCGATGCGATTCTGCTGCGTCAGGAGAGTCGTGGTCTCGCCCAAGTCCTTGCCGTTGTCATCCAGGACGCCGACTTTGGCGCCGTCCAAGCCGGTGGTGGTCAACATCAGAAATGAATCAGGCGTGCCGGCCTTGTAACGTTCGAAGACTTGCGGATGCTCCTTGCTCAGCTTGTCGGAGGCGTATTTGTCTTGATCAAATCCAATGCCCGGGCCGCCAAACAATCCCGCGCACAGCATGGCCGCACCACCCATGGCGCCGATGGTGACGGCGCCGCCCTTGGGAAAGCGTTCCGAGGCCACCGCCAGCAGGGTGGGCCACATGAAGGTCTTGCCCACCGCAAAAATCGTCGCCGCCAGCACGCAGAAAATGACCGAGTCGGCGAAGCCGAAAAGCGTCAAGCCGATGGAAGCGAGCACGACGCTGACAAAAAGGAGGCCGACGGGGGAAATTTTATGGACAATCGGCCCGGCAAAAAACCGCAAGACAAACATCAAACCGGAAATATAGACGGTGAGCAACAAACCCCGCTGCGTATTAACCATGATAGCGCTGGAGATTTTGCCGGTCCACGAATCGGTGCCCAATTCCACATAGCCTTGCACGGAGTGAATGATGAGCAACAGGATCATGAGAAAATAGCCGGGAGCAAATTTCGTCACCGCACCGAAGGTCAGGAGCATCAATGCGCCGATGACCCAACCGGCGACGCCGATCAGCCCGGTCAGCCAATAGGCCAGCAAAAAGCAGAGAATGAGCGCGCCAAAAAAGCCCAATTCCTTGAACATGTCGATTTGTTTGACTCCGTGTTCGCTGGCTTCCGATTTGGGAAATTTCTGACCCATGAGCATCGCGCCGTAGATGAGCACTGGAATGAGGAAAGCGCACATCTGGATCTGCCATTTGACGGCCTCCCCTCCCGGGCCGCCGCTCATGTAATAAGAGGCCAGACCGCCCAGGATCAATCCGCCCGGCCAGCCGGCATGAAGAATACTCAGGTATTTCGATTTGTTCTGCTGAAAGAGCGAAGCGATCAGCGGATTGGCCACTCCTTCGCACAATCCGTTGCCCAAGGCAAAGAGAAACATGCCGCACGTCAAGCATTCCAGCGCCCCCTGCTTGCCCCAGTTGGCAAAGGCGAAGCCTGCCAACAGCGTGACCACGGCCGAGGCAAAGTGCAGCGCAAAGGCGCCGAACATCAGGCGCCCGTAGCCGATCTTGTCGGCGATCAAGCTGGAAAAGACGATGATGACGCCGAAGCCGGTCAAGCCGCCGCCGGTAATGACACCCAATTCCAGGTTGGTGAAGCCATACTGATGCGCCCAGAGCCCCTGGGCCAGGATGCCGCCGCGGATGCTGAAGCCGACGCCCTCGGCCAGGATGGCCATAAACCCCGCCCACAGAAGCCGGTGCGCGTGCAGGGTGGGCGCGTTGGCGGAAAGACCCGGATTGGTTGATACGGATTCGCTCATAATTTTATTTGACAGTTAGGCAATGTCAAAATAAAACCCGCTCCGGTCGGGAATGTCAATGGGAAGTTGACTTTTTTTCAGCCGGATGCTGTGGGGCAACAAAAGTCGGAGCAATTGGAAACGCCACGCCGGGAGCGAGCTTCTGAGCGAGAATCAAAACTTCCGAGTAGGTCTGGCCGCACCGATGCAAAGAGGCATTGTTGATGAAAGAGCGCAGAACCGCGAATGAACGCCAATGAACACGAATGAACAAAAGCTAACAGAAGGTAACGAAGATCACGAAGAGAGGGCCTCACCCCACTGGAATTGCGGCGACTGCCGCTCGGGTAGATTGAGAAAGCCCGCAAAGCGGGCATCTCTTGTGTTGTTCCGTCTCCGTCGAACCCTGATATTTTGAAGCGAACGCATGCCAATCCAATCGTTCCATGATTCGACGAACGCAAAAGAGGGGTGCTATCGCGGATGCTGTAGGGCAACAAATGTCGGAGCGATTGGAAACTCCACGCCGGGTGCCAGAGCGACAAAGCGCACACGAAGACCGCGGCGGCGTCGGGGAAATTATTTGCCGATTCAGTTTCAATAATCATAATTCGGCATATACACCTGGCCAGGTACATGATTTTGCGCAAGCACTTTCGCGCTTCGCAACGAAAGTGGTTTTTGGCACTCTTTGTTACATGGCTAAAGCACCCAGCATCCCCTGGACACGAGAGCATCGACTCATCGCCTTGAATCTCTACTGCAAACTGCCGTTTGGGAAACTCCACCAGCGCAATCCCATTATCGTCGACACGGCAGCAAAGATGGGCCGGACCGCGAGCAGTCTCGCAATCAAGTTGTGCAATTTTGCATCGCTCGATCCAATATTGCAGGCGCGCGGCATCGTCGGAATGAAAGGCGCTGCCAACGAAGACCGAAATGTCTGGAAAGAATTTCACTCGAATTCCGCTGTGCTCGGCGCGGAGAGTGAGCAGTTACTCCACGACTTGTTTACTCATGACGAGAACAAAGAGGTGGATTTTCTCGCACGCGACACGGTGCGGCTCGTCGCGCCGAGTGGACCGACAGAATCCCGATCGACGGTCAAAGCCCGTCGCGGCCAGCAATTCTTTCGGCAATCCGTGCTGACCGCTTACGACGTGAGCTGCTGCATCAGTGGCATCAACGTCCCGTGTCTGCTCGTGGCGAGCCACATTAAACCGTGGAGTCAATTCCCGAACGATCGACTGAATCCCCAAAACGGGCTTTGTCTTTCGGTGCTCCACGATGCGGCGTTTGACGCCGGACTTATCACGCTCGACGAAAAATTGAGTGTCGTTTTGAGCAGACGAATGCGGAGTTTCTTTCCACAGCCGGCCTTGGAGGTAAATTTCGTTCCATTCGAGGGCGCGCGAATCCGTTTGCCCGAAAAGTTGGCCGAGCCAGATGCTAGTTTTTTACGTTTTCACCGAGAAGAAATCTTCCAAAGCTAAGTTTCAATTCCTGAGATGATCGGTGGTCAACCATGCAGACGGTTATTTCAGCCAGTTGATTTTGATTTCCTTTTCCAGCGGCTTGAATTCCGGGTCGCCGGTGACCAGGTCGGTTTTGCGTTCCTTGGCCAGCGCGGCGGCGAAGGCGTCGGCCAAGCTTAGCCGGTGGCGGGATTTGAGATCGGCGGCCAGGTCGGCCAGACGGCGGTCGGCGGGGTGGAATTCGATGGGGGCGGCTCTTAACTCGTTGGCGATGGCGGACCAGGCGGCGTCGCCATCCCTGCGCCGCACGGTGTATTGCACCTCAGCATAGTTGACTTCGGTCATGTGGACGGGTTGGTCGCGCTGGCTGGCTTTTTCCAGGAGCAGCGAGACGGTTTCCGCGCCCGGCTCGTCGAGGAGCAGTTTCAAGAGGGCATGGCTATCAAGAACGGGTGCGACGGGCATATTCAGTGGTTTGGATTGTCGGCAGACTCCTTGGTTTCTTCCAATTGCATTTCCGCGCGCTTGTGTTCCGCCCATTCCTGCGCGAACGGCTTTTCCCCCGGCTTGCGCTTGAGGATGCCGCGCAGCCGCCGGATGCTTACGGCGGTAACGGGCTTGAGGAGGATGCCGTCGGGTGTGGCCTCAATCATGGCCTTGGTGCCATTCTCAATGTGAAATTGTCTGCGCAGCCGCGCCGGAATGACGACCTGGCCCTTGGTGGTGAACCAAACGGCGTCAGGCTTGGATGTTGCTTTCATGGCGGATAATCTGACGTAATATGGAAAGTCCGTCAATTTAAAAAGGTAGGAAGTTATGGATAATTACCACATTGCGGCGTATTGGGCGAAGGCCGGGGCGTTTTGTTTGCCCCGACTGCACGGGTGATAATATTTGGGCGAAGCGGCAGCTTCGCCTTACCAAACTATGAAATATGCGGGTTAGGCGCTTCACATTTTGGTGGCGCCGCGACCCTGGACAGAGCCGGAAAGCGTGAGATAATGATGGCATGAGAGTTTCAGGCTCATTTGGGCGAAGCGCCGGGAAACAGGGTTGGCCCGACCCTTGGCTGGATGGGGCGGATGGGACCGATAGGACGAATGGGATGTTTGCGGCCGGATCAGACCGGATCGCACCGGATCGCACCGTATCAAACCAAATCCAACCAAATCAAGCTGTGGTGGTTAGTGGATAGTGGTTAGGGGCCAAAGAGGCGATGGCCGAGCGGTCAGTCAAATCCAGTCAAACCCAGTCAAACCGGTTTGTCGGGTTTGACGGATAACATGACTATCTTGAGTGAGATGCTTATGTTAAGTGTGGTTTTGTTGGACTAAGGATTCCATTGGCGATGCGCCGATGGCTGCGGGCAAGATTGATTTGGTGCAGGGGAATGCGATCGCCGGGACGGCGATGACGGCGGTCGGGACGACCGCGCTACCCAAGAATTCTGGGATGGGGCGAAGCAATGGGCCCGGACTTTAAGGCTTGACCGGGGCGGAAATGGCCCTAGTTTGGACGCGGACTAAATAGTCTTAATGAAAGCAATTCTCGCCCTGGAAGATGGTTCGGTTTTCGTAGGCCGGGGCTTTGGCGCCAAAGCTCAAGCCTGCGGGGAGGTCTGTTTCAATACCTCCATGACCGGCTACCAGGAAATCCTCACGGACCCCTCCTATAAAGGCCAGATCGTGACCATGACTTATCCGCTGATCGGCAATTATGGAGTCAATCAGATCGACGTGGAGTCCTGGCAGCCGCACGTGGCGGGTTTTGTAGTGCGGGAATTGTCACCGGTGGTCAGCAATTGGCGGGCGGAATCTTCTCTGGCGGAGTATCTGGAGAAGAACGGCATCCCGGGCCTGCAAGGCATCGACACGCGGGCGCTGACCAAAAAGTTGCGCGTGCGCGGGGCGCTCAATGGTTTTATTTCCACGGAGGACATTGCGCCGGAGGAAGCGGTGGCGCAGGCCAGGAATTGGCCCGGCTTGGCGGGGGTGGATTACGTCAAGAGCGTCACGCACACGAAGCCGTTTTTGTGGGATGACAAGCAAAGCGGCGATTTCACCCTCACGCGCGGATCGGCCAACGCAACCTCTGGCGCGGCCTTGCCGCCGGCCGATATTCCGATCGTCGCTTTTGATTACGGGATGAAGTACAACATTCTGCGGCGGCTGCGGCAGCACGGTTTCCGGACGCAGGTGGTGCCGGCGACGGCGACGGCGGAGGAGGCGCTGGCTTACAAGCCGGCGGGCATCTTCCTCTCCAACGGCCCAGGGGACCCGGCCGCGCTGGGTTACGCGGTGCGGGCGGTCAGCGACCTGGTCAAGAGCGGCACACCGATATTTGGGATATGCCTGGGTCATCAGATTTTGGGCCAGGCTTTCGGCGGGAAGACCTTCAAGCTCAAGTTCGGCCATCGCGGGGCCAACCAGCCGGTCAAGGATTTGGCTTCGGGCAAAGTGGAAATCACCTCGCAAAATCATGGGTTCGCGGTGGACCCTGCGACGCTGCCCAAAGAGGTGGCCGTCGAGCGCGTCAATTTGAATGACCGCACCGTCGAAGGCCTGCGCCACCGGAGCAAGCCGATTTTTTGCGTGCAGTATCACCCGGAGGCGTCGCCCGGACCGCACGACTCGACGACGCTCTTCGCGGAATTTCGGCAGATGATTGAAAAAGGATGAGTGCTGGATGGAGCGGTCCAAGGCGCGTTTTGGCCGCCAAGAAAAGTCAAGGAAAACGGTTTGACTTGTGGCCGAGGCCAGCCATAATCAGAACAAGCCCAAAGTATGGCAAGACTTGTAATTCTCAGTGAAGGGTTTACCGGCAAGGCGTACGAGCTGACGGCGGACAAAACCACCATCGGACGTGTCGATGATAATTCCTTTCCCATCCCGGAAGGTTCGGTTTCCAGCCATCACTGCGAGGTGTTGCTGCGGGGAAGCGACATTGTCATCCACGACCTCAATTCCACCAACGGCACTTTTATCAACGGTCATCAAGTGACCGGCGAAGCCGTGCTCAGGCCGGGGCAGATTCTGCGTTTGGGCCAGGTGGAAATCCGCCTGGAGGACGGCAGCGCGCAAAAGGCCCAGCCGAAGAAGTTACCCGATCAAACCATGGTCATTCCCCAGGGGGTCAAGCTCGGCCAGGATCCCTCCACCAAGGCGGTGGCGTTCGATAAGACTACCTTCGCCAAGAAGAGCAACACCGCCAATAAAATTTTCATCGGCGTGATCGTGCTATTGGTCGTGGTGGTGGCGGTGCTGGTCTGCTTCGTGATCTTTAAGTAGATGATTCGTTCAGCCTTCCTTGAGCCAGCGGGCCACGTCGATGGCGCCGTAGGTGATGATGAAATCCGCCCCGGCGCGCCGCATCGAGAGCATCGTTTCGATGGTCACGGCGCGTTCATCCACCCAACCCTTCGCTGCAGCCGCTTTGATCATGGAAAATTCACCACTCACCGCGTAGGCCGCCGTCGGGCAGCCGAACTCCGTTTTGACGCGATGCAGAATATCCAAATAAGCCAGCGCCGGCTTGACCATGACCATGTCGGCGCCTTCCTGCAGGTCCATGGCCACCTCGCGCAAGGCTTCCAGGGCATTGGCGCCGTCCATTTGATAGGCCCGGCGGTCGCCGAATTTCGGCGCGGATTCTGCCGCCTCGCGGAACGGCCCGTAATAAGCGGAAGCGAATTTCGCCGCATAGGAAAGGATGGGCGTATCGGCCAAACCGTGCGCGTCAAGCATTTGGCGAATGGCGGCCACGCGGCCATCCATCATGTCGCTGGGCGCCACGACGTCCGCGCCGGCTTCGGCATGGCTCAGGGCGGTGCGAGCCAGCAAGGCCAACGTGGGATCATTGGCTACGCGGCCGCCTTTGGCCTTTTCCACAATGCCGCAGTGGCCGTGGCTCATGTATTCGCACAGGCAAACATCCGTCAGCACCAGGAAGTCGGGCAATTGCTTTTTGAGCAGGCGGACGGTTTGCTGGACGATGCCGTTGCGGGCATAGGCGCCGGAAGCCTTTTCATCCTTGTCCGCGGGAATGCCAAACAAGAGAACTCCCGGAATCCCCCATTGCTGCGCCTGCTCCGCCTCGCGAAGGATTTCGTCGGGCGACAATTGAAAGACGCCGGGGATGGCCGCCACGGGCAGGCGAACTTTGCGACCGGGGCGGACGAAAAGGGGCAGCACCAGTTGGCCGGCCCGCAAAGAAGTTTCCCGCACCAGGCGCCGCAGCGCCGGCGATTGCCGCAGGCGGCGCGGGCGGCACGCCGGGAATTGCCCAAAAGCGGTAAAGCTCATGGAGCCAGCGTAATGAAAGAAAACCAGCGCGGCAAAGGATTATTCTCCGTGGACTTGTTTTCCCTCTTAATCTTAAGCCTAATCCTATTCTTAATCGTAATCTCCTTCATGTAACCGGATTAAGATTATGAATATGATTAAGATTAAGGACCGGAAAAGACCATGCAAAAACGTGAAATGCACCCCTTGCAACTTGAACTTGGAGCCAACGAGGGCATAGAGTCTGCGCATGTTCAAGAGAGCGGCAGGCACGGCGGCGGTCTTGATGGTGATTTTCGCCCTGGGCTTGTTTTTCGGCCTGCTCACCTACCGTTGGTTCCAGGCCCGCGGCAGCGGCGGTTACAGCGGCCCGGCCCTGGTCAAGCAGGTCCAAACCCTCTCCCAGTTTGTCACAGTCAAGTATTCTTTGGAAAAAGTGGTGGAGTTCGACGATGCCAAATGGTACGGCGAGAGCCGCGTCCTGCTGGTGGCGCACGGGGTGGTCAAAGCGGGCATCGATCTGAGTCAGCTTGCCCCGGGCGACATTCGGATTTCCGGCAAGAACATCAGCATGACCTTGCCGCGCGCGCGCATTACCGACGCGTACTTGGACGATCACCAGACCCAAATTGTCGATCACACCACCGGCATCCTCCGTGTGTTTGACAAGGACCTGGAACAAAACGCGCGCCGGCAAGCGGTGGACGAGTTGCGCCTGGCGGCGTCGCAAAACGGCATTCTGAAGGAAGCCGCCGAAAAGGGACAGTCGCGTTTGACGATCCTGCTTTACCAGCTTGGCTTCACCAATATCAATTTGCAGTCGAAATAATCGCCCTGTACAGGTTGCGGTCATACGCCGCACGCAGGCAGTAGCGAGGGGAGCGCGACCGTCCCGGTCGCATCCAGTCGGCGTCCCGCCGACTGGCCGGAGCACGAAAGCAAGCCACCCTTTGGTGAATGAGGCGCATTTCCGAATGCCTTCGGAGACGGAACAACATAAGAGCGGCCCGCTTTGCGGGCTGAGACCCCGAAGGCGGCGAGCGAGGACGCTCGCGCTCCCCAATCCAACTGCATCGTTACGGCTAAGGCGGCTCTCAGTTATCGACCTTCAACTTCGGCCACCAGGTGGCCGTTTTCCCATCGACTGTGCGTTGCGGCGGCATGTGCATCAACCGCCGCGCCTGGCCGATGACGTAATCCCATTGCAAGGCCGGGCCGGGATCGACCTTGTTGGTCTGGACGTGGTAATGACCCAGCACGCCGTGAAATTCCTGGAGTTGCGGCGCCGGCAGCTTGTGGGTCATCAGTTTGCCTTCGGCCTCGCGCGGATAATCGCAGTGAATCCGCGGAAAGATCGTGCAAAGGGCGGCGGTCAATTTGGCCAAGGCCCTGTATTGCTGCGGCGTGAAATCGTATTGACTCAGTTGCCGGCCCTGTACTTCGCCCGTGATCAATTCCCGCCGGGCCGGACGGCCGGCGAAATGAGGCGTGCGCTCCGGCGCCGGGCCGGCCCGCGCGGGGATGGTGATGATGGTCCGGCCGGAGGCGTCCTTTGTGTACCATTCCGCCAGCGGGCTTTTTTCCGCCGCGCCGTAGGAGCCCATATTGGCGATTTCGATTCCGACGGACCGGTTATTGGCGATGGTCGCGTGCCGCGCGCGCTCCTTCAAATCCAGCGTCTGATAAATCGTCCCGTCCAAGTCGAGCATGAAGTGAACGCTCAAATCACGCGAGTCCTGCAAAACTTTGAAGCAGGTGCGCGACAGGCCGGCCACGTCGAAGTGCAACACGAATTGATCGACGTTGGATTGGAGGGTGGGCAAGTCCCAGCCGCCGCCGCGCACCCGCTCCAGTTCTTCCGGGGTCAGGGAGCGGTCGCGGATGTCGTAGCGGTTGGGCTTGCCCGGCGCATCCAGATGGGGGCGCGAAGTCTCGTAGTCCGCCTGGTCGTAAGGCACGAAACGGCGTTCGACGCGGTAGGCGTCATAACCACCCGGGTCCATCCAGAGCACGACCGGCGTGCCCGTGTGAAAAAACTGGCCGGCGGCGACGATCTCGTCTCCTTTTCTTTTCTCGTGACTCCCCGGCGAGTGACAACAGCAGCCCGCCAGCAAAACCGGCGCCAGCAACGCAACAGAACGGCGCTTCCAGAACATGCTCTTATGTGCGGCGCAAAACCGCGCAGGTCAAGATTCTTACCGCCGAGTTTTTCCCCGCCTGACACCGCATTCGCCCGCAAAATCCCCTTTCAACGCTGGGATTGGATTCCGATTGACCGCGCCCGAAATGTGCTGCGGAAATCTCCGGGCGGCTTTACAATTTGCGACGCGATATGAAGCGATGGTTGGTCATGGCTTTGCTGGCCGCCGTGGGCGGTTTGCAAGCGGCCCAGGCGCCCGAGCCGGCGCCGGCATTGTGGGCCTCCGCCCAGCAATCCGCGGACATCCACCGCTTCTCCACCCTCTTTACCGCGCAGTGCGTGGAGAGTTATCTGTCCTCGGAGGCTGACATCGCTGAATCCATCCGATGGTGCAAGGCGTCGGGCGTGACCAAGGTCTATTTGGAGGAATATCGTGATGGCTACCAGGCCGAGCGCCAGACGCTGCTGCAGGCGCGGGACCGTTTTCGGGCGGAGGGATTCCTGGTTTCGGGCTGCGTGACCACGACCCGCCTTGGCAAGCCCTCCGATCATTGGGCCAGCCACATTTCCTGCTACACCGACCCCGCCACACAGGACCATCTCCAGGCCGTCTTCGAGTTCGCGGCCGGCCTGTTCGATGAGATTATGGTTGACGACTTCTGGTTTACCGATTGCACCTGCGCCAATTGCGACGCGGCGCGGCGCGCGCGCCTGATCACCATCGGCTCCAAAACCTATCCCGTCGCCGGCGACACCTGGACGGATTATCGCTGCGAATTGATGCTGCGACTTTCGCAAGACCGGGTTCTGGCCGCCGCCAAGCGCATCAATCCCAAGGCGCGGGTGATCATCAAGTATCCTCAATGGTATGACGGATTCCAGGATCGAGGCTACGATGTGGCGAGGGAAACCGCCGCCTTCGATCGCATCTGGGTGGGCACCGAAAGCCGCGACTACACCGAGCCGCACTGGGGCGGAGTGGCGCAGTACGAAGGCTATTTTTTGATGCGCTGGCTGGGCGGGATCGGAGGCGAAAAGTGCGGCGGCGGCTGGTACGACTGGCTCGGCACGACGGAGCGCACCTACGTGGAACAAGCCCGTCAGACCGTGCTCGGCGGGGCGCGCGAATCCATGTTGTTCTGCTTCGGCGGGCTTCATCGCGACACGGGCCCGGCGGATATCGCCGCCCTGCGCGACAACCTGCCCGACTTGTTGGCCGTCGCGCGCGAAGTCCGGCGCCGCGAGCCGCTGGGCCTGGCCGCTTACAAACCGCCCAACAGCAATCCGCAGGAGGAACGGAACGTGTTCGATTTTGTCGGCATGATGGGCTTGCCGCTGGCGCCATGCCACGAATTTCCGAGCAATGCCGCGGCTGCCTTCCTCAGCGCCAGCGCCATGGCCGACCCCTTCTTGCCGGACGAACTGGCCCAGTTCGTCTCCACGCGGCGACCGCTATTGTTGACAGATGGCCTGGCGCGGCGGCTGGTGGGCCGGGTCAACTTCATGGCCACCAATGTTTATGTGCTGAACGTGCGGGCGCAACCGGATACCTTGCTCTGGTTGCCGCCGGCGCGGTTGGACGCCCTGCGCGCGCCGTTGCTCGCGGCACTGCAAACGACCTTCCAGGCGCCGAACCGGGTGGCGCTGTATTTATTCACCCAGGGTGGATGGGTGGTGGAGAATTTCAACGATGACCCCGTGCAAGTGGTGCTCAATGGCCAGCCCATCAGCGTCAGCGCGCGGGGCTGGCTCTGCCATTGGCAATAGGGCGGGCGCAAGAAGAATGCGTCAAAAAAAGGCGCTGATCCCGCCGTAAAAGGCGCGGCGCGGCCCGTAGGCCGGGGCGGCGATGCCGACACCCGTGCCGTTGCGCAGCTCGTAAGATTCGTCCAGCACATTAAGGCAGTCAAAGCGGAGCTTCAGTTGGCGGATGCCCGCGGCGCGCATCTTCCATGCGTACTCGAGGCCCAGGTTTACCGGGCAATAAGGGCTCAATTCTTTCATGTTGGCAAAACCCGCCCGCAGACCGGAGCCGTAGAGGAAGTCCGCATGGGCGCGGAGGTTTTTGAGTAGATCATACGAAACACCGCCGGAACCGGTGAAGCGCCCTTGGTGGTCCAGTTGCATGTGATTCGTGGTCAGGTATGCCAACTCGTTATTCGGAAATTCATTTTCTACCGAATCAATGTCCCGCACCCAGGTTTGCACGTACGAATAATTTCCATAAGCGGAGAAGGGTCCCTTTTTGTAAGTGCTGCTCAACTCCGCGCCATAAACCGTGCCGGACGAGTAATTAAAATTATCAAGAATGACCGCGCTGCCAAACTGTCCGTCGTCGAGGAGGTTTTTGGCCAGCTTGCAGAAGGTGTCCCCGGTGATCTGCCAGGCCGGGGTGATTTGCCGCGAGAGGCCCATGTCAAAATAATTGTCGCGCTCGACTTTCTGGGGATCGTCGCGCGCGTTGAAAGGAGCGTCGGTTGTAAATTCAAATTCCTTGACCGTGGACGGATGAACATATTGCAAGGTGGGCGGCATAAAGTAGCGCGCATAGCCGAGGTGGGCGGTGGTGGCATTGTTGATCTCCCAGACCAGGTTGGCCCGCGGACTGATTTGCCACTCATTATCAAATGAAACGTCGAAGATATCGTAGCGCGCGCCGTAATTCAGCGTCAGGTGATCCGTTAAGTGCCACTCGTCCTGCAGGTAAAGGCCGGCGGTCAACCCGGTGTTCCCACCATTGGCGGTGATGGTGTAGGGAGTGAAGGAGGTTTGCGGCGGGTTGCCGGCCAGTGGCGCCGGACCCCCCAGCAACGGTATGGTCTCAGTGGTCGGGCTGACCGTGAATTGAGAACTGGAGGGAAAGAGAGCAGACGTGGTATCAAGTGCTTCGATGTCATAAGTTGCCAGCATTCCAGCCCGGAGAGTGTGGTCATCGCCCAACTCGTAAGAAGCGTCCGCCTGCAGGCCGTTGGCCAGATCGCTGTTATCCACCTTCGCCGCGTTGCCGGCCAAAAGAAGACCCGGCACAGGGTCGGGCGTAAAATGGATGTCTGTATATCGGCTCAGAATGGAAACTTGCGACAGAAAGTGGCCCGCGATTTTCTGATAGGAAAGCACGGCGTAATAATTCTGCTCAGTTTGGTAATTGTTGGCTGTGGCTGAGTCGGCCGCAGGGCCGCCCGCCAACTGATAAATTGGCGCGACGCCCGCCGTATCGGGAATTTGAAAGCCGGCGTCGGAGCTGCTCAACAGCAAGGTCAGCCGGCTGGTTTGGTCGAAGCGATGGGAGAAAT
>Ga0302324_100005386_pt1 | contig 27896 bp, 27 predicted proteins | sample Palsa_T0_1_FD_201949 | JGI IMG/M metagenome (GOLD analysis project Ga0302324, IMG submission 201949) | Peat permafrost microbial communities from Stordalen Mire near Abisko, Sweden - Palsa_T0_1 | ecosystem: Environmental > Terrestrial > Soil > Palsa > Peat permafrost | place: Sweden: Abisko...
TTGGAGCAACACCCTCTCCTCCCTCGAGCGCGCCCCGCCCGGCCTCATATCACGCCGGTTCCGGGGCGCGACTCGTTTCGGGCGGACGAGTGATCCAGGGCGAAGGGCCACGCCGCCAGTGCACCCGGAGCAGCGCGTACGATCGGACCATGGAGCTACCGCCTGGCCCGCGCGCGCCCGCCGCCTGGCAGACCATCGGGTGGATGGCCCGGCCCGGCGAGTTCCTGCAGAGCATGCACCACCGTTTCGGCGATCCGGTGACCATCCGTACATACTGGACGGCGGAGCCGATGGTGCTCTTCTCCCACCCCGACGCGGTGCGTGAGATCTTCCGTCTCGACCCGGCGATTGCGCCGGCCGGACAGAGCTGGGAATTCCTGCGCCCGTTCGCCGGGCCGCATTCGATCCTCCTGCTCGACGGGGATGAGCACCTCCGCGAACGGCGGCTGATGCAGACGCCGTTTCACGGGGAACGGATGCGGGCCTTGACGCCGATCGTCGCCGAGCTGGCAAGGGAGGAGCTGGCTACGTGGAGCGGCCGGGTCGTCGCGCTCGAGCGAATGCGCCGGCTGACGCTGGAGATCATCCTGCGGGTCGTATTCGGGACGCGCGGCGAGCAGGAGGCGGCTCAGCTGCGCCACGCCGTCGACACCACGCTCGCGAGCGTCCGCTCAATGCCGCGCATGCTCGCGATGGCGCTCGTGCAGCGCGATCTCGGCCCGCGCAGCCCGTGGGGCCGGTTTCGCATCGCCGTCGAGCACTTCGACAACCTGCTGTTCGATTTCGTCGCGCGCCGGCGGGCCGCGCCGGGTGGTGACTCGGTCCTCGCGCTCCTGCTCGAGCAGCGCGACGAACACGGCAATCCGCCCACCGACCGCCAGCTGCGCGACGAGCTCGTCGCGCTGCTCGTGGGCGGCCACGACAGCTCTGCCGCTTCGCTTGCGTGGGCCTTCGAGCGACTCGCACGCCATCCCGCCGTACACGCACGCCTGCGCGAGGGTGACCCTGGGTACGTCGACGCCGTCGTCAAGGAGGTGCTCCGGGTGCGACCCGCGCTGACCATCGCCCCGCGCCGACTGCTCGAGCCGGTACAGATTGCCGGACGGTCGCTTCCCGCCGGCATCCAGGTCGCCGCGTGCCTGTGGCTGGCGCTGCGCCGAAATGACCTCTGGCCCCAGGCCGGCGCCTTCCGGCCCGAGCGATGGCTCGAGGGCCCGGCGCCGAACCCGATGTCCTGGATTCCCTTCGGTGGAGGTGTCCGGCGGTGCGCCGGGGCACCGTTTGCAGAGATGGAGATGCGGGAGGTGCTGCGTGCCGCCGGCGGCCTGACGATCCGGCCGGTCCGCCGGGAATCCGAGCGCGCGCGTCGCAGCATGCTCGTGGTCACGCCCGACCGCGGCGGCGAGATCCTGGTCGGCTGAGGAGCTGGGCAGCTCTCCGCTCGGAGCCCCCGAGCCCCCGAGCCCCCGAGCCCCCGAGCCCCCGAGCCCGGGCAATCTAGCCCTGTTGGAAGCGCTCCTGCTCTTCTACGGTCCGCTCGGCGGTTGGGACAGCCTCGAGCCGTCCGTCGGGGATCGGCTCGCCGCTTTCGACCGAGATTCCGTATGTCCCGTCCGCGAGCCGTGCCTCGGCGCGCTCGACCGCAGCGAGCTCGCGGTGGAGATCCTCGGCCCGCCCGGCGTTGAACTCGTCCTGGTAGAGATCCTCGGAATCCTGATCTCCCGGCTCCCTACGGTCCGAAGCCTCGAGCGGACCTTGCCGATCGAGGGCGGCGAGCGCCTGCTCGATCCTCGCTCGCTCGCGTGAAAGCAGCTCCCTGGCGCTATCGGGGTCCATGGAGGCAGGGTACTGGGCGCGGCCGGCCGCGGGGCGCCGGTCCGGCCGGCCGCGGGCCGCCGGTCCGGCCGGCCGCGGGCCGCGCCGTCCCGTTCACGACAGCTTCAGAAGCGTCTGGCCGCCCAGCGCATGCCACACCGCCGCCGAAATCCGTTCGATCGTCGCGATCCCGTAGGCCTCCGTGGGATCGCGGTCGGTCATCACCGCGATCAGGTAGCGGCGGCCTGACCCGACGACCGAGCCGATGCTGTTGACGTGCCAGTCGCTCCCGGGGAACGGAAGCCAGCCGTTCTTGAGCGCGACTGCCGCGCCCGGCCCCAGTCCGGCCGAGACCCCCCATCTGTCGAACGGGATCACATGGCGCATGAGCTCGTACTCGTACTCCCGCGACGCGAGGGTCAACAGGTGGTTCGGGAGCATCACCACGCGCAGCAGCTTCAGCTGGTCCCGCGGCGTGGTCGTGGTGAGCCCCCAGGCGGTGTTCGGCGTGGTCTGGCTCATGCCGACCTGCTCGTCGAAGGCGTGCACCGCTGGGGCGCCTCCCTCCTGGTCCCACAGGTCCGTCGCGTCGTCGTTGTCACTGGCCTCGATCATCCCCTGGGCGATATCGCTCGTCTCGTCGCTGAGGCCGCCGCTCCCCTGCCTTTGATGGAGCAGGGTGGCGAGGATGTCGACCTTGATGATGCTCGCGGTTTGCTCGCGGACCCCGGGGCGGTATAGGTAGGTCGTGCCCGAGTTCTCGTCGTACACGGCGGCCGTGATAGTGCCGGCCCGGTGGGCCAGATAGCCCCGCAGAGCCGCGCCGGCAAACGGATTCGCCGGCTTCGGGGCGTCGTGGGCCGCCGGGCGCGCGGGAACCGTCCCGGCGTGGAGCGACCGCTTGCCCGTCCTGCCGGCATGCACCTGCTCGCTCGTCTTGTGGGCTTGTCCGGGCTCGGCCGCCACCAGGACCCGTGTCACCACGATCGCCGCCCCCGCAAGCACGATGATCCCGGCGGGCACGAGGGGTCGGCTGAGCCGGGCCCGGAGCGATTGTCGCCGCTGTCCGCCCGTCAAGACCCCGGAGGCGGCCGACCTCGCGCGCGGTCTCGCACGTCTCCGTCGCCGTCGTACCCGGTCGAAGGGCATGAGGACATTCTCACACTACGCGCGGCTGGCTACCCCGCCTCGACCTGGAGTCGACTCCACGACCACGGTGCGCGCCCATTCGGGAACGGACCAGCCCGGCGTTCGTATTCCTTCGCCCAGGAGACCGACGACGACGCGGACCCCGCGGGGCGGACGCTCGGGCCACGGCGTGAAGCCGTCCGTGAGGACGATCACCACCGACGGTCTCGGCCGCAGCTCGGCGGCGGCGCGAATGCCGGCGCCCATATCGGTTCCGCCTCCCCCGGCGAGCTGTACTTGGGCGGCGCGGCTGACCCGCCGGACCGTGTGGACGGCGGTATCCACGGCCAGGACCCGAACCTGCGTCTGGCGCAGGCCGGCGCGCACGAGGATGGCCTCCACTTCAGCGAGCGCTCGGGCCAGGAGTCGCTCGTGCATCGAGCCGGAGGTGTCGCACACGATCGCCACGTTGGGGACCGGCCGATGGAGCGTGGGCAGGACGAGCTCGCGGTTCAGGTGCGCGCGCCGGGAGGGACGCCGGTAGCTGTAGTCGACCTTTCCCGCGGCGACGGCGACCGCGCTCCTGATCTCGGCTGCGAGGACCCGCCGCCAGTCGATCCGCGAGGGGAGCACGCTCTCGGCCCAGCGCAGCCAGCCGCCCGCCACGCTGCCCGGCTCCCGCCCGTGCTGGTTGTGGATCTCGGCCGCGACCCCGAGCCGCAGCAGCTCGGCCGGCTGGGGTCCGATCCCCCCTCCCCTCTCGCCACCACGACGCTCGCAGCCGTCGGCCCCCGAGCCGCAATCCCAGCGTCGCGGCCCGTCGCCCGCGTCTTCGTAGTAGCGCTCCGCCAGCCCGCCAGGATCACAGCCGAGCGCGGACGGCAGATCGGGCGCGACGTCGGGCACGCAGTCGCCGGACACCAGGTCGTCGTTGATCTCGGCGTCGGTGGAGCGATTCCAGCGGGCTCGGGCATTGTCTTCCGCGACCCCCAGCCGCCCGGCCCGACCAGCGTGGTCTCTGATCACGTGCCCGCTGAGGTGCACGAGCAGCCGGCCGAGCTGCTCGACGTTCAGCCGCGCGACCACCGCCGGGTCGGCGTCCACCTGCCAGGAGCGATCGACGCCGACCGTCCCCGTGCCGGGGGCGGCTCGGATCGTGCACGCGAACAGCGCGGTCGCGAGGTAGGGCATCCGGGCACTCGCCCACAGGCGCGCGGCGGCGAGCTTCCGCAGGTCGAGGTCCACCGGGGCGGAACCAGCATCGGCCGGCTTCACAGCAGCCCTGCGTCCCGCAGCAGCGGAGCGAACGCCTTCACCTCATCGGGAATCGCGGCATCGGCGGGCCGGCAGCGCGCGAGCGTCCTGGCGGCGGCCGCGGCGACGTCCGGCGCCGAACCGGCGGCGCGGCCGAACACCCGCCAGCCACGCTCCCAGCGCCCGTTGGTCGGGTCGGAGGCCACCGCGGCCGCGATCGACGACAAGGCGGCGTAGGCGCGGTCGCCACGCTCGGGCAGGACGAAGCTGTCCGGATCGGCGAGCACCAGCTCCGGGTCGGGCAGATCCGCCTCGGCCAGCCAGGTCAGGAACTCGACGCCGGGTCCGGCGCCGACACATCCGCGCACCAGCAGCGAGCTCGCGAGCTCTCCGACCTCGCCCGCCTCGGCAGCCGCCCACAGGCGGGCCGCCATGTCCCAGGTCCGCGGGCTCGGCCATGCTCTCCCGGCTCCCGCGGCATCCTCGGGAACGGCGAGCGCGAGCATCGGGCGAACGGTCACGAAGCCGGCGATCCAGGTGCGCACGACCGGGATCCGGCGCTCCCATCCGTCGGTCAGGGCCGGGGGCTCCGGCGTCGCCCACCCGCCGGAGAATCCATCCGCGACCGTGCGCGCATCGACGGGCCAGTCGAGATGGCAGAAGCGATTCGCGAGTGGCGGCGTGAGCTCCCAGCCGTCCGCCGCCTGCTCGGGCGGGTTTGCCGCCGCGACCACGGAGACGGCATCGGGAAGCGCGAGATCGCCGACCGTTCGCTCGAGCACGACACGCAACAGCGCGGCCTGGACCGCCGGCGGCGCCGTCGAGATCTCGTCGAAGAACGCCACCCCTTCGCCGGCCTCGGCGAGGGTGACGGCCCAGGACGGTGGCGCAAAAGTCACCCTCGCGCGTCCCGCGTTCGCGCCATCCTGAACGATCGGAAGCCCGGCGAAATCGGATGGCTCCCTGATCGAGGCGATCACCGTCTCGCACGGCCAGCCGGCGGCAGCCGCCATCGCGCGAATCACCGAGGTCTTGCCCGTGCCGGGTGCGCCCCACAGCAGCACCGGGACACGCGCCGCGATCGCCACGCCGAGCGCTTCCACGACCGCTGCCTGGTCTTCCATGCTTCAGAGTCTGTCTCATAACCCGCGCGGGCGACTCGCGCCACGTCAGCCTTCGACGCAGCGGCGACGGTCCCGGGACGGTTACGCTCCCATCGTGCCGGACTTCGATGCAGAGCTGTACCTCCGGCTGATCGGCGAGCAGATGCTTCTCGACCGAAGCGAGCAGGATCGCGGACCGCGGCGCCCGCCGATCGCCGAGGCGGCCGCGGCACTGGTCGCGGTCGGCATCATCGCCGCTCCCCACGCCGACGCCGTGCTCGACGATTACAGCCTCGCGGCGGCGCTGCGAAACGATCCCCAGTTCCGCCGGCGCACGATGACCGCGGGCCGCTCCGACCGGAGCGAGGGCAAGCCGCTGAAACCGCGACGCGTCGTCCCCTGCGAGCGAACGATCGACCAGCCGCAGGCAACGGTCCAGGTTCGCTACGTGGTGCTGTCCGAGGACACAACCTCGGTCGCCGTCACCTGGAGCCCAGATCCGGGCCATCCGTGGGGCGGTCGGCCGCCCCAGGCGACGCTCGCCGACGATCGCGGCACCGTCGAGACCGCGCACTTCAGTGGCGGCGGCTCCAACGAGGGCATGCTGGGCAGGCTCACGACGATCCGACCGCTCGCGCCCGACACCCGCTGGATCGAGCTGGACGGGACCCGGATCGAGCTGACCGAACGCGCGTGGCAATTCGACGCCTCGCTCGAGCGTCTGCCCGCACAGGAGCCGGCACACCGGTACCTGTGGCAACGGATCGCGATGCCCACCGAGTTTCACCCCGAGCCGGCGGACAGCATCGAGCATGCGATCGACGCGCTCGTGGCCGCCGGGGCGCTGGCCGTCGATGACCCCCTGCTCGAGCATGTGCGCGCCGTGCTCGAGGCCATGCAGCAGCGCGGGCCCGGCCCGACGCCCCGCCCGCCGGCGGGCGTGGCACGGATGCCCGAGCCATGGCGCTCGCTGCTGACCCGACACGGCCGGCACGACGGGCCCACGGGATCGATCGTGCTCGGCGCCGTCACCCCGGCCTTTGACGGCTTCAGCGTGGCCCTGCTCGAGCTCAAGTCGAACCCTGGTGGGTTCCAGGTCGAGGTGGATGTCGCACCGGGACTGGACCACGTGATGCCGTTCGATTGGAGCGTGCAGCCGCGCCAGCTCGCCTGGTGGGCGAGAGACGACCGCGGCAACCACTTCCTTGGCCACAGGGGTAACTGGAGCTCGAACGAGGACTTTGGCCACGGCTTGATCGGCTTCCGGCCGGCGCTCGACCCCCGCGCCACATGCCTCGAGATCATGCCCACCGCGGAGACGACCCGTGCGGTGATCAGCTTCTCATTGCCTTGGGCACGGCACCACGCCGAAGTCACCGTGAAATACAGATGAATCCGTGGTGGCTAGGTCTGCTGCCGGCCCAGGCGACCGTGGCATGCGGCGATGACACCCATCGCCTCCGCTGGGAGCATGGCGCATTGCAGGCGCTCGACCACGACGATCCGGAGGCCGAGCTCGCGCTCTCCGCTCTCGGTGGCGAGCGCTGCGCGTGCGCGGACGTCCTCGATGCTTGGGCTCGTCATGACAGCGACCCCCGGGTCCTCGTGCTGGCGAGCCGTGGCCCCTCGGACCCGCTCGCCGCGCACGCGGACTGGACGGCTCAACTTGGCGCATCCCAGCGAGCCGTGACGCCCACCATGGCACCACGATCCCGGATCGCACCCCGGTCGCTGCTCCGGCTGCCTTCGCGCCGCCGGGCGATGGCCGCCAGCGGAGCGAGCGCGCGCGCCTCGGTCGGCAGTCGGCCCGTCGCCGCCGGCCAGTTCGCGCTCAGAACCCCGGCCGAGAGCGAGCTCGTCGCCCTGCTCGGCCTCGGCGGCGGGCTGCAGGATCGGCTGGTGGCCACCGTCGCCGCCGAGTGGGCGCAGCGCTTCGAAGGGCCGGAGAGCGCCCTCGAAGGAGCCCGCCCGCAGCTCTACGCGAGCATGCAGGGCCGGCTCGTCGCCGCTTTGCGCACCTGGCTGGGACGGACCGACCTCGAGGTCGAGCTGGAGATGATCGACGGCCGAAGCCCGCCGGCTCTCAGCGAACGCCGCGGCGCGGTGCGGGCGGAGCTGCCCTTCGGCTGGCTCGCCGATGTGTGGTCGCGAGGCCTGTCGATCGTCTGGGGACGCTTCTGCCTGGCCGCGACAACCGAGGACGGAAGGGCCTGGACGCTGACCACGGTCGGGCCGGACTTCGACGAGCTCGCTCCGGTCAGGGTCGAGCTGCCGGATACCGGGTGAGGCCCGCCTAGAGTCACATGACTAGGATGGGTCCGTCGTCGCCGAGGAGGTCACCATGGACCTGTGTCTGATGATCGAGGGGCAGGAGGGAGTCACGTGGCCGCACTGGCTGGCACTCGCCCGCGCCTGCGAGGAGCACGCGATTCCCGCCCTCTTTCGCTCCGATCACTATCTGAACCTCGACGGCGAGCATCCGGAGCGCGGCTCGCTCGACGCCTGGGGCACGATCAACGCCCTGGCGGTGGTCACATCGACGCTCCGGCTCGGAACGCTGGTTTCGCCGGCGACGTTCCGCCACCCTTCGTTGCTGGCCAAGCTGGCGGTGACGGCGGACCAGATCTCCGGCGGCCGCGTCGAGCTGGGGCTCGGGGCGGGCTGGCACGAGCGCGAGCACGAAGCGTATGGATTCCCGTTTCCGAGTACCCGCGTGCGCATGGACATTCTCGACGAGCAACTTCAGGTGGTGCTTGGCAACTGGTCCGACGGTCCGTTCTCGTTTGCCGGCGAGCATTACCAGCTGGATCAGCTGGACGCCCAGCCCAAGCCCGTCCAGCGCCCCCACCCGCCGCTGATCCTGGGCGGCAAGGCAGGTCCGCGCGGCGCCGCGCTGGCGGCGCGCTACGCGGACGAGTACAACACCTCCAATCCCACGCTCGCCGATGTCCGCGAACGCAGCGCCCGGATCAGCGAAGCGTGCGAGCGCGAGGGCAGAGAGCCGCTTCCCTTCTCGATCATGACCGGAGTGGTGATCGGCGCCGATCCCGCAGACCTCAGGGATCGGGTTCGTCGCCTGAGTGGCGTGCGGGGCGGCGACCCCGAAGCGTTCCTCGCGGGCCCGCCGCACGGCTGGATCGTCGGCACCGTCGATCAGGCGGCCGAACAGCTGCTCGCGCTGCGCGACGCGGGTGTCAGCCGGGTCATGTGCCAGCACCTGCTGCACGAGGACCTCGACGCGGTCGCGCTGCTCGGAGACGAGCTCGCCCCGCGCGTCGCCTGAGCCGGGATCGCCGCCCCGGCCGACTGAGCGTTACCCTTCGCCCTCCCGATGCTCCTCGGAAGGGAGGACCTGCATGGATCTCGACCAATTCAAGCAGGCGCAACGTTGGGTCTGGGGGCTGGGCGACTACCCGAGCTTTGCCCGTCTCCTCGACGGCGCCGCGAGGCTGACCGTCGAGCGCGCCGGGGTGCAGCCCGGTCAACGCGTGCTCGATGTCGCCACCGGGAGCGGGAATGCGGCACTGTGGGCAGCACGCGCGGGCGCGCGGGTCACCGGCCTCGATCTCAGTCCCGCGCTGCTGGAGGTGGCGCGCGAGCGGGCGCGCACGGAGGGCCTCGACGTCGACTGGATCGAGGGCGACGCGGAGGAGCTCCCGTTCGCCGACGACGAGTTCGATCGCGTCACCTCCGTCTTCGGCGCGATGTTCGCTCCCCGGCATCAGCGCACGGCCGGCGAGCTGCTGCGAGTGACCCGGCCCGGCGGGACCGTCGCGATCACCACCTGGTCGCCCGATGGGGTCATGGGGCAGATGCTCGCGGCGCAGGCCACCTTCATCCCGCCTCCAGAGGATGCCGAGTCGCCGGTCCTGTGGGGCGTCGAGGACCACGCGCGAGCGATGTTCGCGGGCGCGGCGGGGCTCAGCTTCGAGCCGGCCACGGTCACCCTCATCGACGAGTCGGTCGAGCATTACCTGGCGAACCTGCAGGAGCACCTCGGGCCGCTGATCGCCGCGCGAGCCGCGCTCCAGGCCGATGGTCGCTGGCCCCAGGCGCAAGCCCAGCTTCACGATCTCTACTCGGCGGCCAACGCCGCGACCGACGGCACGATGGCGATCGACGTTGGTTACCTGCTGATCCTCGCGCAGACGTAGGGCCTGGATCCGAGGGCTACGCGGACGCCCAGGCGAGCCGCGAGTAAGGCGTCGGCCGCTCGAAAGTAAGGCCTGGATGCGACAATCACGCTGCGGTCTGCCGATGTGGCGCGCTCCGGCTTAGGTGAGCATCGTTGCTGTGTCGTACCTGAACAGCCGACGGTCCTCATCTCCAAGGAGGCAGACCATGACCACCATTACCGAGTCCCGCGGTGCCCGGATCATCCGGCGCGTGGCCGAGATCCTCGACGAGCTCGATTACGCACAGCGCCGCCTGCTGGAGATTCAGACGGGCGTGCCCGGTTTCACGCGGCGCCGCGGTCGCAGGACGCGCAACTGATCAGCGACGCTGGGCGACCAGGCCGGCGACCCCGCGGAGCCTCCCCGAGCGATCGACGACGCCCTCCCGGTAGTGGCGCACGTGGAGGTCGGGGAAGGAACGCAGCAGCTCATTGTGGTCGAGCACGAAGCGAGGATCGAAGCGGTTCCCGAGCTCCTCGACATGAGCTCGGGTGACGGTCTCGACGATCAGGAGTCCGCCCGGCGCGAGCCCGCGGGCAAGCGCTCCGAACAGGTCACGCTGGAGATAGTTGAACTGCACGATGACGTCGTAGCGTTCAGTCGGCAGGGGCTCGGATTCGAGGTCGAGCCGGCGCGGGTGAACGGCGAGGCCGCGATCCCGCGCGGCACTCTGTAGGGCCGTGATCGCGACGTCGGAGACGTCGACCGCGTCGACCTCGAATCCCAACTGCGCCAGGTACAAGGCGTTCCTGCCGTCGCCGCATGCGACGTCAAGCGCGCGACGGCCGTCGCCGCCGGCCAGCAACGAGCGGTTCTCGGTCAGCCACTCGGCCGGTCGATCGGGGAACGGCCGCAGCCCCTCCTCGGTGTAGCGCCGGTTCCACCTCTCACGCGCGGGCTGGGCTTCGATCGAGGCGTCGCTCACGGCTTTGGTGCCAGCCCGATCGCCGCTGAGACCCCTTCCGCGATCCGCTTCGGACGCTCCCCCAAGCCGATCACCGCCTTGATCTCCCCGCGCGGATCGACCTCCACGACCTTTGCCCCGACCTCCACGGGCACACCGTCATGCGTCAGCCCGCGGAGAATCCCGTCCAGCGGCGCCGACAGCTTCTCCTCGCCGACCGACGCGACCAGCTCGCCTGCACGCACGCGCTGGCCGATCGATGCCTCCGTCCGTAGCACCCCGGAGATGGGCGCGTATATGAAGCGGTCCCGGGCGTGACCGGCAAAGCTCCGCGGCTCGCCGGCAAGGGCCCGGGTGGCGCCGCTCGTGAGCACCGCCCCGAGATCGTCTCCCCAGATCGTCTCGACCGCCAGATGCGTGGTCTGGCCGGCGACGAAGTTCGGGCCCAGACCGATCGTGAGCGGAGCGAGCTCGAGCTGCACTTCGGGACGCGCCCGTTTGCGCATGCGCGCATCCACGAGCACATCCGGCCGCACCTCCGCGAGCACCGGGGCGAGGTCGAGCGTCGTCACACAGACCGAGCGGTGCTCGGCCAGCTCCCCCGGCAAGGCCGCGAGATCGTCCACCCGGCGTGCCGGGACCTCGTCGAGTACGCAGGCGCCGTCGAAAACGGCGTCGGTGAACGCCATTCCCCGGCGCGGCGCGGCGGGCAGCGAGACGTCGTGGATCACGACCGCGTGGCCCGACCGGAACAGACGGTGCGCCACGGCCGATCCCACGTCGCCGCTGCCGCGAACGAGCACGACACTCGCTTCATTGTTCATGGCCGCGGAGTTCTACCGCCGGGAGTCCCCGCGTGTCTACTGGTCCACCCGCGTAAGCTGGCGCTAGATGTCTCTGACCACCGTGAACAGCCCGCACGACGTGCCAGCGACCATCGACCGTGTTCTCGGCGCGCTCGAGAGTCGTGGCATCGAAGTGTTCGCACGCATCGACCACGCGGCCGGAGCGCGCGCCGTGGGGCTTGAGCTAGCCGCTGAGGAGGTCCTGATCTTCGGCAACCCTCGGGTCGGGACAGCGCTGATGGAGAGGGACCCGGCGGTCGGCTACGAGCTGCCCTTGCGGCTGCTGGTATGGGACGCGGGCGGCCAGACGAAGATCGGGTACCGGCCTCCCACCGAGCTTGGCGGCGACTACGAGCTTGGCGATCAAGTCGCGGTGCTCGAGCGCCTGCACCAGCTGCTCGAGCAGATCGTCACCGATACCGTCGCGCCCGTGTGAGCGCCGTCGGAGGCGCCAGAGCCGGCGTTGGTGGCCGCGGTCACGCTCAGCTCAGAGCCGCTGGGCCGATCGCTTCGGCGCGGACCTGGAACCCGGTCAGGGTGTGAAGACCGAAGGATGTGATCAGCGCAACGTCGATCGCGTCACGGCCGCGCCCGACGACGACGCGTCCGATCCGCGGAGTGTTGTTTCGGGCGTCGAACGTGTGCCAGCGGCCGTCGAGATATGCCTCGAACCAGGCGGCGAAGTCCATCGGCTCGGCGGGCGGCGGGACGCCCACGTCGGGGATGTAGCCGAACACGTAGCGCGCCGGAATGTTGAGCGCGCGGCAGAAGGTGATTGCCAGGTGGGCGAAGTCGCGACACACGCCCTGGCCCGCACGGTAGGCATCGGCGGCGGTGGTCCAGGGATTGGACGCGCCGGGCATGAACTCCAGATGATTGTGGACGTAGTCGACGACCGCCTGTACTCGCCCCCAGCCCGGCGGTACCTCGCCGAACCGCTGCCACGCTACCGCCCCGAGCTCGTCCGGTAGGCAGAACCTGCTCGGCATGATGAAGCTGAGCGCCTCGTCGGGCAGCGAGGCGACGGGCGTCTCCGGTGCGTCGGGCTCGATCACGTCGGCCGGATCGGTGAGGAGCAGCTCGGCCTCATAGGCGATCCGAGACCTGCCGGCGTCGATGGTGAACCGCTCGCAACGGTTCTCGTAGTGGTCGAGGTAGCCGTGATGGTCAGAGCCGGTGTGCCACTGCTCGCGTTCGATCCGAACCCTCGGTTGCGGAGACGGGGCGACCTGCATCACCGCCGCGACCGGCTGGGCGGCCTCGAACTCGAACTCGCATCCGACCACCAGCGCCAGCGCGTCGGGCGGCGCCGGCTCACGCTCGCCGCGGGGGTTCTCGTCGCTCATCCGTATGGAGGATGCCACGTCGACGCGGTGCCGCCTCGCTCCCGTCCCGCCCCTCCGAGTGAGGGCAACCAATAATCTAGTGCTCATGTCGATCACCAACGCGGACGCAAGGCAGCAGCTGCTCGATGCCATCGCCGAGGCCACGGACGAGATCGGGCTCGCGCTCGGATCGCTCGGCGAGGCCTACGAGCATCTCGACGAGCAGACCGCAGACCGGCTCGAACGGGAGCTCTTCCGTCCGGTGCAGCTGGCCTACGGCCGCGCGCAACGTACCCACTCGGAGTTCGCCGCGCGCCACGGCCTGCCGAGCCGCAGATTCGAGCCGGCCTCTCGAGTCGCTCCGTCACACGGCGTCAAGGAGTTGCTCGACGACGCCGTGGAGGCGGTCGGCCGGGCGGACAGCACGCTGTCCACCCTGCAGGACTCGATGCTGCCGGTCGAGTTCGGCGATCCGGACCTGCGGGCCGGGCTCCAGGGAGTGCGCGAGCTCCTCGGCGATCTGCGACCGCGAGCGCGTGAGCTCGTGCGCACGCTGGGTCGCTAGCCCCGAGTAGCACTCGGGTGGAGCACCGGATCGCAACCGTGGGCGTCTACGGTGCCACGCTCGCGCGCTTCCTGCACGCACTCACGGCCTCGGAGGTGACCCTCGTGCTCGACGTTCGCCAGCGACGGGGTGTCCGCGGGCCCGAGTACTCCTGGGCCAACTCCAAGCGACTTCAGAACGCGCTTGCCGACGCCGAGATCGGATATCGCCATCTCCCACAGCTGGCGCCCACCACCGAGTTGCGCCAGCTCCAGTACGCGATCGACGATGCGGCAGGAGTCGGCAAGCGCTCGCGTAAGGAGCTCGCGCCGGAGTATGCGGCGCGCTACCGCGACGAGATCCTCGACCATGTGGACCTCGGCGAGCTCGTCCTCGACACCCTGCCGGCCGCGGGAACCGCGGCGCTGATGTGCGTGGAGCGTGACCCCGAGGCCTGTCACCGATCTTTGGTCGCGGAGCGGCTCGCCGCCGACTGCGGCTTCGAGGTGCTCGACTTGCGCCCCTGAGCGTTGCCCTTCGGGCGATGCCCCTGAGAGTCGCCCTTCGGGGAACGGGCGCCTCACGGCCGAGCCCTAGCCCGAGCGTGCTCGGCGACGGCCCGCTCGAGCCATCCCCTCCGCTCTAACTCGTCGACGAGGCGGACGTAGGGCGCGCGGAAGCGTTCGCAGCGGTCACGGCGCGGCTCGATCACCTCTCGGACCCGCACCATCGTGCGGGCGGCCGCCGCCGGGGGCCTGTCCCGGGAGGCGGCGAGCAGCGCCATCCCGAGCGCGGGCTCGGCGTTCTCGACGAGACGGACCGCGCGGCCGAGGACGTCGGCTCGCAGCTGACACCAGTAGCGACTGCGGGTCGCCCCTCCCGTCAGGGTCAGCTCGCCGTCGATGGGCGCGCCGAGGCGATCGAGATAATCGAAGCACAGGCGCTCTACATAGGCGACGCCCTGCAGGAGCCCGGAGAAATGGTCGGCATCGTCGACCGGCCGGCCGAGCATGAACCCCTCGGCCTCGGGCACCGCGAAGGGAAAGCGCTCGCCGCGCGAGGCGAGCGGATAGACCAGGACCCCCGCGGGCTCCCGCTCGGCGGCGCTCCGATCGAGCGACGCGAGCGCGCGACCGGGAAAGCGCTGCGTGAGCACGCCGGCACCCACGCTCGAGGCACCTCCCGGCAGCCAGCGCCCATCCGGCGAGCGATGCGAGTACACCGCTCCGTGGGGATCCCGGATCGGGTCGAGGGACGTTCCCTTGAGTACGAGCGTCGTCCCCAGGACGGAGCTCCAGTCGCCTACCTCGAGCGCCCCGGCCGCAAGTTGAGCGGCGCAGCCATCGGTCATGCCCGCGATCACCGGGGTACCCGCGGGGATCCCCGTCGCCTCGGCGCCCCCACGGTCGATCCTGCCGAGCTCGGCACCCGGCCGGACGACCCGGGGGAGCATGCCGTCGGGAACCCCCAGAGCGGCCATCACGTCGCCGGGCCACGCGTCTCGGCGCAGGTCATAGCCGGTCTTCAGGGCGTGGCTGCTGTCGGTCGGCACCTCGTGGCCGATCAGCCGCCGGGTCACGAAGTCGACCTGGTGGGCGAGCCGCGCCCCGCGCGCCGAGGCTGCGCGCTCGCGTAGCAGCCAGAGCAGCTTGGGAAGGGCCCACGAGGGCTGGATGCGGTATCCGAGCGCGTCCCACACTGCTTCCCCCGCCGCGTTGGCCCGCTCGGCCTCGGCGCCGGCGCGCGAATCGTCGTACATGATCCCGGGCGAGAGCGGGTCGCCCGCCTCGTCGACGAGCACGATCGTGCCCGAGGTCCCGCAGACGGCCAGGGCCGCGATCGACCCGGGCTCCAGTCCGGCCAGTGCCTCGCGAGAGGCGCTCGCTAGGGCCCGCCACCACTGCTCGGGGTCCTGCTCGTGGCGCAGCCCGTCCCGGCGGCTCGTCAGCGGCCGCGAGGCGCCCGCGAGGACGGCGCCGTTGGCGCCGACGCCAAGAGCGCGCACGCTCTGCGTACCGAGGTCCAGACCCAGCCAGCAGGCGCCGTCGCTCACGACCGCTCTTATACTCGGCCGTGTGCCGCGTCGCGTGATCCTCTTCTCAACCGACGCCTGTGATTTCTGCGTCCACGCGAAGTCGCTGCTCTCGATGCGCGGGGTCGCGTTCGAGGAGGTCAACCTGGGCGCGCATCCGGAGCTCCAAGCCGAGCTGGCGAGCGTGACCGGGCTCACGAGCTTTCCCCAGATCATCGTCGACGGCGAGACCCTCGGCGGCCTGAACGAGCTCAGGTCCGCAGACAAGAGCGGCACGCTGGCCTCGTGGAGCGCTGAATAGCCGGGCTCTCGACGCCGTTCTCGGGCATGGCGCTCGATCGCGCTTCGACCCTGCGCGCCGACCCTGCGTGGGTCGCGAGCCGGCTCGCCGATGCCGCCAGCCGAGCGGTGTTCGCGAGCCGCGACGGCGTGCTCCTCGGCGAGGGCGATGAGCCCCAGCTCGTGCGGCGGCCGATCAGCGAGCTCGCGGCGGCCGGCGCGGCGCTCGCGGAGCCGATTCTGCTCGGCCTCGAGCACGAGCGGGCGTTGTTCGCGGTCGACCTCGACGCACTCCCCCGCGCCGCGCTGGCGGCGTTGACCCGCGGCGCGAGCGTGGTCGCGCTTCGCGCCGCCGGCGCAATGCTGCCACGCTCGGAGGGCGGACTCGCGGCCTACCTCGCGGCGCTGCTGAACTGGCATCGCGGCCACCGCTTCTGCCCGAACTGCGGGACGGCCACCGAGGTCGCCGAGGCGGGTTACTCACGGCGCTGCCCGAGCTGCGGCGCGGTCCATTTCCCGCGCACCGACCCGGTCGTGATCATGCTCGTCGACAGCGGCGACCGGCTGCTCCTCGGCCGCCACGCCAACTGGCCGCCGCGACGGTACTCGGTGCTGGCCGGTTATGTGGCGCCGGGGGAGACACTCGAGGAGGCGGTCGCGCGTGAGGTCCGAGAAGAGTCGGGCGTGGAGGTGCACGACCCGCGCTACATCGCCTCCCAGCCCTGGCCATTCCCCTCCTCGCTGATGCTCGGCTTCGAGGCGCGCGCGGAGGGAGGTGAGCCGACGGCGAGCGACGGAGAGCTCGAGGATGTCCGCTGGTTCACCCTCGACGCCGCGAGGGCCGCCCTGGGCGCGCAGAGCGAGGAGCTCGAGCTACCCCCGCGCGCCTCGATCGCTCGCCTGCTGATCGAGCGATGGGTTGCCAGCCAGCGGGCAGAAGGTTGAATGCTCGGCCGGCCCAAAGGCCGACCGAGCACAATTGGTGGGAGTGCCAGCGGACGGGCTTACCAGAGGCTTGCCCACTCGGGGAACGCGCGGACACATCCCACAGGCATCCTCGGTCCAGCTTGGTTGGCACATAAGTGATGCACGGCAACCTCAACGTTTATCCGATCGCGTTCAACCATTGTCCGATCGCGCTCAACGATCGCCGTTCAACGTTTGTCCGTTCGCGTTCAACGTTTGTCCGATCGGGCCTGCGAGAAATCGCTCGCGGGCTCCGGCTCGGGCTCGGGCTCCGGCTCGTCGTCCAGGGCCAGCGTGGGGCCGAAGCTGACGCGCAGCTCGGCGCCGCCCCCGACCGCGTTCGCGGCTTCGGCTGAGCCCCCGTGGGCCTCCGCGGCCTGGCGCACGATCGCCAGACCGAGGCCGGACCCAGGCTTGCCACGCGCATCCCGGGCACGGTGAAAGCGGTCGAACACGTAGGGCAGCTCGTGCTCGTTGAACCCCGGTCCGTGATCGCGTACGGTCAGCGTACCGCCGTGCAGCTCGACGTCGATGACACCGTCGGCCGAGCTCCATTTGCGCGCGTTGTCGAACAGGTTGGCGATCGCGCGACCGATGCGGTCGCCCTCGCCGCGGACGAGCGTCGGTTCGAGGCTGGCATGTAAGGTCAGCCCCGGGGCGCGGCGACCGGTGCGGTCGATCAGTTCCGCAGCCACAAGATCGACGCGGACATCGTGCAGCTCGGTCGTCGGCTTGCCTCCCCGGGCCAGCTCGACGACGTCGCCGACCAGCCCGGTCAGCTCGTCGAGCTCGGAGATCATGTCCTCGCGCAGCGCCTCGCGATCGGCCTGCGGTAGGCGTGACTCGTCGCGCAGGAGCTGAAGGTTGGCGCGCAGCGAGGAGATCGGGGTGCGCAGCTCGTGGCTCGCGTCGGCGACGAGGTTGCGCTGCGACTCGACGGAGCGCTCGAGCGCGTCAAGCGTGGCGTTGAACGTGCTCGCCAGCCTCGCCAGCTCGTCGCCCCCGGTCACCTCGAGCCGTTGCGAAGGATCGGCGCCGGCGGCGACCGTCTCGGTCCGCCGGGTGAAGCGGGCGATCGGGGTCAGCGCGGTTCTCGCGACGAGGATGCCGAGCGCCGCCGCGAGGACGATCCCGGCCGCTCCGATCACCAGCAGCAGCAGCAGCTCGCTGTGGAGGGTCCGGTTGACGGGGCCGAGTGGCAGCGCGACCTCGAGCGCGCCCGAGCTCCCCACTCCGATCACCAGCACGCGCAAGTGGGTGGAGCCGATGGAGGCGTCGGTGAAGTACTGGCCGTGTCCGCTCGCCGCCGTGGCCCGCGCGCGTGCGTCGACGGGGATCTTCTTGGTCCCGTCGCGGTTCAGGCAGGCCGTCCCGTTCGGTGATACGAGCTCGAAGTAGCCCTTGGGACCGCCGAAGCCGCCTCCCGGTTGGTCGAACTTGACGCCGCCGGGGCAGGTGCCGCCACCGGTGGTCGAGAACAGCGCCGTGCCGCCCGGACGTCGCAGCGAGCTTGACGCCGCGCCCCGGTCGTGCCCCGGCTTGCCGCCCGGCTTGCCGCCCTGGTTGGCTGCGCCGTGTCCGCCGGGTGCCGCCGGCCCGGAGCCGCCGCCGCTCGGCGGCTGCCCCTGCACCGGCGGCTGCGCGTGCGCCGGCGGCTGCCCCTGCGCCGGCGGCGACAATGAGCGCGGTGGGGAGACCTGCGCGGTAAGGCTCTGCAGCGACTGGTCGAGCTGACCGAGCAGATTCGACCGCGTCCCCGCGTACGCGCTCACGGCTACGGCGACCACGGCCAGCGCAACGGCGATCCCAGCGGCGGCGCCGATCCGCGCCCGCAAGCTCACGCCGCGGGCTCCCGCAGTGCGTAGCCGACCCCCCTGACGGTGTGGATCAGCGGCCGCGAGCCCGCGTCCTCGAGCTTGCGGCGCAGATACCCGACGTATACCCGCAGCGCGTTCGAGGTTGGCCCGAAGTCGTACCCCCAGACGCGGTCGTAGATCAGCCCGTGCGGGAGCACCCGGCGGGGGTTGAGAAGCAGCAGCTCGAGCAGTAGGTACTCGGTGCGGGTGAGCTCGACGAAGCGCTCGCCGACGACGACACCGTGCTGCCCGGGGTCGAGCGTCAGCTCCGCGAAGGCGAGCCCGTCGCCCGCGCCGTCTCCGCCCGCGCGACGCAGCAGCGCCCGTAGCCGCGCCTTCAGCTCATCGACGTCGAATGGCTTCACGAGGTAGTCGTCGGCGCCGGCGTCGAGGCCGTCGATTCGGTCCGCGACCGCATCGCGGGCAGTGAGCATGAGCACGGGCACGCGGTTGCCCTCGCGTCGCAACAGGCGGCACACCTCGAGTCCGTCGATGTCGGGCAAGCCGATGTCGAGGACGACGGCGTCGGGCACCGAGCCCGAGATCTCGGCCAGCGCTCCAGCCCCCGTCTCTGACAGCCGAACCTCGTACCCGCCCAGGGTGAGCGCCCGGCGGAGCACGTCACGGAGGGCGCGGTCGTCGTCGACTACGAGCAGTCGCATTGAGGCATTGTCTCCCGGATCGCGGTCGCCGGCGAGGGATTCCTACGTTGGGCTTATGGGTCGAGGCGCCTCACCCGAGCGCCGCGTCGCGGCCCGCTTCCCTCCCCGCCGCTCACCTGGCTTCTGAGCGCTGCCGATAACCCACAGAGGCCACCTCGGCCCCGGTGGCGTATGTCTCGAGTGACGACCGAACTGGACCCAACCTCCCTGACCGCCGAGGACCCCGCTCGGCCGGCTGCCGTGGGCCCATCGGCCGAAGGGCGCCTCCCCGGCGGCGCCGCGCCGGCTCGCCTGCGGCTCGCGCACGCGGGGTTCGCCGTGGTCGCCGCGGCGCTGGTGGCCTGGGCGTTTGCCCCGTTCATCCTGACCGCGCTCGACGCCGCCCGCCACCACCGAGTCTTCCTCGGCGTCGCGGGGACCTTCCCGTGGGACGGACTGCAATACCTGGCGTTCGTGCGCGACGGTCACGGCGGGCTGATACGCAATCTGTTCGGTCTTTCCGGCGGCGCCGTATTCGTACACCCGATTTGGTCCCTGACGGGAATCGTGCAGGGCCTGACCGGCGTGGGGTCGGTGTCGATCATGGCCTTCTGGAAGGTCGCGAGCGTCGCCGTCCTGTTCGCCGGTGCTGCCCGCCTCGTCGTGCGCCACATCCCTGCCAGCCAACCGGGACGCCGCACGACCGCGCTCGCCCTGTGTCTGTTCGGAGGGCTCACGCCGCTGGTGTTCCTGTGGGTGGGGGGCATCGCCCAGGCCCGGGGCGTGGCGATCGACCTGATCCCGGCGGCGGAGCTGTGGGACTATGCGCCGATCGCGATCGCGATCGGACTGATGCCGTTCGCCATCGAGGGTATGGAGCAGATTCTCGCCGGCACCGCCACCCGGCGCACCGCGGTGTTGACGGCCACGTGCTGTCTGATCGTCGGATGGCTCCATCCTTGGCAGGCGGCCACCCTGATGCTCACGGCGCTCGGGCTGGTGCTCTGGCGCCTCCACGACCGTCGCGTCCCCGGCTCAGCCACCGCACCGCTCACGGTCAGGCCGGCCGTACGGTGGCGCCACCTCGCGGGAGTGTTCCTGGCGAGCGCCGCAGCTCCTGTCTATTACGCGAGCCTCGGTCACATCGACTACAGCTGGTCGCAGTTCGCGAAGACGGACGCCCACGATCTTCTGATCACCTGGCCCGTGCTCGAATACGGCGTGGCTCCGCTCGTGATCGTCGCGCTGCTGAGTGCTCGCGTCGCCCGGCGAGACCCGCGAGCCCGCAGCCTGGTCGCGTGGCTGCTGGCGACATTGGTGGTCGTCGCGCTGAGCCCTCCGGAGCAGTATCACGCGCTCGACGGGCTCATGCTTCCACTCGGCGTGCTCGCGGTCCGAGCGTGGCCGGCCGGCGCTCGCTTCTCGATCAGCCGGCTGGGAGCGATCGCAGGGCTCGCCGCGATGACGGCGACGTTCGCGCTGTACGCGAACAATTCCCTCCATGCCGTGCTGAGCCAGTCGGTCACCACGTACTCGGAGCCGACCCCGAGCGACGTGCGAGCGGTCACCGTGGCCGCGCGTGCCGCCGGCGACCGGCTGATTCTCAGCAGTCCCGAGCTGGGCTCGGCGATCCCCATGCTCGTGGATGCTCCGACCTGGGTGGGCAACCTGTTCTGGACCCCTGACTACCGCTCACGCGCGCACAGCAGCGGGGCACTGTTCTCGGGGCTGATGACGGGACCCGAGGCGCGCGCCTTCGTGCGCGCTGTGGGGACGAGGGCGCTCGTCGAGCCGTGCGGCTGGTCGGGGCGCCTCGAGCCCGCGCTCGCCTCCCTCGGGTTCCGCGAGCGGACCATTGGATGCGCCCGCGTCTACATCCGCTCTGGGTAGGCGCGGGGTGGCGGGGATCGAGAGCACCGACGGCCTGCTCCGCCAATGCCAGTGGCTCCGCCGGGGCCGGCGCCACCAGTAGCGGCGGGGGCCGGCGCCACCGATCACCCGGGCAGAAGGTAAACGCGCGAGCAGCCCACCTGCACCTGGCGGAAGCCGAGCGGCGCGAGCGCGGGCTCGAGGCGTGCCGTCCAGCCGCATGGCTCGACAAGCGCCCGCGTCCCGACCGCGCGCACGAAGGCGCGCGCCTGGGGCCCCGTCATCGACCCGGCGAACAGCGCCCCGCTGCGCTGCGCCCGTGAGCCGTAGTCGGGCGTCCAGATCGGATGGCCCACCCAGCTCGCGGCGTCCGTCAGCGCCGGAATTGCGGTGCCCAGGGCAGCGGGAGCGAGGATCGGCTGCTCGCCGCTCGCGCGAGCGGCGAGCGCGGACGCGCGGACGTCGGACGGCTTGAGCTCCGCGACCGTGGTGAAGTACGGGCTGCCGAGACCATTGATCGTCTCGGCTACGTAGATCCCCGCCGGCACGAGCGTGGCGGCGACCCCGGCCGCGGCGGCCAGGACCCAGCGAGCGCGGTGCAGACCGGTGGGCCAGACGCGAACCAGGAGTACAGCCACCGGAATGCCGATGCCGACGAGCGCGCGGTCCTGCCCCGAACGGGTCCCGGCGACGACGAGCAGCGTCGCAAGCGGCCACAGCGCGAGGCCGCGTGCCGCATGATCGCCGCCGGCGCGCCGACCGGCGATCACAGCAAGCAGCGCCAACGGCGCCACGCACAGGACGATCAGGGGCCAGGGGATGGTGGCGGCTCTGTCGGCCAGCTCCGCCACCGCCCAGCCAGCGTCCACCTTGCTCAGGATCAGGTAGTAGAGAAGGGGCGCCGCGGTCGCCACCAGCACCAGCAGAGGCGCTCCGAGACCGGACATCAGCCGCCGGCGGTCGTGCCGGCCGCCGGGCCGGCGGTCGGGCGGGCCGGCGGCTGGGCGCGCGCGGGCGCCCCCGCGCGACCGAGCGCCCCAGCGTGACCGGGCGGCGCTGCGGTCATAGAGCCACCAGGCGGCCAGACCCGCCGAGACGGCGATCAGCGACTCGCCCTGCCAGGGGTGCAACCAGGCCACCAGCAGGCCGAGCGCCGCCGTCCCGAGCACGGTCCGGCGATCGCGACGCCCGTCGATCAGCCGGCTGACCCCTTCGATCGCGAACGGCATCAGGCCGACGGCGATCGCCATCGGGGCATACCCCCACAGCGATGCCGCCGAGATCAGGTCCTCCCCCGCCAGCCGGGCATCATTGGGTGCCGCAATATCGATCGCCGGCAGGAGCAAGACGAGCGGAGTAAGCCCGCCGAAGAGCGCGAGGCAGAGGGCGATCACGCGCGCCGTCGGGCGCTCCGGAGGGAGCTGCTGCACGACGAGGCGGGCGCACCCCGCGAGCAGGACGAGCGCTCCCACGGCCGTCCAGAAGGCCATGATCGCGGTGTCACTCACCCCAGTGGCGGCCTGAACCCACCCGCTCGGCGACCACATTGGATGCAGGAAGACCGCCCCGTCGCGGCCCGAACCGAACAGGTTCCGGATCAGCCCGTTATGGGCGTCGCGGACCCACGCGAGGTACTGCAGCCCGTCCATCGGATCCCAGCTGTCGACGCCGAGAGAGTCGCGGTGGCGGTGAGCGGCATCGACGGCGGCGATGATGAACGGGGCAAAGGCGAATACGGCGAGGACGACGCCGATCGCCACCAGCGGGACGGCAAACGACCGGCGCGGTCGCGTCTCGGCTGGTGCCCGCTCACCGTCGCTGTGGCCCGCGCCCGCCAGGACGCCGAGCTCTGCTCCGACCGTAGCCTCCGCGGTGGATCCCATCTCGGTCGCATCGACCTACCGAGGGCGGGACTTGAGTGCCGACCCGCCGGCGGGCGGCGGCGGACCGGCGGGGGGCGGCAGGCCGGGGGCGCGGCCGAGTGGTTCAGTGCGGGAGCGCCTCGCGCTCCCTGAGCACTGCCGCCAGGATCCCGTTCACGAACCCCGGGGCGTCCGCCCCGCAGAAGCGCTTGGCCGTCTCGACCGCCTCGTCGATCGCCCCCTCGGGCGGTATCGGGCGCTCACCGGGCACCGCCTCGGGGTACAGCAACTCGAGCACGCCGACCCGGAGGATCGAGCGCTCGAGCGGGGCGATCCGCTGCAGCGACCAGCCCGTGGCGTGCCGCCCGATCAGCTCGTCGAGCTCCGACTGGCGGTCCTGGGCGGCGTGCGCGAGCGAGCGCGTGAACGTGTGCACGTCGCGCGGCAGCGTCTCCTCGAGCGGCCGCGCGAGGAGATCGCTCTGATACAGCGCCCACACCGCGGCGCGCCGTTGCTCGCGCCTACGCATGCCGAAGGTCAGGCACGAGAGATGTAGTCGCCCGAGCGCGTGTCGACGCGGAGCACGTCCCCGACGTCGACGAACAGCGGCACCTGCAGGCTCGCGCCCGTCTCGAGCACGGCCGGCTTGGTGCCGCCCCCTGAGGCGGTGTCGCCGCGCAGCCCCGGTTCGGTCTGGGTGACCTTCAGGTCGACGGCGCTCGGCAGCTGGATGTCCGCAGGCTCGTCGTCGATGTAGAGCACCTCGACCTCGTCTGAGTCCTTGACCCACTGCAGCGCCTCGCTGATCGCCGCCACCGGGATCACCAGCTGCTCGTAGGACCCGGTGTCCATGAAGTGCGCGTCGTCGCCGTCGCGGTAGAGGAACTGCATCCTCCGGACCTCGGTCCGGACCGAGCGGAACTTCTCCCCGGCCCTGAACGTACGGTCGATCACGTTGCCATCGCTCGAGCGCCGGAGCTTCGTCCGCACGAACGCCCCGCCCTTGCCCGGCTTGACATGCTGAAACTCGAGGATCTTGAAAACGGTTCCGTCGACGTCGATGTGGTTGCCGCTCTTGAATTGATTGGTGGAGATCATGTGCTCAGAACAGCGTAGCGGCGGGCGGGTCGCTTAGACGCCTCGCGGTTTCCGGCCCGGCCGAGCCGGCGGCGTGGGCGATTTCTCATGCTGGGGACCAGTTCTATCCCACGCCCTTTCGGCCGACGCCGACCGACCCGCGCTCCACCTGCGGGATAGGCGGGCCTTACCGCCGTCCCGTCAGTTTCCCGACCAGCAGTTCGACCGACCGCTCGAGCTCCTCGATCGTCGCGTCCTCGACGCGCGTGATCCCGACCCGCCGGTTCAGCCAGGCGTTGATCTCGCGGTGGCTCGAGCCGTCGCGGCGGCGGACCTCGGCGACGAGCCGGTGGCGCTCCCCCCGCAGCATCGCGCGGCGCTCGAACGCGGGGGCGCCCCGCCAGCCATCCACACTCCCGTTCCCGTTCCCGTTCCCGTTCCCGTCCCCGCTCCCGTTCGTGATCGCGGGCGTCGGGTTCGACGGCGGCGCGCCCGGCCCCCGCGACGGCGGGATGGACGCCGCGGGCGGGCCGAAAAGGGTGAGCTGCGGCGCCACGTCGGCGCTCAGCGGCACGAACTCGAGCGCCGCGCCTCGCTCGGTGAGCTGGCGCTCGGGGCGCTCCCAGTCGATCTCGGTCTCGGCGCGCGGAGCAAGAGCATGGCGCAGCTCGGTCTCGACCGCGCTCGCATGCTCGCGCAGAACCGGGTCGGCGGGGACGTAGAGCCAGCTCGGCTCGACGGGACGGCCGGGCATCGTGCGCACGAAGCGCCCGACGATCTGCCGGAAGACCAGCGGCGTCTTCGCCGCCGTCGCATAAACCCCCACGCGCAGACGGGGGATGTCGACCCCCTCGGAGACCATGTTCACCGCGACGATCCAGGGGTCGCGAGAATGCGTGAAGGCGGCGAGCTTGGCCGCGGCCCGCGCCTCGGTGTGCAGGACCACCAGCGGGGCGCGTCCCGTCGCCTCGCGCAGCAGGGCCGCCACCCGTCGCGCATGGCTCGCGTCGGCCGCGATCACCAGCCCGCCGGCGTTGCGCTGACCCGCCTCCCTTACCTCGCGCAGCTTGGCGTCGGCCTCGCGCAGGATTCGCGGCAGCCCGTCGGGGAGCTCGGTTGAGATCGCCGTGCGGTAGCGCCGGCCCGCCTCGCGTGCCGGCAGCACGGTCTCGAAGCTCGACTCGATCACGTCGTCTCCGCTCCGCCACGACAGCGTCCCGTCGTAGGCGATGAAGCAGACCGGGCGACAGATCCGGTCAGCCACGGCGTTGGCGTAGCTGTAGGAGAAATCCGGCTCGGCGAGGCCGACCGCGTCGTAGTGGACGCCGGGAATCGGAGTGGCGTCGGAGCGAAACGGCGTTCCCGACAGCAGCAGCCATCGGGGCGCTTCGCCGAAGGCCTTGGCGAAGCTGTCCCCCCACGCCAGCTCCTCGCCGAGATGGTGAGCCTCGTCGGCGATCACCAGCGTGCGCCGGGGCAGCGCGCGGCCCCAGCGCACCGGTGCGGCGGCGATCCGCGCGTAGGTGATGGAGACGCCGTGGAACCCGCGCGGTGGGCGCGGTGAGGCCGCGTCCGGAGACAGCTCGACCCCGAGCCCGGTGGCGGCCGCCGCCCACTGACGCGTCAGCGGAGCGGTCGGACACGCAATCACCACCGCGTCGATCATCCCCGCCGCGAGCTCGGTCCGCGCGAGCTCGAGCGCGGGCCGCGTCTTTCCCGCCCCGGGCGCCGCCGAGAGCAGGAAGGGGCCATCACGCCAGGCGGCCAGCAGCTCCAGCGCGCGCAGCTGCCAGGCGCGCAGCGCCGGCGTCGATGGCGTCTTCATGGGCCTGGGCAAGTGGCGGATCGTGAAGCACGCGGCGGACGTCGAATTTCGGCAGAGCCTGCGGAATTCGCCAGAGGCTCATTCCGCGCCGGCGCGGTCGAACGCCTCGACCCGCCAGCTCGCCACATGCCCCTCGCCCGGCTCGAGGCGGACCAGTCCCGCGCCCGAGCGGAAGGCGTCCGGAGCGCAGGTCATCGGCTCGATCGCCACCCCTCTTCTGCGCTGGCTCTCCGGGAGCGTGTCGCCGGTGAACACCATCACGTACTGATATTCGCCCGACAATGACACGACCAACCCGCGCGAGCCGTCGGGCGTCCCGAGCTCGACCCGGGCGTCGCCGTGCTCATCGCGCTCGAGCCCGGTGAAGCAGGTGTCGATCTGCGCGGCGCCGATTTCGCCCGGTGAGCGGAAGTCGACCGCGCCGCCGTCGACGGGCTCCTCGCCGACCGGGATCCCGCGCTCGTCGAGCACCAGGCGACGGGCGGCGCGGACAGTCAGGATCGCGTTGTCGACCGACGGCTCGCCGAGCGAGAAGTAGGGGTGCATGCCGGCGCCGTAGGGGCAGGCTTCGGGGCCGATGTTGCGGGCCCTGGTGGTGACCGCCAGGCCCGTGGGATCGAGCGCGTACTCGAGCTCGAGGTCGAGCATGAACGGGTATCCCGGCTCGCCGTGGAGCACGTGACCCAGTACCACCCGCGCCGGATCGCGGGCGCGGACCTGCCAGTTGCGCCAGCGGACGAGGCCGTGGATGGCGTTGTGCCGCTCCGGTTCTGAGAGGTCGAGCTGGCGCTCGGCTCCGTCCCAGGTGTAGCGGCCGTCGCGCAACCGGTTGGGCCACGGGATCAGCGGCTGGCCGCGCCCGCCGTTGCAACGGTCCTGGACTCCGTAGCCATCGATCACGTCCCAGCCGCCGAGGGCGTAGGCGCGGACGCCCCCACCCACCTCTACGAAAGTCGCGCGCCCGGCCCCGAGCTGGAGTGAGACCTGCTCGCCGGAGGGCGGACGCGCTTGCGCGCCGCTCAATCCGGCACCCACGGCTCGTGCCAGGTGCCGAGACCCGCGACCAGGCGCGCCGCCCCGGCGGGACCCCACGAGCCCTCCTGGTAGCTCTCGACGGGCGGGGGCGCGTCCAGCAGGGGGGTCACGATCCGCCAGGACTCCTCGACGGAGTCCTGCCGCGTGAACGGCGTTGGATCACCGCCGAGCGCGGCATGAAGCAGAACCTCATACGGAGTGGGCGCCTCGCCGCCCTCCTTGGAGAACTCCATGTCTAGATGGATCGGCGCGGGCCCCGGCGCGTCGGCGCGTAGCGCGTCGAGCGTGACCTGGATGCCCGTCGTCGGGTCGAGCCTGACCACGAGCTGGTCGGCGGCGGTCCGCCGGCGCTTGTCGCCGATGAACGCGAGCCGTGGCGGGTGCTTGAACACGAGCCGGACCTCGGTCTCGGTCACCGCCAGGGACTTGCCCGTGCGGATAAAGAAGGGCACCCCCGCCCAGCGCCAATTGTCGACCTCGAGCCGCAGCGCGGCGTAGGTCTCGGTGGTCGAGTCCTTGGCTACGCCATCGATCTCCCGGTATCCCTCGTACTGGCCGCGGACGTAGTTCGCCGGGTCGGCGTCGTCGATTGAGCGCAGCACCGCGTACTTGGCATCCTTGAGCGTGGTCGCATCGGCCCCCGCCGGGGGCTCCATCGCCGCGGCGGCGAGGAGCTGGAGCAGGTGATTGACGACCACGTCGCGCAGCGCGCCGACGGGATCGTAGAAGTGGCCGCGGTCCTCGACCCCGAACTGCTCGGCCATCGTGATCTGGACGCTCGAGACGTGGTAGCGATTCCACACGGGCTCGAGGATCGTGTTCGCGAAGCGCAGGTAGAGGAACTCCTCGAGGCCCATCTTGCCGAGGAAGTGGTCGATTCGGTAGAGCTGGGGCTCCTCGAGGTGCTGGTGCAGCTCGGCGGCCAGCGCGCGGGCCGAGGCCAGGTCGTGCCCGAAGGGCTTCTCGACGATGACCCGTGCGTCGCGCGGGACGAGCTTGGCTTCGTCGAGCGCGGCGACCACGGTCCCGAACAGCGACGGCGGGATCTCCAGGTAGTAGGCCGGGGCCTTCGCGCCGCCTGTTGCCTGGCCGACGCACTCGAAGGTGCTCGGGTCCGAGAAATCGCCGGACACGTAGGCGAGCCGCTTCGCGAAACGGGCGAAGACCTCCTCGTCGATCTTTTCGCCGGTGGCCACGATCGCCTCGTAGGCGTGCTGGCGCAACCGGTCGACGCTCCAGTCGTCGACCGCGACGCCGATCACCGGGACGTCGAGCAGGCCGCGGCGCTCGAGCCGGTACAGCGAGCGCAGGGTCATCTTCTTGGCGAGGTCGCCGGTGATGCCGAAAACGACCAGCGCGTC
>Ga0302324_100005387_pt1 | contig 27895 bp, 24 predicted proteins | sample Palsa_T0_1_FD_201949 | JGI IMG/M metagenome (GOLD analysis project Ga0302324, IMG submission 201949) | Peat permafrost microbial communities from Stordalen Mire near Abisko, Sweden - Palsa_T0_1 | ecosystem: Environmental > Terrestrial > Soil > Palsa > Peat permafrost | place: Sweden: Abisko...
CGGACTTCGACTATGACAAGTTGCTGTGGGGAGAAAGACAGATACGCAGCGTGGCGAACATGACGCGAGTCGACGCACGCGATTTCCTTGCGCTTGCGCACAAGCTAAACATTCAACCTCGCGTTTCTGTCTTTTCTCTGGATCAGGCCAACGACGCACTGACGGCCGTGAAGGATGAAACGGAGAATGGATCGGCCGTCATTGTGCCATGAGCCTTGGTCCAGGAATGCCCATTGATCTCTGTCAAGTTCAGGAAGCAGCGTCTGCCGATCGCTGCAGAGAAAAGGATGGAAGCAAATTGACGACGGGCATCATTCTTTCGGTGCAAGCGCTGAAGATTCAGTTTGACAATCGCAGTGTTATCCAAAACCTCAGTTTTGAAGTGGATGATGGTGATAACGTGGCGATCATCGGGCCTAACGGCGCGGGTAAAACCGTCTTGCTGAAGGCACTGCTGGGTTTAGTGCCCTACGAAGGCGAGGTCCGCTGGTCTCCCGGCGTAAGGCTAGGCTACGTTCCCCAAAAAATAGCAGCAGACCGCCAAATGCCCATTCGCGTTCATGACCTACTCGCTGCAAAGGCGCATGTTCTGAAGTTGCATCCCAGGAGCATAGATGCCGTGGCCACTATGGTCGGTTTGACACCAGAAGTTTTGAACGCGAGCATCGGCGTTATTTCTGGCGGGCAGTTTCAGAAAGCTCTAATCGCATTTGCATTACTCGGCGAACCCAGTGTGCTGCTGTTCGACGAACCTACAGCGAGTCTCGACGAACTGGCGGAAGAAAGAGTCTACGAGTTAGTTGAGCGGTTACAGCAAGAGCAGCATCTCACGGTGCTTCTGGTCTCGCACGACCTCAGTATCGTCTATCGCGCAGCAAACAAGGTTCTGTGCGTGAGCAAAGACAAGGTCTGCTTCGGCCCTCCGAGAGAAGTATTGACCCCTGCAACACTTGAAGCGATGTACTCTGCACCGCCGAAGTTCTTCTTACACCGGCATGGTGAAGAGCCGGAGCAGCAACTTAAGGCGGCTGAGCATGTCTGAGCCCGGAACCGTCTATAGCATCATCCTGGCGTTCTTGTTCGCCGTAGCTGCCGGCTTAGTGGGCAGCTTCGCCCTGATGAAGCGAATGATCCTTGCGGCGGATGTCATCTCGCATGTCGCATTGCCAGGCCTTGGGTTAGCCTTTTTGTGGCATTTCAATCCCTTACTCGGAGGCGGAGCCACACTTTTCCTCGGGACACTGCTGATTTGGCAATTGCAGAAGAACGAAAGCTTCTCCACCGAGGTAGCCATTGGTGTAGTGTTCGCAGGCTCAGTCGCAATTGGAGCGGCCCTGACACCGAAAGAGGATCTTGTTGACGCATTTTTTGGCAAATTCGAGCCGATTTCGGGAGTTACATTCGTCATTGGTGTCCTGGCCGTTGCCCTGATTGTCTACTTTATCTTCAGATGCAAGAGCGCTCTGATATTGAACTTGTTCTCGCCCGAATTGGCGGCAGCAACTGGCATAAAACTCAATCGGCTGAATCTCCTGTTTCTGCTTGCTTTTAGCCTGACCGTGCTCATAGGACTTCGATTCATGGGGGCGTTGCTCGCTGGAGCTTTGATTATCATCCCGGCCGCAACCGGCCGGCGCCTGGCCAACAGTATCGGGTTTTTCCTGCTTGCTTCCTCGCTCGTCAGCGTGTTGGCCGTGGGATTGGGCTTCATGGTCAATACTTATGTGCTCCGCAGCCTCAGCCTCGCGCCTACGATTGTCATGGTGTCAGCTCTCATTTTTTGCCTGAGCTTGATCAGGCCGAGGGCTTAGCTCGTAAACTGCTTTGGCGCTATCTGGGGAGTGAGCACTTGCGGTTTATGTAACTCGCGAAACATCCATGCGCTTCAAGAAAATTAAAGAAGAACGACAAATGGAGGCTCTCACAATGAGCAATTCCGAAAATCGACGAATCGTCCTGCTCTCAAGACCAATCGGAGCGCCTACTCCCAACAATTTCAGGCTCGAGACACAACCCATCCCTGTCCCGGTCCAGGGCCAAATGCTTTTGAGAACCATCTGCCTTTCGCTTGACCCCTACATGCGCGGCAGAATGAGCGACGCTCCCTCGTACGCACCCCCTGTAGCTGTCGGCGATGTCATGGTCGGATCGACTGTCAGTCAAGTCGAGATCTCTCACCATCCCTATTTTGCAATGGGCGACCTGGTGCTGAGCCAAAGCGGCTGGCAGGGCTATGCCATTTCCGATGGAAAGGGAGTCTTTCGCCTCGACGCGCAGATGAAGCATCCTTCGTATGCTCTGGGGGTACTCGGGATGCCTGGGTTTACAGCCTATATGGGCTTACTGGAGATCGGTCAGCCCGTAGCAGGGGAAACGGTAGTCGTTGCTGCGGCTACCGGCGCGGTTGGATCCGTAGTCGGCCAGATTGCAAAACTTAAAGGATGCCATATCGTGGGAATCGCTGGAGGCGAGAGAAAATGCCGATCTGCTGTTGAGGAATTAGGTTTTGATGCTTGCATCGACCATCGAGATCCCGCGATGAAGGACCTGCTCGCTCAAGCCTGCCCGAAGGGTATCGATGTCTACTTTGAAAACGTCGGGGGAGTGGTGTTTGAGGCAGTTCTTCCCCTGCTCAATACGCGCTCTCGAATTCCCCTCTGCGGTCTGATCGCACATTACAACGACCCTGAGGCTCCTCAAGGAAGAGATCGCACCCCTCAAGTGATGGGGACCTTCCTTAAGCGCCGCGTACGGTTGCAGGGATTCATCATATTTGAAGATTACGGTCCTCATTTCAGCGGTTTTCAAAAGCAGATGTCGGAATGGTTAACCACCGGAAAGATCAAATACCGCGAGGATATCGTCGAAGGTCTCGAACATGCTCCCGATGCTTTCATCGGGTTGCTTCAAGGAGAAAACTTTGGAAAACTGGTGGTACAAGTTGGCGCATTAATCAAATAGAGGAAACACAATGCCGCTCTCGCCGTCCCTTTTGCCCCATGAGTTGCTTGGGTTGCCCTGGCAGTTCCTGGTCCTTGGACTTGCCCTTTGTCTGATCTTCTCGGCGTTGGGGTTCAAACGCGTTGAGTATTTCGTCAGCCTTGGTTACGCGGCGTCGGTCACCGCACAGGCGATTGCTTTTCCATTCCTTTACCGCGAGACGATCAGGGGTCTTGCCTTGCTCCAGTCCGGTATGCTCCTTGCGTACGGTTTGAGGCTGGGTATATTCCTCGCCCTTCGTGATCGCGTTCCCTCTTTCCAGAAGCAGCGAGTTGGAAACACGGATAGAAGCATCAAAGTAGGTGGCACAATCAAGGTTGCAATCTGGGTCGGAGTATCGGTTTTTTACGTTCTCCTTTTCTTGCCGGCACTGCTCACGATGTCAGCGCAGGCAGGTGGAATGGCGTTGGCATCGGCCCCCGCGGGCATTTTGCTCATGTCGGCCGGCCTTGGCCTCGAGGCTTGCGCCGATTGGCAGAAATCCGAGTTCAAGAAGCGAAATCCGTCCCGCTTCTGCGATTTGGGACTTTACAGGGTAGTGCGCTTTCCGAACTACTTTGGCGAAATGGTGTTTTGGCTCGGTGTCTGGGTTTCGGCCATGTCGACCTTTCGGACCTTTTCCGACTGGGCCCTCGGTAGCCTCGGATTTCTCTTGATCGTGCTCGTGATGGTCGGCGCTAGCCGGAGACTGGAATTGAAGCAAAGCAAAGCCTACGCCTCGAACGCCGCTTATGAGGCTTACTCGCGGAGAGTGCCGATCCTCTTTCCGCTTCTGCCGATCTACTCTCTGGGAAGCCCGAAAGTGCGCCAACGATGACACCTCGCCAAGTCTGCATCGCTGGGGCAACTGTGTGTTCGGCAATTTCCAGGTTTACATTGCAGCGCTCAGGTTGCCTCCGCGTATGTCGTCGAAGAACGGTGTGCCCCGCTGCTGCACACATTCGGCGGCGTATAAGTACATAGCGGCCGACCAGGTTTGCCAGTCACGTCCGCTGGGCTTACCGGTTTGCGCATGAATCCACTCGTTGAAACCCCACTCCGCCTCGTTTTCGTGCCACGGCTTGACCAACTCCGTCAGAGCCAATAGCTTGCGTTCAGCCAGGTCCATCTGGCCCGACGCGACGCATGCCGCAATATAGAAGCCGCAGATGAATGGCCACACACCACCGTTGTGATAATCTCCAGGCCGGTTATAGCGCTCGTAGCGTGGCAGCCAGTCCGCATGATGGGGCAGAATGTACGGGAAAAGACAGGGCGGCAGATCAACGGCGAGCTCTCCGCGACCGCGCATGGCCTCGCACTCGGCTTCAACCCATGCCACCAGATTTGCTGCCCACTCGGGCGAAGCAATTCCAGTTAGAATCGCGAGGCTGTTGCCCAGCAAGTCGAAGCGATCGCTACTCATCACCTTGTACGAATAAAGTGCGAAGTAGGGTGTGGATGGCTCCACGAGCGCTTCCTGCTCGTAGCGGTTCTTCTCATCACCATGGACCTCCAGGCGTGTCATCAATTTACGCAAAAGGCCGGCAGACTCGTGTTCGCCATAGAGTCGAAGATACGCATAAACGAGCATATTCACATAGAGCCCATACCCCATTACGTACTGCTCGTCGCGCCAGTCGCTTGTGGGTAACTGGGCCACCATTACCCTGTCATCGGGGCTCTGGTATTGCATCCACCGGAGGGCCTTCACTGCTTCCTCTTGAAGAAATTCCGGCTGGTTCTTGGAAATTCTGTAGAGAGCCAGTCCAAAGAGGAAGAGCGGCGTCGAATCGCTCGAACCTCGGTTCGCTGGATCGTGTGCAAGGGATGGGATGTGGCCATGCGGCGTCTGATTGTTGGCAAGCGCCACAAGCGTGCGCTCCAGAGCATCGGCAAGTTGCTCGTTGCCGGTTGCCAGAAAGCCAAGGGATGAAATCATCAGGTCCCTGGTATAGGGTTCCGGGTATCCCCAGCCAGCCGTTCTAGGCAGCCCTTCAAATGGCCCCTGTGCATTATGAAGCAGGATTTGCAAAGCCGCTTCCTTAGCCAGTTCGATAGAACCTCGTGAATCATCGTCGAAAGACATAAGCACCTCGTTGTCGTACAGAGTTGCAGGGGCGGGCACTCGCACCTGGTTGCCTTCTACTGGATTCCCAACCTATCGGAGACTATCTTCACGAATTGCCTGGCAACCTGGCGATAGTCGAATCGCTCGACCACGCGCTTGCGACCCGCTTCTCCCATGCGCTGCCGCAGAGCGCTGTCCTGCATGAGGAGGCGAAGGTACTTTGCAACATCGGTCACGCTGGCTCGGTATTCGGCTGTGCGTGGATTTGGAAACACGATTCGATGACTCTTCTCGTAGTCGTGCCCTTCGCCATAAATCGCTTCGGTGATTTTTCTTTCCTCCGCCACGCTTGCCAGGAATGCTGTCTCGCCATGGACCATCGTGTCGCGAAATGCCATTGCATCGATCGCAATCACTGGCTTTTCGCATGCGTTTGCTTCCACCTGAATCATGCCAAACCCCTCCAGACGCGAGGGCGCCGCATAGATATCGCAGGCAGATAATAAGTAGGGCATGAAGTTTTGGGACACGACATTGGTCGAGTAAATGACTTTGTCGCCGATACCCAGATCTGCTGCCAGTTTGAGGTCGATCAGGTTTTGTTGGTCAGTCCTGGGTTGAGGCCAAACCTTGCAGACATATCTCCAGTCAGGTACCTCGGCATCAACCAGCGCCAATGCCCGCATGACCTCTTGAGCACCTTTGGAGGCCCCATCGCCGCCGGCGGTCAGGATCATCAACTGATCATCCGATATTCCAAAGGCATCGCGGATTGCCTGGACCTTGAAGTCATCCGGGCTGTGCGGCGCATAGTGGTCCGTGCCGCAGCCCACAGGAAGCACCACAATGTTGTCGCCCTTGATTCCATCCCTGATATAGACCTCCTTCACCCAGTTGGAGGTAACCAGAATCAGCGGCAGAGCGTTTAGCAATTCACGATGGTCCGCCACATAACCATCTGCCACGAGCCATGGCACAGCCATCATCCCAAACCGCTGCGGGTGCAGGACAAGATGCGGAAGATGGCCCCAGAACCCCACGCCGACTACGATATCGGGCTGAAACCAGCGGTAGTACCACTCCTTTTCCAAGTCCGATTCCAGGTGGACCGGGTGGACCTCTACGCCCATCTCGGAGAGACCCCTACATAACAGTTCACCTTGCAGTGCCAAGCCTGCCGCAGGCGCCGGATATTCACTCAGTACTAGTACTTTCACGATTGTTGCCCCTTGGTTGCCGTACGTTTTACCGCTGCATCTGCAGGGTCGAAGCACCAGAATCCTTCTTCCCGCGGAGTTGCCCGCGCTTCCCAGCTTTCTGGTCCATAGCCGTAAACATCCGTAATAAGCCGGCGCTTTTCAAGCCAAATATTTTCCGTCAATACATCCCGCCGATCCGCGTCATTACGAACCCGAGGCAAGTACGCATGGCCCCCATCTTCGTAGGCAAATAGCCACAGTCGGTTCGTGGCGATGCTGCCCGATCGCCAAAGCTCAACCACGCTTCGGCAGCACTCCTCATGCCGTCGGTGACGTGTGTATTCGCCCCTTGGGCCATGAGTGAGAATCAAGCTGTAAATGTTCCCACTTAATAATCGGACTATGGTTTCTTGAACCAGTTCAATTGGTAGCGGTGCTTGATCGGGCTCATCATCCAAGTCCGCCATCTCACCCTCAGCCCCAAATCGATGCAATACCTGGCGGAATTTTGGGGCGCGGTCCGGATCGGATGCTCTGCAAAGAGTCACAATGCGCCAATCAAATTCCGGATGGGCCAGAATGTAGCCACCGCACCAGAGTGTCTCGTCGTCCGGGTGGGCGACGACAACTGCGGCGTGCTGGCGAGGGCCGCGGATCACCTCATCGTGGTAGGCGGTGGTCACTGTTCTCCAGGGAAACTGTTAGAGAAGCTCATTGTGAACCAACTCAGCATCGAGATTGTCAAATCCATTCATGACTTCACATCGCGCAAAAACTTCCGTCTAAACCCTTTCATAGCGGCTGCGCACAGATCTGCTCACTAAGGATCAGGACGGAAAACTCCCCTCGTCCATGTCCCTTCTGGACGATTGCATTTCGTCAGCGATTCATATTTTTGTCGTCCGCAGCCTAAGCGCATTGGCTATCACCGAGACCGAGCTGAAGCTCATAGCAGCCGCGGCTATCATAGGATTCAAGAGCAAGCCGAAGGCTGGAAAAAGCACACCTGCGGCCAGCGGTACACCCACGACGTTATAGACGAAAGCGAAGAACAGATTTTCGCGAATGTTGCGCATTGTCGACCTGCTAAGATGACGCGCGCGGAGAATGCCACGCAGATCGCCCTTCAACAACGTTATGCCGCCCGCCTCCATGGCAACATCGGTACCGGTGCCCATGGCGATTCCAATGTCAGCCTGGGCCAGTGCGGGAGCGTCGTTCACTCCATCGCCCGCCATCGCAACGATAGCGCCCTTTCGCTGATACTCTTTGACCACCTCCGCCTTCGTTTGAGGCAATACACCGGCTCTGAACTCGATCCCCAGCTTGTCGGCGACTGCCTTGGCAGTTGTTGCGTTGTCTCCCGTAACCATGATGACTTTCAAGCCCGCCGCCCGAAGCTCCCGAATCGCGTCGGGCGTGGATTCCTTGATGGGATCGGCAACTCCAACGATTCCAGCCGCCTTTCCATCCAGGGCAACCAGCATCACCGTCTGGCCCTGTTTGCGAAGTTCTTCGGCCTGATTGAGGAGCGCAGTCGGATCGATGGAAAGGCTCGTGAACAGTTCTGCGTTGCCAACTGCCAGCAGCTTGCCAGACACGGTTCCCGTCACGCCTTTGCCAGTGACGGAGTTGAATCCGGTTACATCGCCCAAGACAAGGTGCTTTGCCCCAGCGCCATTTACGATGGCTGCCGCTAGAGGATGCTCGCTGGAACGTTCCAGGCTGGCGACGAGTTGCAGCATGTCGGATTCATAAATCCCCGGCTGGGGGATGACAGAACTTAGAGTTGGCTTCCCTTCCGTGAGGGTTCCCGTTTTGTCGATGATGAGCGTGTCGACTTTGCAGAATACTTCGAGCGCCTCCGCATTACGAATGAGAATTCCGGCGCGAGCGCCACGGCCCGTGCCCACCATGATCGCCATGGGAGTTGCGAGCCCAAGAGCGCACGGGCAAGCGACAATCAGCACAGCAACGGCATTTACAAGCGCATGTGCGAAGCGCGGCTCGGGACCGGCGGAGAGCCACACAACAAAGGTGACGATGGCCGACACAATCACGGCCGGCACAAAATACGAAGAAACACGATCCGCGAGCCGCTGAATCGGTGCCCGCGACCGCTGCGCCTCGCTAACCATCTTCACAATCTGCGACAACAAAGTGTCCGCGCCAACGCGCTCTGCGCGCATCACGAAGCCGCCCGTGCCATTGACCGTCCCCGCCGTCACCTTCGCGTCCGCCGCTTTCTCAACCGGAATGGGCTCTCCGCTGATCATCGATTCATCGATGGAACTGTGGCCTTCCACCACGACCCCATCCACGGGAACTTTCTCGCCGGGGCGTACACGAAGGCGGTCGCCGACTTCAACCTGGTCGAGCGGCACGTCAGCTTCGCCGCCCTTGTCATCAAGCCGCCTGGCATTCTTTGGAGCCAGGCCAAGAAGCGCTCGAATCGCACTGCTGGTCTGGCTGCGTGCGCGCAGTTCCATCACCTGTCCAAGGAGGACTAGCGCAACGATCACCGCTGCCGGCTCAAAATACACATCGATCTGCCCCCCAGCTCGGTGAAACGACGCAGGAAATATCTGGGGAACGACGGTAGCGAAGACGCTGTAAAGATAAGCTGAGCCAGTACCAAGGGCGATCAAGGTGAACATGTTCAGGCTGCGATGCACCACCGATTGCCAGCCTCGGACGAAGAAGAGTAGCCCGCACCACAGAACTACTGGCGTCGCCAGTCCGAACTCGATCCAAGCCCATACTCTTGGTGAGAACAAGTGTTGCAGCGGCATGGAAGGCAGAAACGCTGAAACCATCAGCGCCAGCATCGGTGCGGCGAGCGCAATGCTGATCCAAAGCCGCCTCGTCATATTAGCGAGTTCTGGATTGTCGTCTTCGGCTGTCATTACCCGTGGTTCCAGCGCCATGCCGCATATTGGGCATGATCCAGGAGCATCGCGCACAATCTGCGGATGCATTGGGCAAGTGTATTCACTATGCTTCGCGGGTGCGCGTGCGTTCGATCTTTCCAATGCCATCCCGCATTTCGGGCAATCGCCCGGACCCGCTTGTTTGATCTCCGGGTGCATCGGACATGTGTATTCGCCTTGCTGCGTGGTCTTCAGCTGCGCTCGCGACGGAGATTCGTCCGGATTGCTCTGTGTGTATTTTTCTGGCGCCGTCCTGAATTTCGCGGCGCAGCGCTCGCTGCAGAAGTAGAAAGTGGCGCCCTTATATGCAACGGTCGCCGCCGCTTTCGATGGATCGACCTCCATTCCGCAAACGGGATCGTGCTCCCATGACATTGGGCGACTATGGTGAGGTTCACTCATCTGATTACACCTCGATCGTGAAGCCTTGCTTTTTGGCGACAGACTTGATCAATCGCGAAAACGTGCCATAGTGCTGCGCCATATTTGCCGACCATGACAGCCCGTCGGTGCGCCCAATCTTTTGCCAATATTCCTCAAGCGTCCGGTCGTAGGCGTCTATCGCCGGCTTTAAGGCCTCCGGATGATACTTCTCCTCATGTCGGAAGCTTTCGATCGGCATGCGGGGCTTTTGCGGAGACTCCTCGGCGACATAGCCGAGCACGACTCCGTCTACAGGGAACGTGTTCGCCGGCAACTCAAGCAAATCGATCATTGCCTGCGGATCGCGGCGAATTCCGCCTATAGGGACGATGCCGAGACCGAATGCGCGTGCCGCAGTCATAAGCGTCGCCATTGCGATTCCGACATCACTGACCGCAGCCAGTATCCCTTCAAGGCTGCGTTGGAATACCTGCGCGGCACCAGCCTTCTCAACTCCCAATCCAGTCTTATAGAAATCTACAATTACTGCGATGAACACCGGAGCCTGCGCGATCCATGGCTGGCCACCGGCAATTTCGGCTATGCGCGCCCGTTTGGCCGCATCGCGAACGACCACGAGCGATACTTCCTGGCTGTTGGTGGATGTCGGAGCACGATGTGCGCACTCGATGATGGCTTCAAGAATCTCCTCGGGGATTGGATCGGTCTTATAGCTGCGGCTGCTGTGATGCGCCTGCAACAGGCGTACGGTTTCATTCATCGAGGCTCCTCGTTTACGTCGACCAACTCTTGTCAAGAATCCCGGTAGACCAACTTGACGATGAATGCGTTGATTCCTCCGCTACACACTCAGAGCAGGGTAGTCGGTATAGCCATGCGGCCCCGGTGTGAAGAAAGTGCTTCCGTCCGGCACGTTGAGCACAGCATCGCTCGCAAACCTCGCCGGCAGATCGGGGTTGGCGATAAAGAGCCGACCGAAGGCTACCGCATCCGCCTCACCTTCCTGGATGACCTGATTCGCTTGTGCCAGCGTGTATTTTTCATTCGCAATGTAAACGCCGCCGAATTGCTTCTTGAGTTGCGGACCCAATCGGTCGGGTCCGAAGTACTCGCGCGCAAACAGGAAGCCGAGCCCGCGTCTGCCTAGCTCACGCGCCACATAGGCAAACGTTGCCGGCGGGTTTGAATCATGCATATCCTGAGAATCGCCGCGCGGCGCCAGATGCATGCCCACGCGCTTTGCGCCCCAGACGGAGACCACCGCGTCGGCAACTTCAAGCATGAGCCGAGCGCGGTTTTCAATCGATCCGCCATATTCATCTGTGCGATGATTGGACCCGTCCTGCAGGAACTGATCGAGCAGGTAGCCATTGGCCCCGTGTATCTCCACACCGTCAAAGCCAGCAAGTTTTGCGTTCTCCGCTCCCTTGCGAAAGGCCTCGACGATGCCCGGAATTTCCGACGTCTCAAGTGCGCGTGGCGTCACATAATCGGTAACTGGACGCACCATGCTCACATGCCCCTGGGGCCGAATTGCACTTGGAGCAACCGGCAGTTTGCCTCCAAGAAATCGCGGGTCTGAGATCCGACCCACATGCCAGAGTTGAGCAAAAATGCGACCTGCCACCCCATGCACTGCCTTCGTCACAAACTTCCAGGCTTCAATTTGTTGCGGCGACCAGATCCCCGGCACATTCGCGTAGCCGACGCCCTGCGGCACAACCGGGATGCCTTCGGAGATAATCAGGCCGGCACCGGCACGCTGTGTATAGTATTCGACCATCAGTTGTGTTGGAATGTGCTCTGCTGTGCCCCGCAAGCGAGTAAGCGGAGCCATGATGATCCGATTCGGCAGATGCATATCGCCGATCTGGATGGGGTCTAACAGAGAAGCCATGGAATGCGTCCTTGTGAAGAAGTGCGATACTTTGATTGAAATGTGCCCGTCGGGCAAAGGTGCGCCTGGCCCTCAACTCAAGAGACGGAGCAAAGGTTGCTCTGATCACTTATTCCGGTCCACCGTGCCTGAATTGGCATCGAGCCATGCAAGGGAAGCACGAATGCTACCGGTTGCCAACGCCATAGACGAGTCAGAGGCTCCGTAGTAGAGGTTGATGGTGTCTCCGTCCTCGCCGAGCGTTTGACCGCAAGGAAACACGACATCTTTGACGTCTCCGCCGCGCTCATAAGGCGCTTCAGGACCGAACATCCACGAGTCACCGCGCTGCAGGCAGATTTCCGGATGCTTCAAATCAAAGAGGGCAAGGCCCAGGCGATAAATGCTGCCCGAAGCCGTTTGGCGGACGCCGTGATAGATGGTCAGCCAACCCTTGGCTGTTTCGATGGGCGGAGAGCAGAGGCCAATTTTGTTGGCATCCCACCAACCGCCACGCCGCGCCTCGAGCATGATCTTGTGACCGCCCCAGTGACGCAGATCCGGTGAATACGAGATCCACATGTGCGCGCCCAGCGTCGTCACGGGCCGGTGAATCAGCGCCCAAAGTCCGCCAATTCTATTAGGCAGCAAAGCCGCGTCTTTGTCCTCCGGTTGCGCGATGACACCGTACCGTTCAAAGGTCTTGAAGTCCTTGGTCAATGCCAGGGAAACGCCAGGCCCGCCGCGGGAAAAGGATGTGTAGACTATGGCGTATTGCTCGAGTTCCGGAACATACGTGATGCGCGGATCTTCGATGCCCCAAAGCTCTTCAGGATAATCGCGAGGATTAGCCGGCATGGTTGGCTGGGGATCAATACGCCAGTTGTCGATGCCATTCGTGGATCGCGCCGCGCACAAATGGGACAGGCCTCGTCGATCTTCAACACGGCAAAGCAGCAGCGTCTCTCCATCCGCCAGTTTCACAGCTGCGCCATTGAATACGCTATTGATGGGATAAGGCCAGTGGTTCTGAGTAAGAATCGGATTCCCTTCATAGCGATTGAACAGGGGAACTCCCGTGCGCGACTCCACGTGAATTTCGGGGGAACCACACTCTTCGGATACAACCGGCGTGTCATTGGTCATCACGAGGGGGTACTCATTTCCAGCTGCCGTTCCTGTGCGTTTGTCACTTTGGCCCCATGCATTTCCAGCAGGGCCATTAGGAATGAGAGTGTAGACTCCGCCCCCTGATTTTCATTGATGCGGTCAGGATGAAGGCCATCTCTGCAGCCGCCCGTGGTCGAATCGTAAAGCGGCAACTGCAAATCGTTCTTTCCGAGAAACCAGCGGAAGACCCTTTGGGCCTCGTCAAACCATAGTCCTTCTTCAGTAAGACTGTATACCTCAAGGCAGGCCGAAATGGTTGCGCAAGCTTCCACCGGTTGCTGATCGAAGCGCGCCTTTTCATTTCCTTCGACGAAGAACCCATTGGACCCAATGGGGACAAATATCTCCGCGTCGTCGCGATGCTGCTCTGCAACGAGCCACTTGAGTGAATCCATCCCAACCTCGATCATTCTTTGATTGTCGCTTCGCCAACCAGCCAGAATCAGCGCCTGCGGCAGCCTTGCGTTCGAGTAGGAGAGGCTTCTCTCAAACCATCGCCAGTTCGCAGAGTGAGTGCGCTCATAAATATCAAGCAACCGATTCGCTAATGCATTTCGGGCGCCCTGAATGGCCCGGTCCCCAGGGATCCAGTCCAAGTAGGCCTGCATGCCAAGAATGCAATACGCCCATGCGCGGGGACTGCTAAATGTGAGCGTCGCGGGAACTGCAGCTTCGAAGAGCCGCCCAGCCGCGCCCCGCAAACCCGCATCGCCCGATCGGCCCAATACGGTGCCCAGTGCCCACAATGCGCGGCCATGACTGTCATCCGAACCAACTTCTTCCAGCCACCTGCGGTCATAGCCGAGAAAGTTTCTGAATCTCCCGGTACCGCTGTTGAATGCAAGCCACAAAAACGCCAGGTAACGGTGAGAGAGATTGGCAAAACGATTCCCAGCCGCGTTTGAGGGCGACTCGACCACAAGGGTAGAAACGATGAGCGCGCGCGCGTTGTCGTCGGTGGTATAACCCTCGCAGGTGTTCGGCACGCTGAAGATTGCATGCTGCAGAATTCCGGTATCGTCCGTCAATCGAAACATGTGCTCCGCGTTCACTGCCGGGAGGTAATCAATTGCGTCCATTGCAATTTCATCTTTATGCGCGGCCCTCGGGTGCAACGTGCGTTCAAACCTTGCACGCTGAAAAGTCGTCATATACTTTTGCGCCGTCTTCTTCCAGATCGTCTCGCGTGAGTACAGATAAGCCCGCTTGCGCATAGCATGCCGTTCCCCATCATTGTCGAGGAGACGGAGAACTGCTTCAGCGATTGCATCGGGACTCTCGAACGGGACAATCACGCCTCTGTTATCCGCAAGCAGCTCCTTCGCGTGCCAATAGGGGGTAGAGATGATCGCCTTCCCTGCTCCCAGAGCGATTGCAAGCGTCCCGGATACAATCTGCGCCTCTTGCTTGTAAGGGGTAATGTAAATATCGGCCGCGCCCACTTGCTCAACCAGTTCCTCAGCGCTAACAAACCGATTAACGAGGATCAGGTTAGGGGCAACTCCTAGTTTTTCGGCGAGAGCCAGCAATCCTTCACGGTAACTTTCGCCGTCGCGCCGGCGGATATGCGGATGCGTCACGCCGGACACAACATAAACCACATCGGGATGCCTTGCCAAAATCGCGGGCAATGCTCGAATTACATTTTCAATCCCCTTGTTCGGCGACAGCAAACCAAAAGTCAGCAGCACCGATTTGCCCTCGGCACCGAAGCGATCTTTGAAGTAATTTGGATCCATAAACTGGAAGTCCGGGACGCCATGGGGAATGATATCTATCTTGCCCCATGGAACCGCATAGACATCGCGCAGAAACTCCGCCGCCTGTTTACTCATTACCACCAGACGATCCGAGAGGCGTGCAATTTCTTCCACTACAATTCGCTGTTCAGGATTTGGATCGCGCAGAACCGTGTGGAGCGTTGTGACCACAGGCATCTTCAACTTGCCTAACAGGGTGAGTATGTGCTGGCCCGCGACACCGCCATAGATTCCGTATTCATGTTGAAGACAGACCAGGTCATTGCCGTTGAAATTGAGAAACTCGGCAGCTCGTTCATACGAGGCCAAGTCTTCCTGGTCAAGTTCCAGGCGAACCTGGCTGGGATAGTCGTATGCCGAATCAGGATCATTCACCGGAATAGCAAAGAGCCGATCGCCGCCAAACTCCGAAGCCAGGGCGGTGCATATATCCGTCGTGAAGGTTGCAATGCCGCACTGACGCGGCAGATAGTTTCCTACGAAGGCAATACGCGTCGGCAAGGGCAGGCTGCAGCTCGTCGATATAACCGGCATGGAAGCAACTGATTGAACTTGCCGGGGGGGAGCTTCGTTTAAACCGGTGCCGATGAGAGCCATGCTGCCTGCTTTCGCTTGTATTTGGCCGATTGGAGTCAGGAGCGAATAACCTCTAAAGAAACGACGGCCAGTGTAACTATGCTTCGTCAGGCAAGGTTATTGTGTGTTAGAGGAATGAGCTCCTTCGGGTTGACCGGGACAATCTTTGTCGATACGGTGACGATTGAGACGGATGCCTCTCCCATCGTTCGCTATGATCGAGAACCCTAGGATGAAGATAGCTGTCAATCCTCTTTCCCATAATTCTCTCAAGGCAACGGGGCAGTTGGCTGAGCAACAGTGCTCAGGTCGACGGACTGCCTAGTGCGTCCCTCTCATTCAATACCGACCATACCATCGCGGCTATCACAATACCCCCCACGAGCTTGTCGATGGGTTAAGCGACTCCGAAGAAGTTAAGGATCGCCGCGCCAAACAGCTCAACGATGGCCAGGAAGATGATGTCATTAATAGCGATCCTGCGCGCAAGCGAACGATAGTCGGCAGGCGGCGCTTCGGCTGCCAGCCTAAGAAAAGCCAAGGCTGATCGCAGCGGGTTGATGAGGGGCAGAAGCACCCTGAAGGCACCTACAAACGGCTTCCATAGCAGCGAGGGTTTTCTTTCTGGTTAAAGCCTGGTGGCCAGTCCCACTGGCCCTCGGGTCCCCTCCTGTGTTTATAACGGACCGCAGTCTCTGGACGGGCCATCTGCTACCGCTCCTCTAACAAAAGCGCGCCCGAATCCTTCGAGACGTTTCTTTCTTGAATAACAGCATGGATGGTCCGCCGAGGTTAGTAGGATCTTGTCTATAGCATCCTCCTCGGCCAGTTGCAGCGCTTTCTGGATTTGTGAAAGCTCGGGCTTCCTCTCGCACATAGAGATACGGCTAACTCTCAAATACAAGTCGTATTCGGCGATTCTTACTCGCTCCGTGAGGGCTAGCTCCTAACTGATTCAGTGTCTGCATTGTTTGTCGTCGCGTACACAAGATGGTGTACTACCGGCGTTCCACGAGCAAAGCTTTGTACTCGCTCCTCTGCAGCGCGATCCGCGTGGGTCGAGCGCTCATGCTGACGCAGGTGTTCCGACCAGGAGTCTACGAGGAATACTTCAAGGTAGAGGTCTGCATTCTCCATATCTCGAAAAATCCCCCACCGGTAAGCGCCGTCGCGACGCCGCATGCGGGAGTACCTATGGATGGCCTTGATAAATTCTGGAACCTGCTCTCGTTCTACTTTGTACTCAATCGTCACCATGATTGGGCCGGCGTCCGCCGCCGCAGCGTCCTGCTCCAAAATGGTAGGCATCTGCCAATGAATCCAGGGCGTAATATCAACCGTTGCATCCTGAAGCTTCAGGAACAAACCGGATAGAGCACTGGCCATTGTTCCCACGCCGGCGCAGATCAAGGCAAAATGGATGCCGGTCCTCGCGGCCACGGCACCCCAGGCTGCGCTTCCGGCAGCCACGGCACCTTGAAACACTAACATCGAAACCGCGAGCACGCGAGCACGCACCCAGTCTGGTGTGTGGTTCAGAATAAGCACGTTGAAGAGCGAGATGAAGACGATCCATGCAGCCCCTCCGACCAGCATGACCGCTCCCAGCAGCGGCAGCGCACGAACAGTGCCCGTGGCTATCGTCATGAGGCCGAATATCAGTGTGCCGCCCGAAACTACAATTTCCGCCGACCACCGAGCGCGGACGCGCTGCATCGCCACAGCACCGAGTACCGCTCCGAAGCCAAAACATCCAAGCAAGATTCCGTAACCCGTTGGACTGCGGCTCACTTCGCGAGCCAATGAAGGCAGCAACGCCAACAATCCACTCGCGAAGAACATGAGTATTCCTGATCGAAAGATCAGAGCGCGGACGGTGGATGAATACCGGACGTATCGAATCGCCGCGACTGTTGCACCGGCTACTGTCTCCGGTGGGGTCGTGCGTTTGTGATGAGGCCGCTTCCATCGGGCAATGACAAAGATGACTCCGAGAAACGATGCCGCATTCGCGAGAAATGCGGTTCCGACGCTCGTTACAGCGATGACTACACCAGCCAGGGCCGGCCCAACGGCCCTGGCTAAATTGAATTCAATGCCGCTGAGCGCGGCAGCGGCTGGGAGATCGTCTTTTGAAACGAGTTCCGGCAACACCGCTCCCCATGCCGGGCTTTCCATGGCGTCTCCCGAAGAAAGAGCGAACGTCAGGGCTAGGAGCAATACTGGAGAAAGCACTCCCCGTATCGTCGCTCCCGCAAGCACAATCGCAACGCCAGCCATCCACACTTCACTGAGTAGAATCAATTTGCGGCGGTCAACAATGTCGCCAAGTGCGCCGGCTGGGAACGCAAGAATAAAAAACGGCAGGGCGCTTGCAGTCTGTATGAGGGCGACATAGAGAGGTCCGGCATTCAGCGATACCATCAGCCACGCTGCGCCAACGCTTTGCATGAAAGTACCCACATCGGAAACCGCATCCGCGATCAAGAGATTGCGAAAAGTGGGCACACGCAAAGGACGCCAAAGGCTCGGTGTCTCCCTCGGATTTTGACTGTCTACGCTGATCGGGTTTCCCGCTTTCAACCAGAACGTGTTGGAGCCAATCTTAGAAATACCAGGACAGGATAAATCGACGACCATTATGGGAGATTCCCGACAACTTTCCGCAGGGAGTAAATAAATCAAGGCAAGACGCAGGCTCTTCCCCTTGACCGCGCCCGTGGTCGAGCGCATCGACGACGCACGTTCTTTTCGGATCAATTTGAAGCAGGCTCGGATTCACGGTCGCCAGCCACGCCTCAATGCTAGCGGTTACTGGGCTCGCTCATAATTGTCATCGGCGTTTTGCTGTGCAAATTTCGGTCCACGCTTCATCCGGATATCCCGCTCGGCTGCAATTGCAGCGGCCCGATCAGCGATCATCCTGCGATCTTATGCAAGTCTGCCGCCCTTGTCTGCGCGTTCTTGGATTCGAAACCAGATGGAGGTGCGTGTTTGATATCCGGAAGAATCTCGAACCACAGGCTACCCAGGGATGTAACTCGCTGGATATCCTCTGTCGTCACGACTGCAGTTGCTGGTCGCTCAACCTTAAACTGATAAAAGAAACCATCAATTTGCTGAGAGCCGCCCTCAATTTCTATTTCGACACCAGCATCCACATTCCGTACAAATCCTTTGAGACGCAGTTTTTGAGCAATACGATAAACAGTCGGACGAAGTCCAAAGCCCTGCACTGTCCCTTCAAGGATTATGCGAAGACGTCGGTGTTGGGTGCTAGCGTCGTGGCTCATATCAGGCAACCGCCGTGGACGCAGGGTAGTGGTCTTCGATCTCGATGAATTCAAGCTGAAGTTCTTTGCCAGAGACGATTTTGAGCGGAAAGCCGCATCGGGGACAGATGAGAGACATCGCCCTGGTTGGCTGAGTCCCGGCGTCGCACACGACGCAATGCAAGACCATGGGAACAACTTCGATCTCTAGACGAGCGTGTTCAGCCAGTGTTCCCAGCCGAGCGACTTCGAAGGCAAACTCCAGGGCCTCCCGAGCGATGGCCGTGAACTCGCCGAGGCGGAGTTTGATGACTGTAATGGAGGGTGAGTCTGCTTCGCGAGCCTTTTCTTCCGCTACTTCGAGGATGCTCTCGATGATGGAGATCTCATGCATTGACGTGGACCTCCGGAACGCTGGGGCCTTCCATGGAGCCAAGTGGAAGCCACCATAGATTGGGCTGAGGCGCGACATTGCGATGAATGCATGGGAAGCCGCGGCGCGTGAGCACTTGCGCAATGGAAGCTGCTGCTTCTGCTGCAAGGTCCAACATGGCGGCGCTCGGGCCATCTCCGAATACGCATGACTCAGGCGCGGCGCCAACCACGATCAGTTCGGTAGGACCGCAGTCGGCAAGACGCAGATGGGTGAGAGTGTCCCACAGGCCTGGATCGTGTCCGGTGATGCGAAGACAGGCTCGGCTTGAGGCGAACTCGTCTTCGCAAAATACCGATACAGCTCGGGAAGGAGAGTCTGAATGAACCGCATCGACGATGACCACAAGATCGCGGCCATAAAGGTAAGGCGCCATGTCAAGGCCCGGCGTGCCCAGGTCGAGCACTTCAACCTCTGGACCGCACTCATACTGACAGCGAAATGTCTCCACCGCGAGGGGTCCGAAGCCATCGTCGCCGAGAAAGACATTCCCCAGCCCGATGACAGATACAGCGCGCTGTTCCGTGGGGACCACGTCGTTCATTGGACTTTTACCTGTGCTATTTCTTTTCCGGTCGCATCGAGAGTGTGACAGGAACATGCCATGCAAGGGTCAAAGGAATGCACGGTGCGAAGGACCTCCAGCGGCTTTTCCGCGTCCACAACGGGATTTCCAATAAGAGAGGTTTCGTAAGGTCCTGGGACGCCGTTCTGATCGCGCGGGCTTGCATTCCAGGTGGTGGGCACAACGGCCTGGTAATTTGTGAAAGTACCCTTATTGATGACAACCCAGTGCGAGAGCGCGCCGCGCGGCGCTTCATGCATACCCATCCCCATGATTTCGCCCGACGGGAACTGGGGCGCATTGTATGTTGTGTCGTCCCCGTTGAGAATGTTGGTGGTGAGCAATTGGAGATGCTCAAGCGCAAGTTCTGAAAGCATTGCCGAGCGGATGGCCCGGGCGAGGTAGCGGCCCATGGTCGATTGCATGTCGTTGGGGACAACCTTCAACCCGTGAACGGCGGAGATCCTGTCGAATGCCGCGTTGGTCCACTTGCGAGTGAGGGCATGGCCGGAAGCATAGCCGACGAGTATGTTGGCGAGCGGCCCCACCTGCATCGGGCTTCCGTTATAACGCGGTGCTTTGACCCAAGTATATTTGGCATCTTCCTTGAAATCGGTGTAGTCCGGAGTGGTCTCACCCTTGTACGGTTCAACGGGGCCACCGCCTTGATACCACGCGTGGGTTGAGTCTTCGGTGATGGCCTTGCGAAATGGTTCATCCTTCCAGTTCTCCATGGACCGCACGGAGGCAAGATCGCCATTCATGATGACGCCGCCGGGAAGATCGAATTTGGTTCCTCTCGCATCGAGTGGAAGATCTGGTACGGCCAGATAGTTGGCGACACCGCGGCCATAGTGGAAATACTCCGGGTAAGAAGCCGCCAGCAAACAGGTATCGACGAAGAAGACTTGTTGAACGAACGGAATCAGGTCTTCGAGGATCGCCTGCAACATCCCCAGGCGGTCCATGTTCATGGTCGCCAGGCTGTTCAGGTTGATCGCATTCATGACTCCGCCGACTGCTAGATTCTGAATGTGAGGCGTCTTGCCACCTAGAATCGCCACGACCTGGCAGGATTTCCTTTGAAACTCCAGCGCCTGCAGATAGTGCGCAAAGAGAATAAGATTCATCTCCGGACTCAGGCGCATCGCGGGGTGACCCCAGTAGCCGTGAGAAAAAATCCCGAGTTGCCCTCCGGCCACGATCCCTTTCACTTTGTTCTGCACGGCTTCAAGTTCACGTCGCGAGTTTCCCTGCCATGAACTGGAGCTTTCTGCGATGGAAGCCGCACGCGCCGGATCGGCCTTTGGGATGGACATGACGTCGACCCAGTCAAGAGCAGACAAGTGATAGAAGTGCACGATGTGATCGTGCAGCGCATGACCGATGAGAATCAGGTTGCGAATGTATTGCGCGTTCGGTGGTATATCGAGTGCGAGCGCGTCTTCCACCGCGCGCACAGAAGCAATTCCGTGCACCGTGGTGCAGACACCGCAGAATCGCTGCGCAAAGACCCAGCCCTCACGAGCATCGCGGCCGCGCAGGATCGTCTCAAGCCCGCGCCACATAGTACAACTTGCCCAGGCCTTGTTCACGGTGCCGCCGTCGACTTCAACGTCGATGCGAAGATGCCCTTCGATGCGCGTCACTGGATCGATGGAGATACGTGCCATCAGATTGCTCTTTCTTGGGCGACTGTTGATGGGACCTGGATAGCGATGGAAGTTTGGGCCGCTTTTCTTGGCCAGCCGAAGGGGCGGTACGCATGGTCCCATGCGCTGGCTTCTCCTGGCAGCACCGCGAAATAATTGACCGCGAGCACAAATGCCGCGCTCCCCAGCGCGATGTAGCCGGCAGCCATCACCAGCTCTGGCGCTGACGGAAAGTAGGCTGTGCTGCGCAACGGCTGATAGGCAATCGAGGTAGGAATGAATCGATAAAGCATCCCTCCGAGGCAGGCGACAGCCGACATGTTCAACAGGGCGCGAGGCGTCTCTCGTACACGCCGGAAACGGAGAGCAAGAGCGGGAGCGAGGATCATTGCACTTTCAAAGAGAAATAGCAGGCTCATTTTGTCGAAGGCGAACGCGGCCAGAAGTTGTTGCCGCCAGATGAGGTCGCCAACGCGAATGGTGAGAAAGACGAAGCAGGTGCCCGAGAGCAAGTTCGCAAGTTCAGCCAGGACTGCAGCGTCTAGATCGCGTGCGTAGCGAAGACAGACAATCATCAGCAGAAAGATCGTGAAGCCGAGTCCACAGAACACTGCCGCGATCAGATAAAGCAGCGGCATCACGGGCGATTGCCAAAGCGGATTGATCTTGGTCCCAGCTAACAGGAGCAAGCCGCCAAGCGAGGATTGGTGCATCAGAGGGATGACGTAGGCACCGATAATAACGAATGGATACACTTTGCGGATTATGGGTGCGACGCGGCACAGCAGTGCGCGTGAGCGGTCATTGGCTGTGTAGTAGACCCGCTCCAGGATCAGAGGAAGAATTTCGAACGATAGGAAGACTGCGCAATAGAGCGGCATGCAGATCGAGATTTCCAGCATCGCCGATTCGCTGTTCCATCGCCATGGCATCAATGCGCTGTAGAAGTTCCATGGTCGGCCAACGTCGAACCCAAGCGCGATGAGTCCTGTCGCATAAAACAGAAATCCTGAGACAAGCGCGGTTCGCATGACAACATGGAGCTTCTGGCGATTAAAGACCCAGGCTGCTATCCCCAATGCGAGCGGCCCCGATCCGAGGGCAGTCAGCGTCATGACATTGAAAGTCTTCCAGATGCCCCAGGCATAAACGTCATTCATCGCTGAAAAGGGACCCAGCGGAGAAAAGAACCGAAGTACCGCCAACCCGAGCCCAAGGGCCGCAAGCCCGATGAGCAGCAGAAGAAATGGAGTCAGCACGGGGCCGGTCGTCACAGGCACGCCGCACTGCCAGTGGTTGATGAGCGTCGTTCCTCGTTTGTCCTGGGTGGGCTCAGTGATATTCATAGCTGATCGGGAAATCCAGTCTTTTCCTCGTGCTCGTGCCGTTCAGCCTCGTGGCGCTCCCAGTTGCGGCGGATGAAAAAGCCGAAGACGCCCGCGACTAGCGCGGGTCCGGCAAGCCACTTGTAAATTACGGATGTGACCTTGGTTGCGTAGTGGCCGATCGATGTGGTGCCGAGCTTGGGCAGGCCGAGCTTCTGGAAAGAAACACTCGATAGATAGAGCACCTGTGTTCCGCCGGCTTCATGCTCCCCATAGACCCGATTCTCAAAGTACTTGTCTGGCGTTGCTGCAATGCGGTCTTTCGCTTCAGCGAGCAGGTCGGTACGTTTGCCGAAGATCACCGCTTTCGTAGGGCACGCGGCGGTGCAGGCAGGCTGCATGTCTTCCTTCAGGCGTTGGTCATAGCAGAACTCGCATTTGACGATTTTCGGATTCCAATTCTCCCATTGAAATTGAGGCACTTCAAAGGGACAGGCGACCTCACAATAGCGGCAACCGATACACAAGGAACTATTCCAGGTGACGGCGCCAAGGTCCCGCTTCACCAGCGATCCAAAGGGGCATCCTGTGACGCACGCAGGGTCGAGACAATGCATGCACTGTTTCTTGACGAAGGCGAATTCGTCACTTTGCGGGTCCTGATAGAGCTCGATGATGTTCTTGGTCTTCGCGTTCAGCCCCATGGGCATGTCCCAGATTCCACCTGAGAGCAAAGTGTCCGTTGGAAGGCCATTCGCTTCATTGCAAGCCGGCATGCAGGCTTTGCAACCCGTGCAGACGGTGCTGTCGTAAAGCATTGCAATGGCATCCGCTGGTGCGATGGGATGCGCGGGATGCTCTTCGGACTTGCCTCCAGCCCCTGTGGCAGCGTGCGCGGTTACGGGCAGAAGTGCACTGGTAACTGTGCCTCCAAGCCCGATCATTGCCTTGAATGCCTGACGACGGCTCAGAGTTACGCTCATGCCGATGCTCCCGGCTCACTGCCTGATCCCGGCCCTGATCCGGACGCAGGTGGTCTGGAACCGGGCGCGCTCTCATCATCCTCGACTTTGGAGAACTTGCGCGAAGCCACGTATCCGGCTCCTGCCAGCGCGCCTATACCAATGCCGACAAGCCCGGTAGCGAGCGGACTGATGGTTCCCCTGGTGGTGGTGATGGGCGCATAGGATGTGGGTGGTGCGGCAATAGTGTGAAGCTTCACCACTTCGAACATGGGAACCTTGAATGCGACGCTCTTCTCTGTGCAGCCAATGCAAGGAGCGCCAATGCCGATAGGCCAAACGTCTGGAATCTCATTGAAGTGACGTGTCGAACAACCCGCGTGCGTGTCCGGACCTTTGCAACCCATTTCATAGAGGCACCAGCCTTCGCGGTGTCCTTCGTCGCCATATTGCTTCACGAAGTTCCCTGCATCAAAGTGCGCGCGACGCGGGCAGTGTTCGTGAATATCGCGATCGAATGCGAACTTCGGACGGCGTTGTTCGTCGGTCTCGGGGAGGGTTCCATCCGCGGCATACTGAAGCACAACACCCAGTAGCGTGTAGGGATTTGGCGGACACCCTGGGATGTTGATGATGGAGTGGCTTGGCAGCAGGTCGGCAACGCCTACAGCTCCGGTTGGGTCCGGATCTGCCGAAGGGATACCGCCCCATGAAGCGCAGGACCCGATGGCGATGATCGCGGCAGCCTTGCCGCCAATGTCGGCCAACACATCCAAGGCTGGCCGCCCGGCCAGCTTCATGTAGATTCCCTGATCTTTGGTGGGGATTGAACCCTCGACCACAAGGATGAATTTGCCCACATGCTTTTGCACCGCTTCATCCAGCGCTTGGCGTGCCTGCAAACCGGAGCCAGCCATGAGAGTCTCGTGATATTCGAGGGAAATTACGTTGAGAATCAAGTCGCCGAAATCAGGATGCGACGTCTGAAGGAGCGACTCCGTACAGCCGGTGCAATCTTGAAAATGAAGCCAGATGATTGGTGGACGATTGACTTTTCCAAGTCCGGCAGCAACCTCTTCCGGCGTCCTCTTGTCCGTGATGGCAAGCCCGTAAGGCGCGGCAATCATCAGAGTGGAGCAGAAGACTAGAAACGAACGGCGGCTAATGCCGCAGCGAAGCATGCGCTCGTCGATCGTCTCAAGTGTAGTCGCCGAAGCGACGAGGGAACCAAGCATCCTGCTGCCAAGCTTTCATTGAAAGATGAGAGAATTTCTGACTTGCAGTTACTACTCAGACCCACCGGAACTTGCGACTTAAGCACCCTGAAGTCCTGCGGCGAACATGGCCAGCCTATTGGAACTCACTAGTCCGAGACTGCGCAGTTTTGCTCACTTTTCAGTTTCCAATGAGGCAATCCTTCTATCCCTGCTAGTTTCCTCAGGTACTGTGAGCACAAACGACCAGTATTCTCCATTGCTGAAGCCGATAATCGCCCCGCAATGCGCGGGATGCCATGCGGGGCTTAACCTGCGCTTAGAAGTGCGAGTTCGGGCCGCCCTGCAAAGAGAGATATCTCAGATCAAGAACGTCTTTGCGCACGTTCGAACGCCGCAAACTCAAACGAGGTTTGAATGCCAAAGCAAAATTCGTTCCGAGAAGAGTGGTTACGCCCGCTTTTCTTTTATGGAAATAATTGGCTTAGCCTGTTCGGCGGAGCGATCACGACAGCTGCAGCAATGGTTTTGATCGGTTTCTGGGTTGTCGGTTTTTTCGGGCACGGTGCATCATCAAATCCCTATCTCGGCATCATTTTTGACCTGATCCTTCCCGGCATTTTTGTGGTTGGTCTTGTTCTGATCCTGGCCGGAATTCTTTGGAGGCGAAGCTACTTGGATGCTACGAACCAGGTGCCCTCGTTCTTTCCAGAGGTCAGCCTCAAGGACCCAGTTTTCAGACATGCTCTGGACATGGTGGTGGTCGCAACATTCATAAATTTCATCATTGTTGGCACGGCCGCTTACCGGGGAGTTGCCTACATGGACACTGTATCGTTCTGTGGAGCAAGCTGCCATGTCATGAAGCCGGAACTTGCTGCATACCACGTTTCTTCCCATTCGAATGTGGCCTGTACGGACTGTCATGTGGCACCCACGGCAGCGGCATACGTTCACGCCAAGGTCAATGGTACGGTTCAATTACTGATGGTTGTGGCTCACAACTATCCAACACCAATCATGCCGGATAACAAGATTCCAGTCGCAAGCACGACCTGCGTTCACTGTCATAGCCCGAGCCGGTTCCTTGGAGACAAAATCGTCATCACGACTGCCTACGCGGATGACGAGTCAAATACCCAGACTTCCTCAGTCACAGTAATGCATGTGGGAGGCCGGGACTCCTTTGCTCACCTCAGCGGGATTCACGGCGCTCATATGGGAAAGATTGAGTACGTAGCCACGGACACTACAAATCAGACGATCCCCTGGATCGGCAAAACAAACGACAATGGATCGGTCACCGAGTTTGTCGCTTCCGGCACAACAAGCCCGGTCGTGGGCGAAAAAAGGCTTATGGACTGCATTGATTGTCATAATCGAGCGGCCCATTCCTTTGATACGTCTGAAGACGCCCTGAACAGGGACATGGCCCAGGGAAGCCCAAGCGCCAGTTTGCCATTTGTCCATCAGGAAGGCCTCTCTCTCTTAAGAGCGACCTACAAATCACAGGCTGAGGCGCAGACACGCATCCCCTCAGAACTCGTGACTTTTTACCGATCCCAGTATCCTGCGATCTGGGACAAGCAGAGCCAGCAGGTTTATTCAGCTGCCAAAGCATTGGTCAATATCTACGACACGAGTGTTTTCCCATCCATGAAGGTTACATGGGGTACGCACCCCAACAATATCGGTCACAACGATTCTCCCGGCTGCTTCCGTTGTCACGATGGCAATCATATTGCCAAAGGCGGAGTGTCGATCACCAACGACTGCTCTGTTTGCCACAACCTGGTGGTGTCAGATACAACGCGCCCGAAACTCATCACAGAAATGGGACTGCAACAGTAACCCGGTGATTATATTTTTGAAATCCCGCAATTAAGGGGCACTTAGTTTCTATACGTCCTTCGGCTGCTGCATGGTTTGTGAGCGAAAGTGCACAGTAGAGGAGTGCATTTGGAATGCATACTCTCGTTGTTCGACAATCTAACAATTGCGCGACAATGGAAGGGCCTAATGGGAACTTTGCGTGAATTAGCATCCGACGAGTTCCGCATTGTCGCCAGACCAGCCCCTTTGATTGAGCAGCCTTGGGCTGAAGTTCAAACCGAACTGGACTCTCTCAAGAGGGTTTTCGACTGTGTAGCACAAACAGTTCTTTTCAGTGAAGACGAATTACCAACTAGCGTTCTGTACCTCATTAAAGGACAAGTAAAGCTTTCAATGAATTCGAGTTCCGGTCGGCGTCTCATTCTCGGCATCGCCAATCCGGGGGAGACTTTAGGGCTCGCCGCTTCACTTTGCGGCAACCGGTTTGACACGACCGCGGAGACTCTAAGCCATTGCGAGCTGGCATCAATTGACCGCGACATTTATCTTGCCTTTCTGGCTAGGCACCCTGCGGCTTATAAAAACGTTGCGCGGGAGTTATGCCTGGACCGCACCCGTGCACACGAGCAACTGCGAACTCTCGGCCTGGCGGCGACGGCGCCGGCGAGGCTTGCGCGGCTTTTACTGGAATGGTGCGATGATGGCCAGAAAACCAACCAAGGCACCCGGCTTTCTTGCGCCTTCACTCACGGTGAGATTGGAGAGTTCATCGGGGCATCGCGCGAGACGGTCACCCGCATCTTTAGCGACTTCAAGTGCCAGGACTTGCTCAAATCGAGTGGTTCCACGTTAATCATCTTTAACGTGAAAGCCCTCGAACTCTATGCAGGCATCGAAAAGTTTAATTGAGTCTCTACGAACCATAATCCCAAATGGTCGTTCCGTCGACCGCTCTTGGACGAATTCTGCGCTATTCGTTTAAACAGCCACCACGTAACTATGCGGGCGGCTTCCACTGCTTCTCCAGAAATAGACGAGGATGATCAGGCTCGCAATCGCCGCGTATGCGCACCAGAGCGAGGTGAACGCGTATTCCTTCACTGCCGACACCACGAGGAGAATCGCCAGGTTCGCAACGCCGAAAACCACAATGGATCTAATCTTCGAGAACAGCATCGCACCGCAAGTCGCGACCACATAAAGAATGGCAACTGTGGTATGGTTAGTCGCCTGATTGATGTAGACGATGCTGTTTGCCTTCACGTAGATTTCGGTCGGGTACGCTGCTAAGGCCCATAGGACATAAAGTCCTGTTGCGCCTCCAAGAAGGACGAACGGCAGCATCCGCCTGCGGTCTTTCGCATCGGGTTCGAAGAACCACACGCTGAGCGGTAAAAGGAATGCAAGAAGACCTTGCGCATATAGCATGTAAGCCGCACCCATGTTGTGCGCTACGGTGGCGGAGAGCGTCCCGTCGAGTCCAAGCCAAACGAACCCTTCAATGAATTGATGAACAGCGAACAGCGCGGGCAGCGCCGCGAAGAGCAATTCCCGCCTATGTTTCACTTGCGTCAATGTGACGACGCCAAGGGTTCCCAGGACCCCGCTGCCGACGAAGTTCGCTGTTGCCGAAAAGCACATCGCGTATCCTCTCCCGTGCCCGGATTATACGATTCATGGCAGAGCGCAAGAAA
>Ga0302324_100005388_pt1 | contig 27894 bp, 15 predicted proteins | sample Palsa_T0_1_FD_201949 | JGI IMG/M metagenome (GOLD analysis project Ga0302324, IMG submission 201949) | Peat permafrost microbial communities from Stordalen Mire near Abisko, Sweden - Palsa_T0_1 | ecosystem: Environmental > Terrestrial > Soil > Palsa > Peat permafrost | place: Sweden: Abisko...
AGGCCTTTTTGACGTTGGGCTTTGGGGGGAGCGGAAGGGACCTGGCGAAGACCTGGACGATCTCGGACCTGGGAACGGAGCCTATCGACGGAGTGGAGACCGCCAAGCTGGATCTGGTGCCAAAGGATCCCAGCGTCCGCAATAACTGCACTCACATCATCATCTGGGTGGATCCCACGCGCGGAATCTCGCTCAAACAAGAGTTTTTTATGCCCTCCGAAGACACAAGGACGTCGTATTACAGCAATATCCGGCTAAACCAGAAGATAGATGAGAAGAAGTACGCGATTAAGACCGACGGTAAGACGACCAAGAGCTAACTGCGAAACACCTCTAACGCTGGTTAGAACGTTGTACGGGCATGACATCGGCTATGAAGGGTCAAGTCCCCTCCAGATGGGACCAATGACGACGCTCCCCCACAGAACGAGTAAGGGGAAGAACTCCAGAGTGTAACGGGGCTCCGAGTTATCCAGAGTAAGCAGAAGGGCGCAGCGCAGGAGCGCGAAGGCGACCATAGCCCAGGCCAGCGCAGCGTTCTGGCCCCAGCCGCGCCGATGCCAGAGCCATAGGCCGATGCCCCCCAGAACAAAGTAAGCGGCGTCCAGCGCGGCAAAGAGTGTGGCAAACACAGTCTCGTTGCGATGCTCTCTCCAGTTCCACCAGTCCAGGGAGATGGGCAGCATCTCGGCACGGGGGCGGAGGGCCATATTGAGCAGACGAGCGACGGGAAGGGCGAGGTAGTAGCGGATCGGGTCGGCGTGGATGCGCTCCCGGGCCAAAGCGGCGAAGCGTGCGTCGAGCTGGGGGGTTGCGTTGTTGGTCTGGTTGTAGTCGGACAAAAGCCCTGCGGTGCGGGTGTACTGGTCTTCATTGTCAAACGCGCGGTTGGGCAGATTAGCGATATCGATCTGGGAGCTGTCGTAGTTCCAGTAGACCTCTTCGGTAGAGGCATAGTCGATGGCCCACGTGCGGTACCAGCGTTGGAAGCCGAACGGGATCGTCTCTCCGGGGTCGGTTGCATAACGCGGCGCCAACGGCTGGATGACGTGGAAGGTGCGCCAGTTTCGCAGCGCCCAGGGCGCCAGCGGGAGCACAACGCAGATGGCTGCGAGCAGGACCGGGGTGATGGTTCGCAGCAGAGGTCGACTCTGACCGGCGCTGGGGCGCTGTTGGGGCGACTTGAGAGCCATCCAAAGCATCGCAGGAACCACGGCGGCGGGGAGTAGACCTTGCTCCGGCCGCAGAAGGACGGAGTAGGCCATGGTGACTGCGGTGATCCAGAGCCATCGGTTGTAGCCCAGGCCCGCGGCTTGCCAGCGCTCTAGGGCGTAGAAGGTGAGGGCGATGGTGGCGAGGGTAAGGGTTTCGGTGAGCGGTGCGGCGACGTAGGCCGACGTGAACGGGCAAAGCGCCCCCAAAAACAGCGCGGCCAGGGCGGCACCGCGTCCGAACAGGCGCAGGGCCAGAACGCTGATCAGCAGGCAGGTGAACAGGTCGAGTGCGCACTGAACGTTCATGATTGCGATGTAGTGATCGAGACCGAAGAGGGAGAAGCAGGCGGCAAGGAAGATGGGGTAACCGGGCAGTCGAATCAGTGTCGGGACGGTACCTTGTGTGGTTTGGACGAAGCCGTAGACGCCGTGCTGTAGCCAGTTTTTTGCGATGTTTCCGTAGATCAGTGTGTCGCCGTCGATGCGTGCGGCGTGCGCAACGAACCAGAGCCGCAGCACGAGGCCAGCCCCCAGTGCCAACGTGGCACACAGCCCTATCTTCAGTCGACCGCTGATCATGTATGTGCATCATACCGCCGGGGATGGGGGAAGGTGCATTGCTGCGTTGACTCAGGCGGTTCGCCTGCATACGATGAGGGATAGCCGCCTTCTCAGAGCTGCCCGAACTCCTTCATGAACAAACAAATCTTCTACGACCCACAACGCAAGCGCTGGAAGCGGCTGCGCCGAATCTTCGATATCGCGGCCCTGCTGGGGCTGGTGCTGGGAAGCATCTTTGTCGTGGACCTGCTGCGGATGAAGCCGCTGCCAGAGCTGTTTCTGCAGACGCAAAAGCGGAACTACAAGGCGTTGTCGAACACGCCGGCACTCAAGCCGGGACAGAAGCTGCGCCGGTCGGCCCATAGAAAGACGGACCGCAAGCCGTCGGACGTGCCGCTGAACCAGGGTGAAGGTCTGCGCGCAGCGTACTACGTTGAGGACGATCCGGCGAGCTACTCGTCGCTGAAGCAGCACATCGCCCAGGTAGACCTGCTGTTTCCGGAGTGGCTGCATGTGGTGTCATCGGACGGCGGGCTGACGGGCTTCACAGCAGACAACCGTGCCTACGCGGTGGTCGACGGAGCGGGCGTACATAAGGTTGACCAGGAGAGCAAAGTTGCCCGCACCATCGCGGTGAACCATGTGAACCTGGATGTCTTTCCGCTGGTCAACAACTACGACCCCAGGAAGGGGCTGTGGGTGCCTGAGGTTGGCGCCTTTCTCTCAAGCGACACTGCGCGGGCTAGCTTTGTGCAACAGGTCCACACCTTTCTCGCCGGAAACCCCAGCTATCGCGGGCTTTCGATCGATTTTGAAGAGATTCCCGACAGTGCACAGCCCGGGTTTCAGGCGCTCATTGCAGCGCTCTATAACGACTTCCATCCTCGGAACCTTCGCCTGTATGTGAACACGCCGGTGTCCGACGACTCGTTCGACCTGAAGTTCCTTGCGGACCACGCCGACGGATTGCTGCTGATGAACTACGACGAGCACCAGACCGACAGCGAGCCAGGGCCGATTGCGTCGCAGGACTGGTTTGTCGATAACCTGAAGACCGTACTGAAGACGGTGCCGAAGGAGAAGATCATCTGCTCGCTTGGCAGCTACGGGTACGACTGGACGACGGCGCTTCCGCTTCCGGACTCGACGGGCAAGAGCAAAAAGAAGGCGGAGAAAAAATCCGGGGGGGCGCAGAAGATTCTGTCGGCGCATGACATTTCGACGCAGGATGCGTGGCAGGCGGCAGAGGATTCGGACTCTCAAATCGATCTGGATGATGACTCGTTGAACGTCCACTTTGCCTATGACGACGAGGACGCGCATGTGCGGCATCAGGTATGGTTTCTGGACGCGGTAACGGTGCAGAACGAGATGCGGGCCGCGCGTGCGCTGGGCATACAGACGTACGCGCTGTGGCGGCTTGGCTCGGAAGACAATTCGATGTGGAAGATCTGGGACTATCCACTGCAGACCGATCCGGTAAAGGCGCTGGCCGACGTGGAGCCGGGATATGACGTGGACACGGAGGGTGAGGGAGACATTCTGCGCGTGACACGCAAGCCGCAGAACGGCAAGCGCGTGGTGACGATGGATGATGACGACTCTGTGCCCGTGGACTACCGGATGATTACCCAGGAGTCGATGGAGTCGTATCCACTGTCGTACACGGTGGAGCAGTACGGATATCACCCGAACGAAGTTGCGCTGAGCTTCGATGATGGGCCGGACGCGGAGTGGACGCCGAAGATTCTGGATGTTTTGAAGAAGTACGATGTGAAGGGCACGTTCTTCATGATCGGCGAGGTGGCCGAGGACAACGTTGGGGTGATGCAGCGGGTGTATCGCGAGGGGCATGAGATTGGGAACCATACGTGGACCCATCCGGACATCAGCGAAATCTCAAACCGGCAGGTGGACCTCGAGCTGAATCTCACGGAACGGTTATTTGCCTCGAAGCTTGGAGTGCAGCCGTTGTACTTCCGGCCACCGTATTCGATTGACCAGAACCCGGATACCAACGACCAGGCTGCTCCTGTGGATCGTATTCAGGGGTTGGGCTATGTGATCGTCGGAAACAACATCGACACCAATGATTGGGATGAGCATCCGCGAAAGTCGCCCAAAGAGATTACCGATGGGGTATTTCAGACGATCGCGGATATGGAGACGCATCCCTGGAATAGGGGCTCGATCATCCTGCTGCATGATGGGGGTGGGGATCGCTCCGCGACCCTGGCAGCTCTGCCGGTGCTGATTGAAGCGTTGCGCGCACGCGGCTATCAGATTGTGCCAGTGTCGCAACTGGTGGGCAAGACTCGCGAAGAGGTGATGCCTTCGTTGACGAACCATCAGCGGTGGCAGGCGCGTGCCGACTCGATTACGTTCTTCTTTTACAGCTTCTTTCACTACTTCGCTGTAGGGGTCTTCTTCGTCGGCGATGTGCTGATGAGTGCGCGGCTACTCATTATCGGCATCTGCGCGGTCATCGACCGGCTACGCAAGAGGAAGAACTATGCGACGGCAGACTACGCGCCGAGGATCGCTGTGCTGATTCCTGCTTATAACGAGGAGAAGGTGATTGTCAGGACGATCCGGTCCGTGATGATGTCGGCGTACAAGAATATTCGGATTATCGTGATCGACGATGGATCGACGGACAGAACATTCGACGTGGCGCGTGAGGCTTACCCAGCGGACATCGCCTCCGGCCGGCTGACGGTGCTGACCAAACCGAACGGAGGCAAGGCGGACGCGCTGAACTTTGCGCTGGAGCGGATTGATGAAGAGATTTATCTGGGGATCGACGCGGATGGCGTGATTGCGCATGATGCGATTACGAACCTGGTGCCCCACTTTGCGAACCCCAGGATTGGCGCGGTTGCGGGCAATGCCAAGGTGGGCAATCGTGTGAATCTGTGGACTCGCTGGCAGGCGCTGGAGTACATCACGAGCCAGAACTTCGAGCGGCGCGCGCTGGATCTCTTTGATGTGGTCATGGTGGTTCCAGGGGCGATTGGCGCCTGGCGGACGGTGGCTGTCAAGGACGGGCATGGGTACCACTCGAACACCGTTGCCGAGGATGCCGACCTGACGATGAACCTGTTGGAGCAGGGGTATTGCGTGATCTACGAGGACCGGGCGCTGGCATTTACTGAGGCTCCGGTCAACGCGGATGGGCTGATTCGGCAGAGGTTCCGCTGGTCGTTCGGGATACTTCAGGCGATCTTCAAGCATAGGGGAGCGATCAGCAAGCATAGGGCGATGGGGCTGTTCGCACTGCCGAATATCTTCATCTTCCAGATTATTCTGCCGCTGGTGTCTCCATTGATCGACCTGATCTTTGTGGCGGGAGTTTTGACCTACTTCTACGACAAACACTTTCACCCTGAGTCGGCTTCATCAGATAGCTTTTACAAGCTACTGGCCTTCTTTCTGACATTCCTTATCATCGATTTCGTTACGTCGGCGCTGGCGTTTACGTTGGAGCGGAAGCACCCTGCGAGCAAAGGCGACGGGTGGCTGCTCTTTCACATCTGGATACAGCGGTTTACCTATCGGCAACTGTTCTCCGTTGTGCTGTTCAAGACGGTGAAACGGGCAATTGATGGCAAGCCGTTTAGTTGGGACAAGCTGGATCGCACGGCGAAGATGTCGAAGGACACTGAAAAGTTGACGCAGGATGTTTAGGCAGCCTGCGAGTTATGCGTTCACATCCGATTTGGACAGTGAATGCATCTAAAATACAGACCAAAGATGTACCTAACCAGCGCGCGAGAGTTATGCTCACCGCCAGAATCGACACTTTATGGCTACTTTAAATATCGCTCCCCCCACCGTCGCAAGCGTCACTTCAACTCCGTTCGTCAATGAGGCTTTTGTTGACTTCACCACTGCTGAGAACAAGAGGGCCATGGAGGCCGCGCTGGTCGAGGTGAAGAATCATCTCGGCCACGAGTACGACCTCATCATCGGCGGAAGACGTCTGAAGACAACGGGCAAGATTGTTTCTACCAACCCCGCACAGCCCGCGCAGGTGATCGGCATACACCAGCGAGCAGGCGCGGAGCATGTGGAAGAGGCCATGCAGGCCGCGCAGACTGCATTTGCGAGCTGGAGTCGGACATCGGTAACAGAGCGCGCCGGGCTGTTGTTTCGCGCTGCTGAACTAATCCGCGAGCGGAAGTTTGAGTTCTGCGCATGGCTGACCTACGAGGTGGGGAAGAACTGGGCCGAGGCAGACGCGGATGTGGCCGAGACGATCGACTTTCTCGAGTTCTATGGACGAGGGGCGCTGAGGCTGAATGGAGCGACGACGCCGATCCAGTTTCCCGGAGAGCGCAACCAGCTTCGCTATGTGCCGCTTGGCGTGGGAGCTGTGATTCCACCGTGGAACTTTCCGTTTGCCATCATGGCCGGGATGACGGCGGCCGCCATCGTCTGCGGGAACACGGTGATCTTGAAGCCTTCGGTGGACGCTCCGACCATTGCGGCGAAGTTCATGGCGCTGCTCGAAGAGATTGGCCTTCCGGATGGTGTGGTCAACTTTTGTCCGGGCGAGGGTCCGGAGTTTGGCAGTGAGGTCGTAGCGCATCCCAGGACGCGGTTTATTGCATTTACCGGCTCGAAGGCGGTTGGACTGGAGATCCATGAGCGCGCTGCGAAGACGCAGCCGGGACAGATCTTCATCAAGCGGACCATCCTTGAGATGGGCGGCAAGGATTCGATCATCGTCGATGGGGATTGCGATCTTGACGCCGCTGTGGAAGGGGTTGCGTTAAGCGCGTTCGGCTTCAATGGGCAGAAGTGCTCGGCATGTTCGCGGGCCATCGTCGATTCGGAGATCTACGATATCTTCTGCGACAGGCTGCGGGAGCGCGTAGCCCGGATCAAGACTGGCGATCCCGTAGAGAATTTTTACAGCGGACCGGTCATCAGCGAGAAGGCCTATCGCAAGGTACTCGAGTATCTGAAGATCGGCAAGACCGAGGGCAGGATGCTGAACGGCGGCGATGCGATTGAAAACCCACAGGGCGGCTACTATATTGCGCCTACCGTCATCGCGGATGTCTCCCCTACAGCACGCATCTCTCTCGAAGAGATCTTTGGGCCGGTGCTGGCGGTGATCAAGTCTCAAAGCTTCGACGATGCGCTGGCCATTGCGAACAACACGGAGTACGGGCTGACTGGCGCGATCTATTCCAGCTCCCGCGAGAAGCTGGAGCGGGCGCGGGAGGAGTTTCACGTTGGCAATCTCTACTTCAACCGCAAATGCACGGGCGCGATGGTGGGGGCGCATCCGTTTGGCGGCTTCAATATGAGTGGGACGGATTCCAAGGCGGGTGGACCGGATTACCTGCTGCTGTTTACGCAGGCCAAGAGTATTGCAGAGAAGATTGGATCTGCGACAGAAAAGTAGGGTTAAAGACTGATGTCCTGCCGGACGGACCCCCTACGCGTGGAGCGGCCACTTCGCGGCTTGTGTACCGGTCGGGGCAGGATAAGCGACTTGGGTCCTCCCGTTGGTCGGGATCATCGTTTCCGACCAACGGGAGGATCACAGAAGATCGTAGTTGCAAGAAAGGTATACGCACCACGAAGTGGCCTCTCCACGCGCAGTGGACCCGTCCGGCAGGACAGAGCCTTTCTCAGGCTGTTTTCAGCTGAATCAGGTTGCCCGCCTTGGCAGCGGCTTCGGCGAGAACGCGGTGGTGGATGGTGAAGAGCGCAAGTTCGAGCCGGTCGGAGACGCCGGTCTTGTCGTAGATTGTGCGCAGGTAATTTTTGATGACCTGCTCCTTGGTTCCGAGCTGCGTCGCGATATCCTTGTTCTTGCAGCCTTGAACGATGAGAGCGACGATCTGCATCTCTTTTGGCGTCAAGCGGTCACGGACGCGGGTTCCGACGCTGTCCGCAGCCTGCATGGTGGTAATGTTGGTGCGTTGCACAAAGCGCTGTCCACGGCTTACGCGGCGAACGCAGTCCACCAGATCTATTCCGGCGACGTTGCGGCACAGAACGCCGTCGAGCAGGCTGGCTATCTCATCTGCAACCTGCTCGGAGTTCTCGGTGATGAGGATGAGACGGCTGCCGAATGCTTCGGTTCGCGCCAAAAGCTCTTTCATATCCGGATTCAAGCTGGTAGAGACAACGACGATGGAGCCGCGAAGGCTGTCAATGGCGGTGACGAGCTTTGGTAGATCATCACACTGGGCTGCGATGCGCATGTCGTCTTCGAGCGCCAGAACTCGCGCTGCGCCCGCCCGGAAGATGGCCTGATTGTCCGCGAGAATAATTCGGTTCATGAGTATAGTTATCTCCCGCAGGGAATCTTTTTTGCCCCGCAATCCCCTTATCGGAGGATTGCGGCGGCGATGAGGGAATGTCTACAATTCGGACAAATCCGCTTCCAACCCTTACCTGACAGTACCCTACCCGCAACACGATGTTTCTGAACCCTGGAGCGCCCGGGCCTAATCAAATTAGAGGGGAGTTTTATCTAAAGGCCGCTCGCGAAGTATAACAAGAGATATGCCGAAGCCAATTCTTCTAGCCATCGACGACGATACCAGCGTACTGGAAGCGGTTGTTCAGGATCTGCGCCGCCACTACGGCCAGGACTACAGGATTGTTCGCGCTGCGTCCGGGGCTGCCGCGCTTGATATCTGCAATCAGCTGAACGAACGCAAGGACACGGTCGCGCTCTTCCTCTCCGACCAGCGGATGCCGGGAATGACTGGGGTCGACTTCCTGCAAAAAGCTCTCGTCATTTATCCCAAGGCCAAGCGAGTTTTGCTGACAGCCTACGCGGATACTGAGGCGGCCATTCGCGCAATCAACTCCGCCAAGATTCACTACTACCTGAACAAGCCGTGGGACCCGCCTGAAGAGAAGCTCTATCCAGTGCTGGACGATCTGCTGGGTAGCTGGAAGGAAGGGTACAAGGCGCCGTTCGATGGAATACGGGTCGTTGGCGTGCGGTGGTCCTCGATCGACCATGCTGTGCGGGACTTCCTTTCGCGCAACCGCATTCCCTACCAGTGGCTGAACCCGGAGGTGAATCCGGATGCGCTGGCCTTGCTGAAGGAAAAGGGCATCGACGATACCAAGCTACCCGTCATCCTGTTTGGCGACGGCACGGCGCTGGTGCAGCCTTCGTCGAACGAACTGGCGCACAAGGTGGGGTTGCGCACCCAGGCGCAGCAGGAGTTTTATGACGTCGTAGTGGTAGGAGCGGGACCAGCCGGACTGGCTGCGGGGGTGTATGGTGCCTCCGAGGGGCTGCGTACCCTCGTCGTGGAGGCGGCAGCTCCGGGTGGACAGGCAGGATCCAGTTCGAAGATTGAAAACTATCTGGGGTTTCCCGAAGGGCTGAGCGGCGAAGAGCTCGCCAAGCGAGCGTTCTTGCAGGCAAACCGGCTGGGCGCTGAGTTTCTTACGCAACGGGTCAAATGCATTCGGTCGGAGAACCAATATCGCATTATCGAGATGGCGGATGGGCAAGAGGTGACCTGCCATGTCTGCTTGATCGCAACTGGAGTGGACTACTGCAAGCTCGATGTTCCGGGGGCGGATAAGTTGAGCGGAGCTGGAGTGTATTACGGCGCAGCGCTGACCGAGGCGATGTCATGTCGCGAGGAAGTGGTCTACATCGTCGGCGGAGCAAACTCGGCAGGGCAGGCAGCGATGCATTTTTCTCGCTATGCCGATAAGGTCCATATGCTGGTACGCGGCAAGTCGCTGGAGAGCAGCATGTCGAAGTATCTGATCGATCAGATTGAAGCGACGCCGAACATCCAGGTTGAGACCGGCACTGAGATTATCGGTATGTCTGGCGAGACGCATCTGGAGTGCCTGACGCTGAAGACTCCTGAGGGGACCGAGGCACGGCCGGCCAGTTCCCTGTTTATCTTTATCGGTGCCGCTCCGAAGACGGACTGGCTGCCGAAGCAGATTACGTGCGACAAAAGAGGCTTCATTCTTGCGGGGCCTGATCTGAAAGGGACTGCGCCGGCGTCGTGGCCGCTGGAGCGCGACCCCTATCTGCTGGAGACAAGCGTTCCAGGCATCTTTGTCGCAGGCGATGTTCGATACAACTCCGTAAAACGATGCGCCTCCGCAGTTGGTGAGGGATCGATCGCAATTCAGTTTGTGCACCAGTATTTAGCCACACTTTGAAAGGTAGCTAACCGAGTTATCCAATGAGCGAACAACCCCAAACCGTCCCGAATCAAGTAGTGGAAAAGATGAGCGAGGAGCTGTTTTTACAGCTGCGGAGAGTGCCCATCCTGTCGTCGCTAAAGGACGATGAGTTGCATTGCCTCGAGGGAGTGCAGGACATCCACCTCGCCAAGGATGAGGTGCTGATGCACCAGGGCGAGGCTGTGCACTTCTTCTGGATATTGCTTCAAGGCGAGATTCGTGTCTACCAGACGCTGCCCAATGGACATGATGCCACCCTTCACAAGGTCGAAAACGGAAATGCCTTCGGCGAACTCCCTCTTCTGACAAATAGTCCGAGCACGGTGAACCTCCAGACAACCATGGCGTGCCATCTACTGAAGCTCGACGAGGAGCAGTTTTGGAGCCTGATGACCACCTGCCCACAGGTCCGAAAGGCCATTCTGAGCAACATGGCAGAACGCTTTCAGAGGCTGCAGAGTATTACCGTGCAGCAGGAGAAGATGGCGTCGCTGGGTACGCTGGCGGCCGGACTAATGCATGAGTTGAACAACCCTGGTTCTGCAGCGCGGCGTGCAGCGTCGCAGCTGCGCGAGAACCTGATGAGGATGCACGAACTTTCTTTGAAGTTCAAAGAGCGTGACCTCACCAGCGAGCAGAAGCTGTGCATGTTCGATCTACAGAAGCAAGCACTGACAGTAAAACAACCTCTGATGATGAACTCGCTTGAGCAAAGCGACGCTGAAGAGGCGTTGGCTGAATGGATGGAGTCGGCGCATATTGCAGATGCGTGGAAGATGGCGCCCGCGCTGGTATCGGTTGGCATAAATCCAGCAAAGCTCGAGCAGGTACGACGCGACTTTGAAGGGCCGCTGCTTTGGGATGCGTTGAGCTGGCTGGAGGCGCTGGTGTCCAGCATGCAGCTTGTGGGGACCATCGAAGAGAGCATCGGGCGGGTCACCGATCTGGTTTATGCGGTGAAGTCGTACGCGTATGAGGGCAAGGGGCAAAAGCAGACGATCGACATCAACAACAGTATTCACGCGACACTGGTGATTCTGGGACACAAGCTGCGGGAGAAGGAGATCGTACTGGAGAAGGACTTTGGCGCCGATCTCCCACTGCTGCAGAGCGACTGTTCGGGGTTGAACCAGATATGGACAAACCTGCTGGATAATTCGATCGACGCGGTGCAGCAGCATGGACGCATCAGTGTGCGTACCTGGGCGGAGAAGACAAGCGTGAATCCTGATGATTCCCGCACCGACCTATGCATCAGCGTGACCGATAATGGAACCGGCATTCCACTGGATAGCCAACCGCAGATATTCGACCCCTTCTACACCACCAAGCCGGTAGGTGTCGGCACCGGCATCGGGCTGGGCATCGTGCAGCGCATCGTCGATCAGTATGGTGGCACAATTCGCTTTGCCTCTGAACCCGGCCATACAGAGTTTGTCGTGCGCCTGCCAGCGGAACATTTGTAACCAATTGCGTTTCAGCTAGAGAGATTTTTTTCGACAACATTTTCTGTCGATAAGCGTTTACCTATACGAACACACGCTGGATCTTTCCAGCGCGTGACTCGGATAGTGAGGACCTTATGAAGATCTCTCGTTTCGCGCTCCCGCTTATAGCGGCCGCCTGCTTCTTTACAGTTGGCTGCGCGTCACATCCCTATTACGGACCTCCACCACCGCCACCTCCGCCTGGATACAATGGCGTTCCTCCTTTGATAGAACGAGCTCAACATGAGGGATTTCGCGCCGGCTCTGAAGACGGCGCCCGAGATTCGTACAACGGGTTTGGCTATCATCCACGGCATGACCGCAAATTTCACAATACGCCGGGCTATGATCCGGCACTGGGACCATTTGGCCCCTATCGCGACGCGTTCCGCAGAGCCTATCTGTCGGGATACGATAAGGGTTTCTATCGCCGTTAGCTCACTGCGGCCGGTGGTCTTCGTGGCTTAGCCTCTTTATGATGAGTGGATGAAGACCACCATGCCGCTCACCCCTTTCCATATCGCTTTTCCCGTCAACGACCTTGAGGCCGCTCGTACTTTTTACGGAACGACGTTGGGCTGCGCGGAGGGTCGCAGCTCCACACAGTGGATCGACTTCAACTTCTTTGGCCATCAGATCGTCGCGCATTTGAAGACCGGCGCTGCCGAAGATAGAGGCCATCACAATCCCGTGGACGGCCATGATGTTCCCGTTCCTCACTTCGGTGTGGTGCTTGCGATGGAGGACTGGGAGAGGCTGGCGGAGCGCTTGCGTCGCGCAGGAGTGGCCTTCGTCATCGAACCGTATATCCGCTTCAAAGGTGAAGTTGGCGAGCAGGCAACAATGTTCTTTCTCGATCCGGCTGGAAATGCCCTCGAGTTCAAAGCCTTCGCTGACATCGGACAACTGTTCGCAAAATAAACCTCCGATGGCGCCTCTCTCTAGAAAATATAGATTCTCCTTACCCATATCGATTTAGTTATATAAACTTCGAAGCGACCTACTGCCATAGATCTGATCGTCGCAAAAGAGTTCGTTGCAGGTGCACACCAATTTGAAGGAGCACGAATGCCATTCCGCAAGCTACTCCGGAGTTTAGTTACTGCCTCCTTTTTTGCTGTAACAACCCTGGCATTGCTTAGCGTGCCTGCGGTATCTGCGCAGACTGATCCAGACATCGCAAAGTTGCCCTGGATGAACAAGGCTTTAGCGCCGGATCAGCGGGCCGATATGGTGCTGGAGCAGATGACGCTCGATGAGAAGATCCAGATGGTCCACGGAGCTGGCTGGGGCGTTCTGCAGAAGGGCGCTCCAATTCCTGCGAGATCGAACTTCGGCGCTGGCTTCATGGCGGGAATTGACCGCCTTGCCATCCCAGATATCAACCTGGCCGACTCCGCAGTCGGCGTCAGGATGGCCGCGTACCAGGGGCGCTACGCCACCTTGCTGCCCTCGACTCTGGGTGCGGCCTCAAGCTGGGACACCGACTCTGCATTTCTTTACGGCTCGGTGATTGGTCGAGAGCTGCGCGCACAGGGCTTCAACATGTCGATCGGCGGTGGAGTAAACATTACGCGCGAGCCGCGAAACGGTCGCAACTTCGAGTACGCCGGTGAGGATCCGGTTCTGGCCGGAACGATGAGCGGCAATCTCGAAAAAGGTGTCTTCTCGCAGCACGTGATGAGCGATATCAAACACTACGCGCTAAACGATCAGGAGACGGGCCGGAGCGTAGTAAACGTTTTGCTGGATAAAAAGGCTCTGCGTGAGTCCGATTTATTAGCCTTCGAAGTTGCGATTGGAATCTCAGACCCATCAGGCGTTATGTGTTCCTACAACCTTTACGAAGGCGATCATACGTGCGAGAACGATTACCTGCTGAACCAGGTGTTGAAGAAGGACTTCAAGTTCAAGGGCTGGGTGCTGTCAGACTGGGGCGCTACCCATAGTACGGTAAAGTCGGCGCTGAATGGGATGGACCAGGATATGCCGGGCGATGACAATTACTTCAGCGAACCCCTGAAGAAGGCGGTAGAAGACGGGCAGGTGCCCAAGGCGCGGCTCGATGATATGGTGCACCGGATTCTTCGCAGCATGTTTGCGGCAGGTGTCGTAGACAACCCGCCAATTCGCAGCGTCGTCGATCCTTTCAAGGGCCGCGACGATGCACAACACATCGCTGAAGAGAGTATCGTCCTGTTGAAGAACGCAGATCAGGTCCTTCCTCTGCAGGCCTCCGCATCCGCTTCCATCGCGCTGATCGGCTCGCATGCCGATGTCGGCGTACTCTCCGGTGGCGGGTCGGCGCAGGTCGACGCTCCGGGCGGCAATGCCATCGACCCGCAGCCGGGCGGTTCTATATGGGGCGCGCAGGTCTACTTCCCTTCTTCTCCTCTTAAATATATTCAGGAGGGATCTCCCCACGCTTCAGTGCAATACATCGACGGCAAAGACACGGCTGCTGCAGCCAATCTCGCCAGGGCTGCCGGCACAGCCATTGTCTTTGTGAACCAGCCCATGCGTGAAGATCAAGACGCTGCTACGCTGTCGCTGCCTGATAACCAGGACGCACTGGTCGAGGCGGTTGCGGCCGCAAACCCCAATACAATCGTTGTGCTTGAGACCGGTGGCCCGGTAAGCATGCCCTGGATCGAGAAGGTAAAAGGCGTGGTGGAGATGTGGTATCCAGGGATCGGCGGAGCCCAGGCGCTTGCCAATATTCTCTTTGGCGAGATCAATCCGTCGGCCAAGTTGCCGGTTACCTTTGCGAAGGATGACGCGCAGCTGCCACATCCAGTGCTCCCCGGCCTTCAAGGGGACGGCTCCATCCGCGGGAACAATGGAGAACATAGTCCCTTCGACCTGACCTACACCGAAGGAGCCAAAGTCGGTTACAAATGGTTCGAGGCGACGAACAAGCAGCCACTTTTTCCGTTCGGCTTCGGGCTGTCCTATACGAGCTATGCGTACTCTGGGCTGACCGTCGATGATGCTCAACGCACGGTCCACTTCACGGTGCGCAACACCGGCAGTCGCGAAGGGACAGAGATTGCGGAGGTCTACGTAGCGCTGCCAGCCGAAGCAAAGGAGAATTACAAGCGTCTGGCCGCCTGGCAACGCGTGAAGCTGGCTCCCGGTGAATCGAAGGACATCACCCTTACGATGAACCCGCTCTCTCTCTCTGTCTTCAACACAGAAAAAAATAGCTGGCAGCTTTTACCAGGGGAGTACAAGGTTATGGCTGGTGCAGCCTCCAACAATACTGCGCTGCATGGATCTCTTCACATCCAGCCATAGATCAGAATTGAGCTACGAACCGCGAAGCCGCGCACGAGCGGCACGGTCTTCGCTAGAGACCCAGTTCACTTAACCCTGGATGGTCGTCGGGTCGGCGACCAAGTGCCCAATGAAACAGTCGCTCCGATTCTGCGATCGGCAGATCGTTGATGCTGGCATGTCGATGATGCATGATGCCCTGCTCGTCGAACTCCCAGTTCTCGTTGCCATAAGAGCGAAACCAGTCTCCTGATTCATTGTGCGACTCATAGGCAAAACGCACCGCAATCCTCGAGCCGTCAAAGGCCCAAAGTTCCTTGATGAGCCTATACTCAAATTCCTTAGCCCACTTGCGCGTCAGGAAAGACACGATCTGTTCTCTTCCGGTGACAAACTCAGCGCGGTTACGCCATCGGCTGTCGACAGTGTAAGCAAGCGAAACCCGCTGTGGATCTCGAGAGTTCCAACCATCCTCGGCTTTGCGTACCTTCTGAACGGCGGTTGCGTGCGTAAAAGGAGGTACCAGAATTGCTAGAGCATCGGTCATCATTTTTTCCTCGTTAACGTTGAGAATGATTTGCATCCATGCGGAGAGCGAGTGAACACTACTCCTTGTAACCAGGCAGTCTTCATGCGTAGGAACGATTAGGGAGATGGCGCGCCCAGGACGGGCTCCTCCAGGCCGCGAACAGCAGCCCCCATCTTCCCCCGTATATCAAACACCACAAGCTCATTCCGCCCATTCATCAGCCACGGCCCCGGAGCATACAACGCCCTCTGCGGTCCAATATTCCATATGCGCCCAAGAGCCTGTCCGTTCAGCCAAAGCTCCCCCTTCGTGAACTGGCTGGTGTCTAAGAATGTGTCTCCAACCGTAGCCAGATCAAAGTTGCCACGATAAAAACACGCCCCCTCGCAAGGCTTTGTGGAATAGTTGAGCTTGTTCACCGCTGTCATAGGCAACGAAAAGATCTTCCATCCCAAAAGCGGCGTTCCATTGAGCGTCACCTGCTTCGTAATCCCAGCGCGCTCCCCACCAATGCCATGACCGAAGTTTACTCGCCCCGTATTCTCCACCAAGATGTCCAGCCAAGCGCCTCGCTTCGTCGTTGATAGAGCGAGATGGTCCTGCTTCAATCGTCGATCGAGCGTACCCACCAACTTTCCATCCAGATAAACCTGCGCATAGCTGTGCAACTCATCAATCATCAACTCGCCTGACGCCGTGGCCTTCAACTTCTTGCGATAAAGAATGTACCCATAAGCCTGGTCCACATCCTCCATACTTAGAACCTGCTCCGAATGAATCGGCTTAGGCAGATTGCTCCACAGCGAAGCTGCCTCCACCATCGTCACCGGCGGAATAGCTATCGGAGCAGCAACCTCGGGTATGGCGGGCGGCGTGACCCCGGTAGCCTTCGTAATGACATCGCGAAACGCAATGTACTTCGGCGTAGGTCGCCCACTCTCATCCAGTGGCGAGTCATAGTCATAGCTCGTCACATCGGGCTCATACACTCCATCATCGATGTTGGCGCCGTTCATCCACCCAAAACTCGTCCCTCCATGAAACATATAGATACTGACCGAATCTCCCTGCCGCAGCATCCAATCCAGATTCGCTGCCTCATTCTCAACGCTGGTATGCGCGTGCTTACCGCCCCAATGATCGAACCATCCCGCCCAATATTCGCTATTGAAGAACGGGCCATTCGGACGGATCTTCTTCAAAGTCTCAAAAGCCTGCTGCGCCGCGCCAGCGCCACCGCCGCCAAAGTTGATTCCAACGGGAAGCTCCGGCAGCGATCCATCCGGCACCTCCTCCGGCCCATCCGCCGTATAGAGCTGCGACTTTGTAAACCCGGCATCCACCAGTGCCTTATGGATCTGCTCCACGTAAGCATGATCTTTGCCGTAGGAGCCGTACTCGTTCTCCACCTGAGTCATAATAATCGGGCCGCCATTGCCAATCTGCAGCGGAGCCAGCTCCTGTCCGAGCCGCTTAATCCATTGAGCCGTTGGCACCATAAACTTCGGATCATTGCTCCGCACCACAACACTGTGGTCTTTCAGCAGCCACGACGGATAGCCGCCCCACTCCCACTCTGCACAGACATAAGGTCCCGGCCGCAGAATCACATACAGCCCCTCCTGCTGCGCCTCCCGCACAAACTCCGCAACATCATCGTTCCCCGAGAAATCGTAGACTCCTGGCCTTGGCTCATGCTCGTTCCAGAAAACATAAGTCGTAATCGTATTCAGTCCCATCGCCTTCGCCATCCGAAGACGACTGCGCCAATAGGCTCGCGGAATCCGTGGATAGTGCATCTCGCCCGAGATGACACGAAATGGCTTCCCATCCAGCGCGAAGTGATCGCTCTGAACTGTAAACGTATGGGAACCATCCTGAGGATCAGTCTGTGAATGAGAGGCGCTGGCGAGACAAAACAGCATCGGCAACAGAATGAGTCGAAGGCGCACGCAGTATCCTCTGGCTCAGGAATTCAAAGCCACTGCTATTCTAGCTCTCCTGCAAAAGCTTGGGTCGTCGCGCAGTTTTTGCTCATACCAGGCAAAACGCTGGCCGAATGTCTCCAATGGAAGTCGTCACGATAACCGGCATCCCTGCCATTCGACACTACACAACGCCTCCCATCCATGGATCGCTAAAACTGTGACGGCCAGTCTCCACTCGTCCGGCAAAGCGAGCTTCAGCCGTCGATTCCTTGGCCTTCACCGTGAAGTCGTACCAGCTATAACTTCGTTTCAGATTGAGCACAATAGGCGCCTCGTGCCCTGCGGCGATCACTCTGGTCACAGCGACAGTCTTGTACGAGTTATCCTGCACCGTAACCGTGACTGGCTGCCCGCTGATATTTCGCACATTCACCTGCACGTTGCCGGTTAGCAGCAAACCCTTCCGCTCATATGCGGTTCGCACCTGTATGGCAGACACATGCGGATCGCCTGTGAAAGAACGATAGAATCCATTTGGTCCATGCACGTCGATCGCATAGTGGCCGTCCACGAACTGCGACAGTGCGATCTCCTCATCGAGCGTATCGCCTGGCTTCAAAGCATAGGTCGCGACCATCATCCCACTATCAGCTGCGACCCCGCCGCCACTCGTGTTACGCAGATAGACATTGAAAGGGGTGCCTACCGAGCGCCTGCCATGAACATGGTTCCCGGCTTTCATACGTAATTCAAACTTTTTACGGTCGGAGCTCAACCCGCCCTCCGCATACAGTTCATACGGCAGCGCACACGACGGACGCGTTCCCTTCTCCTGGTGCGGGATAAACTGAGAATGATGCGGCTCGTTGTTGATCTCTTCTATCTGCGAAGGGGTCAGCTTTCTATAATCCGAGGGAACCTCTTTGTCTCGAGCCTGCTGAATGCCTACAACAAACTTATCCCGGTTCAGAAATTCAAGTCCGGACTGCTTCACATCATAGGGACGGAAGGCCGAGGTGAGATCTCCGGAGATAGAACGCCGCCACGCGCTGATGTTCTCCTCTTTCACCTTCTTACCGTGCTTCTTTTGAACGAAGTCTTCCAGAAACATCAGCGTCGAGGTGTGGTCGAAGAGTTGAGAGTTGACCCAACCGCCGCGAGTCCACGGCGAAGCAATAATCATCGGGACGCGAAAACCCATACCGATGGGGCCTGAGCGCGCCTCTTTTTCGCTTACACCCTGCCGTAATTCATCCTCGACATAGGTGTACTCGATGCCCGTATCAACGCCACTGGAGGCACGGCCGGTCTCCGGTCGCTTCGGATCCGCAGCGACGAACGAGGGCGCGTGATCGAAGTAGCCGTCGTTCTCATCGTAGGTCAGGATGAAGATCGTCTTCTTCCAGACTTCAGGGTTCTTGGTCAAAATATCCATGACCTCGGAGACGTACCATGCACCATACCAAGGCGATGACGGGTGGTCCGAGAACGCCTCGGGTGCGCTCAGCCACGAGATTGTGGGCAGCTTGCCTTCGTTTACATCCTGCCGAAACTGATGCAGAACATCGCCCTTCGGCACCCTCATCTGCTGCTGCCTGCCCTCATCTTCAAATGCAAGATCGTCCAGCATCCGATAATGAGGATCGCCCGCGTTGGTTACAAAGGCAGCATCGTGGAGTGCCCGCTGCTGTTCGGTAAGCTCTTTGTATCTTGACTCGCCGCTGTTTGCGATCTTCACCTTTAGATTTTCAATCCGACCCTGGCTATGCTCAAGCCTGGCACGAAGTTGTGCTGCGATATGAGGTGTTGTTTCGTCAGACGACTTGCGTTCGAGTTCTTTTACCTGCTGCGTAAGCGAAGCAAGTTGCTCCTGCATCCCCAAAACACTACCGGGATAGGCCTCGACGTTATAGGCAGAAAAGTTCTCCAGCAGATTGCAGCCGAAGTTTGACAGCCATGCTTCCTCTTCCTCGCCAAGACCACCCGAGTGTGTCAATTCGTTCTGGTAGAACCTCCAGCTGACCCCGGCTTCTTGCAGACGCTCCGGGTAGGTCTTCCAGGTCATTCCGCCGCTCTCGATCTCTTCGTTGCGGATATAGACTTTGGAACTTGTGTGTTGCTCGTCTCGAATAGTGCCCGTCCAGAAGTAGCTGCGGTTAGGCGTGGTACTGGTCATCACCGAGCAATAGTTCTGGTCGCACACAGTAAAAGCGTCCGCAAGCGCATAGTAGAACGGCAGGTCCTCGCGCGTGTAGTGTCCCATCGTTAGTGGCAGGTGGGCATACTCGGGCGTATGCGAGCGCTTGGCCTCCAGCCATCCGTCATGTCGTCCCTCATTCCATGCGTCTACCTGGCTGTTACGGGAGTGAGGAACGGATCCCATCCACGTAATGCGCGTGTCTCGGATGTCCAGACGCCACGGTGCATACGAGTCCCCCGCCGCATCGGTCTGCACGAACACAGAGTTGCCATTGGCAAGTCGAATCGCACGGGGATCGTTGAACCCGCGTACCCCCTGCAAACTACCCAGTGCATGATCGAAGGAGCGGTTCTCCTGCATCAGGACGACGATGTGCTCTGCGTCCAGGTAGGAGGATCCCGGCTCAGGTTCTATTGCAAATGCGCGCTGAATGGAATCAGGGACAAGGCCGCCCATGCCAGCCGCGCCCGACAACATTGCTGCAACCTTGAGAAAATCCCGTCTTGTCTGCGTCATCCTCTATTTCTCTCACAACTGCGTTGTAGCCGGATTAATAAGACATCTACGCGGTCGTTACTTAAGCGGGTAAAGCTTCATGTTACGAAAAAAGACCTCGGCGCCTTCGGACTGAAACAATATCTTGCCGCCTGCAGGAGAGGGGTCCGTCCCTTCGTTCGCAAGCTTCCCATTGACGTATTGCTTTACGTCATTGCCATGCGTCACTAACTCCAGCAGGTTCCATTCACCGTGGGGTTTTTCCAGCTCGCCCACTGGATCACGAAAGCCGACCACATTTTGTGAAGGCCCCTTACCAAAGTGGTCAATCTTCTGCGCCGAGCCTGGCGGCCCTTCCACCCGCTTACCATCCCGTCCGGTCAAGGCCGCTCCATCCGTCATCCAGAAATCGCCGGTACCACCCTCCGTAATCTGGAACTCAATGGATCGCGGCCACACCTTCTGCTCGCCCTGCACGTTGAAGAGGATGCCGCTGTCGCGAGCGTTGCCCTCTCGCTCTCCATAGGTTCCCTCGCCCCACTTGAATTCGGCGCGAAGATAAAAGTTCTGATACGGCTGCTTCGTGATGATGTAGCCCATCTCCTTGCCGGAAACGTGAATTACACCGTTCTCTACCTGAAAGATGTGGTCAGGATCGGAGTTCAATCCTTTGCTCTTCAGAAACGTGTCGAAGTTCTTAAGGTTCGATCCATCGAACAGAACGATGGCTCTCTTGTGTGGCGGAATCTCTTGAGATGTCGCCCGTGCTCCTGCTCCCACGCAAACCAACAAAGCAAGCCCAGTCATCGCAACAGGCAAACGCATTCCGTAAAGAATCACGACATCCTCCAACATCCTGAAACTAACTCCAAAGTAAGAGAGATTTGCGTTGTATCTCCCTGTAGACCTTGTGCAGACATCATAGTGATCCAGAGCAAACGCAGTCTATCTCCCGAGATAGACTGCGTTTGTTGGCCCGCATAGGCCAAGACATCACTGCCCTTTGGAGTTCCCTTACGCCAGTTTCATTGCATCTGGATTCCAATGGATGATCGTACCGCGCTCCATGCTGAGATTGCTGAGCAGTGCGGCGCCGGCGGCACGGTAGCCGAACACCCCATCTTCCACGACGGGCTTGCGCGTTCGAACGGATTCAAAGAAGTTCTTGAAGTGATCGTAGCTATCGACATATCCGGCCGGCGCTACATATTTTTCATACTCCACCGGCGGCGCTCCTGTGGGATGTTCGATCGGATATTTATCCCTGTGTTCTTCAAGAATGCGTTTTTGCATCGCGTCCGTATACGTGCCGATGGTGTAGCCGGGGTCCTTCGGAATAGGTGTGCGGCTTACGATGAGCGTGTTACCGGCAATCTCCATCGTGCCCTCTGAACCGGTGAAGATCAGCCCTTCGCTCTCCTCGCCACCATCCACGAAGTTCACGCGCAGACTCAGGTTGAAGCCCTCGCGATAGTCAAAGAGTCCCAGCATTACATCCGGCACATTTCGACCGTCCTTCCAGAAGCGCAGGCCTCCCGTTGCCATGGCACGCGTGGGCCCATTCGAGCCAGTGATAAAGTGCGTCCCGCTGAAGAGATGAACGAAGAGATCGCCAGCCACACCGCTACCGTAGTCATTCCACTTACGCCACTGAAAGAAGCGCTCAGCGTTGAAAGGAATCTTCGCTGCTGTGCCCTCAAAGCGCGGCCAGTCGCATGTCTCGGTCGAGGCATCCAGCGGCACTGTGTAGTTCCAGGCGCCCATCGAAGAGTTGCGATCCCAACGTGCGGTCACCATGTTCAGCTTCCCAATCGCTCCTGAGGCAAGCACCTCCTTCGCCTTGGCATAAACAATCGAACTCACGCGCTGGCTCCCAATCTGGAGAATCCGATTGGTTGCACGTGCGGTTTCAATCATCTCCGGCCCGTCAGGGTACAGATGGATCATCGGCTTTTCGCAATAAACATCCTTGCCGGCCTTCATTGCATCCACAGAAGCCTGTTTGTGCCAATGGTCGGGAGTAGCGATGATGACGGCATCTACATCTTTACGCGCCAGAATCTCACTGTAGTCGCGTGTCGTGAAGATGTCATCGCCCCAGAGTTCCTTGCTATGTGCCAGCCGGCCGTCGTAACAATCCGCCACGGCGACGAGTTTCACTCCCGGAACCTGCACTGCAAACTTCGTATCCCCCTGACCCTGAATTCCCGCTCCAATCAGCGCTATTTGGATATGATCGTTCGCCGCAACCGGTTTGGCGGAATCGTTTTGAACCGCTGCAAGCAAATGCATGTTTGTTCCAAGCAGCGTCTCCGCCGTCGCCGCCCCAGCCACTTTGAGAAAGAATCTCCGATTCAGCTCTTGCACTCAGCACCTCTCATCTGTAAGTTTTCTGCCGCCTGTAACCATACACGGGCTTGGTGATACCGTGCTTCCGTAGGCCTGCCCAGCATCGCAAATGGCAGGCAATAGGAATTGTGTCACAAGTCTCCCCGGTCGACCCTTGTCTCGGGAACTATTCGCCATTCGACGACGTACTGCCAGAAAGAACAGGGTTCTATGGCTGCAGGATGGCAGTCGTGCGATCAAGGGAGGCACCGCAAATCAGCTGGCTCGGAGGCTTACATGGCATTGTTCAACGATCAACTCAGTCAGGTGCTCCGAAGGCTGGGACGAGCCCCACTGTTTACCGCCATCACTTTGATCACCTTGGCCATTGGCGTGGGCGCGAACACGGTTATCTTCAGCGTCGTTGAAGGCATCCTGCTGAAGCCCTTGCCCTATCCCCACGCAGAGCAGTTGATTGGCGTATGGCACACAGCCCCAGGGATCGGCATCAAGGAACTGAACATGTCGCCATCGGTCTACTTTATCGACCGCGAGCAAAACACCACGCTACAGGATATTGGCGCCTATACCGGCGACTCCCTAAGCGTAACCGGTGCAGGAGAGCCGGAGCACGTCCATGGGCTTGACGTCACCGATGGCACACTGCCGATTCTCGGTGTAGCACCTGCGCTGGGACGCTTGTTCACCCGCGAGGACGATTCACCGGGCAAGCCGGAGACCGCGCTTATCTCCTATGCCTACTGGCGCAAGAAGTTTGGCACGTCTTCTTCTGTTATTGGACGCACAATCACCGTGGACGGAAGACCGCGCCAGATTATCGGCGTTCTGCCGAATGGGTTTCACTTTCTCGATGAGCCGGATGCCGCGCTCATCCTCCCATTCCAGTGGGACCGTACCACGACCAAGCTTGGCAACTTCAGTTATCGAGCTCTCGCCCGGCTGAAACCCGGAGTCACCATGGCTCAGGCCAGCGCGGACATGGCACGCCTCCTTCCCATCGCCGTCCGAACTTTTCCCGCACCCGAGGGATTCAGCGTCAGCCTCTTTGAAAAGGCGAAGATTCAACCAAATCTTCGGCCATTGAAGCAGGACGTCATCGGTGATGTAGGCAACGTGTTGTGGGTTTTGATGGGCTCGATTGTCATGGTGCTTCTGGTCGCCTGCGCCAACGTCGCAAACCTGTTGCTTGTGCGTGTGGAAGGACGCCGCCACGAGCTGGCGATTCGCTCCGCTCTGGGCGCGGGATGGAGGAGGATTACAACCGACCTGTTGTTCGAAAGCCTCGTCCTCGGGCTGATGGGGAGCCTGATCGGTCTGGTGGTTGCCTACGGAGCACTGCGCGTTCTCGTTACCATCGCGCCCACGGGGCTGCCGCGCATCCACGAGATCGGTATTGATCTTCCGGTACTGCTCTTCACCCTAGCGCTTGCGCTCTTCACCAGTCTCCTCATTGGTCTCATTCCGGTCATCAAGTATGCTGGCGCAGGTTTGAACAGCGGCCTCCGCGAAGGAGGTCGCGCGCTGAGCCAAAGCCGCGAACGCCATCGCGCACGCAAGACTCTGGTGATCGTGCAGGTTGCCCTGGCGCTTGTTCTGTTGATCTGTTCTGGACTCATGATCCGCACATTTCGTGCCATGATGCATGTCTCTCCTGGCTTCGTCTCGCCGGACGCAGTACAAACCTTCCGCTTCTACATTCCGGAGACGCAGATACCGGACTCTCAGCGCGACAAAGTCATCCATACAGAGGAGGAGATTCTGAATAAGCTCGCGGCAATTCCAGGCGTCTCTTCGGTCAGCCTGTCAAGCTCCGTCCCCCTGGATGGAAATAATTCGAACGATGTCCTCTTCGCACAGGACCACGTCCTCGGCGAAGGCGAGCTCCCTCCGATTCGAAGATTTAAATTCATCTCGCCCGGAGCCTTCGCAACGCTCGGCACTCCCCTCGTCGCCGGACGCGATCTGACCTGGACCGACACCTACCAGAAGAGACCCGTGGCCATCATCTCAGAGAACTTCGCGAAAGAGTACTGGCATGACCCTGCCAACGCACTGGGCAAGAGGATCCGCGTCGGGAGCACAGACGATTGGCGCGAGATCATTGGCGTCGCTGGAGACGTGCACGACGATGGCGTCAACCAGCCAGCATCAACGACAGTGTACTGGCCCCTCATGCAGGACCGGTTCGAGGGTCAGAAAGAGACGCTGCGCCGTGGAACCGCCTTCATAGTCCGAAGCCCACGCGCCGGCTCGGAGACCTTCATGAAGGAGGTCCAGCAAAAGGTCTGGTCGATTGATCCCGATGTTCCGCTGGCGGACGTCTCGACGCTCGGCGAGTACTACACCAAATCCATGGCTCGAACTTCATTCACTCTTGTGATGCTCTGCGTCGCAGGCAGCATGGCTCTGGTACTTGGGATCGTGGGGATTTATGGTGTCATCTCATACTCCGTGTTGCAGCGCACCCGGGAGATCGGTATTCGTATGGCGCTGGGAGCGCAACGTCCCGCTCTGACTGCAATGTTTGTGCGCCAGGGACTATGGCTTACGGGCATCGGCGTCGTGTGTGGTCTTGTCCTCGCCTTCGTCACAATGCGGCTGATGTCTTCGATCCTGTTCAATGTGAGTCCAGTCGATCCAATCACCTATGCGGCGATCACAGTCGGTGTCGTTGCCACCGCGTACATCGCCTGTTATCTGCCCTCTCGCCGCGCGGCCACGGTCGATCCCGTCAACGCATTGCGATCCGAGTAGCCCTTCCGCAGCGGATCTTGGCACGGCGCAGAGCTTAAATGAGCTCCCTGCCGGCGTCGTGCATCGGCTCGGGTTCTGCCTCAACCAAAGGAGCTGTGCCGGTCAGTGAAGTGTCGGCTGGCTCAAGCGTAATTACATCCAGCGTCTCATCCTCTTGCACGTTCCACGCACTAAGATAGGTGTCCAGGTTATAGCCCGCCTCTTGCGCCACATAGCAATCCATCGCAACCATCGCCTCCACCTCAGCGATCGCGCTCTCTGCATCCGAACGCGACTTCGCAATCTCGATCAGCGTCGGCAACTGAAGCCAACTACTCAGCTCTTCGAATCCTTCCTTGCTAAAGTAAGTCACATCGGATGCCTTGTTCACCCCAGCCAGCCATTGCACGTCAGGATCGGTCCAGAACGCCTCTGTATGCACGACTCGCGACGCGGTCTCGTCGGTCTGCGATAGAAGCAATCGCACCAATGCGGCCGCTCGCCACATATCCTCCCCTTCCATCCCCATCGAAGAAAATATCTCTGCAAGCGCCGCACGCAGCTGCAGCTTGTCAAACAGCGCACTCCCCTCTAACTGCCGAGGCATACTACGCAGAACGATCCAGGCCAACACAGCGGCACGCGCCCGTTCCGTATGCATACCTACACCAACATTCAACAAGGAGGACCGTCCTCCCTCCGGCCACGAGATGGAAGAGTTCGGTTCCAGAGAAAAGAGATACGCGGCCGCCCCCGACATCTCTTCAACCCTCTCTTTGTAGCTCTGTTCCGATGCTTTGTGTTGACGATGCTTCTCCGTGGCGGAGCTTCCAGTGCTGCCCTGTTCGTCTGTCTTGGTGGAAGCTGAAGAGTCCTCCGTCACCTCCTTCTCCTCGGCAGGAAGGATCTCTAATGCCCTCTCGAAGAAGAGTTGGCTCTTCTCCACAAACGCACAGAGTCGAGAGTCGAGGACAGCTCGTGGAGTTTCAGGTACAACGGCCAGTGAAGCATCCTTGGTCACGAATGCGTTCTTGGCAGGCCACTCTCCGATAGAGCCCAGCTGGAGCAATGCAGTCTCGCTCTCTGCTTTGCCTGTCGTCGCAATCACCTCCGGCACGACGGGCCTCACCTTGGAACTCCTTCGTACCCTCCCCTTCGCCAACTCCTGGGAGATCTCTGAGAAGGTATCAACATTGCTTGCGCTCACAGCTTGCCGCAACGACTCGTGAAGTGGCCGCAGCCGCAGCTTGGACAGAGCCTCGCTCACGCTATAGACACCCGCCCCGTTCAGAGCGTCACATAATCTGTCCCACGGCTGCTCCTCTGTTGCCCGCAGCTCACGCCAGTCCAGCAGGACCATGTACTGATAGCCACGTAGATCTACGCGGAGTCCATACCGGTCGAAGTCCGTAGCGCGACGAAGATATTCAAGGCCACGTGCCGTGTCGCGATACGCGATGATCATCGAATCATCTACGTTCAACGCCAACCCTTCGACCAGACTCCTTTGTCGCAGCGACCCACTTCCCTTGTCCATAGACCCGACCGAGAGATGGATCGTACCGTGGCTGCTTCCATAGCAGTTGTTGTAGAGGATGATCGCACGCTGATCATGCAGACGGTTCGAATAGGCAAAGACATTTTCGTCGACTGTGCCATGGTCAGCCCAGAAATCGTAGAGAACAAAATTGGCACTCTCGGCAAATAGCTGGCGATTCTGCAGGAGTGGCGCAATCTCATGCTGGTGGCGCGCTGCCAGGCCTTCGTCAGGATACTCATCCAGCTTCGCCTGCTTGAACTCCATCCCGTAGCGTTCCGTATAGCCCTCAATCTGGCCATGCGCGAACATCGGCAGACCCGGCAAGGTCGCCAGCAGCGTGCATACACCGAAGTACTTGTCGCCAGAGCCGAACTGATCGATCGCCGTACGCTCGTCGGGGTTGCTCATAAAGTTCACATAGCGCTTCAGAATGTCCGGGTCGAACTCGATGGTCTTCTTCAAATAAGAGCGGTACTTCGCATTCTCTTCATCACGCAACATGTTCATGAAGGCGCTGTTGTAAACACGATGCATACCCAGCGTCCGAACAAAATAACCCTCGAGCAACCAGAACGCCTCTGCAAGAAGGAGCGTGCCAGGCACCTCGGCGGCCACGCGATCAACGACTTCGCGCCAGAACTCATGCGGCATCAGTGCATCGAACTCATCCTGCGACATTGCATTCTCGGCGCGCGACGGAATGGAACCGCCCGCACCCGGCAACGGAAACCAAAGCCTCTGCACATGGCGCTTCGCGAGCACCATCGCAGCGTCAAAACGAATAATCGGAAACAGCCGCGCCACGTGCAGAATCGTCTGAATGACATGCTCACGAACCATGGCCTGCGAGTAGTCGAGCTGCGCCGTATCATTCCACGCAAACGTCGTTCCATCGTTGCCATGGTAGACATAGCGCGTCGTGCCTTCGCGATAGTGCCGCAGGCGAAAGACGACAGCGGCATCCGTCTGCTCGTAGTAGTGGTCTTCGATCTTGATCTCGACTCGGCTGTCGTTTGACAGGTCCGGACCGTCGAAGCGATACACAGGAAAAGGGCTCTCCCAACGAAAGAGAAACCAGTCGGGATGCTCGATCACCCAATCCGAATCAATCCCCATGTGATTCGGCACCATGTCGCTGGCCAAACGAATTCCCGCCGCAGCAGCACGCCTCCGCAGCGTGTCGTACCCTGCTCGTCCGCCAATATCTTCGGCAATGTCATACCCTTTAAGAGAGTAAGCCGACGCAACGGCATCGCCGTGCCCACGCAATCGCTTGATCGTTCGTGAAGCCGTGCTCCTCTCCCATAGCCCGATCAACCACAGCCCCGTAATACCTCTACGGGCGAGCAACGTCAGCTCTTCATCGGGGATCTGGTCAAGACG
>Ga0302324_100005393_pt1 | contig 27884 bp, 33 predicted proteins | sample Palsa_T0_1_FD_201949 | JGI IMG/M metagenome (GOLD analysis project Ga0302324, IMG submission 201949) | Peat permafrost microbial communities from Stordalen Mire near Abisko, Sweden - Palsa_T0_1 | ecosystem: Environmental > Terrestrial > Soil > Palsa > Peat permafrost | place: Sweden: Abisko...
TAGATGGATGAAACGCGAACCAGATTTTGCTTTTCGATCCCCGCATCCCTCAGCGCCAATTCAAAACTCATCAGCTTTTGAGCATGCCGTCCAACGCCCTTGGTGAAAAAACACTCCTTGGGCATGAAATCATCGCCATTGACCATTTATTCGGACTCCTTCACATACGGTCGGCATAAATTCCTCCGCCGCGTGATGCGGGATTATATCGTGATTGTGACGCGCGAGAAGATATTGATCGGTTTTGGCGACAGAAATTCGGAAATTTTTTTAGAGCCCGGTTGGATCGCGGGTTGAGTTGGTTTACAGCGCGCCGTTCCAATCGGGCGGAAGGAGGATGACGGGAATTTTTGTATTCTTAATCAATTCCACCGGCACGTTGCCGGCCAGCAGGCGGGCGAAGATGTTTTTGCCGGTCAGACCGAGCACGATAAGGCTGACTTCCCGCTCGGCGGCGGTGTTGAGGACGGCCCGGGCGATGTCGTCGCTGAACATCAGCAGGGTTTGGACGGCAACGTCCCGCTCCTGCAGCTTGGACCGAAGAAAGCTGATGGCCGCCTCGCCGTCGGCCTGCTCCTGCTCGCGCATCTGCCCCCCGCTGGGGCGGGAAACGTGCACCACCAGCACCTCGGCCTCGAGCCGGCGGGCCAGGTCGGCCAGCGGAACAACCACTTTCTCGGCGGCCCACGGACTGCTGACGGCGACCAAAATCCGGCTCATGGCGTGGATTTTAGTTGGAATCTGCCTTGGCCGAAAGGGCAACCCGTATTATCGCAACGCGGTCCGCCGCATGAGGGCCGCCAGCCTGACCAACGCCTTTCCCCTATGGCTGATGCGGTTTTTTTCCTGCGGGGGCAGCTCGGCGGTGGTTTTTCCCAGCGATCGGACGAAGAAGAGCGGGTCGTACCCGAAGCCGCCGTCACCGCGCGGTTGTCTTAATATTTCGCCCTCGACCGCGTCGCTGGCGGTCAGGATCACCCGGCCTGTGGGGTCGGCCAGGGCCAGGGAACAGACGAACCGCGCGGTTCGCCGTTCGGGGGGAATCGTCTGGAGCTGCTCCAGCAAAAGGTCGTTGTTGGGGTGATCGCCTTCGCCGCGTTGATGCATGCTCGCCCAGCGCGCGCTGAAGACGCCTGGTTTACCGCCGAGGGCATCCACCGCCAGGCCGCTGTCATCCGCCAGGCTCCAGATTTTAAGCTGCCCGGCATATCCGGAGGCTTTCAGGCAAGCGTTGGCGAGAAAGGTCTGGCCGGTTTCATCCACCGATTTGGCCTGGGGATATTGGGCGAGATCGGTGAATTGAATATCCCCCATCGCCGGCGCGAGCATCTGGCGAAATTCGCGGATTTTGCCGGGGTTGGTGCTGGCGATGAGGAGGAGCATTCTTGGGAGCGACACGAACTCGTTACCGCAAGCCGCCCAGACCGGGGATGGGGGTGGCCGCGGGGGTGGAATCGCCGTTGTCGCTGTTGCCGGGGTCTGATTCGGGCGGCTGACCCTGGCCCACATCGGTCTTGGCCTGCTGGTTCTGATCGTCATTGTCGTCGTGCGGAACCTGGATCAGGTAGGACGGCCAGGGAACCAGTTGCCAGCTATGGTCGGCAAGCTGCACCCGGTGGCCGATCACTTCGCCATTCACGTAATAGTACGGGTACTGCTCGGTGACCATTTTCAGCTTGGGATCGACGATCTGCAGCTTGGGCATGACGACTTTGACCTTTCGGCCGGAGGAATCGTATACCTTGTCGCTGTCTACGCCGTTGGGCAAATCGCCGGGAAGGACCAGCAGCGGCTGGTTGGGGTTGTCGCTCTGGGCGACGGAATCTTCCTGCTCGGCGACGGCTTCGCGGGGGAAGCCGCCGATGTACACCTCGCTGGTCGTGGGGCCATGGCGGTAGTATGCCTCGATGCCGTGGGCGCGGAATTCCCGGACGGCATCGACAGCCGCCTGCTTGCGTTCGGGGCTGCCCTTGTACACCGCGATCTGAAGCGTCCAGAACCCGGGATTGCTGGACAGGTCCCATTCCTTTGGCGCGGGCGGGTCGGGAAGATTGATCGATCCAAACGCCACCTGCGGAAAGACGGGATCGCCATTTTCATCGACCAGGGAGGAAATCTTCGCCCGATCGGTTTGGGCGCGGGTGTATTCGGCCAGTTGGGATTGATCGTCAAACGTTTTGTAAAAGCCGTAATACAGATCGCTTTCGTCGGATTGATGCAAGACGTAAAAATCCTTCAAGCCGGTGCTGCGGACGAGCATGTCCTTTACCCGCCGGGCGTCGAGGATATGGGTCGGGCCGCTGAAGATCGCGCAGTGGAGGGTATAGATAGCTCCTTTTGGCGGGACAGGCATATCGGAATCATTATTCGTTTGATCGGCATCGGATGAATCACTTTGCACCTGGGGCGTCGCCGCCTGCGGCGCTGTGGGAGACGGGGCGCTTGAGCATCCCGCGACGGCAAAGCACATCGCGGCGGAGAGGACCCATTCGATTGAACGACATCGCATCATGGTGACTGCTCCATCACAAAACCCGCAGGGCGAATCGCGGGCTTGGGACATCTTAACAAAAATCCCTTGCTTTCCGATAGAATCCCCGCTTCGCATGAGCGAATCTGATCCGAGACAAAAACCGCCCTGCCACCGCGAGGATGCTCTTTCGGTGCTGAAACGGCTGCGGGATTCGGGCCATGTCGCCTACTTTGCGGGGGGATGCGTCCGCGATTCGCTGCTGGGATTGGAAGCGAAGGACTGGGACGTGGCCACCGATGCGCCGCCGGACCGGGTTCGCCAATTGTTCAAACTTTCGCAGGCGGTGGGTGCGGCGTTTGGGGTGATCCTGGTGAAAAGCGGCCGCAGCCAGGTGGAGGTCGCGACCTTCCGGTCGGACGGGGTGTACGAAGACGGCCGGCATCCCAGCAGCGTTCGATTCACTTCGGCGGAGGAAGATGCCCGGCGACGCGACTTCACGATCAACGGGCTGTTTCTCGATCCGATCGAAGATCGCGTGATCGACTTCGTGGGCGGCCGGGATGATCTGAATGCAAAAATACTTCGAGCCATCGGCTCTCCGGCGGAGCGATTTACGGAGGACCATCTCCGATTGCTGCGGGCAGTGCGGTTTGCCAGCCGATTTGGGTTTGAGATCGAGCCGGTGACTCGCGAGGCGATTTTCGCACTGGCGCCCCGGATCAAAAGCATCAGCCCGGAGCGGATTGCCGATGAACTTCGTTTGATGCTGACGCCGACGACACGAAATATCGCCTGGACATTGCTGTGGGAACTGGGGCTGGGGCGGGAGATTTTCCGATTTCTCCCGAAACCGCCGGAGCGAATGGACGCGCAGCGCTCCATTTTTCTGAATGTCGATGTTGAACATTCGATTTCCTTCGGCTTGGCGCTGGCGGCGGCAATACTGGACGCGCGCGGCCAACCCGATATTGTCCCGCTGCTGACGCGCGACGAAGTCTCGAAGAGCGCCGCCGCGATGGTGCAGGCGCTGCGGATCAGCAATCGCGAATACGATGAGATAACCGAAACCCTCGCGGGCATCGAGCCGCTGCTGCAGGCGAATCCGCCGACGCTGGCGCAGAAGAAACGATTCCTGGCGCGCGAGACGACGTTGCAATCGAGATTGATCATGGATGCCATGGCACGGATTGGCATTCATTCGACCCGAATCCAGCAGTTGCGCGCGGATTGGTCAGAATTAAGCGCCGGGGATTTTGCTCCGGCGCCGCTGCTGAGCGGAAATGATCTGATCGCCCTGGGCATCAAGCCGGGACCGCAGTACAAGCAAATCCTCGATGGGGTTTACGATGCCCAGCTCGAAAACAAAATCGCGTCCCGGGAACAGGCCATCGAGCTGGCGATGACGCTGCGAACCGCTTGATCATCCAGGGTGAAAATGACCCACCGCTTCCGTTTCGTTCTGATCCTGGCCGTCGCGGCTTTTTTTCTGATTGCCGTTTACCGGCACCTGTTCGACGTCAACAGCCAGTATTATTTCACCTGGGAATGGCAGTGGATCAGTTCCGCGCGGGTGTATCCCCTGCTGCTGCCGCTGGCGATTCCGTTTTTCGCGGCGCAGGTGATTTATCTTCGCCGGCCAAACTCGGTGTGGATCGCGATTACGCTGTGCATGGTTTCGCTGCTGGCGCTGATGATCGCCGGCGCAGTGATACAAAAAGATCCGCCGAGCTTCACGCGAATTTCCGATGTCGTGCGCAGCCGATGGACGAGCGGCTATTTCCGGGAAGCGCTGTGGCTGCGGCATGAAAACATAGGCGCGCGGCAACTGCTGGTGCGATATCCAAGCCTGGTGGATCATTTTTATCTGCATCCCCGCACCAAGCCACCGGGGCCGGTTCTGATCGAGATGACGATCATCGGGCTGTTTGGAACGGGCAGCGGCGCGGCGATGATTTCCGGATTCCTGATCGGATCGGTGGCGATCTTCTCGATTCCGGGCACGTTCTGCCTGATCCGTCTTCTCACCGGCAACCGCGACGCGGCGTTTTTCGGCGCGAGCTATTTCGCGCTGTGCCCGGCGCCGGTGCTGTTTTTCCCGGATTTTGACCCGTGCTATCCGATTCTCACGGTGGCCATCATCGGGCTGTGGATAATGGCGATGCGCACCAATCAGGCGCGCTTTTCCATCGCGCTCGGGTTTGCATATGCGATCACGGCGTTCATCACGTACCTGCCGGGGGTTCTGGTTTTCTTTCTCGCGGGATTCGCGGTTTATCAGATCGCGACGAATCCGCAGTGCACATACGGTCGAGTCGCAAAACATTTCGCGATCTCCTTCGGAACATTCGTCGGGTGCAATTTCGTATTCTGGCTCATCACGGGCTTCAACTTCATCGATACCCTCACCGCCTGCATGCACCAGATCGATGTTCTATGGAAAATTCTCTACTCGATGTTTCCCGGTGGGCGCCATACCTTGCCGGGAACGATTCCCACCGATCTTTATGACTTTGCGCTGGGGTCAGGGTGGATCAGCTTTGTTCTGGTCGGCTGCTGTCTCGTCTCGGCAAGGAAAAACAAACGGCCGGATGATTTCTGGATTGCGTTGCTCTGCGTCATTCAAATCCTCGCCGTTGCGATTTTTGGCCTTCTTCAGTGCGAGACCGCCCGCGTTTGGATTTTCATGCTGCCGCTGCTGATGACGCCGATCGGGCTTGAGCTGGTGAATTGGCGGCCGTGGCAGCGGATGGCGGTCTATGCGGCACTGCTGCTACTGACGGCGGCGATGTGCCAGTCGATGACGTTTATTATTTCAGCCGTTTGAGCACTGCGATGAAGAATCAATTCCGCCTAGTTCTGATTCTGTTTGTCGCGGCTTTTTTCGCAGTCGCCGTTCACGAACACCTGTTTCATGTCAACAGCGAATACTATTTCACATGGATATGGCAATGGATCCCATCGGGGACGGTCTATCCCGTTTTCATTCTGCTGGCAATTCCCTTTTTTCTTGGACAATTGATTTACCTGCGGCGGCCGGCACGGGTGTGGATCGCTCTGACGGCAATCACGCTGTCAACATTCTGCCTTCTCATCGGCGCAGCGGCGGTGGAGAAAGATCCGCCGAGCTTTTCGCGCATCACCGATGTGGTGCAAAGCCGTTTCAGCACCGGGTATTTCGCCACGGCGGCCATGCTGATGCGCAAGAATATATCCATCGGCGAATTGCTCGGGCGTTATCCCGCGATGATGGACCACTTCTACCTTCATCCGCGCCAGAAACCGCCGGGACTGATTCTTCTCGAGATGGGAATTATTCACAGCTTCGGCAACGGAAACGCCGGAGCGCTGGCATCGGGCTTTCTGCTTGCCGTGCTGGCGAGCCTCTGCGTCATCACCACCTATCTGTTCATTATCTGCTATACCGGAAATCGCGATGCGGCTTTCGCCGGCGCCAGCTATTTCGCGCTCTGCCCGTCGCTGCTTTTGTTCTTTCCCGATGTTGATGTCGGCTTCCCGAATCTCACGGCGCTGCTGGCGATCCTGTGGGCGCTGGCGCTTAAAAAAAACCAGGTGCGCTATGCCCTGGCTTTCGGTCTGACCTACGCCATCACCGGCTTAATCACATATCTGCCCGGCGTGCTGATTATCTTTCTCGCCGGGTTCACCTGGCTGCAGCAACGAAGCGACCCGCAGTGCCGGTGGTCGCGCATCGCCCGGCACTTTGCGATTTCAGCCGGTGTTTTCGCGGCGTTTTACCTTGTGCTGTGGGCGATCACCGGATTCGATCCCATCGCCACGCTGCGCGAGTCGGTCAGGCAGGTGGACATCCTCTTTGACAAGCTGATCGACGTGTACCACTACCCTCCCCATTCGCTGCCGTGGACGTTCTTCACTGGTCTCTACGATTTCGCGCTGGGGTCGGCATGGATCAGCTTCGCGCTGGCAGGCTGCTATTTCGCAGCGGCAGTTAAAAATGGCCTGACGCCGATGACGCGCATCGCGCTGGTCAGCGTGTCGCAATTCATCATCATCGCAGCGACCGGGTTGCTTCAGACCGAGACGGCGCGCGTCTGGATATTCATGTATCCGATGCTCATGCTGCCGATCGGATTAGAGCTGGCGAATTGGTGGCCGCGGCAAAGGATCGCCGTTTACGTCGCGCTTCTGTTGCTCACGATGCTCATGTGCCAGTCGATGCAGTTCATTGGTCCGGCGATGTGAGGTCCGCGTCCAGCGGCGCGGTTATTTTCGAGGGTCCGCCCAGGACCAGTCCGCAGGCGACGAGGAACATTCCGATCCCGAGGACATATACATGCGTCTGGGGATTTCGGCACAGATCGGCCAAGACGCCGCCCACGGGTTGATACGGCTCCAGCGGCGGCGGCGCGGGGACGTCCACGAGCGAAAACGGGGATGCGCTGCCCATCACCGGCTCGCTGCTGTTCACGTCGACGACCGTTTCACCCTGCTCGACCGCGTGCATTTCGCGCTGGGCGAGTCGCTCGGTAAGCTGCGGATCGCTTTCCATCTTGGCCAGGAATTCGCGGTTCACTGAGTTCTGCTTCTGGACCTGGGTCAGCTCCAGGCGAAGCTGCTCGCGCTCGTAGACGAGTTTTCGATTCGCATCCGCCTGGGGAATAACCAGGCAGGCGGCGATCAGGCCCAGGCCCATACATAAAACCGAGATCGTCCACGCGCCGGTTTCAGCGCCGGTGCGCGGCGGATAGGGCTCTTCCTCCTCGACTTCCTCGGGCAATTGATCGATGGGGGCGGCGAGAGCGTCGGCTTCGATTTCCTCGGAGCCATCCGATGGGCGAGGATTCATTTCCCATTCACCCGGGGGCGGCTCGAGAAACCAGTCATCGCCGGTGGATGCTTCAGCGGCGTTCACGCCGGCGCCATCGCGCGAGTCGATCGATTCCCACGGCAATGCGATCTGCTTTTTCGGTTTCTTCCAACTGAATCCCAGGAACATAATGGCCATCCTTGGCCCGCTGAAGAGATCGCGCGGGTTACCTACGCCACATCTTTCCGCCGTAGACCGCCTGACCGCCGAGTTGCTCTTCGATGCGGAGTAACTGATTGTATTTCGCCACGCGATCCGATCGCGCCGGCGCGCCTGTCTTGATCTGCCCGCAGTTGGTCGCGACGGCGATGTCGGAGATCGTCGAATCCTCGGTTTCGCCGCTGCGGTGGCTCAGCACCGCGGTATAGCCGGTGCGGATCGCCATGTTGACCGCTTCGAACGTTTCGCTGAGGGTGCCGATCTGGTTGACCTTCACGAGGATCGAGTTGGCCGTGCCGGACTTGATCCCTTTTTCGAGGAACTTGGTGTTGGTGACGAACAGATCGTCGCCGACGAGCTGAATTTTCTTGCCGAGCCTGTCGGTGAGCTTTTTCCAGCCGTCCCAGTCGTTCTCGGCCAAGCCGTCTTCCAGCGAGCGGATGGGATATTTCTCCACCCATTTCGCCCAGTAATCGATCATTTCATCGTTGGAGATAATTTTGTCGGGGTTGCTCTTGAAGAATTTGTACCCTTTTTTCTGGCTGTCCCACAGCTCGCTGGCGGCGGGGTCGAGGGCGACGAACACCTGCTTGCCGAACTCATACCCCGCGGCGGAGACGGCTTCGCCGATCACTTTCAGCGCGTCTTCGTTGTCCTTCAGATCGGGCGCGAATCCGCCTTCATCGCCGACGGCGGTGGACATCTTGTTTTTGTGCAGGACTTTTTTCAGCGCGTGATAAATCTCGACGCCGGCGCGCAGGGCATCGGAGTAGGTTTCAAATCCCCACGGCTGGATCATGAACTCCTGGAAATCGACGTTGTTGTCGGCATGCTTGCCGCCGTTGAGGATGTTCATCATCGGACAGGGCAGCGTCTTGGCGCCGGGCCCGCCGAGATATCGGTAAAGCGGAAGCTGGCTGAATTCGGCCGCGGCCTTGGCGACGGCGAGGGAGACGCCGAGCATCGCATTGGCGCCGAGCTTTGCCTTGTTGTGCGTGCCGTCGAGATCGATCATGAGCCGATCGATCGCTTCCTGATCGCGCGGGTCGAGGCCGATCAGCTCCGGGGCGATCTTGGCGTTGACATTCTCCACCGCCTTGGTGACGCCTTTGCCGAGATAGACTTTCTTGTCGTCATCGCGCAGCTCGACGGCTTCATGCTCGCCGGTGCTGGCGCCGCTGGGGATGGCGGCCCGGCCCAGGGTGCCGTCTTCGAGGAGGACATCGACTTCGATGGTGGGATTGCCGCGGGAGTCCAGGATTTGCCGGCCGTGAATGAATTCGATTGAGCAGCTCATATAAGCTTCAGCGCGAGGCGCAGGCCCCGGCCCTTTCATTGGTTATCGGACGAAATTGTGTGAAAACTAAAGGGGGATCGTGACACAATATAATTCACGCCCCGCCGGGTTCGAAGTGTACGCGCAGGGGTGACCGTGTCAAAAGGACCGGGTCAGTGCAAGTGGCAGGTGGCAAGTACAAGTTAAATGGTGCGCTTCGGTGCGCTTTGGTGCGCTTTTGGGAGATTTAACTGGCGATTGCTAACTTGTGCCATCGTCTTTTCTTCGTGTTCTTCGCGTCTTGAGCGAAGCGGGCGGTTAGGAAGCATTTTTACCGCTAAGGCGCGAAGAGCGCGAAGGGGGATGCGGGGAGGGAAGTTGGGAGTCGATCAGGTCGCAGATGCCGCCGGTGGAGACGGCGAGGTGGCCGAAGTAGCGTTCGAGGGCGTGGGCGAGGGTGCCGTCGAGTTGGGCGGATTCGGGTTCGAAATCCTGGAGATATAAATTCAACGCGGCGAGTCGGCGAAGGAACTCGGCGGAGCCGGCGAACATGGTGCCGGGGATGAAACGGGATTGAGGGTCGGGCTGTTGGCCGTTGAACAGATATTGGAGCCAGGGGCGGTTGCTTTTGTAATGGTCGCGCAGGGATTTGCATTCCGTGCCGAGGATTTCGGGGCGGGAGGGGTCGATCAGGGTGAGGATCTGGTCGGTCATTTCCCTGCTCCCGATGAGGATTTCGATGTTGGTGGAATACCAGTTCCCTGCAGTCAGGTGGTGGGCGGAGCGCTTGGTATGGATTTTCACGAAATGGGTGTATTTGGAGAGGTCGATGAACGACAGCATCAGGAGCATGGGGAGCACGTCGCGGCCGCGGTTGGGGATTAGGAAGGATGCCGCGCGTGTGGGATCGAATTTTTCCAGGAAGCGGTCGCGGATCGAGGGGATCGGCGTGGTGAGAAGAATGTCGTAATCGGTGAAGGGTTCAAGCCGCGAGATGATTTGATTGGATTCTTCTTCATAATAGGCGTGGAAAATGATCAGCTTGTGATTTGAGCTGGGAAGCGGATCGGCACGTTCGATATGCAATGGCGCAGGTTCGGTGCGAATCTGGATTTCGTAGGAATTGCGGCGATCTTGCAGGAGGATGAAGTGATTGGGAGCGTGGATGATTCCCGTGGGCCGGCCGGGGACCATCAGGGGGGCGAGCATTTTTCGGCGCTTGATATATCGGCGGGCGCGCAGGACAAGTGTGATGGGGTTAAATTCGAGGAGATACGCAACGGGTTTGGAGCGATGAGCGTTTTTCGGCCAGTACCAGCGGCGGCCGGGGGCGTTGCGGCGGCGGATGTCGTTGATATATGTCGCGAGATCGCCGGGCATGTCATTTATTCAGGAGCATTCCCTCGGCCATCAGGCCGGGGCCGAGGCCGATGGCGACACAGGGACCGGGGAATTTACCGGCCATTTCGCGCAGGATAAAAAGAACGGTGGCGGAGGACATGTTGCCGTGATGGGCGAGGACGTGGCGGGAGAATCGCAGGTCGGGCTCGGCGAGATTGAGGGCGGCGGCGGTGGCGTCGAGGATTTTGGGGCCGCCGGGGTGGATCGCCCAGCCGGCGATATCCGTCAGTTCGAGATCGTGCTGGGCGAGCCAGGACTGGCACCAGGGGAGAAGTTGGGTTCGGATGATTTCCGGGACGCCGGGGGAGAGGGTCATTTCAAAACCGTGATCGCCGATGTTCCAGGTCATGGCGTCGGCGGAGCGGTCGAGCAATCGGCTGGAGAAATCGCTGAGATGCCAGGCGCCGCCCGATTCGCCGGCGGCGCGACCGACGACGGCGGCGGCGGAGCCATCGGCGAAGAGCGCGTTGGCGACGAGCTTGCCGGGATCATCTCCGTAGGCGAAATGCAGGCTGCACAGCTCGACGCAGCAGACGAGCACGCGGGCGTGGGAATGCGCGGCGGAGATATCGCGCGCGGCGGCCATCGCGTTGAAGGCGGCATGGCAGCCCATGAAACCGACGTGGAGCCGGTGCACGCCGGGGGAAAGGCCGAGGCGCTCGATCAGCAGCGCGTCGAGACCGGGCGCGAAAAATCCGGTGCAGGATGCGGTGATGAGATGGGTAATTTCCAGGGGTTCGATGCGCGCTTCTTCCAAGGCGGCGCGCGCGGATTTCTCAGCGAGATTGGGGGCTTCAATGGAATAACGGGCCATGCGCTGGGCGGTGGTGGGACCGCGATCGGCCGCATCTTTGGCGGCGGGGTAAAACCTGCGGGGGGAGGCGAGTTGATCGGCATCGCCGGTCACGAGGACCGAGCATCGGGTTTTGATTCCGCTGCGTAGGAAGAGGCGTTTGATCCACGAGCGCTGCTCGGGGGTGAAGCAGCCCAGTTCGAGGGAAAGTTCAAGCGTCAATTCCTGCGGGACGGGGAGCGGGCTGGCGGTGCCGATGCCCAGGATGGCGGGCGTGAGGCCCGGGCGAAGCTGGTGCGACGTGGAAATGGCCAGGGTTGTCATCGCGATTCTCCTTGGACCGGCAAACGGCACGGGTGATCGACTGGGCGAGGGATGGGAAGCGGCTCGCGATGTTCATCGCGGCGCCGGCCATCACCGGGTGGTGCATTGTAGGGCGCATCGCGCGGCACCAGCGCTGACGATGCCCGATTATCTGAAGATATTGCCGGCGCCATCGCTGGGGAAGATCGATGGGCCAGTCGGCGCGTGGGGTGGGGAGGAGGCGGGCGATTTCCATTGCGCCGGATACGGCCCAGGCCATTCCCTCGCCGGTGAAGGGCTCGACATATCCGCAGGCATCGCCGATGGCCAGGACGCGATAACCGCCGAGGGTTTGCCGGCGGCGGGTGAGTAAGCCCGCGCCGCGCAAGCGCGAGGATTTTAGAGATTCGGGAAGGTCGCGGCCGCAGGACTGCAGGATTTGCAGGATCAATTTCGACGGACCGCCAGCGCGCCGACAGGCGGCGGGATCGAGCGCGGCGGCCATATGGTCTGTGGAATCGTCGATATTGACCAGGCCGACGTAGCCGTGTTTGGCGACAAGCATGTGAATCTCAGCGGGAGGCAAAGCGCTGGATGGATAGGTTGCGGCAACACCGATCCATGATTGGCGGGAGATTGTCCACCGTGCCCACGGCTCGGTCGCCAGGAGAGTCCCGCCTATCCCGTCACAGGCGATTACGACGCCGGCGCGGACTTTGGATGTTTGATTTTCCGCGCGGAGTTCGAGGGTGCGAAATGGATCGGATGAATCGGCGGGAAATAATGCGGCGCAGCAGTTGGGAAGAAATTCGCAGCCGGCGGCGATCGCCTTGGAGACGATGGCCGCATCGAGATTGGAGCGGAGGATCGCGGCGCCGCCGGGCAGGGAGAGGGAAAGCGATTTTTCCTTGAAATGCCAGACGACGCGGTCGAGCGGCGCGGCGGATTGGACGGCGGATTCGGCTCCGATTCTGGTAAGGGCGGAGACGGCGGCGGCGCTGAGGCAGCAGCCGCAGACTTTTTCGCGCGGCCAGGCGGATTTTTCGACGAGGAGGACGCGCCAGCCGGCGCTGGCGAGGATCAGCGCCATCGATCCACCGGCGACGCCGGCGCCGACGACGACCGCATCCCAATCGGCATCGCCGGCAATCACGGCACGCTCCCGGGGTTTTCCCAGATGAGGAGCATTCGCCAGGGGAAGCAGCGGCGAATGCGCGCGCCGGTGAGGCTTGCGCGATTGGCGAAATCGTTCAGCTCGCGCAGCGTCCAGGCGGCGCGCACGCTGGCGGGGGCATCATGGTGGACGATGGCGCTTGGGCTGAGAATTCGGCTGCCGGCGAAGGCAACGAGCAAACCGAGCGGCGATCGGCGCAGATCGCTGATGACGAGGATGTGCCGGGCGATGGTTCGCATTCGCTGGAGCAACTGGACGACGCGGTCGGGCTGCAGAACATGATGCAGAAAAAGGCTGCAGGTCACAATATCGAAATTCGAATGGTTCCAGTCATCCATCAGATCGGCGCAGACGCAGTGGCATTGGATGCGGGCGTCATTGGCAGCGGCGGCGGCGACATTAAGCGCGGTCTGGCTGCGGTCGAGAAATGTCAAATCGATCTCGACGCCGGACTCGCGCGCGAGTTTGGCGACGCCGAGGGGGACATCCCCCCCACCGCAGGCGATGTCGAGCATGGAAAGGCGGGGAAGATTTTTGCGCTTGGCGAGGTGGATGATGGGCGCAGCGATTTTCTCGGCGGCTTTGGACGCGGCGTTGATGCGCCGCAGGCCCGCGAGCGCTTCGGCATGATCGGCGGCGCTCATGTCGGGGCGATCCATGATTTCGGGGACGATGTGGCGCTGGGTGGTGAGCACGGGCGTTTTGAAAGGCTACCGGAAAATGGGTGAGTTTCCCAACTGGCTATTGTGCGGTTTGGATCGTGTTGATGGGTGTGGATTCGATGGTTTGTCGTCAATTTTGGAGTTAATAGGATGATCGGTTGACTTGGTTGTGCCGAACACGGGCCCTCGCTTCTATGAGCCGATGACCGCATTCGGCAGAGCAATTACAACGATAAAAATCTTCTGAAGCTTGATCACTCGATGCTGTTAAAAAATGTAAGGATAGGCCAGAAAATAATTGGCGTGTTGCATGGGCATCTTGCCCATGATTCAATATTCTCAGCAGTCAAACGCACCACTCATGAACTCCCCTCTCCAATCCTCGCTTCGCATCCATTTTTTCGGGCTGGTGGTTATCGCCCTCATGATCGCCGTTATGGCCGCTCGCTGGCCGTGGCCCGCGCGCGTGCCCGTCCACTTCGACGCGCATTGGAACGCCAACCGCTGGGGCTCGCCCTGGGAAATTTCCGTATTCCCGGCTCTCGCAGTCGGCGTTTTTTTTTCCGGACTCTGGGCATCGACCCTCTGGGCCCGCCAGGAAAACGGGCGAAAGCGCTTCAATCTCGTCCTCGCCCTCATCGCCGCCCCCTTCGGCGCGATGGCGGGTGTCCATTTCTGGTTCTGGTGGAATTTGACGACGCTCGCCCAGACCAGCCACGCGCCCGGCGGATGGATCTGGGTGATCTCCTGCGCCGCGATCGTCTGCGCCGTCGAAATTCCGATGGAAATCAAACGCCAGGCAATCCCGCAGGATCGCCCCCGGCAATCACCCGAATCATCATCCCTATCCCCTGTCGATATCGCCGCCGAGCGCGAAATCCGCCGCCTGATCCCCAAACACGGCCGCTGGATTTATCAATCATCCCAATCCGCCTTCTGGATGTCCTGGTTTTTGGCCACGCTCGGCATCGCCTATCTCGCCATCGGCGCGTGGCTGCTTCATCTCTCCAAATCAAGTCCGGTGGGAATCACCTTCATTTGCATCGGCCCGGGAATGTTTTTCCTCGCGGCCCTCCTCGGATCGATGACGATTCAAATCACAGCAAAGCATCTCACGCTCCGCGCCGGCTTCTTCCGCATCCGCCTGCTTCGCCTCGGTTTGTCCGACATATCCGAAACCCGGATCGTCGCCTTCCGCCCGCTCGCCGACTTCGGCGGCTGGGGCATCCGCCATGCCGGAAACACCACCGCCTTCATCCTCGCCGGCCGCCGCGGCGTTCGCCTGACCACCCGCCCCGGTAAACAGTACGTCCTCAGCTCCCCCAACCCCGAACAGCTCGCCGCCGCCATCCGCATTGCCTCCGGCGAACATTCAATTACGCAATAACCCCCAAACCTCACACTCACACCTCACAAAAGGGTACGCTGACAAAAAAGGCAAAAAGGGGACATTCATAATATTTTATTATGAATGTCCCCTTTTCGCTCTTTTTCGGCGGATCGGCAACTTTTGATTTCGCGATGATCGCGCTGTTGTTATCTTTCCTCCATGAAATCCCATACGCACTACCTCACCTTCAAACTGCCCACTCGCATCGGCTTCGTCCGCATCACCGATGACGTTCAGCGCATCGTTACCGAGTCCGGTATCCGCGAAGGCCTCGTCCTCGCCAACGCCATGCACATCACCGCCAGCGTTTTCATCAACGATGACGAATCCGGCCTTCACGAGGATTACGCCAGATGGCTCGAAAAGCTCGCTCCCTTCGACGCGTCACCCCAGACCTATCACCACAACCGCACCGGCGAAGACAACGCGGATGCCCACATGAAAAGGCAGATCATGGGCCGCGAAGTCGTCGTTGCCATCACCAAGGGCAAGCTCGATTTCGGTCCCTGGGAGCAGATTTTCTACGGGGAATTCGACGGCAAACGCGCCAAGCGCGTGCTGGTCAAAGTGATCGGCGAATAGGCAAATCCCCTTCGTGCGCCACTTTCCCTTATGTAATCACAAAAAAATACGCCCAAGCACAACGGAGGGCGCGGTTGCGATAGACAACAACGAATCGGGAAAGGCAAATGAAGCGAATCCGTCTTCGACGCAATACCGAGGATCTATATATCGATAGCGCGGATCAATCGCTGGCGGACGAGCCGGGGCCTGTGCGGGTTACTTCGATGGCGGCAGCCCGGACCACTGCATCTTCCCATTGATTTGCGGCGACGAAATGGAGTTCGCAGGTGGCTTGTTCGCCGCCGATCCGGGCCAGACCCAGGATGGCAGCGCGGCGCGTGGTGGCCAGGAAGAAGCCGTGCTCATTGCGAACGACTTCCAGAAGAGCGGGAAGGCCGCGGGGGTCTGGTAACGCGGCTACGGCTCGAATCGCTTCGGCGCTGGCTTCGGCAATTGGGTCCCTGATGGCGTTCATCAGCGGCACGACGGCGCGCAGATCGCGCAGTTGGCCGAGACTGTGAATCGCGGCGATTCGCACGACACCGTGGAAATAGCCGTCGCGGTTATTCAAAACGGCAATCAACGGTTCAACGGCCGCCGCGTTTTGGAGCATGCCCAGCGAAGTGGCCGCCTCGCGCGCCACGTCTGCATCGTCATCTTCCAGGGTAGCGATCAGCGCCGGCACCGCCGACGCATTGGCAATACGACCCAGCTTCCTGGCGGTCTCCGCACGCCGAATGGAATCGGGCGACGCCAACTCCTCAATCAGCGACTGCAGGTTTTCCACTTTGGTATTTGCCGCGGCAAGAATGGCTGCATTTTTGTCGACAGGCTGGTGTTTGTCGATGTTAGTTGCCGAGGGTGTCATCGGCTTCTGATTATCCGTTTCAAACGGGATGACCTTTGAAACGAGACTGAGCTTGGCAGGTGAGCTTTCAATGGACATTTATAATTCTCCGTAAATCACAACTGATGGGGACATTGATGAACAAGTGGGCAATCATAGCAGCATTGGGGCGGCGTCATCGCAAAGTTCTCTGAAATGAATTTGCTTCATTCATAGTGAGTATGGATAAAGCGCGATCACGATCGCGCCATGCCGCTTTTTGCCCATTTCGCCGATAAACAAAAATTAAGATGAATTCCGGAATTGCCTGGATGATCATCGTGGCTGCGCACTCAGCGATGAATGGAGGGCCCTTGTTATGTGACTCATTGAGGGCGGCATCTTGGGGCAAACTAATTTGCTAGTGTGCGCGTCGAAATGCCGCGAACATTCGTTCGACGGCATTGTTGTCTTCGCGGTAAAGGCGGTCTTCCGGCTGCTGTGAGAATTGCCCTTCTGAACGCCAGTCGTCGAATCCTCCCCGGCGTCCGTCCGATGATGTAACACTGTCGAGATGGCGAGAGCGGGTGTTATCAGTGAACAGCACCAATTTCCAGCCGTCAACCAATACTTCGACCATTTCATCGGTCCAGTATTGGTAGAGGTTTTTCATCCTCGGTACGGACTGCCCGGATGCCACGCTGCGCAGAAGGCTAAGCACTTCATCCGAAGTTACATGGGACGGTTTCACTTTTCGGCCTGGGAGGGACATTAGCTTCATTTGCGTTTCCACCATGCGCCGATCACGACGCCCAGCGCTACTGCAAGCAGCAAAGAAGTCTTGGGATTCTCACAAATGGATGATTCGAAACTCTTCTCCAAAGAACGAGCCCGAGCGCGCGTGCGGTCGAAGGAATCGCGCGTGTATTGTCCAACCTCATCGAACGTGTTTCCCACCGCGCCGGCGGCCCGGCCGGCCGCTTCTCGCACCACGTGAGCGGTGCTTCGGACGCTTCCGCCAACCCGGTGCGCTGCGGACTTGATGCCGTCGGCGACATTGTCCACTACGTCCGCAGCCTGGTGTGCCGCCGATTGCTGGTGTGCCGCCGCCGATTGATCGTTATTTTGATTCATCATTCACTCCAAAAAGGGAAAAACATTCGCGGTAAAGGGTCACTGATGCCGAGACCCTGTCCTACAGCCGCCCCGTGAGCATCAGAATAACCACGATAAGTAATATCAATCCCAAGCCTCCGCTCGGGCCGTAACCCCAATTGCGGCTGTAGCCCCAATGCGGTAAGCCACCGACGAGAAGAAGGATCACGAGAATTAGTAATATCAAACCCATAAAAGTCCTTTCGACATTCGTGGAATCGGTAAATCGACCCGGGCTCATCGTCGATCATCGTTGAATAGCGCTTAAGTTACTTATTGCGCCCGGCGCATCCGACTGACATCCGGTCAGACTCACAAGTATGAAACCGGCACTCAATACCGCAAGTACGACACCAATCAATTTCATAAGTGTTCCCTTCAAAAATCGCCTTTGCAGTGAATAGTTTTTGGCTTCGGACCGCTCCTCGGGAAGACCTTTGGCCGAACCAGGATCTGGCTATTCAGGATCGATCCTGCATCACGCGTTGCTGGGTCGAGAGCCAAGCAGGACCATAAGCAGCCCCAATAGCGCCGCCGCGCCGCCGCCGAAAATATACATGGCGGTTTCATGGGTGAATCGCCCGGCGAATGTGTTGCTGATCTGATCTGCCGGCAAGTTGGATGCGTTCATCCCCACGATGAACAGGATGACTCCGACCACCATCAGAACAAATCCGCTCATACGTTGTTTTGTCATAGCTGACTCCAGTTGCAAAATATTCCTAGGTTACGGGCCTCATACCAATGCTCTGTTTTCTCACGCGTCCAGCGCCGTTGCTCACCAAACGTCCCGGCAGCGCGAATCGCTCCCAGGAATCGCCTGCACACTTCGGACAACGCGCCGGCGCGGCGATCGCATCAGGCTGTTCGAACCCGCAGGTATGGCACTGCATCTGGTAGGGAGAATCGAGGGTTGGCGATCCACCGGATAATCGGGATGTTGATCGTTCCTCGTAGGGTGCAAAATGATCCATGGAAATAGACATCATGTCTCCTGTTGTGCATCGCTCCACAAAGGGCCGCTAACTCCGTTCAACGACACGCGAATCGAATGGCCAGCATTGCCGCGGCCGTCAGCGCCACCAGAACTGCAATGCCGACGTAGTAGTTAGCCCAATGTCTTAATTTAGTTTCCATGAGATCCATGTTGTTCAGCGAAATCCCTTCAGCAGGGTGCGATTCAGTTTCATGATCAGCGACCTCGGGTTGCGTCGGACATGGCGGATCTTTTCACGCGACTTTCCAACGCCAACTGTGGAATGCCACCAGCACGAAACCGGCCGCAATTGCGGCGAAAAGCAGACTTTTGGGGTTAAACGGGGTCACGCTCGCGCCGCTGAACAGGCTGTAAAGCCAGCCGCCGATGAGCGCCCCGACAGCGCTGGCGGCGATACCCATGCGCGGATCATCTCCACGCAGGCTGATGATTTTGCTGGCGATAAAGCCCAGGAGGGTTCCCAGAACGATCCAGCCGACGACGCCGACCAACATGATGTAACTCCTGTGAAACAGAACGGGTTGAGAAACGAAAAAAGCCGACGCAGCCGAATCCCGAGGGTTCTGGATTCGCTTGCGTCGGCTTACTCGTTAACGGATCTTCCGGCTTTTGGCCGAAATATCCTTTATTTAGTCATCCGAGGACTTCTATATTATTGCGAGAAGCGTATTAATTCACCGCTCCTCGACCGTGTCATCATAGGCTTATCGACCAGTTAGGCAAGACAATTGCCGAAATAACTGATATTCTGTCCGTTCTGATGAAAACGCAGGGCGAGATTGAAAGTGCCGTTGCCGAGGGCATGAGCCGGTTCGAGCAGGAATACATGGGTCGGGGGCCCAAAGACGTTCGCGCGCATCTGATTGATGATCTGGTTATTGTCCGACTTGCGGGTGTTTTGACCGCGGCCGAGCAGCATCTGGTGAAAACTCTCCAGCCCGAGAAAGGTAGAGACCTGCTCAAACAAGTGCGAAGTCATCTGATCGAGATAGCACGGCCGACCATGGAAAAAATGGTGCAGGAGATCACCGGGGTCAAAGTGGTTAGTCTTCACCACGACATCAGTACAACGACAGGCGAAGAGGTTGTGCTGTTCACCCTGGGTGAATCTCCCGCATTTCGCGAAACGAAGAAGCGATAGGAGCTATTTCGCCGATTTCGCTCCGTCTTCGGATTTGCTTGTTGCTATTTGCGGGGCGAAGTCCTAGGGTGTTGTGTGGCGCGGGAATCTAATGAGTTCCGCGTATTGACAATTTAAGTCGTCGGACGACTAAAAAAATGGCACCCCGGCACTGCGGGGGGCTGGTTGAAGAGTAAGCCGACGTGATTGGATCCCGAAACATCGGGGTTGGATCACGTCGGTTTCTTTTTTTGCCTATGCGGAAACGGCATGAATTTGACGACAACTCCAATATGGAAGCGAAATCAAGAATGTTAAACACAGATGAACTGGCCAAAGGCGAGACTTTTATCCTGAAGCTGAAGGGCGCGAGCGGAGAACCCGTCCAGTGGGTAGAGACGCTGCACGGCGCCGTCGCGAAGAGATGGTTCGACATTTATCAAACATCCGATTGGGTTGCGTTGCGGTTGGAAGCCGCGAGCGTCTTTCACAATCGGGTCACCGATGTGGAAGCTGAGAGGACCCGCAAGTCAGCCCGGTGCATTGTGATCAAAACAGATGCAGTGAAGGAAAATGAACTGGCGCCCCCGCCTGGGACGCTCGCGGCGTGATTGAAGTTGAAAAAGATTTGGCGGTCTAATACTGAGCCACAACCTGGGAAGATATGCCGGCAAATCGGAGGGTTTACCGGCAAACCTCCCACTTTCAAAATATGCCGGGTGCAATTCACCGGCAGACAATGAATACGATGCTTCAATCCACCCCGACGATGGCCCAGCAGATTGCGGAAGCGGCAACAGCTTTCCAACAGGAACGGACTGGCCGTGCGCCGAAATCGGTGACCGTGTCGCTCAGTGGAGACACGCTGGTGGTCACGATGGATGGCGCGTTGTCACCGGCCGAACAAGCGATGGCACAAAGCCCCGAAGGCGCTGCCAAGGTACAGGAGTTTCACCGACAGTTGTTTCTTAGCGCTTCGGAAACTCTCCGACGGGAGATTAAACGGATCACCGGTGTGGAAGTGCGTGAAGCCATCACGGAAGTGAAGCCGACGACCGGCATGGTCGTGCAGGTGTTCACGACGGGCACCATGGTACAGGTATTTTTGCTCGCCCGGCCGTTGTCGCCGGAGACATGGAACGGAAACGGATCGGATTCACCGGCTTGAGGCCGAGGGCCGATCAGTCGCATGGACTTTCCGGACGTTATGCCGGAGCAGCAGTATTTTTATCGCAAGAGCTTTTTTTAAGGACATTCTATGAAAGCAACGTGTTTTGCAATTGGCGTTCTAAGTGTTGGTTCTCTTTTGTCGACCCTTGGCGGTTGCGCCGTGGAAACTCGGCCCGATGTTCCATCGGACGCGATGCAAGTTTCCAGCGGTGACAAGGTCGTCGCGTTCGCCGCGCCGCACGACGGCAAGGCGTATCTGCGCGACGACACGGATGACCGGGTCGTCTATTCCACCGATATAAGACGGGACCAGGTGATGAGATTCGACCCCGCGCTGGATGCCGTCCGAATTGACGGCACTACCGCCCCCGAAGGAATCGTTAATCCCAGCCACGATCATTCCATATACTTCTCGCGCTCCGCGCAGCCCGATCGAACGGACGTCAGCAGCAATGGCGACACCACCAACGGCGTAACGACCGTCCATGTGCCGATCGGCGTACAGGTTGACGTGCAGAAACAACCGACCGCATCGAATTAGTCGGTTAATGCGAAAGTCAATTTACTCTCTGGACCTAAGCCGGCGTCAGGATTTCATACCTGGCGCCGGCATAATCAAAAAGGAAAATCATGAAAAAGACAATCGATCATATTTTGAAAGCGGCACTTATTACGACCGGGCTTTCGGGCCTGTTGGCGTTGACTTGCTGTGACACAGCGCCTCCCACGGTGGCAGGTAAAACCGACCTCCGCCGCACATCGGCTGACGCCCTGGGTCAAGCCGAACAAAGTGATCCGAGCTTGCAGGGCATTATTCAGGGATCGGCCGGTTATGCGGTATTTCCCGATATCGGCAAGGGCGCAGCCGGTATTGGCGGAGCCTATGGCAAAGGTGATGTTTACCAGAACGGCGTCGTGGTCGGGTACTGCGACATGACACAAGCATCGGTGGGGTTGCAGCTCGGAGGACAGGAATATAGTGAAATCCTGATATTCCAGACGCCGGAAGCTGAAGCAAGATTCAAGGCGGGGAATTTCACTTTTGACGCGCAGGCAACCGCCGTCGCGATCAAATCCGGCGCTGGAGCAAACGCCAAATTCGCCAATGAGGTCGCCGTCTTCACAATGGACCAGGCCGGCCTTATGTATGAAGCGTCGGTTGGCGGGCAGAAGTTCAATTACCAGGACAGGTAATGGCGCGTCTTATAAAAATCGATAACTTGCCGGCTTCGATCGACAGCCTCGCGCTACAGCATTTGTTCGAATTTCATGGCGCCGTGCGAAGCGCAATGATTGCCCCGCACCTTGAAACCGGCTGCGGCGCCACTGTCGGGTTCATTGAAATGGAATCGGCAGAATGCGCCTGGGAGGCGATCCTGGCACTGAATCTGCGCGAACGTTTTGGCCAGGTCCTCTCAGTCGGCTGGAGCGAAGATTTGAACGCCCGGTTCACGGATCGTGATCAGATGTTTGGTCCAATGAATTTAATGAGCGATGAGATGATCGAAGATAAACGCGATCAATAGACAGGATAATCCAAATGGAATCAGAGTTGTCCGGTCCCCACAAGAAGATTTACGATCGCATTTTTCAGCATCCGATGGCGCATAACCTGCAGTGGCGGGAAGTGTGGTCAATGCTCTCCGCGATTATCGATGCGGTCGCCACCGAGGACGACAAAGGAAACCTGAAAGTCGCGCGGAATGGCCAAACGCTCATGCTGCACCGCCCTCGCGGCAAAGACCTGGCCGACAAGAAGGAACTTATGCAGGTCCGCCATTTCCTGGAGCGGTCCGGCGTTCAGGTACCGCCCCCCGCCGCGGTTGGCACGCATCTGCTCGTCGTGATCGATCATCGCGAGGCACGGATATACCGCACGGAATTGCACGGGTCGGTCCCGCAGCGGATTACTCCCTATGACCCGTTCGGCTTTGGACGAGATCTCCACTACAACCAGGACGATTCGAACGGCCAGCGAAAACCAGAGCAAAAGAGTTTTTACAAGGCCGTCGCCGGCACGTTACACGGGGCCCATCAGATTCTGGTATTCGGCGCCGGCACGGGCGCCAGCAGCGCAATGGAACATTTGCTCGCCGAATTGAATCGCAATTACCCGGATATAGCGAAAAGAGTTGTCGCTTCGAAAGCCGTGAACGAGCATCATCTCACCGACGATCAGTTATTGGCAGAGGCGCGGGAAATGTTGGCTGCAGAACGTTGACGAATCCGCCGGGAGAAATGGAAAGTCATTTTTATCGCCGGCCTGGTGGGCCTGTTGACGGTCGAACCCGGAGATGTTGCAAACTGCATTATTCACACGAAATCCCATTTTTGGTCAATTCCACCGTCCCAATTGATTCTCATAATCGCTGGCCGGCCTTGCAATCGAACAAGCCCAATTGACCAATGTTGACTTGTCCCTATCTCACGCTATACGCTTATGATGGCGTAAGTTCCGGCATCTCATCCCCTTCCGCGAGGCGCGCATGGAACAGCGGCGTATCCCGACTTTTACCTGGATATTTGGAATCGCCCTCGTGGCCGTGGTCGCTGCCCTGGGCGCGGGGGTCGTATTGCTCCGGCATTCCGATGCGCCGCCCGCTTCCCTGGCAACCGGGGCCGCGTTTCTGGCCGCGGGATATCTGGGGCTTATCGCCATTCTCATCACGCTGCCTATTGCTCTGAACCTTGCCGCCGCACGCCGCAGCAGCCTGCACCATCAGGCTGAATTCATGACCACCCTAAGCGACCGCCTGGAGGGAATTTCCATCCTGATGAACCTCATGAGCGAGCAACAGCTTCTCAGCGACCGGGCCAAGGCCATCGCCTTCCGCGAAAAGGATCACGATGCCCTGCACCGCGCCGTCGTCGAGGAAATCGGCCGCCAGAATTGGGAGATGGCTTACCTGCTCGCCAATGACATTGAAACCCAGTTCGGCTTCAAGCAGGAGGCCGATGCGTTCCGAAAGGAGATCATCAATCGCCGCAGCGAAATCCAGCGCCGGCAGCTTTCGGAGATGCTCGTGCCCGTCGATCGCCATATCCAGGCCGAAGCGTGGGGCACCGCGCTCCAGGAAGCCCAGCAGATCATGGAGCGCTTCCCCGACGATCCGCAGTGCCAGCGCCTCCCCGAGGAAATCGAATCGCGCCGCCAGCTTCGCAAGCAGCAGCTTCGCGACAGTTGGCAGGATGCGATCAATCGCCACGACGTCGACGGCAGCATCGAAATCCTCAAGAAGCTCGATCTGTATCTCACCCCCGCCGAAGCAGAATCCATGCAGGAAATCGCCCGCAACGTCTTCAAGGAGAAGCGCGAGGCGCTGCGGATTCATTTCTCGCAGGCGGTGAAGGAAGGCCGCATCGGCGACGCTGTCCGCCTTGGCGAGGAGATCATGACCGATTTTCCAAACACGCGCATGGCCCAGGAAGTCCGCGAGATGATGGACACGCTCCGCCAACGTTTGCACGAGCCGCAGGCTTTCTCACTGTAGGCCCGGATGTGTTCCGTGGCTGAATTGTGATGTCCAACCCAATTCCTCCCGTTCCCATTCCCGATCCGGCTCGCCAGGCTGGAATATTCGTCGCCAAATACACTGCTGTCGTGATCAAAAATGTGGTGGGATGGGCGCTGATGCTTTCGGCCCTCGTTCTGGGTGGATTCTTCCCCGTGCCCATCGGCACGCCCCTGTTTCTCATCGGCTTTGCAATGATCACGCTGCCGGGAAAACGCCGCCTCACCAGCGGCGCGCTGCGGGGAATCCCCATCAAAATTTACGGCCGCAAGGCGATGATGTGGCGGCTGGCGATCTCCCTCCTCCTGCCCCCGGCAATGGTCTGGTTCCTGGAATTTCACCGCTGGCCCGTCGTGCACCCGTGGCAAATGAGCTTCTGGCGTTTCTGCGTGGTCTACGCGGTTTCCATCGCCGTGGCATGGGCGGTGACGTTGATCCTTCTTCGCGGAATCAATGTACTGTTGAGCCTCCTTCCCCACGTGCGCCGCCGCGTGCGCCCCTGGATGCGCGACCACGGCGTCAACCTCCTTCCGCCCCGCAAGCGCAAAAGGTTCCTGGGCAAATCCCGTCCCACCCACGATGAACAAATTCTCAAGATCGATCTTCCGCCGCACCTCCATCGCAAACCGCACGAAAATAAAAACGCATAGCGCGCACCTGGCATTTCCATTCTTTCGCGTTCTTCGCGCCTTCGCGGTAAATCAGAATTTTTCAGCGCGAAGGCGCGAAGAACGCGCAGGGGAAAAGTTCACGTTTCCGGCATCGGGTCCGCCACCTGCGTCGCGGGAACCCGGTCCAGCTTCTTTCCCTCCAGAATCCAGATGATGTTGCGCAAATAGATAAACGAACCGAAGGCCTGGCCGAGCAATCCGATCGGATCGCGCCGCCAGAAAAAATATGCCAGCAGCAGCAGCGAGCCGATGAGGCTCATCCACCAGAACATCGGCGGCACGACGCTCGTCCCCTGCCGCTCGCTGGCGATCCACTGCACGACCATTCTGCCTGTGAATAGAAGCTGCCCGAAAAGTCCCAGCCCCAGCCACAGGAGGACTGTTGCTGAGCCTGAGCCCAGCACCGAGGCCATGCCGCTGTTTTTACTTTTACCTGCCGTGTAGAGCTGGTCGGTGAGCTGATCGAAGCTGACTTTCTGCGCTTCGCCGCCGGGATGCCAGATAAAATACTGGCTGTTACCGGATGAATCGCGCTGCAGATAAACCTGCGCGCTGGAATCGGGCAGCTTGATCTCCGCGCGCACCGCTCCCGCGATGGCCGGATGCTGGCGAAACAGCACCACCGCCGCAATGCAGAGAACGCCGATGAACAGAATCTCGCCCAGGATCAGGTAGAGTTTTGACATTACCGATCAATTATTTTGAAAACGGCATCAGCGGCAAGGGAAGCCGATTGTGGAGAATTAACCGGCGCGCAGCAGGCTTGCCGCCTCGCGCGTGCCCGGATCGTCCAGAAGTGTCTGCAGATACTGGTGATTCGCCTCCTGCGGCAGCGGAACATATTTGCCGGTTGCGGTGGCCAGGATTCGGCCGGAATCATCGGCGACATCACCGGTCGTGGCGATCAGCTTCGACCGCACCGACTCCACCCGGGCGGTGAACGTCAGCGCGCGATCGACCTCCGCCCGCCGGCGGAAGCGAACGCTCATTTCCCCGCAGAGGCAAAAACGCTTGATGCCCCAGGTCGCGGCCCACACCATCACTTCGTCCAATACCGTTGCGATCACTCCACCGTGGGTGACGCCCTCAAAACCAATGTGCTCGATGGCCGTGGTGAACTGCGTCTGCACGATTCCGGTTTCGGGATCGACGAAAAGGCGGAGGCGCAGCCCCCGGGCGTTGGCGGGCCCGCATGCCAGGCAGCCAGCGGTGTGTGGAAGTTCAAGCAGCATGATGAGGTTATCGACCAACTTCGCGTATGTGCCGTTCGCTGGTATGATCCATTCTATTGGGAGATTGATCAAGGATGCTGACTGCGAATTCTCAGCCAAACGTCCGACGCGCGATTACGCCCCGGCAATTCACCGCCGCCGAATTTTTTGCGGGCATTGGACTGGTGCGGCTCGCGCTGGAGCGGCACGGATGGACAGTCGCCTTCGCCAACGACATCGATCCAGCCAAGCACGAGATGTATAAGGAGAACTTCGCTGCCGACCATTTCAACTTGGGTGATATCCATAAAATTATCCCCAACGAGTTGCCGGATTGCGACATCTTCACAGCGTCCTTCCCGTGCAATGATTTATCCATAGCCGGCGCCTGGGCGGGCTTGAATGGGAAAGAATCGTCAGCCTTTTGGGGATTGATTGAAATTCTTAAAGAAATGGGCGGGCGTCGTCCTCCGCTGGTCATGCTCGAAAACGTGGTGGGATTCCTTCAGTCACATTGCGGAAAAGATTTCGAAGAAGCGCTGTTGGCACTTAACAGGTTGGGATATCTGGTTGATGCGTTCATCCTGAACGCCGTTCACTGGGTGCCGCAGAGTCGCGCGCGCTTATTTGTTGTCGCAAAGCAGGATCGAGGAACAAATCGAACGCCATTTGCGATGGAGACGGACGCCCGGCCGGAGGCGCTGTTCGAATTCATCAATCTACACCAGAACATCCAGTGGGACATTCGCGATTTGCCGAAGCTGCCCAAGCCTCAGACACGGCTCGAGGACATACTCGAAGATCTGCCAGAGAACGACTCGCATTGGTGGGATGCGGAACGGGCGGCGTATTTCTTCAACCAACTTAGCGAACGACACCTAATGGCGGCACGATTGATGATGGGTCAGAAGTCGTACCAATATGGCACGGCCTTTCGGAGAGTGCGCCACGGCAAGAGCATGGCCGAGCTTCGAACTGATGGCATCGCCGGATGCCTGCGAACGCCACGCGGGGGGAGTGGACGGCAAATCTTATTCAAAGCGGGTAAAGGGAAATATCAGGTGCGATTGCTTACTGCTCGCGAATGCGCGCGACTTCAAGGCGTTCCGGACAGCTATAAGATTCGGGTTTCCCTGAATCAAGCATTGTTCGGATTCGGAGACGCAGTCTGCGTCCCCGCAATTGAGTGGATCGTCAAGAACTACCTAAATCCTGTGATGGCGACAATGAGAGCGCCAACGCTGTTATTTTGATGCGGACTCCTGTCGATGGAATCGAGCGCTGAGCATCCCATTGTTTTGGCAATACTTGATAACATCAGGCCCACGAAGAGCGTAATCTGCAGCGTGCTCGCGTTCCTTGAAGCAGTCGAAGAGGACATAGAAAAGCCGGAAGGTTCTTCACCACTCGCGACTGTGCAGCAAAGAGAGGTGAGGGGAAACGGGATTGTGGGGCAAGGAAGGCGCGTGCCCAAGCACGTTGCCAGATTTGGCCTCCCAACGGAGAATGTTTCTGGTGACCTCAGCGGCCGGAAGACCCCACAGGTACGGACCGTCATTCCGCGATTAATTGACTATCTCAATTCGCGGAGATTTGATTCTGCCGATCCGTCCCTGAAGATTGAATTGCTCCATTTGATATCTGAGCCTTTTCGGTCAATGCTCGGTCTTTCTTTAGGTCCAATGAGGATCACGCCATCAGGCAAGTCGGCTGCATCTGTAATTGAAGAGGTCTTAAAGCAAGCCGAAGCACGTGGAATTGTCTCCGCCATAGCCGAGCTGCTTGTTGGAAGCAAGTTGGAGGTCTGTCTTGGCGGGCCGCGCGCCGCCGAGGTGGCGGCGCAGCACAAGTGGGAGAACGGAGGAGATGATCCGACGGCCCTTGGCGATTATCGGATTGAGAATGTGGCAATCGAGGTAACGATGGTGAGAGGACCGGATGAATCACACCGCATAAAAGCAAACAAGATAACGCAAAGCGGAACCGATGAATGCTGGCTCATAGTTCGGAGCGAGAAGATCAAAGCGTGGCAGGACTACCTCGCGAGAGCGCCCGGCAGATATCCAAGCTTGATCCGTTGTTTTGGGATCTGCGAGTTCATTGGACAGAATCTGACGGAAACACGATGGCGATCATCTAGTGGGCTTATCGACCCGCTTCGTGATGTGATGGCCAAACTGA
>Ga0302324_100005394_pt1 | contig 27884 bp, 24 predicted proteins | sample Palsa_T0_1_FD_201949 | JGI IMG/M metagenome (GOLD analysis project Ga0302324, IMG submission 201949) | Peat permafrost microbial communities from Stordalen Mire near Abisko, Sweden - Palsa_T0_1 | ecosystem: Environmental > Terrestrial > Soil > Palsa > Peat permafrost | place: Sweden: Abisko...
CGCCGTAATTACCCTGCCGAGAACACTCGTACCGTGCGCGAAGGAAGCGTGATTTCGAATCCCCCGCCCGAGCGAACGAATGTCGCTGGCTCGCCAAGAACCGCTGACAACGTCGTCGGACCGGGAACGCCAACCTTTGCGACGATCGGGGCCATCGTCGGGTTCATCAAGAAGACGAGCCGCGGCCCCACATCATCCTCGTGGACCGTGACGTATACATCCGGTGGGTCGACCGGGAAGGTCGGCAGCGAGAGCTCCTCGATTCGACGTGCGACGAGCACGTCAGCGCGAGCGAGGTCATCGAGCGGCTCGATCTCGAGGCCACGCATGTCGACTGGGTGAACGAGCGGGCGCCACGAACCATCCCGCGTCGGGACGACCGGCCCAAGCGTCACTCGGCAGCCAGACCTCGCCCGCGCGCGCAGCTCGCCGATCACGTCGGGTTTCAGGCCATCTGCCGTCGCGCACACGATCCAAGAAGCTCCCTCCGTGCTCACGCTCGTGGTTTCGCCGCCCGCGTACGCGAACGGAACGCCGCGGGCGAGGAGCGCGCGCTCGAACGCGCGCACGAACGACTCGGCGGAGGAAATCGCACCGAGGCTCTCTTGTGAGCCGGCGCCGAGCTCGGGCGTCTCTTCGAACGCACCCTCGCGAAAGCCCGCACCGATGATCTGGAACACCGCAGGCGTGATTGGACCGAACGCGTGCGCGATGCGTGCAAGCCTCCGCAGTGACCGCGGCACGACGAGCCTGACCGGTGTCTGGCGTTTCATGGAGAAGAACTGGACGCGATCGAGTGCCTCGCACAGCTCGTTGTACGTATCCGCGAGAGAGCGTGGGTTTCCGTGCGGGTCGATGGGTGCGCCTATCCATCTGTCACGCTCGACTGCCATGTAAAGGTTGAACCCGCGCAGCCCGTACGCGAGCGCAGCGAGCAGCGTGTAGAGCGAGTCCTTCTCGTCGTGTGGGGCGAAGAAGGGCGGGAACCCTACGCCTACTTCCGCGCCGAATGCCGGCACGTCACGGCCCTCGGCACGCGCGGCGAGCTCGGTGGTACGCCGCATGAGGACGACGTGCTCGCTCGGTGTGGCGTGGTGGTAGTAGTCCAACCCCACGAGGTCGATGGCTCCGAAGAGCCGCTGTGGATTCAGTGGCGTTGCCGCTTCACCCAGAGGGAAGTTGTGCATCGTCGGGATGCCGTCGAGCCCGAGCTCGCCGAGCTTCCTTCCCATGCGTTCGAACGCGGTCGCAAGGAGGTGCTCTTGGTATTCGACCCAGTCGAGGTGACGCGCGAGCTCCTCCTTCGACTTCGCGTCGAAGCGCGTGGGGGGAGATGCAGTCGAGAACGTGAGGCTCGCTTCGGGTTCTTTCCACGCCGTGCGGAGAGCGCTCGGGCGCTTGTACTTCAGTCGCAAGAAATCGCGGAAGAGCTGCACCGAGTCGGGGTGGTAATCTTGGTCATAAGCCCCATCACGGAAGTAGAGCGCTCCCTCGTTGTCCACTTGCACCATGATGATGGGACCGTCCGGATGCCGGAGTGGTGCGAGCACGGGCACGCACGCTTCGAACCACCCCTCCACCTCCTCGTGAAACGCCTCACTGGCGTAGCTCGGGACGGGAAAAGCCACCGGTAGGATCGGGAGCATGACGGGGTTGTTTTGAGGAGTCCGCGCTTGGCACGCAGGATCCCATACAACGCGCTCCGGCAAGCCGAAATACGTCAGCTCCGCGTTGATGTGCGGGCCAGGGCGCACGATGGCCAGCATCTCCCGCGCGTGCACCATCTCGAGAAAGCGCGCGACATCGAGCCGCGGGCGGATCTGGCCAAAGTCGAAGACGCGCGGCGACACCTCGTGCGCACCCCACGGTACGTACGTGTCGACGACGCGCATCCCCATCGCCCGCAAGGCGTCGAGCCCTGCCCCCCACGTCGAGGGCTCGAGACGCCAATAGTGCATCGCGCCGCAAACGAGCGGAACGATGCGCCCGTCTTGTAGACGTACGCCTTCGCGAACGAGCTTGACCCTGACTCTTTGCGTCGCGTCAGCCCGTGCAGTAACCGGTGTCCCTGTCGCAGGAGCCGCTGCAGCAGTCGTCGTCTTCGTTGCAGAACTGCGTATCGTCGCCGTCCGTAATGCAACCGCATTGGCTGTTGGAGGGCTGACAGAAGAGCTCGCAACAATCATCGTCGACGGTGCAACCGCCGCCGCTTTCGACGCAGGATGTTTGGGTGCATGCACTGTCGATGCACTCGTCGGAGCCGCAGCTCACGCCACACCCGCCGCAGTTGTCGGGATCGCTCGTCGTGTCGGCGCACTCACCATTGCAGTTTGTTAGATCGCCAGCGCAATCGACGCTGACACTCACGCTACACGCCGTTGTCGACGCGAACGCGAGGATGGCCCCGGTCCCCAGGGTGAGCCCCAAAAGAATCTTTTTCGTTAGCATGGGTCGTGTTCCTCCAGTGGTTTGGTTCGTGCCCGCCACCTACTGCTGACTTTTGACGGCCCGAGCGAACCTCTATTCATACCGTTATCGTATCGGTTGTGGAAGAGCGTCGATCTCCCCCGAAACAGCTTGAATCAGTAGTTCTTTCAGCGCCCTCATGTCTGGGTCTCGGTCTTTGAGGCGATCGAGCGACTGGCCAACCTTGGAAATCGTCGGGGTCACGAACCGTAGGAAGGCAGGGTTACCTTTTGTGCGGTCGATGAAGACGAAGCGCCCCGCATCTTTGAGCTTGCGCTGCACCGTCACGTAGTCGAACTGCTCGAGAAGCGTCTGGTAGCGGTCCTCCGCGAACATCATGGCTTCCGCGTAGTCGTGGAGCCGCGCTTCGACGAAGGCGCGATCGAACGTCTGATAACTGTCGTTGAGCAACGCGACGAGGTCGTACACAGGCGGCCCGAGGAGCGCATCTTGAAAGTCGATCCAACACAACTGACGCTCGATGACGTCCTTGGGATTGGGCCGCACCATCAAGTTGCGCGATTGGTAGTCGCGATGCACGAATCCCCGTGGCCAGCTCGCGATGCGGTCGGCGAGCCGCATCGCAATCGCATCGAAAGCTTCGCGGCTGCTCGGCGGCAGAACGTGGCCGCGAGCCTCGAGCCCCCATTCGCGAAAGTGGTCGATCTCCCACCGAAGCAGATCCGCGTCGAAAGCACGGCTGGAGACGATCGAGTCCGCTGGGAGCGTCGCGAGCGCACGCTGGGCGCGCGCGAGATCGAGCACGGCTTGCCGATAGAGGCGCTCGCGCGCGGAGGGGTCGCTCGTTTGCGCGAGGTGGTTCGCGAGGGTGTCGTCCCCTAGATCTTCGAGCAGGAGCCAACCGTGCTCTTGGTCCTCCGCGTAGAGCGCAGGTACGTGGACACCTGATTTCTCTAGAAGGTCGCGCACCTCGAGAAACGGCCAGCGGCCGTTGTGAAGCTGCGGAACAGACGTGTCCTTCGCGATCTCCTCTGGCTTCGCACCCTCCGGAACGAACATGGCTACGGCCGTGCGTGCCGATGGCACATCGACGGGTGTTTGCGACGTCCCGCCTTCGGCGGATCCGTCGACGACGCGGAAGTACCGCCGCGTCGACGCCCCTCCTGCCATCTCCGTGACGCGCAAAGGTCCGCGCGCGCCTGTGGTACGCATGAGGGCTTCGAGTCGAGTGAAGTCGAGGTCTCGCGCCTTCGGAGCGACGTTAGCGGCCTCGCGCATGCACTCCGGCGTAGCACACTCAGCGGAGGAGCCCGTGGTATGACCACGATGATGGCTGCCAAGCCAGCGCGGCCCGAAGCGGGGTGGCCTGTCGCAAGCGTCGCGGCAGCACTCCGCCTCGATCCATTACCCGCGGACGTCACGCGGGCCATCGACACATGGCTCGACGCGCTCGCCGAGTGGAACGCGAAGATGGACCTGACCGCGGCGAAGGATGCTCAGGCGCTCGTGTGGCTCATGCTCGCCGACGCATCGCTGCTTGCTCGCGTGATCCCAGTTGGAGCTTCCGTCGTCGACGTGGGAACGGGCGCTGGCGCACCTGGGCTCGCTCTGGCAGTGATGCGACCGGACTTGCACGTCACGCTCGTCGAGGCCCTCGGCAAGCGCGTTGCGTTCTTGCGGACGGTGATTGGCAAGCTCGGGAGGTTGGACATCAAGCTCGATGCAACTGACGCCCACGGCATCGCTCGCACACGCTACGACGTCGCAATGTCGCGCGCCACGCTCCGCCCGAGCGAGTGGCTTGCGCTTGGAGCGGCGCTCGTGCGTGACGGCGGCAGCGTGTGGGTCTTTCTGGCTCGCGACGCCCTGCCGAGCGTCGATGAGGCAACGCTCACCGAGACCATCGAGTACGACCATCGCGACGAGGCGGCGGAGCTAGTGAAAAGGCGGCTCGTGCGCTACGTGGTTCGTGCGTGAGCACGAACGGCCCTGTTCCCGCGATCGGCGCTGAACGTCGTCTCGGTGATCGCAGCGTCGTCCGCATTGCGACCACGCTGCTGTTCGTTCTTGGTGCTTGGCCCCTACTCGTTTGTGACGTGCCGCCCCTCGAGGACCTCCCTGCACACCTTGCGACAGCCGTGGTGATTCGGCATCCGGAAGCATATCCGGATCTCGTCTTCCACGGTTTCTTCAAGACGAACGCGACGCTGTTTCTTTGGTTGCACGCGTGTGGTGAAGCCCACCTCGTGCTTGCAGCAAAGGCTTTCGTCGCGCTCGTCGTGTTTTCTCTTGCGTGGGTCCTTCCGCGCCTGGTCCTCGAGCTTGGCGGCCGTGAGCGTGTCCCCGCAGCGACGCTCCTCGCGGCGCCGCTCGTCCACAACTGGTTTGTGGCGATGGGTATGCTCGACTACGCCCTCGCCTCTGCGCTCGCGCTCGTCATCGTGCTGCTGCTGGTTCGCGAAGCGCGCGATCCGAGACGCACGCGGATGATCACCATCGCCGCCCTCGGGCTAATTGTTTGGTACACGCACGTGTTCGCGCTTGCGATGCTCGCACTCCTCGCAGTCGTCGAGTGGATTCGCCTGCGGCTCGCCCGCGACCCCAACGCGAACACGCGTGTGCTGCGGGCGTTCGTTGCGCTCGCACCCGCGCTCGCTCTCGCCGCGTGGTCCGTGGTCGTCGAGTTTCTTCGCGGTTCTCGAGCAGCGCCCGGCATTCGGTATCGTCCGCCGTGGGAGACCGTCTACGAGCTTTGGGCGAAGTACGCGTGGGCCTTTTCGAAGCTCGAGATCGCGTCGCTCGTGTCGTTCGTCGTTCTTGGCTGGTGTCTCTTTCGAGCGCGACGCACCCATCCGATGTTGTCGCCATTCGCTGCCATCGTGCTGCTCGTGCTCGCCCTCGGGTTGCCGAGCGAAGCCTTCGATTGGTACGCGGTCAACTCGCGCGTGCTGCCGTTCCTTTACGCAGCGGCGCTCGTAACTGCCCCCATGCACCTGCCACGTTGGGCTACGGCGTCGTTGGCAGCGTGCGCACTATCGATCTCCGTCGGTCTCGGCATCGACTACGCGCGCCTCGGTCGCGACATGAACGAGCTCGCGTCGGGGATCTCGGTCGTCCCGGAGAATGCCGACCTCGTGCCCGTCATCTTCGAGCCGAAAGGTTCGAGTGAGAACACGTGGGCGCTCGTCAATGCATGGGGGCTCTACGTAGTCGCGAGACACACCTCCGCGCCGTTGGTCTTCGCCCATTCGCCATCGTTCCCAATTGGGTATCGCGCTGGCAGCTCTGTGCCTCGTGATGATCCTTCGTTCGCACAAGAGCATCACTCACCCGACGCTTGGCGCACGTTCGCCGAGTCGCTCGCCACGCGAGGATGGGTCCTCGAATGGGGAGTACCGCCACCCGAGATGGTTCGAATTCCCAGGCACACGCTCGTGGTCGAACACGGGCGGTTGCGCCTGTACTCGCCCGCGCCATGAAAACGTGGATCGCGGTCGCTCTCGGAATGGCCGCTCGCCTCGTGTGGGTCGTTGTCGGAACCGATAGAGTCACGTTGGACGCTGCAGGCTATCGCGTACTCGCGCACTCACTCGCGGGGGGCCACGGCTACGCGACCGCCTCTGGCCCGTCGGCGTATTGGATGCCGGGCTGGCCTGCGTGGATGGCCATCGTCTATCGATTCGGCGGTGACGGCTTGATTGTGCTGATGAACGTCGCACTTGGTGGCGCTACGGTGATGGCGACGTGGGCCCTGGCTCGCGAGCTTCTGCCCGATGCTCCCGAGGTTGCGCGGATTGCCGCGAGCGTGTGCGCGCTCACGCCGTCGCTCGTCCTCTTGCCACGCCTCCTTCTCTCCGAGAACCTTGCCCTTCCGCTTTTTACGTTCGCCACACTCGCGCTCGCGGTCGCGTGTCGGACGAGACTCCTTCGTCACTGGGCCCTCTTCTCGATCGCTGCTGCCGCTGCGACCTTCGTGCGTGAGTCGTCGGGTGCCATCGTGCTCGCTGGACTCGTGTTCGCGCTCTGCCGACCCCATCACTCCACGTCTAAGGCACGTGTGCTCGCTGCGCTCGTGGTCGTGTGCGCGTTCAGCTTGGCTGCTCTACCGTGGATGGTGCGAAACCGTGCAGCGCTCGGGGTCACGACACTCTCGACCAGCGCCGGCGTGAACTTGTGCATCGGGCTCGGTGATGGCGCAACCGGTGGCTATCGCGTCATTCACGCCGGGCGCGTCGACGCGGCCGAGGTCGAGCGTCACGAGCTCGGTCTCCAGTGCGCAAAGGAGGGTCTAGCCCACCATCCGATGGTCGTCCTCACACTCGTCCCGGCAAAGCTGTCGCGTCTCATGGCGTGGGACGACTGGATCGTCGACGACTTCCTCGCGAGCGAGCCGTCGCTTCCACGCCCGGTGCTGGCAGTCTTGCGCGTTCTCTGTGACGGCTTTTATTGGGCTCTTTGCATAGGTGCAATCGCCTCTGCCTACCGCATGCCACGCTCGAGGATGACGCGTGTCGCCTACGCGGTCATCGCCTCGGTTGCGGTGGTCGTCCTCATGACGTTTGGTGCGGGGCGGTTCCACACGCCGATTCTTCCACTGCTCGCGGTGCTTGCAGCGTCTGGGTGGTGTTATCGTCGCGCATCGTGACCCTCAAGGCGGCGACGGTCCCATCGCAGCTCGGCCCTTACGACGTCGGTCCGAAGATCGGTGGTGGCGGTATGGCAACCGTCTACGTCGGCCGGAGGCGGGACGCTGGCTCGGACGTGGTGGCCATCAAGGTGATCCGCGACGAGCTTGCAGACGACACAAATTACATCCACATGTTTCTGGACGAGGCGAAGGTCCTCTCGCGCCTCTCGCACCCGGACATCATCGTCACACGCGACTTCGGCATCGCCGAGGGCGTGCGTTTCATCGCCATGGAGCTCCTTCTCGGGCGGTCGCTCATCGACGTGTTCGAACGCGCCAACGAACGCGACGTGCGTATGCCGCTCGACCTCGCCGAGCTTATCGCCATGCGCGTCGCCCGCGCCCTCGATTATGCGCACGGCCTCCAGGTCATTCACCGCGACGTGAATCCCACGAACATCTTTCTCACGTACGACGGCCGAGTGAAGCTCATCGACTTCGGCCTGGCGAAGTCGGTGGGCCGGCTCGCCAAGAGCGGCGAAGGCATCGTGAAGGGCAAGGTCCCCTACCTGTCGCCCGAGCAGATCGACGAGAAACCATTCGACCATCGCACCGACATCTACGCGCTCGGCGCCACGCTATGGGAGATCACCGCAGGGCGACGCCTTTTCAAGCGCGCGACCGACATCGAGACCATCCAGGCAATCCGCGCCCAGGACATTCCGGACCCGCGCACGTTCGTCGAAGGTCTCTACCCCGACGCACTCTGGACCATCGTTCGCCGCGCGCTCGAGCGGGACCCTGCGGCGCGATATGCGAGCGGTGAAGCGATGGCACTGGATCTCGAGGTGTTGCTCGAGAAGCACGGGCGGAAGGCCGACATGGCGGTCGTGTTGGCTGAGTGGCTGGACGATCTCTTCCCGGGCGAACGGGCAAAGCAAGAAGCGTGGCTCGCGAAGGTGAGCGCGATCCACACGCCAGAGCCGAAAACGATGGCACCGCCAGCGCCAGTCGCCGAGGTTCCCGCGCCAGACCCCGTCGCGGTCTCCCCCCAGCAGCCTGTGGTGGTGCCCGCAGAGCAGGCGATCGCAACGCCAGTGACCGAGCAGCCAACCATCACGGGGCCCGCGCACCATCCGCTGCGCGCATTGCTCGCACTCGTGGCGACCGTTGGCTTTTTTGTAGTTCTCGCGCTGGTGTTTCAGCGATGTTGAGTCGGGTCGTCGCGCTGTCGCTCCTGACGGCAGGACTCGAATGCCAAGGACCCGATCCGGGCTTCGATGTGGTTCGCGTCCCCCAGACCGCATACGCCTCGGCCGACGCGAGCGCCGCGAGGGACGGCGGCCTGCTCGTGGGGCTCGATGCCGGCCGTGGCCCGATCGTCGTGTGCATCCCCGAGCTGACCGATCCCGGAGAAGACGACAAGGTGGCGCCCGAGTTCGGCAACTGCTTGCTCCACCACGAAGGCCGCAGCTTCGATTCGCGCGCCACGGAACGTCACCGCAAGAAAGACGACGAGAGTCAGGTGTGTTGCTACCGCCGCGGCCACGTACCCGAGGTACCGGACGAGGGCGAGTAGATCGTAATTAGAACGTGTAACGAAGGTCGACAGTCGCGTCCCAAGCTAGCGGAAGGTCGCCACCGACCTCGTACGCGAGGTTCGGCATGTAGCGGGCGCCGCCAGAGACGCCCAGGGCAATGTGGCGATCGGTCTGGAACCACTCGAAACCGCCACGTCCGCCCACCTGAAAGCCGACGCTCTCGGCGTTTGCAAAACCGGAGTTCGCGAGAACGCCCGACCCGACGTACGCGACGTCGCCCCCAAGCGCCCCCTGGACGTACATCCCAACGCGCGCGGTGAACGGAATCGTCAAGCGCACGCCTCCACCAAACGAGAGCAGCGGGAAGGGGTGATTCTCCGAGGGTCCAACGCTCGATCCGGTGTCGGTGAAGGCCATGTCGCCACTCGCGAAGACCATCAGAACCTTGAAGATCTCATACCCGAATTGCGTCTGGATCCAGATCGCCGGGTGGCCCGTCAACGTGCCGAACTTGCCTGCGAACCCGAGGGCACCGAGGCTTTGCTCGAGCACCCAACCCTTGCGGCGCGGGGGAGGAGGTGGCGCTTCGGGTGGAGCAGTAGGAAGGGTCGACTGATCCTTTTGCGCGTCAGCGATGTTGATCGCGGCTTGAGCTTGTTCGGTGGTGACTGGCTGTTGATCGTCGCTCTGTGCGTGCGCGACTCCCGCAATGCCCACCACGCAAAGTCCGACCGCGCCTGTTCGAATGCCTCTCATCCGCCGCTCTCGGCACGATAACCCATTCATCACTTCAACAACCACCCGAACAGCAACCGCTTCGTCGCCTGCCGTTGCACTGCCGCGATCGAGTCCACCAGCGGGATCTCCTTCGGACACACATCCACGCAGTTCAGCGCTTTCCCACACCCTGCCAGTGCATCACCCTCCATCAACGCATCGAGCCTCTCGGCGGCGTGCATCTTCCCGCTCGGATGCAAGTTGAAGAGCCGCACCTGGTTGATGGCTGCAGCACCGATGAAGCTCGACGAATCGTTGATCTGCGGGCAGGCCTCGAGGCAGCACCCGCATGTCATGCAACGTGACAGCGGATACGCCTCTTCTTGATTCTCTGGGCTCTGCCGAGGTCCCGGGCCGAGCTCGTGAGTGCCGTCGAGCTTGATCCACGCTTTGACTCTCTTCAAGTCGTCGAACATGCGCGACCGGTCCACCACGAGATCGCGCACGAGCGGGAACTTCGTCATCGGCTCGAGCACGATCGTTCGAGGCTTGCCCTCGTCGTTCTTGCCGAGCGAGTCGATGAGCGCGGAGCACGCTTGCCGCACGCGACCGTTGACGATCATCGTGCACGCGCCGCAAACCTCCTCGTGGCAGCTCGACTCCCAGGCGGGTGGCGCAACCTTCGTGTTCGAGGTGGTCACTGGGTTCTTGCGCACTTCCATGAGAGCGCTGAGGACGTTCATGCGCGGGTGCCACGGAACGTCGAACTCCTCCCAACGCGAGCGTTCGCCAGGGCCGTCTTGGCGCTTCACCCGGAGGCGGACCTTAGGCGCTTCGGGCATCGCTCCCCTTTGGCGGCGCGCTGGGCGTAGCGGCGGCGCTAGCCGCACCCTTTGTGTCGTACTTGCGCGCACGAGGTTTGACGAGCGACGTGTCGACCGCATCGGTCACGTGGATCGGCTTGCCAGCACACTCGTAATCGAAGTCACGAATGAACCTCGGGCCGTCCACCTCGTGCATCGCGAGCGTCGTCCTCAACCACTCGGCGTCGTTGCGCTCTTGGAACGCAGGCTTGAAGTGAGCGCCCCTTGATTCGTCACGCGCGATCGCACCATCGACGATGACGCGTGCGATGACGATCATGTTCTGGAAATGCCTGACGAACTGCGCGCTTTGGTTCACGCGTCGAGAAGGATCGAGGGCGCTCGCGTTCCCAAGACGCTCGGAGGTCTCGTCGATTGCTTCACGCGCTTTGGCGAGCTTCGCGTTGTCGCGCTCGATCGTCACGTCGCGCAGCATGATCTCGGCGAGCTCGGCGTGGAGGGCGAAGGGGTTCTCCGCGCCATCCATCGCGACAATCGCGTCGAACTTCGCCTCTTCACGTGTCCGCGCCTTGTCGAACAAACTACGAGGCACGTCGGACGCGCTCTTCTTCAAGCTCTTCAGATACCCGGCGATGGCAGGGCCGCAGACGAGACCACCGTAGATGCACGAAAGGAGCGAGTTGGCGCCGAGCCGATTCGCACCATGGTACTGGTAGTCCGCTTCCCCCACGGCATAGAGACCGGGGATGTTGGTGGCTTGGTTTCGCGGCGAGTCCTTCACGAGCGAGCCGCCCTGCGAACGCTCGAAGTCGACCCAGAGGCCGCCCATCGAATAGTGCACCGCGGGGAACACGCGCATCGGATTCGTGTACGGGTCTTCCGACGCGAACTTCTCGTAGATCTCGAGCACGCCCGCGAGCTTCTTCTCGAGCTCCGCGCGCGGCAAGTGCGTGACGTCGAGGTACACCTCGAGCTCGTTGTTCTGCGTTCGCGGATTGTAGATGCCCCGTCCCTCGTGAAAGCACTTCTTGAAGAGAGCGCGACTGGCGATGTCGCGCGGTACGAGGTTGCCGTAGCCAGGATATTGGGACTCGAGGAAGTAGTCGCGCTCGCCCTCGGGCACATCGGCGCCGGGACGTTTCTCCTTCGGGTCCTTGGGAACCCACACCCGGCCTCCTTCACCGCGTACGCTCTCGGAAATCAGACGGAGCTTGTCCGCACCAGGGATAGCCGTTGGGTGCACCTGGATGAACTCGCCGTTGGCCCAACACGCGCCCTGCTGAAACGCCGCGCTCGACGCGCTCGCCGTGCAGATCATCGAGTTGGTCGAACGACCGAAGATGAGCCCGCTGCCGCCAGTGGCGAGACACACGGCTTCTCCTGCGAACGACTCGATGCGCATCGACTTGAGATCCTGAGCGACGATTCCGCGACAACGCCCGTCGTCGTCGAGGACGAGCGAGAGGAAATCCCAGATCTCGAACTTCCGGACCATGCGCTCGCCAGCAATGCTGCTCCCGGTTTCGTCCGTGCAGTCCGCCGTTTCATAGCGGCGGACTTGCTCGTCGAGGGCGTAGAGCAGTTGCTGGCCGGTCGTGGCTCCAGCAAAGGCCGTCCGGTGAAAGAGGGAACCTCCAAAACGGCGGAAGTCGAGCAGCCCTTCGCCCGTGCGGTTGAAAGGAACCCCCATGCGGTCGAGCATGAAGACGATGCTCGGTGCAGCGTCTGCCATGCCTTTCACCGGAGGTTGGTTCGCGAGAAAGTCCCCACCATAGACGGTCTCCTCGAGGTGGATTTGCGGCGAGTCGCCCTCGCCCTTGGTGTTCACGCTCGCGTTGATGCCCCCTTGCGCGCACACCGAGTGGGACCGCTTCACGGGAACGAGCGAGAACAAATCGACGGGGACGCCAGCCTCGCACAGCTTCATCGTCGTCGACAGGCCGGCAAGACCACCGCCAACGACAATCACGCGGCGCACTTTGCTGTTGTCCGTCCTCTTCGACACCATCGGGCCAAGCTTTACTATTTTTTCGTGCAAGGCGTGTCTGTCGTCTCGCTCTCGGAGAGTTGGACGCCAGTCGCGAGCGAGATCACGGTGCCTGCTGACACCACGAAGAGCAGGGAGCCGACCATAAGACAGCCATATGCCGCGCGCTTCCTCTGAAGGGGCGTCGCGAAGACACCCGACGTCACACCGTAACCCCACCCGCTCACGGCGAAGTGAAACGTGGTGGCGAGCACGCCGGTGAGGTAGAGGGCGGCGCGCGCTGGAATGCCGTGCCACGTCGCAGATAGCTGCCACACGAGCATCGTGTAGAGCGCGGACGGAGCCACACCATGCCGCCACGCCTGAACGCGATACTCCCACACGTGCCACACGATGAAAGCGAGAGCGACCAGCGCAGCGCCACGGTTGGCGATCGCCAGCGAGCGAGGCTTGTAGGGAGAGTCGCTCGGAATTCCCTCGCGCATCATCATGAGCCCATAGATTGCGTGGTAGCCGAGCGGGGCGAACACGAGCGCGATTTCGAGCACGAAGAGGAGCGGGATCCCCGCGAAGGCCTCTGCCTTGGACGCGTACGCTGCCTGGCCACGCATCGCCAACGCGTTCTGCCACGTGTGCTCGAGCAAGAAGAACCCGAGCGGCACGACGGCCGAGAGCGAAAAGAGTCGCCTTTGCCAGCCCCGTTCCACCATTGCTGCTTTTACTCGATTCTTCGGTACGATGTCGGCTGATGAGACGGCTCGTGCTCGGTGCGTCGATCATCCTGATGGGGTGCGCGAGCAACGCCGGGGAACGGCCGGTGGCGGCGCTGTCAACCTCGCCTTCTGCCGGGAGCGCATTCGCACAGCTCGGTGACGCGTTCGAGCATGATCCGCACGACGCAGTGCTTGCCCAACGCTTCGCGGAGTTCGCTCGAAAGTACGGGAATGATCGGGTTACACCCCTCGCGCGTCTTCACCTCGGTCACATCCTTCTGGACATGAAAGACACGGATGGCGCACGTCGTGAGCTTGCTGCGGTTGGCGAGCCTCCGCTGGGCAACGCTCGCGACTTCTGGCTCGCCCTCAAGGCGCGGCTCTTGAGGGTCGACAACCGATCCGATGACGCGCTGGCCATCCTGCAACCGCTCGTCGGTACTGTGGTCGATACACCGCTGCGCACGACGCTGCTCGAAGAGATTGCGGTCGCATCCATCGACGCTCATCGATCCCTCGAGGCGGTTGCGTACCTCGATGGGTGGCTGCGCTCCGTCCCACCGCACGCCCACCGCAGCGCGCACAACCGCGTCAGCGAACAGCTCGAGCGCATCGATCCGGGGACCCTTGCGCAGACGCTCGAAGCGATGCAAGGCGAGGGCGCTGGGGGTTACTCGACGGAGTTGCAGCGCCTCGTCGCTGAGTCCCTCGCCAAGCACGCGATCGACGTCCAGGACACACACCTCGCGCAACGCCTCATCGACTCGTCACTCGCCAAGTATTTGACGGGCTCTGCCGCAGGCCAGGACTTGCGCGATCTCGCAACGAGCTTGCGTGGGGCTAAAGCGGTCGTGGCACGCACGATTGGACTCGTTCTTCCGACCGATACATCCGAGCTACGCGACGCAGCAGCCGACGCCGCACGCGGCGCTGCCTTTGCGCTCGGATTGCCACGCGCCCAGACCGAGGATGACGGGACCCGCCTCGTCACGCGCGCTGACGCATCGTCGAGCCCGACGGGCGCCGCTACGCTCGATGCATCACTCGAGGAGCTCGCAGGTGCTGGTGCTGCCATCATTCTCGCCGGTTTCGATCAGCCCACCGCTGACCGCGCATGCAAATGGGCGGAGGACAACGGGCTCGCCGTGATCACGTTGGCTGCTCCCTCGACGCCCGGCGACCATCGCCGTTTTTGCTTCGTCGCCGGCGAGGCGCGGAAGACCAGCCTCGATCTGCTCGTGGCCGACCTGGAGAGGCGTGCAGGGAAGAATCGGCCGAAGGTTGCTGCGATCACGGGCGCGTCGGCTGAAGCAGCGCTCGGACAGGTGAAGTCGACCGCTCTCGACCTCCTCGCACCGCTTCGCTGCGAGCCGCCGTACTCGCAGTCACGCCTGCCGCTCGCTGAATGGCGTACGCGGGGCGTTCATGACTTCCTCGTTTCGGCGCCTTCCGGTTGCGTGCGCACCTTGCTCCCGACGCTCACCCGTGGGGACCACGTAGGGCTCGCGCTCGAAGCGATGTCGGCGGAGGTGGTGGTGCCTTCTGGGGTCCATGCCTTCGCCATCGCGCCAGTCGCGACGCCTCAGCTCGATGACTACAAGCAGAAAATCGGCTCGAAGCCGAGTTACTGGACGGCCATCGGACGCGACGCGGCGCTGCTTGCCCACGTTGCGGAGGCTGGGCTCCCCAACGATCGCGCGACGTCGCCCACCGAGATAACGAGTAGGCGCGAGAGCGCACGGTCAGCGCTCCTCGGCGCGAAGGCCACGCTCTGGACGACTGACGCTTCCGGCTTCGCGGGCGACAACAAGCTTCCGCGGACGTTGCACGTGGTGGATCTGCCGTAGACGCGGCGGTCGATAATTGGCGTTCTCCAACCAGCGCCGTTAAAGTCCAAGCGTGCGTTCGACTGCAGTCTTGCTCTTGGCGTTGACCGCGTGCGCACCCGAAGAGGCGAATCCGCCCAGTCTGGGTGACTACGATGGCAAGGCGCCGGTACCCGTTGGAGGAGGCGGCGGCGGCGGCGGCAACACCAGCGATGCTGGCGGGGACGCGGGCACCACCGTGCTCGCACCGGCGTCGAACGCAGAGGGAATCTACCTGAGCGCCGGCTTCGTCTACTACACGAGCTACGCGACGGGTGCGAACGACGGAACGGTGTCCTCCGTGTCGACCTTGGGCGGCACGGTGACGAACCTCACGACGCTTCAAAATGGACCGTGGGCGATCACCGTCCCAGCCAACGTGGCCTTCTTCACGACGGCGCCGACAGCGGGCACCGGTGGCGTATCGTCCGTCGGCGTGACGGGCGGCGGTGTCACGAACGTCCAGCAAACCGTCAACGGAGCCGTCGGCATGGTGACCGACGGCACGAACCTCTATTGGACACTCGATTCCAGTGGTGTCCTCGTCGAGATGGTCGCGCTCGCGGGTGGAATGCCGAAGCAGATTCTCGAGATCGGCGGAGACATTCACCCGCAAGGCCTGACGATTTCTGGAACGGACCTCTACATCCCGACGACTGGGACGCAAGCCGCCGTGGTTCACGGAGCGACGAGCGGCGCCGGAAACCTCTCGCCGCTCGACGTGCAATCACCCCAGACGTTCGCCGACGTTGCGGTGTCGTCGACGACCGTCTACGCGACGCTCGACGACATTGCCCCGAACGGGCAGATCATCGCCTACCCGCGCGGCACCGGATCACCCGTGACGCTCGTGACCGGGTTGAATCACCCGCAGCGTCTCGCGCTCGATGGGACGAATCTCTACTTCACCGATCCGACGGGCGGCAATGTCTGGGTGATCGACCTCACGACCACGACTGGCCCCGTGATCTTCGCGAGTGGTCTCGATGGGCCGCTCCCCATCGCCGTCGCCGATGCGGTGTATGTCGGGACGCAGAGCGTCATCGTCCGCCTCACCAAACTCTGATAACTTCGCCGCGTCTTGGCGCGTTTTCGGAAAGTCCTGATCGCGAACCGCGGCGAGATCGCCGTACGCATCACACGGACGCTCCACGAAATGGGTATCGCGGCGGTCGCCGTCTATTCGGAGGCTGACCGCGCTGCCCTTCACGTTCGACGCGCCGACGAAGCGTACCCAATCGGTGCCGCGCCCGCCTCCGAGAGCTACCTGCGTGTCGACAAGATCGTGTCCGTGGCGAAACGCAGCGGCTGCGATGCCATTGCGCCTGGCTACGGATTCTTGAGTGAGAACCCCGCGCTCCCCGAGGCGTGCGAGAAAGCGGGGATCGTCTTCGTGGGGCCGCCCGCGAGTGCGATGCGCGCGATGGGCACGAAGCCGGCGGCACGAAAGCGCATGTCGGAAGCGGGGGTGCCGATCACGCCTGGCGCCACGTGTGACAACGCGGATGACGCCATCGCCGCGGCGAAGAAGCTCGGCTTCCCCGTCATGCTCAAGGCCGCCAGCGGCGGCGGCGGCAAGGGCATGCGGCTCGTGACCCACGAGAGCGAGATGCCTAGTGCGTGGGAGCGGGCACGAAGCGAAGCCAAGAAATTCTTCGGCGATGACACCGTCTACCTCGAGAAAGCCATCGAGCGGCCGCGTCACGTCGAGATTCAAATCATCGGCGACCGCGAGGGGAACTGCGTTCACGTGTTCGAGCGGGACTGCTCGATTCAACGGCGCAACCAGAAGGTGGTCGAGGAGACGCCATCGCCAGCGGCACCCGCCGCGCTCGTCGCGCAGATGGGTGCCATCGCCGTGCAGGGCGCGAAGGCCGTCGGATACTTCTCGGCAGGGACGTTCGAGTTCTTGCTCGCCCCCGACGGCAGCTTCTACTTCCTCGAGATGAACACGCGGCTTCAGGTCGAGCATCCGATCACGGAGCTGTGCACGGGTCTCGATCTCGTGCGCGAGATGGTGGGTATCGCTCAGGGGGACAAGCTGCCGTTCGCGCAAGCCGATCTCGAGCGACGCGGAGCAGCGATCGAATGCCGCATCTACGCCGAGGACCCGGAGAGCGGATTTCTGCCCTCCCCCGGCACCATCCGTGATCTCGAAGTCCCGAGCGGCCCAGGGGTGCGTGATGACGGTGGCGCGTATGCCGGCGCGTCCATCTCTAGCTTCTACGATCCCCTCATCTCGAAGCTGTGCACCTGGGCGTCGACACGCGAGCGCGCGCTCGCTCGCATGCGACGCGCCCTCGAGGAATACGTCATCACGGGCATTCGCACGAACATCGCGTTTCACCAGAAGCTCTTGCTCCATCCGGAGTTTGCCGCAGGCCGCTACGACACGGGCTTCCTCGAGCGCAACAAGGGTGAGCTCCTCGGGTATGCGGCCGTCCCGGAAGACCAACGCGCTTCCGTCGCGGTCGCGGCGGCGATCGCGGCATCGAGGCTCGAGCGCGCGACTGGCGCCCTCAGCGCGCAGGCGAGCGACGCGCACAACCAACTCTCACCGTGGGTCGCCGCTCACCGCGCGCGGCGACGTTAGCTAGTCTCCGTCGCCCGCCGCGTCCTTGACCATCCCGCCATCACCCGCTGGCGTGCATGCTTGGATGCAATCCGAGTACGCGCACCCGAGGAGCGCCTGGAGGTTCGTGTCGCCGTCCTCCAACGCGTTTACGCCGCAGGTCATGAAGTCACCGGTCTGTACGATGCATTCAATGAGGTCGACGACGCTGACACGGCATGAGCAATCCCCGTTGCACGTGTTGATCTGGCTACTGCACTGCGACTCGAAGCAGCCGTAGCAGGCCGAGAGCGGAATCCCGCCGCTGTCGGCGTCGATGCCGCCCTCGGGAATGAGCCCGGTCAAGCTACCCGCTTCACAGCCAGCCTCGGCCACGACATCTGGGGCGACGTCCGCCGCCACATCCGTGGTCGTGCTGTCTTTGGCTGCGTCGGTCACCGTGTCGTCCGCGGTGGAGCCACATGCCGAGACCAGCGTCATCGCGCCGATCGGAATCAAGAGCAGACCGAAAGCCATGAGGGGAAGTCTGGAGCGCATGGAAGAAGCGTACGCCAAGCTCGTGCGTTTGAGCTACGCTTTTTGGCCATGTTTCGACGCTTCACCACGGTGGTCTTCGTTCTTTTCGCGTGCAGCAGCAACCCGCCTCCTGCCGCGCTGAACCCTAACGTGCGTTTCGCGACCGAAAACGCGACGCCCAACTACATGGACGTTCCGTTTCCTTCGGATGCCTATCTGCAGAACGGACTGGTCGGGACGATCCCCGGCCTCGACGCCGTGGTGACCGAGAACGCGAACATGCTCCAGCAGGCGCTGCTCGTGCACGACGGGTTTGGGCGTGTGGCGTTCACCTCGTTCTACATCGACGACCCCTCTGCCCCGCCGAACGACGATGGCTCCATCGCGGCAGCCCAGGTTGACACCACCACGCTGCCGCAGACGGAGACGGCGTGCGTCGCGGATACGAGCTCCGTGTTTCTGCTCGACCTCGAAGCAGCACCCGCGGCGATGCGTCTTCCGTGTCGGGCCTACTATCATGTCGCTCCGCTCGGGCACACGCGTCCGGTCCTCGGCGTGGGCTCCGCGCGTGGGCTCATCCTCTCGGGCGGACACAAGTACGCCGTCGTCGTGACCGACCGCGTGAAGGACATGAGCGGCAAGGCCATCGCTGCGAGCGCGGACTTCACGAAGATCGCCATGGGTGATCGCAGCGCGGCTGTGGGTCCGCTTTACGGCAGCGCGTTCGACATCGCCAAGAGCGCGCTCGCGACGGCGCTCGGCACGGACACCATCACGGGCATGGCGGTCTTCACCACGCACACGATGGAAGCGGAGCTCTACGGCTTGCGCGACACGCTCGAAGTCAACCCTGCACCCACGCTCGCGTGGGACGCGCAGTCGATGGCTCCCATGGGCGCGACGAAGTTCACGAGCACATCACCGCTTCCCACCGGCTTCACGGCGAGCCTCGATGCTTGGCTCGGCGTCGCGACGGTCAAGCTGCCGGACAACACGGACGACCCCGACGCGAACCTGCCCGTTCGCGCGCACGACGCCATCGACGTCATTGGCACGGCGGTGTTCGACGCGGTCAACTACTTGAGCGTGCGCCCGAACGGTTACTCCGATCCCGCCCACGCGAACTTCGCGCGTGATTCGACAGGCAAGATCATCCCCGCGCCGGAGAAACCGACGGCCAAGATCTGGGTCACGTTCTTCGTCCCGAAGACCGCGATGCCGACCGGCGGTTACCCCATCGTCATCGCGCAGCACGGCCTCTCGAGCTCACGTCACTGGTCGTTCGATTTGGCCAACACGTTTTGCAAAAACGGTTGGATGGTCGCCGCCATCGACAGCGTAACGTTCGGTGCGCGCGCGCCCGAGCCGCAGTTCCAGGTCGACCAAGCGAACATGTGGGCGAGCGCGCCTGGCGCCACCTACAACGGGCCCGACGGCCTGGCCGACCCGATCGGCAACCCCCCGGCGTTCAACGGCTCGGTCGACATCTTCGGGTCCCTGCTCAACATCGGTGCCTTGCGCGATCAGTTTCGGCAAGCCGAGCTCGATACCGCGCAACTCGTGCAGGTGTTGCGTTCCAACCCTGATCTCTCGGCGCTGCAAACGGGAGCCTCCGTACCGATGATCAATCCCGCGCTCGTCGCTTACGTTGGTGATTCGCTCGGTGGGATCGAGGGTGCGGTCGCTGCGGCCATCGAGCCGCACGTCAACGCATGGGCGCTGAACGTCGCCGGCGGCGGCATCGTCACGGAGCTTGCCGCGCGTTCGCCTGTCATCGGGTTACAGCTCAACGGAGGCGGCCTCAACTTCGGGTTTACCGCGGATCAGCTCACCGATTCGCACCCACTCGTGAGCTTGATTCAATTGATCGCCGAGCCAGGCGATCCCTTGATCTACGCGTCGTACCTCCTGACGGCCCCCCACACGCTGACGGGCAACGCGACGAAGCCACGCAACATCCTTCAGACGGAGGTGCTCTTCGACGAGCTCGTCACGAACGAAGCGGACGAAGCGCTCGCGCGCGCTGCGGGGTATGGCATCGCGTCGCCCAACGTCGGGTCGAATGCCCAGATCACCGACATCGTCCATCCCGACCACAATCCCAACGTGGTCCCGCTCCCCACGGTCACCCCAGACGCGAACGGCATTCACGACACCCCGATGAGCGGGATGACCGCGATCGTCATCCAGATCGATCCCGGCACGCATGGGGACGACCTCGTTCAATCCACAGGGGGCCGCACCTACAAAGCGCCTTGGGCACTGTTCGATCAGCTCATCCCCTTCCCTGATGCGACGATGCCATACACCGTGCGCTGTCCGTACCAAGAGACTCAGTTGGCGATCACGGGGTTCTTCGCGTCAGCGTTCGCCGGCCAGACGCCCACTGTCCAGGGCTACAAGACCCCCATCCGTGATCTCGACGACGACGGCAACCCCGACGCGACAGACCCCGATCCGAACAACCCCCTCATTCACTAACACTCGCTGAGTCAGCACGAGCAAAGCCAGAACCGGGTGCTAACGTCCATGTGACTGTGGCTCGCTGCGAGCCCAGACACTGAAGGGCTCCGAACGATGGCCGCGCCGCATGTTCGCTTTCCGCTCGGGCCTTCCAGGTCGGCTGTCCTCGGATGGTTGGCGATGGCGTCTGTCGTCCTCCCGATTCCCTTCGCGTGGTCACGCCATTGGATCGGCGCGCTCGTGGTGGCGACCATCGCTTCGCTCGCACTCGCCGTCCTTCATCGCATTCGCACGCGGCCGCGCGGATGGGTGGTCGCGCATGCATGGGGGATTGAACGTGTAGGCGGCGGGTCACCTCGCAAGCGAGCCTCCGTACGTTTTGTCGACCCGCTGGGGGTGACGGTCCTCGCGAGCCCGGCTTCCGGGCGCGCCATCGTGGCAGTGACGACCCCGACGCAAACGCGTTTCATCGGCGTTCGTCTCGAAGGCGCGGCGGCTTCCGCGCTCCTTGCGGAGGCGTCGATCGTCGCCGACGGCGATGCGCTCGCAGCCCACGCGCATGAAGACGACTCGATGTCGTCTGCGGCGGTGCTCGCGCTCCTTCGCCTGATTCAGGAGCGCGCTCCGCGAGCACGGATGCGACTCTACCTTTCTGGCACACGAGGCGAGCGCATCGTGCTCGACGGCCCCGAGCTCCACATCGATTCGGCCGACAAGACGCGATGCTTCGATCTCGCGTCGCCCATCGAGTGGCGCGGGTTCACGTTCCACGAAACGCTCGGTGCCGCGACGAGCCTCTACCAGGCCACGTGGCTTCGCCAGGGTACCTCCGAGATCGTGCTCGTCGCGCCCCTGCCAAGCGAGCTTCTCCATGTGCGTGGTGTCGCGCAGCCTTTAGCCGATGAGCCACCCCTCGGGGAGCTTCGCACCGGCATCGAGCGCATCTTCATGCTCCCTGTGCGCGACGCGCTCGCCCGTGCGCCGCGCCCTGCGCGCACCGCGATACCCAAGCGTGTGTCCTCGCCCGACCTCGGCGCCTGACGGCGTGTCCGACGTCGCTTGGCGTGCGCGTCTGTTATAAGCACCCCACGCATGACCCGGCCGTTCTACGTCACGACGCCCATCTATTACGTCAACGACGTTCCGCACCTCGGCACGGCGTACACCACCATCATCGCCGACGCGCTCCGGCGTTATCAGAGCCTCCGGGGCCGTGACACGCGCATGCTCACGGGCACCGACGAGCATGGCCTCAAGCTCGAGCGCGAAGCCGTGGCCAAAGGGATGACGCCGCAGGCCTTCGTCGATTCGATGAGCGTGCGCTTTCGAGAAGCGTGGCCCAAGCTCCTCGTCGAGGCTGACGACTTCATCCGCACGACGGAGCCCCGTCACGAGAAGCTCGTGCAGTCGATCTGGGAACGCGTCGCCACGAAGGGCGACCTCTATCTCGGCGCGTACGAGGATTGGTACTGCGTGGGCTGCGAGTCGTTCAAGACGGAGAAGGAGCTTCTCCCGGGCAACATCTGCCCGCTCCATGGGAAACCCGTCGAACGCGTGAAGGAAGAGACGTACTTCTTCAAGCTCGCCAACTACACCGAGCGCCTCCTCGACCTCTACGACGCTCGCCCCGACTTCATCCAGCCCGAGTCGCGGCGCAACGAGGTCATCAGCTTCGTGAAGGGCGGTTTGCGCGATCTGTCGGTGTCGCGAGCGAGCTTCTCTTGGGGCGTCCCCGTTCCAGGCGATCCGAAGCACGTGATGTACGTGTGGTTCGACGCCCTCGCGAACTATTGGACGGCGCTCGGCGCAGATACCGCTCGTTACTGGGAGCCGAACGGCGAGGTGATTCACCTCGTCGGCAAGGACATCCTTCGGTTCCACACGGTCTACTGGCCTGCGTTCTTGCTCAGCGCCGACTTACCGTTGCCCACGAAGGTGTTTGCCCACGGCTTTCTCACCGTCGATGGGCAGAAGATGAGCAAATCGCTGCGCAACGCGGTCGACCCCGTGCGACTCGCGGAGACCGAGGAGCTCGGCGGGCCCGACGGCCTTCGTTACCAGCTCCTTCGCTACGTCGCCTTCGGGCAAGACGGCGACTTCGACCACCGCGCGATGATCGAGCGCTACAACGCCGACCTCGGCAAGAACGTCGGCAACCTCCTGTCGCGCACACTCGGGCTCTGCGCCAAGCTCACGAACGGCGAGGCGCCGGCATTCACGGCCGACGATCTTAAGCGCGACATCGACAAGCGATTTCTCGCTGACTCCGTCAGCATCGCCGACCTCGCGAGTCAGCCGTGGGAGGCCCCCGCGCCTCACTTGGCGCTCGAAGAAACGCTCAAGCTGGCTTCACGCGCGAACAAGTACGTGGACGAGTCTGCGCCGTGGGCTGCCGCGAAAGTAGGCGATACGCACTCCGTGCGCGTCTCGCTCGGCCTGCTGCTCGAGACGCTGGAAGTGCTGAGCGTCATGCTCTGGCCTGCGCTCCCGCGCAAAGCCAACGAGATGCGGAAGCAGCTCGGGCTCGCGGCGCTTCGTCCGTCGGTCGGTGTCGACCTTTGGCCGATTCAATCGAAACGCCTCGCACCGCAAGCCGCGCGCACCCTCGGTACCGCGAGCGCGCTCTTTCCGACCGTCGACAAGGACGGCGAGAAGGCGCTGCTCGATCGCCTTCAACCAAAGATGGATGCGGGTGAGCCGGTCGTCGCTTCCGTCCCAGGCCATCCGTCGGCCGGCGGCGGCGGGGGGACAATCAGCTACGAGCAGTTCGCGGCGGTCGACCTACGCGTCGGGCTCGTCACGTCGGCCAAGAAGATCCCAAAGAAGGACAAGCTCCTCGAGCTCGAGGTCGATGTCGGCGGTGACAAGCCGCGCACGATCATCGCGGGGCTTGCCCTGTCGTTCACCCCCGAGCAGCTCACCGGGCAACGGGTGATCGTCGTCGCGAACCTCGCACCCCGTGAGTTCGGAAAGGGCCTCGTGTCGCACGGTATGCTCCTCGCGACGGGCCCGAGCGACAAGCTCGTCCTCGCAACGGCTCCCGACGGCGCGGCCCCAGGCGCCAAGCTCAAGTAGCTTTAGACTGGAAGCACGTCCGCGAAGACGAAGCCGTCGCGCTCGACGACCTCGCCGCTGACGACGTCGATCGGCTTGGCGAACATCGGCCCTGCCCACGCGAACGTGTGAAACTCACCGTTCTCGCCGCACGGATCGACGTCGCTTGGGAGGCTCGCGACGAAATCCGCGTCGAACGTACGGGAAGCGAAGGTGCGCTCGAGCTTGCGTGGGTCGATGCACGTCACGGTCGCTTTGAGACCCGAGCGAATCATCTCGGCCGCGAGAGGGCGCGTCGGCTCCATCCAAAGTGGGAAGACGCCAGTCATGCCCACCTCGGCGAGCCTCGCCTCGCGGTATGCCCGCAGGTCTGCGAGGAAGAGATCGCCGAAGATCACGTGCGTCACGCCCACCACCCGCGCGCGTTCGAGCACGCTCGCCATCTCGCGCTCGTACACCTCGTTCGGGCACGGTGACGGGATGGGGACCTTGAAGCAGGGAAGGCCGACGCGCTCGCACTGCGCGTCGAGGAGCGCCTCGCGGACGCCGTGCATCGAGACGCGACCGAACACCGTCGTCATCGTCGTCATCAGCGCGACGACGTCGATCTCGCCCGCCTCACGCACACGGTGGAGCGCCAGCGCGCTGTCCTTTCCCGTGCTCCACGACATGAGGGCCTTCACGCGCACAGGCGCAAACTAGCATGCGGCGTTTGAGGATCCGCCGCAGGCGGGACGACAGCCCGAAGGGCCACTCAATCGCCGCAAAGCTGCGTGGAGCGCCGTTTCATGCGAGGATGCAAGGCTGGGCGTGGATTCGACCCTCTCCTTCCATCATCTGCTTCTGGTCGGAGTCTGCTTGGCACCCGCCATCGGCGCGTGCACGCAGAACTTCGGGATCTTCGAGCCCGACGGCGGGGCGGACGCGACCACCGACGGGACACCCCCACCAGACGCAAGCAGCGACGGCGCGCATGATGCCAGCGACGATGGCGCGATCACAGACGCACCCACCGACACCGGTGGAGGTCTCGTGTTCGCTTGTGGGACGGGCACCGTGAGCGACTGCGCGCAGTGCAGCGGCATGCCCGAGCCATGCGTCTACTGCGAGCAGACGAATGCGGCGGTCCTCGCTGGCGTATGCGAGCCCGAAGGCATGACGTGCATCGGTGCTGCACCGAACGGCTTCGCCTCGTGCCAGTGCGGCTTCAACCCTGCGCCGTGCCCCGAGGGCTATCAGGTGTGCCACGACAACGTCTGCCAGACGTGTGCAGACTCGCTCCAGAACAACGGCCACGCTTGCAAGGGCGGTGGCCAGTGCAACGCAGCCGACGGCGGCTGCAGCTAAACGCGTTCAACGGAAAGCGCGGGCGCCAATGCCGAAGAGACACTGGCGCCCGCATTCTCACGTCGCGCTTCGCGGCGCTGGACCGATGGTCGTGACGACACCCGCGCCGACGGTGATACCGCCTTCGCGGAGCGCGAAGCGCATGCCGGGCTCGATGGCGATCGCACGCTGGAGCACGAAGCTCACGGTCGCGCGAGCGCCAGGCTCGACGTGGTTGTCGTCACTCACGGCGATGACACCCGTCGCGTCGCTTCCGCCGAAGAAGAACTGCGGCGCGTAACCGCTGCTGAACGGGGTGTGACGGCCGCCCTCTTTCGCGGAGAGCACGTAGATCTCCGCGAAACCCGCGTCGTGAGCCGTCACGACGCCCGGCACGCTCACGACTTGGCCGCGAACGACCTCGTCGCGCCCGATGCCGCGAAGGAGCAGCCCGACGTTCTCGCCGGCGCGAGCCTCGGTGCGCTTCTTGTGAAACGACTCGATGCCCGTGACGACGATCACGCCATCTCTGCCGACGATCTCGACGGCTTCCGAGACGCGCAGCACACCGCGTGCGACGCGACCCGTGACGACCGTGCCTCGCCCCTCGATGGTGAATACGTCCTCGATGGGCATGAGGAACGGCGCGGTGAAGTCGCGGACGGGATCAGGCACCGCGTCGAGGGCATCGACGAGGCGCACGATGCAATCCGTGTCGCCGTGCTCGAGGGCACGGAGCGCCGAGCCCCGAATGACGGCTACGTCGCCGTAGCCGTGCAAGCCGAGAAGCTCACGCGTCTCGAGATCGACGAGATCGACGAGCTCGGCGTCGGCCACCTCGCATTTGTTGATGAACACAACGACGTGTTTAACGCCCACCTGCTTTGCGAGGAGAACGTGCTCGCGCGTCTGGAGCTCGGGGCCCTTCGACGCGTCGACGAGGAGCACCGCCGCGTCCATTTGAGACGCACCGGTGATCATGTTCTTCACGAAGTCCGCGTGGCCCGGGCAGTCGATGTGGGCGTAATGACGCCGCGCCGACTCGTACTCGACGTGCGCCACGTTGATCGTGATGCCACGCTCCTGCTCTTCGGGCGCGCTTTCGACTCCGCGAGCGACTTCGCGACGCCATGCAGCGCAGCCATGGTCTTCGTGATGGCTGCGGTGAGCGTGGTCTTGCCGTGATCGACGTGACCGATCGTGCCGACATTGACGTGAACCTTCTCGAACATGACGAGTCTCCTTGATGACAAACGAAAACGCCCCTCGGGCAATGACCAGAGAGGGCGTTTCGTGGGTGTAGAGGTTGGAATCAGACGTGCGGCCCTCGCCGACCTTGGTCGAGCGGCTTCGAAGAAGCCGAACACGACGAGGACGACAAGGGGCGCGTGAACGAACGGACGTGGGCGAGCGTGGTTTCTGACGCTACGCTTCCGCCATGGCACATGAGGTCACGTGTCCCTTCTGCGGCGCGACTGAAGAGCTCGTCGTCGACCTTGGTGGCGGTAGGGCGCAGACCTACATCGAGGACTGCGCGGTGTGCTGCCATCCCCGGATCGTCCATGTGGAGCCAGGTGACACGCCTGATGAGGTGAGCGTCTGGGTCGAGCGGAGCTGAAAAGCGCCGAGGCGCAGAGGATGGATCTTGTCTGTAGATGGACCGCGATCCCTCTCTAGATGGGGTGAGGTCGAGCTTGGGACGGACCGACCCGAGCCGCATGGGGGTCGCACCCGAGCTGCTTGGGTGATCCACTCCATCCGTGGATGGACCGCACCCGAGCTGCTTGGGTGATCCACTCCATCCGTGGATGGACCGCACCCCGAGTGGACCGCACCCGAGCTGCGTGGGTGATCCACTCCATCCATGGACGGACCGCACCCGAGCTGCGTGGGTGATCCACTCCATCCGTGGATGGACCGCACCCAAGCCGTGGATGGATGCCGGTACATCCGCATACATGTTCGACTCCCGCCCGTTCCCCATTGCACCCGAGCTACGAACACGCCTCGACCGAGCTCCTTTCGAACCATGGGCCAGCCACAAACCTGATCGCTTCCATCGACGATCAAGATCGACCCAATCCGCTGATCAGGCCACCACGTTTATGGCCCTGTCGCCATCGCGAAGGCGTATCGAGCACTCGGGACGCTTCCTCCGAGTGGCGTCCATGCACCGCCTTGCCACTGCCAAGTGTCATCGGCGATCCCGTTTGCCACGAGCCCTCCGAATAGCAGCACCGAGTCATCCACGGTCGTCATCGCATATGCGGAGCGCGCGGGAGGGCCCGTGACGGGAAGCTCGGTCCACGTGGTGCCATCGAGCTGCCATGTGTCATCGAGGAGAAGCCCGAGCGTGAGATCGTTGACTCCATAGCCGCCAAAAAGGATCGCGCTCGTTCCGACGGTCGCCATGGCGAACCCGGTTCGCCCCGTCGGACCATTCGTGGTCACCGCGGACCACATGGCGCCGTCGAAGAGCCACGTCTTGTTGGTCGTCCCATTCGGTGGCGGCCCTGCGAGCGCAGCGATGTGATCTTGAATCGCCGTCATCGCACCGTTCGAGAGATCGGGCCCTTTCGCGTTCATGTTGGTCCACGCCGTCCCGTCCCATTCCCACGTGTCGCTCAGCGCGCCGTGGTCGTCGTAGCCGCCCTCCAACACGATGACGTTCCCGAAGGTGACCATCGCGTGCTGGCCGCGTGCCGACGGCCCCGCGACTGTTTGCTGGTGCCAGGCGCCGTCCCATTCCCACGTGTCGTCGAGATAGTGGCCTTGTGAATCCTTGCCGCCGAACATCACGATGCGATCCGCGAGGCGCGCCATCGCGGTGACGATGCGTGCGGGTGGCGCGCTCGTCGCCTCGTTCCACCCCGCTTCGTTCCAGGTCCAGGTGTCGGCGGCATAGCCAAACTGCGGAAGCCTGTCGGTCGCACCTCCGAAGAGCATGACGCGCGCGGGGAGGGCAGAGGATGCCGAATCCGTGCTCACCGTTCCACCGTCAGTGCCGGAGGAGGGCCCGCCCCGCGCAATGCGCCCCCCGCACCCCGCGAGACACGCGAGGATGATCAGGCTGATCCGCGCCATCTCCGATCTCATGGCCACGACGGGAGACGTCCGTCATCACGACAAGCACGAGCATCGAGGATGCGCGTTACACAGCTGTCACTTTCATGTCACAGTCGTCAGATGTCGCGTGGGCTTCTCTTTCTGTTGCCACTTGTCGCGTGCTACCCCTCCAACGCCGCCACCGAT
>Ga0302324_100005395_pt1 | contig 27879 bp, 20 predicted proteins | sample Palsa_T0_1_FD_201949 | JGI IMG/M metagenome (GOLD analysis project Ga0302324, IMG submission 201949) | Peat permafrost microbial communities from Stordalen Mire near Abisko, Sweden - Palsa_T0_1 | ecosystem: Environmental > Terrestrial > Soil > Palsa > Peat permafrost | place: Sweden: Abisko...
CCTCCTCGAACCGCCCCTGTCGCAGAAGGTCATTACCGAGATTGTACTGGGCGATGTCATTGTTCCGGGTATGGGCGAGGGTGTGGTTCCAGAGCGTTTCGGAATCCCGCCAATAGGAGGTTTGGGCGTGCGCGCAAACGGCGAGGGCCGCGAGGAGGAGGCTGGCAGCGGAGCCAAGCAGCACCCGGCGGTGACGCCAGGGAGCGGACAGATCCGCCACCGTCCACGTTGCCAGCAGAGCGAGGCCAATTTGCGGCAAATAGGTATAACGATCCGCCCGCGCCTGGGCTCCCACATGAACAAGCCCCACCACCGGCACGAGCATCCCCAAGTACCAGAGCCAGCCGATTAAAACATAAGGGTGTTTTCGCCGCCACGCGAAAGCCCATCCTGAAATTCCCGCCAGAAGGAGGAGCGCGAAGATCACTTCCCAAAGAGGCGACCCCTTCATCGGATACGGGTAGAGGACCGTCAATCCAGCGGGGTAAATCGACTGGCCGATATAGGCGGCAGAGGAAACCAGGGCATTGCTGATCCTCGAGGAAAGAGGAAACGGGGCGATCACCTTCCGCTGGGTGAGAAGCGCCGCCCCGGATGCCGCGATCGAGAGCGCCAGGAGCGGGACTTTCTCGAGAATCAATTTCCCAAAACCCAGGTCCATTCTTCCGAGCGGCCAGTAATCGAGAAGCAACAGGATGAAGGGGAGCGTCACGAGCATCGGCTTGGCCATGAGGCCGAGCGCGAACAGAAACACCACGAGCAGGTAGCGGCCAGGCGACCGGGGGGACCGCACATAGCGGACGTACGCCCCGAGCGTCAGCATAAAGAAAACCCCGCTGAGCACGTCCTTGCGTTCCGAGACCCAGGCCACCGATTCCACGTGCAGCGGGTGAATGGCGAAGAGCGCGGCCACGAAGGCGCTGCGCCAGATGGCGCCGGTCATGTTTTCCAGGACGAGGAAAAGGAGGATGACCGCGACCGTGTGGAGTTGGACGTTCGTAAGGTGATAGCCGCCAGGATTCCGCCCGTAAATCTGGCCGTCCAGCATGTAGGAAAGCATGGTGAGAGGGTGCCAATTCGAGCTGACGGTGTGCGTGAACGCCCGGGCGGCGCCCCTCAGGCTGAGGCCATTCAGGACCTCCTGGTTTTCATACACGTACTTGTCGTCGTCGTAATTGATGAACCCGTGCCCGAGTGTCTGGCCGAAAACCACCCAGACAATCGCCGCCAGGAAGACGCAGATGCCGAACACCAGGGTCCGCCCGGAGGCTTCGCCGCTTTTCTTCGGGTTCATCGCGGCGGCGCGATGACACGCGCGGTGGAAGCCGCTTCATAGCGCTCGATCTCCTTGCGAAGGACATCCTCCAGAGTGGTGTTGCCTTGGACCGCGGCCAGGCGAAGGGCTTCGCGCGCCGCTTCGGCCGCCGACTGCGTCTGCCCCGCCTCCGCATAGGCCGCGGCCAATGTCCGGAGGATGTCCGGATGCTGGCCGCCGGTGATTTGATTCGCCCGGCCGGCCAGTTCCACCGCCCGGGGGCCGTCTCGCAACGACCTGTCCGAACAGCTCGCCAGCACCCAGGCCAGGTTATTCAGGGCCGGCACAAAGAGGGGGTCGGCCTTCAGGGTCTTTTCAAAGTGAAAAATGGCGTCCTTCACCTCTCCCTTCTGGAGGAGGGCGTTGGCGAGGTCGTAGTTGCCCTCCGGATAGTCCGGCCGCATCTCGAGCGCCTTCCGATATTCGAGGATCGCCTCGTCCAGCTCTCCTTTGGCGCGAAGAGCGCCGCCCAGGTCCATCAGGGCGTTCGGGTAGTCGGGAGTGATCTGGATGGCCCTTTGGAACTCCGCGATGGCGGCGTCCACCTTGCCCTTCTGAAGAAGAGCGTAGCCCAGGTTGAAGTGGCCCGGCGCGTAGCCGGGGTCGACTGCGACCGCCTTGTTGTATTCGGCAATCGCCGCGTCGGTCCCCCCCTTGTCGAGAAGAGCGCAGCCAAGATCGATGTGGGTATCCGCCTCCGAGTTCGGATCCGGGTAAGCGTCTGTCTCGATGGCGAGAGCCTTATGGAATTGCGCGATGGCGTCATCCACCATCCCCTTGTCGAGGAGGGCAAGCCCGAGGCTGAGATGGGGCATCACCAGAGGATCGCCCGGGGTGCAGGCGAGCATCCTGCGCCAGAGCGATTCACTATCGCGCCAATAGGAAGCTTGGGCTCGGGCGCAAAGCGTCAGCGCAACGATCACGCCGGCGGCAAGCCCGCCCAGAATCTGGCGGCGATAACGCCAGGAAGCCGAAAGCTCGGCCACGCCCCAGGTGATCAGCACGTAGATTCCGATCTGCGGCAGATACGTATAGCGGTCGGCGTGGCTCTCGCGTCCCATCTGGAGAATGCCGAGGACCGGCGCGAGCATTCCCAGGTACCAGAGCCAGCCGGCCAGGAGAAAGGGCTGCTTCGCCCGCCGAAGGAAGAAAGCGGCGGTGATTGCAATCAGCAGAAAGACCGCCAGGGCTGCCTTCCAGAGCGGTTGGCCGTCGGGCGGGAAGGGATACAGGACTGCCAATCCCGCCGGGTAAAACATCTGCTCGAGGTAGGTGATGGAGGAAACCGCCGCATTGCCGATGCGCAAAGGGAGCGGGAAGAGAGCCGGCGCGGGGTCCGGAACCCTCCCCACGCGAAGCGTCACCACGCACCAGACGGCGGAAATCACAAAGAGGGGAATCTTTTCCCGGAGCAACCTGCCCAGGTTCCCCCACCCCTGCGCGGTCGTCCACCTGCCGAGCGGCCAGTAATCGAGCAGCAACAGCACGCACGGCAGCGTCACGAGCATCGGCTTCACCAGGAGGCCGAGGACGAAGAGGAACATCACGGCCAGGTAACGGCCCGGCGAGGGCGGATGGCGCGCATAACGGACATAGGCGCCAAGGGTCAGCATGAAGAACACCCCGCTCAACACATCCTTGCGTTCGGCCACCCAGGCGACGGATTCAACGCGCAGCGGGTGGATCGCAAAGACCGCCGCAACGAACGCGCCGCGCCAAAGGGCGCCCGTCATCTGCCGCAGCACCAGGAAGAGCAGGATCGCCGTGGCGATATGGAGCAGGACATTGGTCAGGTGATGGCCGGCGGGCGTCAGCCCATAGAGCTGGCAGTCCAGCATGTGGGAAATCGTCACCAGCGGAGTCCAGAGATACAGAACGGGATGCGTGAAGGCCCAGCGAATCCCCTGAAGGCTTAGACCCCTGGCGACCTGCCAGTTCTCATAAACGTAAGAGTTGTCGTCGAAATTGACGAACTGATCCCTGAGGGTTTGCCCGAAGACCACCCATGTGATTCCCGCGAGATAGACGCACACGCAAAACGCCGCCCAGCGCGAGAGCCGGGAAGCGGGCGGAAGACCTTTATACTTCATCTGCATTTTCAACGCTTTGCGCTACGGCGGAAATGTAGCGCCATGGGAATCCGCTTCATAACGCCGGATTTCCCTGTCCAAGGCAAACGCCAGACCGGTGTTGCCTTGAGCGGTGACCAACCGCAGCGCGCGGCGTTGGGCTTCGATCGCCGCGGGATATTGCCTGCTCCCCGCATAAGCCGCCGCCAGCGTCCGGAGAACGTCGGGGTTCTGGCCGCCGGTCAGTTCATTGGCCTTGCGAGCCAGTTCCAGCGCCTCGGGTTCATTTCGCAGTGACGTATCCGGGCAGCTCGCCAGCACCCAGGCCAGCTTGTTTAGGGCTGGTATATAGAAGGCGTCGTTCTCGAGAGCCTTCCTGAAGTAAAAAATGGCATCCCTGGCCTTTCCTTTCTGGAGGTAAGCGCTGCCAAGAGCGGAAGTCAATTCCGCGTCGCCGGGCCGGAGTTCGACGGCCTTTTGAAATTGCAGAATCGCCGCGTCCACCTGGCCTTTTCCGCAAAGGGCGCAGCCGAGGCTGTAGTGAAATTTGGCGTAGCTGGGATTGAGCCGGAGCGCGGCGTTGAATTGAGCGATGGCCGCGTCCGTCCGCCCCTCTTGGAGAAGCATGGTGCCCAGATTGCAGTGCCCTGTCGCCTTGTCCGGGTCGTCCTCGAGCGCATCCTGGAATTGGACGATGGCCGCGTCGGTTTGGCCCTTTTTGGCAAGGAGGTAGCCCAGGTTATTATGGGCGGCTCCATTCCAATGAGTAACCGCCAGAGCGTGGTTCCAGAGCGTCTCGCTATCGTGCCAATAGGCGGTTTGTGCGCGTGCCAGGAGGATCCAGCCGGCGAGGATGATTCCGGCGGCGACGCCAAGCAGCGGCCCGCGGTGACGCCAGGAAGCCGAGAGATCCGCCACGGCCCACGTCGCCAGGAGAAATAGGCCGATCTGTGGCAAATAGGTGTAGCGGTCCGCATGGGCATAACTGGAGATCTGCACCAAGCCGATGACCGGCGCGAGCATCCCGACAAACCAGAGCCAGCCAACGAGCAGGTAAGGATACCTCTTCCGTAATCCAAACGCCGCGGCAGAGACGAAGCAGATCAATGCCAGCGATCCGGCCAATTCCCAAAAAGAGAATGCCTGCGTGGGATTTGGATAATAAGCAGCGAGGCCCGCCGGCCAGATGGTTTGCCGAAGGTAGATGCAGCAGGAGACGATGGCGTTTTGAATGCGAAGCCAGAGCGGGAGACGATCGACGGCGAGAACTTTTTCCGGCACCAGGAATGTGATCGCACAGGAAATGGCGGAAAGCGCGAAAAGGGGAAGTTTTTCCTTCAACAGCTGATACAACTGGGAAAATCGATCCAGGCGATGCAGGGGCCAATAATCCAGCAGGAGCAGCAAAAAGGGGAACGTGACCAGCATGTTTTTGGACAGCAGCCCCAAAGCAAAAAGAACTGCCATGAGGCTATAGCGCAAAGTTGAAGGCTTGCGCAGGTAGCGGACGTAAGCACCCAGCGCGAGCATGAAAAACACCGCCGAAAGCACGTCCTTTCGCTCGGAAATCCAGGCCACCGACTCCACCCGCAGAGGGTGAACGGCCCATGCCGCCGCGACAAAAGCGCAACGCCAGACCGCCCCTGTCATCTCGAAAAGCACGAGAAACAACAATACCGCCGCTGCTGTATGGAGAAGGACATTGGTAAGGTGATGCCCCCCGGCCGACATCCCAAAAAGCTGGCAATCCAGCATGTGGCTTACCCATGTGAGCGGATGCCAGTGGCCGACTTCTCCGTAGGTAAATGCCCAGCGCAACCCTTCAACGGAGAGTCCTTTTGAGACTATTGGGTTTTCATAGACGTATCTGTCATCATCGAAATTAACGAACTGATGTCGAAGCGTTTGCCCGAAAACCAACCACGTAATCCCCGCCAGGTACACGCACACAGCGAAAACCACCCGGCCTTCCAAAGCCGCGGCCCTTGCCGGCACGGCTGTGTCTCTGTTCGGGGGACCTGTTTTCTTCATCCGCATTTCAACGTTCCGCGCTACGGCGAAAATGTAGCGCCATGGGAATCCGCTTCATAGCGGCGAATTTCTCCACCCAGGGCATCCGCAAGATAGATGTTGCCTTCCACGCCGGCCAATTGCAGGGCCCGTTTGGCGGCTTCCACTGCTTCGGGAAAGCGCCCACTCTCTGCGTAAGCAGCCGCCAGGGTGCGAAGAATCACCGGATTCTCTCCACCGGTGAACTGATTCGCCTGGGTGGCCAGTTCCACCGCCTTCGCTCCATTGCGGAAAGACGGGGACGTTGCCAGGAGCCATGCCAGGTTGTTTAAAGTCGTCACGTCGCCGGGCTCGATTTCCAGCGCCTTGCGGTAATTGGAGACCGCCTCCTCCACATGCCCGGTTTGCGAAAGAGCGGTGCCGAGGCTGGCGTAGGCAAGCGCGTAGGCGGGGCGTATGGCAACCGCCTGCCGGAAATGAGCCAGCGCCTCATCCACCCGCCCCATTCGACGAAGAGCCTTGCCGAGGTTGATATGGGCATCGGCCTCTTCGCTGGCATCCGCGTAAACGTCGTTCTTGATTGCGAGAACTCTTTGGAACTGCTCGACGGCGGCGGCGTCTTTGCCTTCCTGCACGAAGGCATCCCCAAGGCTGAGATGGGGCATCCTGAGAGGATCGCCAGGGGTGCAGGCAAGCATCCTGCGCCAGAGCGTTTCGCTATCGCGCCAGTACCCGGCCTGGATTCGGGCGCAAAACGCAAGGGCAGCCACCACGGCGACCGCAAGCCCGCCTAAAATCTGGCGGCGATAACGCCAGGAAGCCGAAAGCTCGGCCACGCCCCAGGTGATCAGCACGTAAATCCCGATCTGCGGCAGATACGTGTAGCGGTCCGCGTGGACCTCACGGCCCATCGTCTGGAAAACCCCGAGGACCGGCGCGAGCATTACCAGATACCAAAGCCAGCCGGCCAACAGATAGGGCTGCTTCGCCCGCCGAAAAAAGAAGACCGCGGAGATCAAAACCAGCAAAAGGACCGCCAGGGCCACTTTCCATAGCGGCTGACCGCCGGGAGGAAAGGGATAGAGGATCGCCAATCCCGCCGGGTAAAACATTTGCTCCAGGTAGGTGATGGCGGAAACCGCGGCATTGCCGATGCGCACAGGGAGCGGGAAGAGAATCGACGCGGGCTCCCAAGCCGCCCCTCCGCCGAAAAGCACCCACAGAGACGAGGCGGCAGAAATCCCAAAGAGGGGAATCTTTTCGAGAACCAACCTTCCAGGACCGATCCCCGCTCCAGGCTCCTGGCCGCTCCCGGTCTTCCATCTGCAAAGCGGCCAGTAGTCCAGCAACAACAGGACACACGGGAGCGTCACCAGCATCGGCTTTGCCAGGAGGCCAAGGATGAAGAAGACCGCCACCGCCAGGTAACGGCGAAGCGAGGGAGGCTGGCGCGCATAGCGAACGTAGGCGCCCAGCGTCAGCATGAAGAACACCCCGCTCAAGACATCCTTGCGTTCCGATACCCAGGCCACCGATTCGACCCGCAGGGGGTGGATCGCAAAAACCGCCGCCGCGAACGCGCTGCGCCAAAGGGCGCCTGTCATTCGCCGGAGCACCAGAAAAAGCAGGATCGCCGCGGCCATCTGAAGCAGCACATTGGTCAAGTGATGGCCGGCGGGCGCCAGCCCAAAGAGCTGGCAGTCCAGCATGTGGGAAATCGTTGTCAGCGGAGTCCAAAGATACAAATTGGGATCGGGATGCGTAAACACCCGGAGAATCCCGCGAAGGCTTAAACCTCTTGCCACCTCGGGGTTGTCATAGACGTAAGAGGTGTCATCGTAATTGACGAATTGATCCCGAAGCGTTTGCCCGAAGACCACCCACGTGATCCCCGCGAGATAAACGCACACGCAAAATGTTCCCCAGCGCGCAAGCAGCGAGACATCCGAAGGCGCGGCGGCGTCTCTCTTCTTGAGGACGGCCTCTTTCATCTGCACCCTGAATTTCGACGCACCTTGCAGTAATTTGCCTTCCGGGAGCTGGTAAATCAAGGGGCCACTGCGAACGCCGCCGCGCGGGTCAACGCGTGTCGCGCCAGGGCGAATCCGCTTCGTAGCACGCGATCTCTCTGTCAAAGAGACCGGCCAGAGCGCTATTCCCTTCCATGCCGGCCAGTTGCCGGGCCCTCCCGCCGGTTTGGACTGCCTCGGGAAATCGGCCGGCTTCGGCATAAGCGGCGGCCAGCGTGGCGAGCACGATGGGATTTTCCCCGCCCGTGAGGCGGTTTGCCTGTTCGGCCAATTCCACCGCTTTGGGGCCATTCCGGACGGATGCCTTCCTGGAAGTCGCCAGGACGTGGGCCCAGTTGGTGTAGGCTTGCGCGTAACCGGGCTTGATTTCGGTGGCTTTCTCGTACCGGGCTATCGCCTCTTCCACCTCCCCTTTTTGAAAGAGAGCGCACCCCAGGGAATACTGGGCCTGCGCGTAGTCGGGTTTTATTTCAACGGCCTTCCGGTATTGGCTGATGGCGGCATCCACCATCCCCTTTTGGAGAAAAGCGTCGCCGAGGTCGAAGCGGGCTTCCGCAAAACGGGGATTTATCTCCAGAGCCTTTTGGTATTGGGAGATCGCCTCGTCCACGAGGCCTTTCTGGAGCAGAGCGCCCCCGAGGTTGATGTGGGGGATGGGATCGCCCGAAGTCTCCTGGAGCGTCCGCCGCCAGAGCGATTCGCTGTCATACCAATAGGAAGCCTGAACGCGGGCGCAGACCGTCAAAGCCGCCAGCACGGTGACCGCAAGGCCGGCCAGGATCGCGCGGCGATGGCGCCAGGAAGCCGCCAGGTCCGCCACAGCCCACGTGATGAGGATGTACAGCCCAATCTGAGGCAGATAGGTGTAGCGATCCGCGTGGGCCTCCAGTCCCATCTGGAAGACTCCGCTGACCGGCGCGAGCATTCCCAGATACCAGAGCCAGCCCACCACGAGGTAACGTTTCCGTCTTCGCCAGAGGAAAACGCCCGCGGAGATGGCGCCCAACAGAAAAAGCGCCAGGACCACTCTCCAAACCGGCTGCCCGGCCGGGGGAAAAGGATACAATAAGGCCAGGCCTGCCGGGTAGACCATTTGTCCCAGGTAGGTCGCGTAGGAAACCACCGCGTTGCCGATGCGCAAAGGGAGCGGGAAGAGACCGGGCGCGGGCGTAGGCGCCGTCCCTCCGCCGAAAAGCGCCAGCAGAGACGAGGTGGCCGAGATCGCAAAGAGGGGAAACTTTTCGAGAACCAATCTTCCAAAACCGATCCCCGCTCCAGGCTCCTGGCCATTCCCGGTCTTCCATCTGTCGAGCGGCCAGTAGTCCAGCAGGAGCAGCACGCACGGGAGCGTCACGAGCATCGGCTTCACCAGGAGGCCGAGGACGAAGAGGAACATCACCGCGACATAACGGCCCGGCGAGGGCGGATGGCGCGCATAACGGACATAAGCGCCAAGGGTCAGCATGAAGAACACCCCGCTCAACACATCCTTGCGTTCGGCCACCCAGGCGACGGATTCAACGCGCAGCGGGTGGATCGCAAAGACCGCCGCCACAAACGCGCTGGGCCAAAGGGCGCCCGTCATCTGCCGCAGCACCAGGAAGAGCAGGATCGCCGTGGCGATATGAAGCAGGACATTGGTCAGGTGATGGCCGGCGGGCGCCAGCCCATAGAGCTGGCAGTCCAGCATGTGGGAAATCGTCACCAGCGGAGTCCAGAGATACAGAACGGGATGCGTGAAGGCCCAACGAATCCCCTGAAGGCTCAGACCCCTGGCGACCTCGGGGTTTTCATAGACGTAAACGGTGTCATCGAAATTGATGAACTGATGCCGAAGCGTCTGCCCAAACACCACCCACGTGATCCCGGCCAGGTACACGCACACCATGAAAACGACCCAGCGTCCGCGGTTGGAATCGGGAGACTGGGGCTTGTTTTGCAGAGCGTCTTGCGGGGTCAATAAGAAACGTTTTATCACGTTTTACAAAACTTTTCTAAAATAAGGATTGCTTTAATATGAGGCAAGCCGTAGTTAGAAGTTGCCGTTTCCCCAATATCCATCGCACTCGCAGTCTTAGCACACCATGAAAATCAAAAAGTTCCTACTGGCCTTCACTCTTATCGAGTTGTTGGTCGTTATCTCCATCATCGCCATCCTGGCCGGAATCGCCCTCCCGGTGTTCAGCCAGGTGCAAATCAAAGGCGCGCAAACCAAGGCGCTGTCAAATGCCAAACAGATCGGTCTGGCGCTGAAAGTTTACGCCACCGACAATAACGGATTGTATCCTGCCTATGTCCTGAGTGGATCGCCTCTTGCTCCTACCACCCAATTGGTGCCCAATTCGAGCTATGCCTTCGCTCAATTGTTTCCGCAATATCTGACGAACGAAACAATCTTTTGGCTCGCGAAAGCAGCCGACTGCCTCCCGACGCCGCCAAATAACCAGATCGATAATCCGTCGGTGTATCCGCCGGTCAGCACGCTGACGACGGGGCAAAACCATTGGGCTTATGTCCCCGGTCTTTACGATACGTCGAATCCTTCCTTTCCGATGATCGCCGATTGTTTCGTCACCGCCACAACCCACAAATACGCCACCAACCAAAGTGCCGTAGGCGGAGTTTGGAGCGGCCAGAAGGCAGTCGTTATCAATGTGGACTGCAGCGGCGCGATTCTACCGGTCGATCAAGCTTCACTGACGGTCCTCGGGCAGACAGGAGCCGGCACTCCGACGGATATCTTCCAGACATCCTCTACCTGGCTGGCCAATAGCCCGGTCAATCCCGCGGGTCATTAACCTGGTTTCTCCGGCCTGGCCGGATGCATTTGAAACCCTGTCCGGGCTAACCCTCGGACAGGGTTTTTTGCATCTCCTTAGCCAGCTTGCGAGCCCTCCCGCCTCGCCGTCACTTCTGGCATGTTCACAGGCTTCCGAGCTTTTCCTTCCCTGCCGGTATGCGCTGCCGGAAGGGTGAGCACCCCCTCGGCGAGCAGGATTAGCAGCATCGCCGCGAGGAGCCCGCGCCATATTTCGCCCTGCAAAGCTCCGGTGCGGCTCCGGCGGTCCTCGAATAGTTGGACCGGCGCCGGTTCGAACAGCTTTCCCGCCGCGCCGGCCTCCAAGGTTTCATCGTTGTCTTCCGCGCCGGGACGATTCACGGCCAGCAGATGCCCGCCGTTCCGGTAAATGCCCGCCTCGAACCGGGGGTCTTTGCGCCGCGCCGAATCGACGCTCGTCCAGCCCGAACCGCTCCCGATCATCTCCGGAGCGTTGGGCGCAATCGAGAGTGGCGGGCCGAAGCGGCGGCCCCCTTCCTCCAACAGCCGCTGGAGCAGCGGCACCAGGACCCGGCCCTCGCCCAGGTTCGACCAGCCGGCTTTCGGCGTCGAAGCGCAAAAAAGCACCTGCCCGCCGCCCAGCGCGCGGTGTGTGAGAAAAGGTTGGGCATCGGCAAAGAAGGCCCATGCGTTCCTGTCCCCGGCAATCTCCTGCCGGCGCGGGATCGCCAGATCCGGCAGCGGGAGGCTCGTCCCTTCATCCGACCTGGCCAGCGGGCCATCCTGGTCGTCCCATTGCGTGATGCGGAACGGGCTTTCCGCCGACGCCGTCTGCGCCTCTCCCCACCCCATGCCGGCAAAGGAACCCGCGTCCGGCGCGCCGGTGGGGAAAAAGAGCACCACACCGCCCGCCCGCGCGTAGCTCTCCAAGCCCTGGGCCGCCGCTCCTGAAGGCAGGGGCGCTTGCCACACGACCAGCGCATACTTGTTCCAGTCCGCCTGCCCGGGATCGACGATCTCGCAGGACTCCTGCATCTTTTCCGGCGCCGGCGCGCATGCCAGTCGAAGATAACGCCGGCTTTCCGTATCCGGCGTCACGAGCGCGGCCTGGAGAAACAGCTTCGGCCCGTAGAGGAAATAGGCGGTGTTGTCCCGCCAATTCCCGTCCGCGGGCAGCTCCACCTTTCCCCAGCCGCTCTCCGCATCCGGCACGAAAGCGTGATGAAACCGGCCGTTCTGTCCCTCCATCGCGACATCCAGGTGGGAACGGACGCCGTTGAATAGAAGCGTCAACGGGATCGACCCCGGCGAGGTTTCGCTCCGTTGAACATCGAAAACCAGTTCGATGCGCGGCGCGCCCCCGATCTCGCGCCGGTTGACCTCCTGGATGGAAACCGAGTCGTTCGGTGGCGACGGCCGGTTCAAGGCAAGCAACCGGATCCGGACACCCTGGCGCGCCGCGGCCAGCCGCGCTCCGAGCACCCGCCACCGCTCGCTCTCCGGCTGCCAGACGGCCCGCCGGAGGTCGGAGGCAATCCATATCTCGGCCAGCCCCGTTTTGTTCTGGCCCAGCCAGTCAACCGCCGCCTGCACCAGGGCCGGCATATCGGCCGCGGTATCCGTGCCCGCCGTCGTGGAAAGCTCGGGAAGTATCTCCGGGTTGCTGATTTCCTGAGGTTTCCGCAGGACGCTCTCGAACAGGACAAACCGGCTGGTCTGGCTGTAATCCCTGCCCGCCCCCACGAGGAGTTTCAGCGCCTCTTCCCGCCTCGTGACCCGGGTGGCGGCATCCATCATCTCCATGCTGGCCGAGCGGTCCAGGAGTAGGAGAATCGTGTCCGGCGCCGGGGAAAGCATCCACCCGAGCCAGCCGCCCGCGAGCGGCCTCCCGACGACGAGCACCAGCAGCAGAAGAGCCAGCACGCGGCAGCAAAGGATGAGAAACTGCCTCAATTTCGCATGACGGGTCGAGGCGCGATCCGCCGAAACCAGGAAGCTCATGGCCGCCCAACGCACGGAGCGGTAGCGCATGCGATTCAGCAGATGAATCAGCAGCGGCAGCAGGACCAAGGGCAGGCCCCAAAGGATGAAAGGCTGGAGGAAAGTCACTGGAAGGGATTTCTACCAAAACATTACACTTTCGACACCACATTGTAATCGACCCGGATGCCCGTTTTGATATTAGCGTTTGGAATCGCGGCGGACTTTGGTAGAATTCCATCCGTTGCACGGTGGTCGTAGCTCAACGGTAGAGCTCCAGATTGTGGTTCTGGATGTTGCGGGTTCGAATCCCGTCGGCCACCCCTTTGACCCGGCCTGGCGCAACTCCCTGGCCGAACCGGTGAAATCCCGCGGATTTTGGCGTCCAACCCAAAAGAGTTGAAATCGCGCGATTGACACGCGGATTGGCCGAACTAATCTGTTCTCATGTTCGAGAACGCAAAGCCTCCGCTCTCCATGGAGACAGAGGAAACGAACGAAAACCTAGACGGCTTCGAGCCGTTCAACATGAATCCTGAATTTAATATTATGTCCGAAGCCAGCCCAACAAAAAACAGTCTTTCCGCCGACGTGGAGATCAAAGGATCGATCACGTTTCAAACCGACCTCGCCATCGACGGCAAAATCGAAGGCGAAATCACTTCTCCAGGCATTCTGACCCTTGGGGAAAACTCCGAGATTCGCGGCGAGATCCGCACCAAATCGGTCAGCGTCCTGGGAAAGGTTCACGGCAACATCACCGTCGATGAGCGTTGCGAATTGAGGGGGCACGCCCAACTGTTCGGCGATTTGAAGGCCGCCCGCCTCGTGATCGAGGAAGGCGCGACGTTCGTCGGCAAATCCGAAGTCACGCCCCACAAGGTCGCCGCGATGAAACCGGAGATCGTCCGCAATTCCGAAGCGCATCCCAGGGTGGTCGCGGCTGGGCGATAACCCGCCGTGTCCATTCCCGAAACGAGCGCGGCAAAAATCGGCGTGGAATGTCCGCATTGCGGCTTCCAGCAGATGGAGTCCGCCGTTGCCAAGACGACCTTCTGCCGGAAGTGCGGCAAGCATTTCGACGTGGAACAGCAATTCCTGGCCGAAGAGCCGGCCACCCGGGAAGGCCTGTTCAAAAAGTTCACCACGCTCTTCGCCACGGAGACAACCCGGACGATCGAGTGCTTTGAATGCCAGGCGCAGCAGAGCGTCAGCAGCGCCGCCAAGTCGAGCATCTGCCCGCATTGCAGCGCTTACATCGACCTGCGGGACTTCAAGATCACCGCGGCCTTCGCCCGCAACATCCAGACGCAAGGCTCCGTCGTCGTCGCCGCCAAAGGGAACCTGACCAGCGCCAAAATCCTCTGCGCCAACGCCCATATTCACGGGAAGATGCACGGGAACCTGTTTTGCTCGGGGACGACGCATGTGAAATTGAAAGGGCAGGTTTTTGGCAGCGTCCAGACCCAGCACTTGTTGATCGAGAAGGGTTCGGATGTGGAATTCCTGCGCCCGCCCAAGGTGGGAAGCGCCGGGATCCACGGCAAGGTTTCCGCGCGGATCAACGCCGAAGGCATGGTGACGATCAGCAAGACCGGCTCCTTGGAAGGGACGGTCTATGCAAAGGGGATCAACGTTGACCAGGGCGGGAATTTCCACGGTGAACTCTTCATAGGCAGACAGGAGTTCTCGCAGCCCGACCTCATCTCGGACCACGAGCTCGACGATCCTTCCATCGAGTTCGGCCAGGCCGGCTAACCCGGGCGTTCCGCTACGCGAGGACCAGGTCGTAACCGACGAATTTCTGCTGGTCTACCCGGGCGGGTTTGAGGATGACTCGCTTCAATTTGCGGAAGACTCCCGACGGGTCGCGGTATTCGTGGTCCTCGACCCCGGCAAACACCGTCTCTCCGAAGGGCCTTATATTCAGCGTCAAGCCGCCGAGCGTGATCGAGGCGACGCCTTCGCTGACCGTGATGTCCTGGTCCACGATGACGGCCGACTCGAAGGACTCGCACTGAATCAACTCGTAAAAATCCCGTACTCGGATGTAACCGTTCTGTTTATCGAAATAGAAGTTGCGGACGATCTCGCTGCAATGAGCTTCGGGCGGATAGCACGCCGTCAGGTCGATGGAAAACTCCACGTGGTCTTCGTCCAGCTCGCTGCGGAGAATCTTTGCGGCATAGTTCGGGCCGGCTGCCTGCTCGAAGCCGTTGATGATCGGCAGCGAATGCCCCTGGGTGCGCGCGGCCAGGAACTGGTAGCGTTTTTCGCGCAGGTAATCCTTGGTGTATTCCGGAGCGCCGATTTCGATGACGAGCGGAAAGCCGTCGATGTTCAGGATGTAGCTGCCGCAATCGTTGTGGTTATGGTGCTCGGCATTGTTGCCGCCTTTTGCCGCGAAGTCCCACAGATGGCCTCTGCCGTCCCTGCCGTGGGCGACAAGCACGCTGACATCCCGGAAATGGACATCCTCCATCTCGACGGACGCCTCTCGGGAGAGATCCAGAGGGGTGTAAAGAAAGACGTTGATGAGATAGCCGAGATCTGTCCGCTGGCCCTGCATGTTGATGCCGGTCTGCGCGAGCCGCTGGTAACCCCGGTACGCGTGGGCGCGGCATCCCGCGTCGTCGAGCCGCGTGCCGAGGTAGTGAAGCAGGGCGGGATTCAGAGCGCCCGCGCGCGGGCTGTCCGAGAAATTGACGAAATGGAAATTTGCGAGCGAAACGCGCATCCCGTACTTGGCAATCTCGCGCACGTGGGCATCCCCCTCGAACAGGGAGAGCTCCCCGCCGGTGCGCGTTTCCAGCTGGGCGTTGAGCAGGGCGAACGCTCCGAACCCGTATTGCCAGTAGCCGGGTCCTTCCGAACACGCGCCATCCGCGCCGAACCCGCGCAGGAAGAGAGGAAGATACTTCTTCGCCAGGAGCAACATCCTGGAGACGAGCGGGAGATCGGGTTCGACCGCGAGGGCGGCGCCGACGACGCCCTGGTGGCAAACGGCGTTCCAGTTATTCGGAGCCTTGGCCCACCAGAAGTCTTCGTGGCGGTGGATGTAATTGTCGAAGAACTGCCCCCGGAGCCTCCAGTAAATCTTGGCGATGAGATCGCCCGGCAGAACAGCGCCGAAAAGGTCGATGATCTCCGCCATCAAATTGGCGGTCTCGGCCGCGAAGAGATCGATGTTCGACGGATCTTTGCCGGAGGGCGAATTGACGTGCCCCGGAGCCGCCCAGGAATACTCGGAGAAAACCTCTTCGAGCTTGCAGCGCAGCGACTCGATCCATTTCTCGTTCCCGTGATCGATCAAGGCGCAGATCGCCGCGCGCCCGAGAGCCCGCCGCCGTTCGAAATAGACGGCCTCGAAGTTGAGCCTGCCGCCGGTCGCGTAGAACTCGCGGTAGAGGTCGTCGGTCAGCGCGGGCATTTCGCGGCCCGCTTCCTTTTCCGCAAGCAGGCGCACGGTCCCCATCCATTTCTGGATGGTCGGGTTCTCGGCGGCCTGGGTCCAGGCTTCCGCGCCCAGGGGAGGGATGAGCGCCTGGGATGGGCTCGAGGTCAGGATCTCCTGGATCTCCTCGGCTGTCAGGTTGATTTTTAACAGGTTGCGCATGCGGGCGGTTGAAAGATCATCTCAGGTTTTCAGGGTTTAGCGACCGGAGCGCCTTGGGTATGAAGAGGCCGTCCGCCCGGATGAGTTTCCCGTCGAAGTGGATGGCGCCGCCTCCATATTCCGGGCGCTGGATCGAGACGAGATCCCAGTGGATCTGGCTGCGGTTGCCGTTATCGGCCTGTTCGTACGCCTGCCCAGGGGTGAAATGAAACGAGCCGCTTATCTTTTCGTCGAAAAGAATGTCGCGGATCGGCCGCAGGATATACGGGTTGAAGGCGAGCGAGAATTCGCCGATGTAACGCGCCCCGGCGTCTGAATCGAGGATCTTCGAGAGCTTCTCCGTCTGGTTGCTCGTCGCATGGACGATGCGCCCATCCTTGAATTCCAGCCGCACGTCGTCGAAGCCGACGCCCTGGTAAACCGAAGGCGCGTTGAACGTCACATGGCCCTGGACGGAATTCCTGACGGGAGCGGTGAACACCTCGCCATCCGGTATGTTATGCGACCCGCCGCAGGTGACCGCCGGGATATTCTTGATGCTGAAGCGCAGATCCGTCCCCGGCGCTTTGATTTCGACCCGGTCGGTGGTTTCCATGAGCGCCTTGAGGGCGAGCATCCCGGGCCGCATCCTGCTGTAATCCAGCGAGCAGACATCGAAGAAGAAGTCCTCGAACTGCTCCGTGCTCATGCCGGCCAGTTGGGCCATCGAAGCAGTGGGCCACCGCAGAACGCACCAGCGCGTCTTCTTCACCCGGTGGTCGAGCACCGGCTTCATCTTTTTCGAGACGAGCTTCATCTTTTCGTCCGGGACATCGGACATCTCGGCTATGTTCAGGCCGCCGCGGATGGCGATGTAGGCGTCCATCTTCTTCATCCGGGCGAGTTCGTGCTTTGCGGCCAGGTCGTATTGTTCCTCCCCGGCCTCACGGGCCAGTTCCCGCGAGACACGGGCCTGGTTTATATTGACGAATGGCACGCCCCCCGCGAGCCGCGCGGCGCGGACGAGGGCCACCGTCATCTCCGCCGGGGTATCGAAGACGTCGATGAGGACCTTTTCTCCCGGTTTCAATGAGACGGAGTAGCCAACCAGCAATCCCGCCAGCTTGTCTAAACGCGGGTCGGCGAGCATGAGAAGCACAACATGAAAGATTTACGAATTGAGGTTTTCAGCAGAGCGCGGTTTGCCCATAAGCTGGGGTGAACGGGCCGGGTGACTGGACACACGCGAAGAACTATCGCAAAAACTGAAAAATCTTACATCTTAAATTTAGACCCGTGTTTTCCTCGAAGCTCAAATCCGCCCATGACCTGGGAATTATCCGCGAAAAACTCGCCGCCGAGGGGAAGCGCCTCGTCTTTACGAACGGTTGTTTCGACATCCTGCACGCGGGCCACGTCCGCTATTTGCAGCAGGCGCGGAAGCTCGGCGATGCGCTTGCCGTCGGACTGAACGGCGACGAATCGGTGCGCCTGTTGAAGGGGCCTGGCCGGCCCATCAACCCGGAGGGCGACCGCGCGGAGGTTCTCAGCGCGCTCGAATGCGTCGATTACGTCACCATCTTTCCCGAAGCGCGGGTGACCGGGGTTGTGCGGACGGTCCGGCCGCACGTTTACGCAAAGGGCGGGGATTACACGGTCGAAAGCCTGAACGCCGAAGAACTCGCCGCCCTGCGCGAGGCGAACAGCGAGATCAAGATTCTTCCGCTCGTTCCCGGGCGCTCGACGACAGCCATCCTGGAAAGGAAGCGGAGCGCGGCCATGCGTCCCCTGCGGCTCGGCGTGCTCGGTTCCGGCCAAGGGTCGAACTTCGAGGCCATCCAGAAGCAGATCGACCAAGGCAAATTGCATGCGGAGACCGCCGTGGTCGTTTCCGATATCGCGACGGCGCCGATCCTCGACCTTGCCCGCCGCCGTGGGATAAAGGCTCTGTTCATCCCGCCGGGGCGATTCCGCACGAAACTCGAGCCGCAAGCAGAGGAGGCGATTGTCGAGATCCTGAAGGCCGCGAGAGTGGACCTGGTGGTCCTCGCCGGTTTCATGCGGCTTTTGAAAGAACCGATGTTAAGCGCCTTCCCACGCCGGATCATCAACATCCATCCCTCGCTGCTCCCGAAATTCCCGGGGATCGAGGCATGGAAACAGGCGCTGGCAAGCGGCGAGAAAATGACCGGCTGCACGGTGCATTATGTCGATTCCGGCATGGACAGCGGGGAGATCATCGCGCAGAGGACGGTTCCCATACTGCCGGGCGATACGGAGAGATCCCTCCACGCGCGCATCCAGGTCGAGGAGCACTCCGTCTATCCCGAAGTCATCGGCCAACTATGTTCCGTCTTTTCGACCTGAACGACGCGCAGGAGAAAGCGGTAAGAACCCTCGCCGGCCCGCTCCTGATCCTCGCCGGCGCCGGGACGGGCAAAACCCGCGTCATCACGGCCCGCGTCGCGTTCCTGATCGCCCAGGGGTTCGATCCCGGCTGCATCCTCGCCCTCACCTTCACCAACAAAGCCGCGACCGAAATGCGCGAACGCCTCGCCCGCATGGTCGAAGCCTCCGACGCCAAACGCGTCACGATGTCCACGTTCCACGCCCTCTGCCTGCGAATCCTGCGCCAGAATATCGACAAGCTCGGCTACAAGAACAACTTCTCCATCTACGACGAATCCGAACAGGTCGGGTTGATCAAGAAGATCATCGCACGCACCGCCGCGCGCGACGAGAAGCTCGACGCCCAGGTGGCCAAAGCGCTCATCAGCAAAGCCAAGAACCTTGGCCGGGACTGCGACCCCAACGAAGAATCGCTGGCCGGCGCCGTCTTTGCCAGATACCAGCGGGAATTGAAGAATCTCAACGCCGTCGATTTCGACGATCTCCTCCTGCTGGCCGTCAAGCTGCTGAAGGAACATCCCGAAATCCAGGCGCGCTGGAAGGCGCGTTTCAGCCACATCATGGTGGACGAGTTCCAGGACACCAACAGGCTCCAGCTCGATCTCGTCGGCCTCCTCGCGGGCGTCGAGCGCAACGTCTGCGTCGTCGGCGACGATGACCAGAGCATCTACGGGTGGCGCGGCGCCGAAACATCGAACATCCTCGATTTCGAGCGCCATTTTCCAAACCCCGCCATCGTCAAGCTCGAGCAGAACTACCGCAGCACCAACGTCATTCTCGGCGCCGCCAACAAGCTCATCCAAAACAACCCCCGCAGGCATCCGAAAAACCTCTGGAGCCAGAGCGGCGAGGGAGAAAAGATACGGGCGATACAGATGCCCGACGACCGCGAAGAGACCCGGTTCGTCACCGAGGAAATCCAGCGCAAACAGGCAGCCGAGGGCCTGCCTTGGGAAGAGTTCGCCATCCTCTACCGGATGAATACCCAGTCGCGATTGCTCGAGGAAAACCTCCGCCGGCTGCATATCCCGTATCGCCTTATCGGCGGGAAAAGTTTTTTCGACCGCCGCGAAGTAAAAGACCTGCTCGCGTATGCCACATGCCTCCTGAATCCCGACGACGACGTCTCCCTTCTAAGGATCATCCATACGCCGGCCCGCGGGATCGGCGAGACAACGACCGAACGCGCCCTCGAATTCAGCGTGCGAAAGAAGTGCAGCCTCTTCCAGGCGCTCAATTCGCCGGAATTCCAGAAAGAACTGAGCGCGCGAACAGCGGGCCGAGTGGCCGGCTTCATGACTCTGCTCGACAATTACGAGACCCGCGCCGCCGCGCCACTGGCCGGCTTCGCGGGAATAATGACCGCGCTCATGGAAGAAATCGGTTATTGGGAAGACTTGAAGCGAAGCTGCGCGACGCCGGAAGAAGCGCTCAACCGCGAAACGAACATGAAGCAAATGATCGAGTCGCTCTCGCGCTACGAACAGCGTTCGACCGGCGGCCTGCAAGGTTTTCTCGACGGAGTCAGCCTCGACCGGAGCGAGGAAAAGGAGGACACCGCCGGAGTCACGCTCATAACCCTGCACGCCGCCAAAGGCCTCGAGTTCCGCCACGTCTTCCTCATCGGTCTCGAGGAAGGCCTCTTACCCCACGACCGCTCGAAGGCCGAAGGCGCGCTCGACGAGGAGCGCCGCCTCCTCTATGTCGGCATCACCCGCGCCATGCGCACCCTCACGCTAACCTACTGCCGGAGCCGGGTAAAATTCGGCAGCGCCGTCCCGTGCCATCCCAGTTCATTCCTCAAGGAACTAGCCGGTGAATTCGTCGAACAAATCAGCTTCGAAAAACTCATGAACACCCCCGTCCCGAAGGAATCGGTAAAAAGCCGCTTCGCGCAACTCCGCGCCACCGTGGCGAAGTTGTAAGCGTGTCGGATATATCGGGTATGCTGTAGCCACTGGGTCAAGGCATCCGCATATCTTTGGGCTGCCGTTGTGTAGAAATCTATGGACATAGAATAGTGAGCGTGAAGCAACCCAACGACCCCAAGCTCAGCGACGGCGGAGCGTCCAGTTCACGCCATGAGTTTCAGCTTGCTCATCATCACCGCCTGACCGCGGAGCAGCACACGATCACCGAGCACACTGAGCTTCACAACGCCGCCCCGCTCGCTGTCCTGGAAGGCGCTGAAGTCAGACTTGCCGAGCTTCGCCTGCCAATAGGGCCCGAGCGCGCAGTGCGCCGAGCCGGTGACGGGGTCTTCGTTCACACCCGCGGCGGGTGCGAAGAAGCGCGAGACGAAATCAAACTCAGAGGAATCACCGCGGCAGGTCGCGATGACACCGCGCATGGGAAGCGTGGCGAGGGCTGTGAAATTCGGCTTGAGGGCGAGCAAGGCCCTTTCATTGGCGACTTCAACGAGATAGTCGATGCCATTGCATCCAACAAACAGCAGTTTGCAGCCCAGTGCTTCGGCCAATCCGTCAGGAGTAGCGCAAGGCTCGGCGGCCGTGGCGGGAAAATCCATCGCTATCCACTTGCCCTCGCGCGTGCATGTGAGCCAGCCGCTGAGCGTATGAAAGCGGGCTTCTTCATCAGGCTTCAACACGGCGGTCTCCCAGAGTGTGAACGCGCTTGCCAGCGTAGCATGGCCGCAGAGCTTCACCTCAACCGCGGGTGTAAACCAACGCAAAGAATAGCCGCCCTCAATGGGACAGAGAAAGGCTGTCTCGGAGAGATTCATCTCTCGCGCCACCAGTTTCATCCATTTCTCCTCCGCTGGCGCATCGAGCACGCAGACGGCGGCGGGGTTACCCGAGAAGGGTTCGTCGGTGAAGGCGTCGATGATGTGGATGGTGCTCATCATGTTGGGCGGAACGATATCCGTCCGCCAACGTTTGGCTCTAAAGGCTTGCTTACAACGCGTCACCCACGACGCTAACCATCCAGCCGAGGCCGAAGCGGTCGGTGAGCGTGCCGAAGCGCGGCGACCAGAACGTCTTACTTAGCGGCATCCCCACCTGTCCGCCGTCGGCGAGCGCGGCAAAGGCGCGGTCGGCCTCGGCTTCCGTAGGCACGGCGAGCGAGAGCGAGAAGCCGGCAAAGCTCGGACCTTCCTCGCATCCGTCGGAAGCCATGAGTGTGGTTCGGCCGATGCGGAAGCTGGCGTGCATGATTTTGTTTTCAAAGCCCGGCGGGAGCATGCCGGGCGGCTGCGGTTCCGGGCTGTCTTTGTAGCGCATGAGCATGTCCACCTGTGCGCCGAGCGCGGCGCGGTAGAATTCGAGCGCCTCTTCGCAGCGGCCGCCGAAGAATAGGTAGGGTTGGACGAGTGTGTTATTCATTGGTGTTTCTGTGTTGTACTTTGGCGAATTCGCGCTTGAAAGCCAGTCCAAAACCCGTGATCACCGGGCGAAGGGTCCGGGTTGGGGCAGGTTGCCCATGGAAGCTTGCGGCGCGCTCCGCGGAAGGATAGTTTCCTGATAAATGGAGAAATACAAAATGAAAGACGCATCCTCTCAAACGCCAAATTCCCCCGCGGCTCTCCTCCAGCCGTACGTGGACCAGGGCCTCCTGGCGGGGGCGGTCACACTGGTGGCTTCGAAAGAGGGGGTATTGAGTCTCGATGCGGTCGGTTTTGCCGATATCGCGGCTCGGAAACCAATGACTCCGGATGCGATGTTCTGGATCGCATCGCAGACAAAGCCTATGACCGCCACCGCGCTGATGATGCTGGCCGACGAGGGCAAGGTGAACGTGGACGACCCCGTGGAGAAATATCTGCCGGAGTTCAAGGGACAAATGGTTGCGGTGGAGCGCGAAACGGAACACGTGCTGCTGCGCAAGCCGGCGCATCCGATCACAGTGGGGGAGATTCTCAGCCATACGAGCGGACTTCCCTTCAAGTCGGCCATGGAGGAGCCGACGCTGGATCTGTGGCCATTGCGCGTCGCGGCGCACAGCTATGCAATGACGCCGCTGGACTTCGAACCGGGCGCCAAATATCAATACTCGAACGCGGGCACCAACACGGCGGGCCGCATCATCGAAGTCCTCAGCGGCATGCCGTACGACGAATTCCTGCGGGAACGGTTGCTCGACCCGCTGGGCATGAAAGACACGACATTCGTGCCGACCGAGGAGCAAGTGCGGCGGCTTGCGAAATCGTACCGGGCAGGCGGCAGCGGCCTCGAAGAAATGGCTATCACACAGTTCAGGTATCCCCTCACCGATCCCACCCGCCAGCCATTTCCGGCGGGCGGCTTGTTTTCGACCGCGCAGGACGTTGCGCGATTCTGCCGGATGATCGCGAACGGCGGCGAGCTGGACGGGAAACGCTACGTTTCCCAGGCGGCAGTCACACAGATGACGAGCAAGCAGACGGGCGATGCGCCGGAGGCGGATTACGGCTTCGGCTGGGCCGTGGACGGCACCCATTTCGGGCATGGCGGAGCCTACAGCACATTCATGCGGATCGAGCGGAAACGCGGATTGATCACAGTCTTCCTGGTGCAGCACGCCGGTTTCCCGGCCGGTGGCGAAACCGCCGGCGAGACATTCCGAAAAGCGGCTGAACAGGCCTTCTGAGCTAAGAGCTGCGCGGGGAACATCCGTCCGCGGCCCGAGCCTGATGACTTTATAATAGCGAGCTGTCGTAGTAACATCGGTTTGTCGCCGGGCAACCTGCCCGGCGAGGAACGACATGCTCCCGCTCTACGACGACCGCCCAAGGCAGCGCTTCCCGTTTGCCACGCTCCTCCTGATTTTCCTCAACTTCCTGGTCTTTGCCGGGTGGCAACTCCGAGCTGGCATCCCGGAGTCCGTCGAGATCGGCGCGATGATTCCCGCCGAGTTTATGCATTCTCCGTCGCCCGACAATTTCATCCACATGGCAGCCTCGATGTTCATGCACGCGGGCTGGTTGCACATCCTGGGAAATATGTGGTTTCTCTGGATCTTCGGAGCCAACGTCGAGGGCGCCATCGGGCCGGGCAGCTTTTTTCTCTTTTACCTCCTTTGCGGCGTCGCGGCGGATCTGGTCCATATCGCCTTTTCCCCCGATTCCCTCCTGCCGATGATCGGCGCGAGCGGAGCGGTGAGCGGCGTGCTCGGCGCGTATCTCATCCTGCACCCGAAGGCGTCGATCACGACTTTTGTGCCGATCATCCTCTTTTTCAAGATCGTCCAGGTCCGGGCATGGTTCTTTCTCCTGGTATGGATTGGATTTCAGGTTCTGGCCCAGGCCACGGCCCACCGCCAGGAGGGCGGCGTGGCGTATCTCGCGCACATCGGCGGCTTCTTTTCCGGGGTCCTTCTAATTTTTTTCTTTAAAAAGGCGAGAGTTTGACCTTGCATCTGTTCACCATGGCACGGAAGTCGCACAAGAATATCGGTCTAATCGGGTTGGGCATCATCGGCAGCCGGGTCGCCGCCTCGCTCCGAGGGGCGGGTTTCCACGTCTATGTCTGGAACCGCTCGCCGCGCGCCGCACCGAATTTTTTGGGGAGCGCCGCCGAGATCGCCGAGGTCTGCAACACGATCCAGCTGTTCGTTCCCGACGCCCAGGCGCTTTTCGAGACCATAGACGCTTTCGCCGACAGGCTGACCCCTTCCCACACGATCCTTTGCAGCGCCACCGTCGGCCCCGAGGCCACCGTCGAGGCGGCGCGCCTCGTGCAGCAGTGCGGCGCGAAGTTCCTGGACGCCCCCTTTACCGGGAGCAAGGCCGCGGCCGAAAAAGGAGAGCTTGTCTATTTCATAGGGGGGGACGATGACGTCCTGCGCCAGGTCGAACCCGTCCTTCAGGCCAGCGGCAAGGCGATCGTGAAGATCGGGGAAATCGGCGCGGCCGCAACCGTCAAAATCGCCACCAACATGCTGGGCGCCGTCATCGTGCAGACGCTGGCCGAGGCCATCGCCCTGGTGAAGACGGCGGGCATCGACCCCGAAATCCTGGGGAGCGCCCTGGAACACCACGGCGTGCGCTCCCCTCTTATAGACATGAAGCTTCCCGGGATGCTCCAGGGGGACTTTCCGCCGAACTTCTCGATGAAACACATGTTCAAGGATGTCCAGATAGGCATGCACATCGCCAATTCCGTGGAAATGGACCTGCCGGCCACCACGGCTGCCGCCGGCGTCCTCTATGCCGGATTGAACAGCGGCTGGGGCGAACTCGACTACTCCGCCGTGGTCAAAGTCTATGAGGAGACCAAAAGAGCGCCTCTGGAGTTGCGCGAACCCGAACGCGGAAGAGCGCTGCCCGCTCCTGAAAAGGCCGCCGAGCCGGAGCCCGTTCCACCGGTGACGCCGGTCGAGAATACGATCGTGGAGCCCGCGGCCGCTCCCCCGCCCGAGGAGCCATCCGAATCCAAAGCCGATGACACCAACGCGGTTAAGACGGAGGATAAACCCGTCGTGGAGGCCAAGCCGGAAACAGAGGCCGCACCCCCTTCGAATCCCGCCGAACCCGCTAAAATGGAAGCCCGGCCAAAGACTTTCGGGTGGCTCTTCGGCAAAAAATAGGCCGGCCGCGCTCCCGCGGAAACGATGACGCTCCCCGAGATTTACGCGGATATCAGGCGGCGCGGAGGCGTGGCGGACTACTCCGCGCGCGCGAAATTCCATCTGACGGGCACGGATCGCGTCCGGTTCCTGAACGGCCAGGTCAGCAATGACGTGCGCCGCGCGTCGGACCGCGAGACCCTTTATGCCTGCGTCATGACCCCGAAGGGAAAGATGAGCGGCGATATCATGATCTCCGCCGGAGCCGATTTCCTGCGCCTGGACGCCGAGCCGTCGCTGCGGGAGAGCCTCGCTCACCGTCTGGAGCGCTACATCATCTCCGACGACGCCGCCTTGCAGGACGTGACGGAGCAGACCTGCCTCATCCATCTCTTTGGCGAAGGCTTCGGGCGCGCGAGCCACGCCGTGGAAAACCACGTGTCGGTTCTAAGTTCCCGGCGCCTCGGGGTCGCGGGATTCGATTTGCTGATGAACCGCGAGTTCTTCTCCGAAACGTGGCGCTCTTTCACCCAGAAACTGCCGGTCGCGGACGAAGAAATGCTCGAAGTCCTTCGAGTCGAAGCGGGCATCCCCCGGTGGGGGCGCGAATTAACGGCCGAGACCATCCCGGTCGAGGCGGGACTCGACAAAACCGCCATCGACTACGAAAAGGGTTGTTATGTCGGCCAGGAGATTATTTCCCGCTTGAAGAGCGTCGGCCACGTCAACAAGCGGCTTTGTGGTTTTGTTTCCGAAAGCCCCCTCCAGCCGGGCATGCGCCTCTTCGCCGCCGATGAATCCACCAGGGAAGCCGGGTGGCTCACCAGCGCCGTTTACAGTTTTGGCTTGGAAAAATACGCCGCTCTTGGCTATCTGAAGCGAGGCGGCGAAGTGCTGACAGCCCGGCATCCCGGCGCGCACGGCGAGGAGGCCACCCTCCTGGTGAACGTGCGCGGCCTCCCGTTAATCCAATGAAAAATCCGAGAGCTAAAAAAACATCGCCCCTCCTGTCGCCGCGTCTGCGCGTCCTCCTCGCCCTGGCCGCCCTCCTCCTGGGCTGCCCCCTCCTTCACGCGGCGCCCACTCCGGACCAGGTTGCCGTCCTGTCCATCAAGATGCCAGGAGACAAGAAACTGAAGCGCGTCGTCATCGAATTCTATGACAATGACGCGCCGATCACCGTCGAGAACTTCGAGACCCTCGCGCGCCATCATTTTTACGACGGCATCGCCTTCCACCGCGTCTTCAAGGATCTCCTCGTGCAGGCCGGCGATCCCTTGAGCAAACACAAGGACCGGTCAAAGGTCGGCACCGCCGGCCCGGGCTACACCCTTCCTCCCGAGATCCGCCTCCAGTGCAAACACATTGCCGGGGCCGTCGCGATGTCCCGGCTGCCCGACAACATCAATCCCGCCCGCCGTTCGAGCGGCAGCCAGTTCTACATCCCGCTGGCGCCGATGCCGAACCTCGACGGCCAATACACCGTATTCGGCCACGTCATCGAGGGGATGGACGTCCTCCACGCCATCAGCCAGCAACCCGTTGACACCAACGACAATCCCCTGGACCGGGTCATCATCAAATCGATCAAGATAGTCCCCCGGGGAAAGAATTAGCGGCCTTCCTGGAGTCACGCGGTTTTTTTGACTCGCGCACTTGCGGGCGGGTTCGCAATCCTCCATGTTGATTTTCCCCAAGCGCATCGTTCTGGGTAGGTACCGAAGTGGCCAAACGGGGCGGACTGTAAATCCGCTGGCTTACGCCTTCAGTGGTTCGAATCCACTCCTGCCCATTTCTCTAAAACCCGCATGAATACAGGGTTTAAGAGCGATTCTCTCGGAAAGCACGTTACGCAAGGAGCCGCGCGAAAACGCATAGAAACGCAGTCAAAGTGTCAACGTTCTGTCAACGAAGAGCGTGGATATGGTGCCTGATCGGCCATCGAGTTCGCAGGGGCGCAAAGTAGAACACAAACCTTTTGAGCGGTCCGCCCGTCACCACCTTCCCCTCGACGGGCTTCGTCCGCTCGCCGGTTCTCTACTTCAGCCCGCGAAGCTGCGCCCGGCGTTCCTGAACCATCCGCAGCAGTTCAGCCCGGTTCTCGGGCGTAACTTGCAGGATCGACCCTGCAACCTTGATTTCCTGGCGCTCGATGAGGTCGCCTGAGAGTTTCGCATCGAGTTCAACAGCCCGGAGCTTGTCGGGCATCGCGATCTCCTCAATGGTCGTCCCATCCTTCCCGACCCTGCGGCGGACCTTCTGAGCAAGAGGGCTATTCTCGTCCACCCGGCCAATGGGGGTGCGGGCAACAGCAGCCGTAAACGCCCTTCGCTCGTGCATTGTGAGCAGTCCATGAGGCGCAACGTCGCCCTCATACACGGCTTTCGCTACGGTTTCTGTCCCCGAAAGCAACCCCTGGGGACATTTTGGGGACATACTTTGTCCCCGGCCATCGCGAGCGGCCAGAACTGCCCTTTTCGCGGTCTCCCAGCCCTCACGGGTAGCCCGACGTTTGACTCGTTCGACGAACCTGTTTTGCTCGGCTTGTTGGAGGGCTGAGGCGGCTTGACGAGCGGCTGCTCGGATACCGACCAAGGCAGCAGCGGCGCGAATACCCGGCCAATCGATCTGCTCGGCGCTGCTGTTCACACGAACAGCATATCCTCCGCTGAGCGCAACATGCAAGCGTCCGAGCCGATTGTCGAATATTCGCATCTCTCGTGCGAAGATATTCTCGTTATGGGCAACAACATTCCCCGTCGTCATCATTACGTCCCAAGGCTTCTGCTTCGGAACTTCACCGATCCTTCCGGTGCCCTTTGGGTATATGATTCCAGGCAGAAGAAGTGCTGGAAAGGCCGTCCCGAATCTGCGGCCTTTGAACGAGACCTTTACACGCGAAAATCTAGCCCGGCGACGCCGGAATTCAGCGACATTGAGAACTTTTTGAGCGAGAGCATCGATGGACCGGGTGCGACAGCCATCGCCGGACTGCTCAAACGGGAGCGGCTTGCCTACAAGCAGTGGTGTGCATTTCTGCGATTCGTAGCCGCTCAATTGCAGCGCACACCTGCTGCGTTTGAGCATCTTGCCGCGTTCCAAGCACCACTGATGCAAGAGATGTTTCAGCGTATGGGGAACTTCGACCCCGAGTTCCGGGAACGCGTCACGAAGAGACTGCTGGCGAA
>Ga0302324_100005396_pt1 | contig 27875 bp, 25 predicted proteins | sample Palsa_T0_1_FD_201949 | JGI IMG/M metagenome (GOLD analysis project Ga0302324, IMG submission 201949) | Peat permafrost microbial communities from Stordalen Mire near Abisko, Sweden - Palsa_T0_1 | ecosystem: Environmental > Terrestrial > Soil > Palsa > Peat permafrost | place: Sweden: Abisko...
GTCTCGATGACCACGGCCAGCGCCGGGGAGACGTCGGGCCGCTTGTCGCGGACGCTGGGGGGCTCGGTGGCGTTGGACACCTGGACCAGCACCTCGGGATACGAGCCGATGTACGGCACTTCGCCGGTCAAGCATTCGAAGAGGGACATGCCGATGGCGTAGACGTCGGTGCGTGCGTCCACCTCGCGTCCCCACAGCTGCTCCGGCGCCATGTACTCCGGGGTGCCGACCACCTCGTGGGCCTGGGTGAGCTTGCGGTCGTGCTCGGCGAGCTGGTCTTCGGCCACCGCCGCGACCCCCAGGTCGATGAGCTTCACCGTCTCCTCGCCGATCTCGTTCCGCGCCACGAAGACGTTGCTGGGCTTGAGGTCCCGATGCACCACGCCGCGCGCGTGGGCGTGGGCCACGGCGTCGCAGATCTGGCGGGCGACCTGCACTGCGTCGTGGACGGAGAGGCGTGGCCGCGCCGCCAGGATGCCGTCGAGGGTGCGCCCCTCGAGCATCTCCAGCACCACGTAGGGACCGTGATCGGAGCAGACGCCGGCGTCGAGCACCTCGACGAAGCCCGGGTGGCGAACGGCGGCCAGCGCGAGCGCCTCGCGGAGCAGCCGGCCGCGGATGTCCTTCTTGTCGCGCAGCTCCTCGGCCACGAGCTTGAGCGCCACCGTGCGGCGCGTGAACTTGTGGTGCGCCTCGAAGACGAGGCCCATGCCGCCGCGCGCGATGAGCCGCCGGAGCTCGTAACGGGTGTCGACGGTTTCGCCGACGCGCGGCTCGCTCACCCTGCCGACGCTATCATACGATACGCGGTCCGAGGCACTGTGGCACGCATCGCGCCGAGGGCGTTCCCGACCTGGAGGACACTGGCCTTTCTCTATTTCGCCTCGGGCGCGGTGGGTCTCGTCGACGAGGTCATCTTCTTCAAATACCTGTCGCTCACCTTCGGTGCGACGGCGCACGCGTCCAGTGCCGTGCTGGTCGCCTTCATGGGGGGACTGGCGCTCGGCGCGACGGCGGCGGCGCGCTTCGATGCGCGCGTGGCACGGCCGCTCCTCGTTTACGGCGTACTGGAGATCGCCGTAGGGATGGCCTGCGCCGCGTCGCCCTGGCTCTTCGGCGCGGTGGCGCGCCTCTATGCGTCGATGGCGGCAGGCACATCGTCGCTGGCGGTGCTCGAGCTGGTGCGGGGCGGTCTCGCCGGCGCCGTGGTGCTGCTGCCCACCGTCGCCATGGGCGCGACGTTGCCCTTGGTGACCCGCGTGGCGGGCGCCGGCGACCACGGCGCGCGCCGGGTGGCGACGCTCTACGCCGCGAACACGGCGGGCGGGGCGGTGGGGTCGCTGCTCGGGGCGTACGCCATCGTTCCCGCGCTGGGTCTGGCCGGCAGCCTGCGCGCCGGGGCCCTGGTCAGCGCCGTCATCGGCCTGACGGCGGTGGCGCTGTCGCTTCGGGAGTACGCTCGCGCCACCGAGGCCGCGCCGGTGCCCCAGAGCCAGGCGCCGCCGAAGCGCCTGCCGTCCGCGCCGAGCCCTTCCCTGCAAGGCGTGATGCTCGCGGCCGGGGCGTCGGGGTTCCTGGTGTTCGCCGGCGAGGTGGTCTTCATCCACCTGCTGGCGCTGGTGGACGGCACCAGCGTCTACGTGTTCGGGCTGGTGCTGGCGGTCTTCCTGGTCGCCCTCGCGGCGGGGGCGGGAGCGTCCCGGGTACTGGCGCGCCGGGCGGGTGCGAGCGCGCTCGCGGCCAGCCTGGCCCTCTCCGGCCTGGTGCTGGCGGCGAGCCTGCCGGTGTGGGATCGCCTGCCGGACCTCTTTGTCGCCTCCGGACCGCTGGCCTCGGCGTGGTGGCAGCGCGAAGTCGTGCGCGGCCTGGTCGCCGCGCTGGCCCTCGGTCTGCCCGCGGCGTGCATGGGGATGACGTTCCCCCTGGTCCTGGCGGCGCTCGCCCCGCGCGCCGATCGCGGGGCGCGTACCGGCCGTGCCACCGCCGTCAACACGCTGGCCTCGATGGCCGGCTCCCTGGTGGCCGGCTTCGTCCTCTTGCCGGAGCTGGGTTCGCAGCGCGCGTGCGGCGCCATCGCCCTCGCGTACGCCGCCGTCGCCTGCCTCGTTCCCGCGCCGCGCAAGGGCTGGATCGGCGCCACCGCCTTGGCCACCGGGCTGCTCGTCGCCGCGGCCCCGCGCTGGGATCTGGCGCGCCTGTCCAGCGGCGCCAACGTGTACTTCGAGCGGCAGCCCGAGCAGGGGCCGGTGGTGTGGATCGACGAGGACGTGCACGGCGGCGTGGTCACCGTCACGCGCACCGGGGAGGTCACCACCCTGTGGACCAATGGCAAGTACCAGGGGGACACCGGCTGGCAGATGGGGCCCCAGCGCGACTTCGCCGCCATCCCGGCGCTCTTCGTGCCCCGGTTCGGGCGCGCCCTGGTGGTGGGGCTGGGGACGGGCGTGACGGTGCAGGAGACGGCCCGCCACCCGTTCCAGCGGGTCGACGTCGCGGAGCTGTCGCCCGGCATCGTGAAGGCGTCGCGCACCTTCTTCGGCGGCGTCAACGGCGGCGTGCTCGACGACCCGCGCGTCTCGGTGCTCTTCGAGGACGGGCGCAACCTGCTCGTCCTGGCCGGCGATCGCTACGACCTGGTGACGGTGGAGCTGACCAGCATCTGGTTCGCCGGCGCCGCCAACCTCTACAACCGCGAGTTCTACGAGCTGGCGGCGGCCCGATTGAACGAGGGTGGGGTGGTCTCGCAGTGGATCCAGCTTCACCATACGACGCTGCGGGACGTGGCGAGCCAGATGGCCACCGCGCGCGCGGTCTTCGCGCATGCCGCGTTCTTCATCCGCGGACAGGGCGTGCTGGTGATGAGCGCCCAGCCGCTGCGGGCGCGTCCGGACGCCGAGGCCGACGCGCGCCTGGACGACCTGGTGCTGGCCGACGAGAGCCTCGACGCGTTCATCGAAGACGTCTGCGCGAAGGAGGGCCTCTCGCGTGAGTCTCTCCTCTCCACCGACGACAACCTGCGCCTGGAGTACGCGACGCCGCGCAACAACGTCCCGGCCGCGGCGAGCGTGGTCGACGTTCTGCGAGGACTCCAGCGGCCCGATGGGGTGGCGCGCTTGCGAGGGCGGCAGGAGTAGACCCGTCGCACGTGGAGGGAGCGCAGGCGGGCGCGCGGGAAGCAGAAAAGGTGACCGGGCAGCCCGCCCTCCTTACGATCGGGTCCGGGGACTCCAGATCATGAAACGCTACGTCTACGCCATGGGAGCCGCCGGGGCAGGGACACTCTCCCTGGCCACCTCGCCGTCGCAGGCCCGGCGGGGAGAGAGCGACGACATTCTGGCTGGCACGGGGGCCAAGCTCTCCTCGACGCCCCCGGAGGATCTCAGCCCGACGTGCCCCGACGGAATGGTGGAAGTGGAAGGCGAGTACTGCCCGGTCGTCGAGCAGTTCTGCACCCGGCAGGTCGACGCCAAGCATCCCGAACGCGATCGCTGCGCCGAGTTCGCGCCCACCGGCCGGTGCCTGGGCCCCCCCACGCACAAGCGTTTCTGCATCGACCGCTTCGAGTGGCCGAACCAGGTCGGCGTGAAGCCGCTCGTCGCCATGGACTGGAACGAGGCCCGCGGCCAGTGCGACAAGGCCGGCAAGCGCCTGTGCGCGGATACGGAGTGGACCCTGGCCTGCGAGGGTCAGGAGCGCCTGCCGTATCCGTACGGCTACGTGCGCAACCCGGAGGCCTGCAACATCGACAAGCCGTACATCGTGCCCGACGACTCCAAGTGGGCCAGCCTCCGCACCCGCCCCGAAGAGATCGCCCGGCTCGACCAGCGCGACCCCAGCGGCGCGCGCGAGTCCTGCGTCAGCCCGTACGGCGTCCACGACATGACCGGCAACGTCGACGAATGGGTGACCAACGCCCAGGGCAAGGAGAACGAGAAGCCCTACGTCAGCGGCCTGAAGGGCGGCTACTGGGGGCCGGTGCGGGACCGGTGCCGCCCCATGACGACGGACCACAACCAGTGGCACACGGGGTACCAGATCGGCTTCCGCTGCTGCGAGGACGTGGCGAGCGCGCCCGGCTCGGCGGCGTCGCCCGACGCGCCTGCCGTGACGCCGCCGGCAGGGAGCTAGGATTCGCGGGCGCAAGCGCAGCGCGGAGGCGCGGCGTGAGCCTTCGACCACGAAGCGTCATGCTGCGATCTCCGCACGATCCGTCGCGATCTCGACGATGAGGTCCGAGCCTTCGGGGCCGAAGCGGCGAAGTGGATCGTGTGATCCCATCCCTTCACCGATGCAGCAGCGGCGGCACCGGGCGGGCATCGGCACCGACGTTCGCGACCCCGAAGACCGCCCGCCTCCTGGCCGTGCGGTCGCGACAGGATCTACAGTTTGTGGACTAGGAACTCCTGCACCTTCCCGTCGACGCTGCGGAACATAGCCGCCTGGAGCTTGGCTTCCGCGAACGAGAAGCTCACGGTCGCGACCTCCATCCCGCCACGCTCGCTCATCTCGTCGACGACGACGCTGGTAGGGGCCCCGAGCGGGCCAAGACGTGCGCTGGCCGCCTGGACCTTCGCGTCGGTGAGGAAAAGGTTGAAGTCGTCGCCGAGGCGGCTGCGGTCCACGCGCCCAGACTGGAGCTGCGCGAAGACCACCCTCGCTACATCCGCAGCTGGTGGACCCGCAACGTTTGGAAGGGGCGGACGATGCTCCGCGTCGAGCAGCGCCACGATGTCGCTTACCAGACCCCGCGGATCCGCGTCGTCCCGGTTGGACAGAGCGACCACCGCCGATCGCGTGCGCGGCACGAGCACGCTGGACGCCACGAACCCCGAATCGGCGCCGCTGTGCCGCAGGACCGTCTCACCGGACTGGTTCACGCGCCTGACGATCCCGCAGCCATAGGTCGTCGGTCGGCCGTCGGCGAGAGTGCGCGGCGTGCTGAAGACCCGGTAGGCCTCGGGCCCCAGCACCTTTCCGCCCATGAGCGCGATGTCCCATCGCGCGATGTCGCCCGCCGGCGCATCGAGGCCGCCCCCGCCATAGATCCAGCCGCTCGCCTCCGGCTCGGCCGACTCGGGTGGGCCCATCGCGAAGGAGGTGTACCCGCGGGCGAGACCAGGCGTCCCGGTGGCTGGCATGTACGAGGAATGGGTCATCCCGACGGGTCGCAGGATGCGCTCCTGCAGGACCGTCCCGAGCGGCTTGCCGGTGACCTTCTCGACGACGCGCCCGAGGATCTTGTAGCCGGTGCTGCTGTACGACCAGCGCGTGCGCGGCTCGAAGTCGAGCGGCAGCCGGGCGTAACGGGCGATAGACTGGTCGGGCGTGACCGGCTGGGTCATCTCTTGGTCGACGAAGTCGAGCGGATAGTCGTCGCGGTAGCCCGACACGTGGGTCATGAGATCGTAGAGCGTGATGTCCTTCGCGCGCGTCAGGTCGGGGAAGTACTTCGCGACGGGGTCGTCGATCGACAGCTTCCCTTCCTCGGCCAGCAGGAGAACGAGCGCAGAGACGAACTGCTTGGTGATCGACCCGATCTCGAAGGCCGTCTCCGCCTGGACCGGCTCGTCGGGCGCGAGTTCTCGCTGGCCATAGCCTTTTTCGAGGACAATCGAGCCCTCTTTCACGATGGCGACGGAGAGGCCGACGAACCCCCGCGCCGTCACCTGGCCGGCGATGTACGCGTCGATCGCCGCCACGTCGAACGCAGGAGGGGCCGGAGAGGTGGGTCGGATGGCAGACGGGACCGCCGACGGCGCGGGAGGCGCAGCGTCGATGCTCTGCGCCTTGCAGCCGATGCACGCGGCGAAAAGCAAGGGGCGGACCTGGAGCCTCACCGCCTCAGAATGCCCGTGCGGAGCCGCACATATCTGCGCTCCGGTCTGCGCGGGCGCGGGCGCGGGCAGCTTCGCGCGCGCGCCTGCTCCCTAGTTGTTTACCGGCGGGGGCGGCCGCGTGATGCTCACGAACTCCCAGATCGGCGTGTTGTTGCTCTGCGGATCGCCGTTGGCGGCCTTCTTCGGCTGGTTCCAGATGTAGAGCGCGGGGTGCGTCGTCACGTTCCCGCTGCTGTCGACGGTGACCGACGTCATGTAGATCTGCGAGGTCGGTCCGTCGGGCATGCCGGGCGATACGAAGTTGGCGGTGTTGAAGGCCAGCCCGTCGCGCGAAGAGGAGAACACGATCCAGTAGTAGGTATTCCCGTCACCGCACGTCTCCACGTCGGGCGACCACTTGGGCCAGCTGTTCGTCATGGGATTGGTCACGTTCTGGCAAGCCGGCGCGTCGTTCGCCGCGAGCCTCACCGGCGTACCGCCGGCCGACGGAATGACGTTCACCTCCGCGTAGGGGTTGTAATACATCCCCGTCGCGCCAGCCTGAGTGGCCCGGTTGAAGGCGATGAACTTGTCGTCCGCCGAGTAGGATGGGTAGTACTCCATCACCGCCGGATCGGAGGCGCCCGGCACCGGCATCGCCTGACCGCCCAGACGCTTGTTGTAAGGCACGGTGTAGAGGTCCGCGTTGCCCACGCCGAGGCGACCGCTCACGCCGGCGTTGGTGGACACATAGAGAATATCGGTGCCGTCGTGCCTCCAGTTCGGGAACTCGGCCGTCCCACCGTGGCCGATGTTGGGGTCCCCCGTGATGGGCAGAATCCCGAAGCTCGTGCCGAGATTCTTGATGACCATGAACGGGTTCTGCGACCCCGCGTCGTAGTACGGCGCGCTGGTGGAGAGATCCATCCAGCCGAGACCGCCGACCTGGTCCTTGTCGCAAGTCTGATCGTCGGCCGTCCAGATCTGCTCGGTGTACATACCGGCGTCGGGCGCGGGATCCTTGCACCCGTAGCTGGTCACCACGGTGTGATCGTTGGCCGCCCAGACCGTGGGGGAGAAGGTGGACACGCCGAGCCCCGGCAGGCCGTAGACCTGGGCGCCTCCCGGCGTCAGCCACGAGGGGATGGCCCCCGCCGCGCCCGCCTCGGTATCCACCGAGGCCACGACGCCCGGCCAGAGATACCAGTCGTCGAAGGTGACGCTCTTCTGGTCCGGCACCGCGGTATGGCACCCGATGCAGACGACCTTCCCCACGCCATTGCCATTGTCCTGCGCCGTTCCGTTGCCACTCACCACCGTCTCCTCTACGTCGGACACGGTCAGCGTCGTCGCCACGCTCTCGTCGCCGGGGCCGAATCCTTCCAGCCAGGACCAGCCCGTCTTCGCCGGGGTCGGCTGGGACTTGCAGTTCGCCTCCACGCAGTCGCCGACCGCGGCCCAGTAGATCATGTTGCCGCTCGCGCTGGCGGGGGCGACGGTGAAGGTGGCCGTCGAGCTGGTGAGCGCCGCGTTGGTGCTGGAATTCACCCCCGTCACCGTGACCACGATGGGGTCGCCCCAGGCGGTCGGGACCAGACTGTCCCAGACCTTCTTGGGCAATCCGAACTGCGTGCTCTCGGTGTAGGCGACGTAGTCGTTCGCCTCGCGCGTAGTGTGAAGACGAATCTGGAAGAGGTCCTGCCCCGCCGCGGGGGCGATGCGGAAGCGCGGACGCACCCAGTTGTAGGGGATGATGACGCCGTCCACGGGATCGAGGATGCAGGGACCTCCCGACGTCGCCGCCGTTCCCGAAAAATGCGTAGCGGCGTCGGCCGGGGCGGGGGGAGAGCCGTCGTCGGGCGTCGAGTCGATGAAGGGTGCCGCCGGAAAATCGGTACAGCCGGAGGCGCAAGCGTGCGTGAGATTGACGCAGGTCCCGCCCGCCGGACCGCCGCTGCTGCTTCCGAAGTTGCCGCTGTCGCCGCCGTCGTCACTCCCGACGAAGCTGGGACCGTCGTCGCCACCTCCGCCGCTTCCGCCCCCGCTGGAGCCGGGCCCGAGGGAATTGTGCCCCTGGGTCGCACACGAGAAGACGCTGAAGGCGCTCAGGCCGGCGGTAAGCAGCACCATCGAGGCGGCCGCGTGGGCCACCGTGAATTTTCGCATGAGGCGGATCCTCTCGGCAGTCTTAGTCGCACGCGCGGAGCGTCGGCGGCTCGTGGAAAGAGCTCCGCGTCATCCTACGAGATGAGGGCCGCTCCTGCCATGGTTCCCAGCCCATGCGGCGGGGCCTATGACTCACACGCCACCGCCTCCCGAAGGTCGGCCAGCCGCCGCGCCGACCGGTCTACCGGGCTGCCGGGGCCACGTTCTCGGCGGGGCGCGACTCGAGATGGAGCGCGTACACGAAGCTCGCGTCGTGCGATCCGTGCGCCACGCCGGGCAGCTTGGTTCCGCGGTAGACGCCCAGCACGCAGCGCGTCACCTCGATGTCCCCGAAGCGCGTGTCCCCCTCGGCGACCTCGGCGATCTCGCCGCTGGGGCGCACATGGAAGCGAAGCTCCATCCGGCCGCCGATGTCCCCGTGCTTCGCCACCTCGCTCCCGTAGCACTGCTTGACCGCCGGCCACGACGACCGCAGCTCTTCCCGTAGCTCGTCGGCGTGCGGCAGAGCGTGCGGGATGGGGACCGGTTCGTCGCCGGTCGACAGCGTCAGGTCGAGCTTCGCGTTGGTGGTGGCCTCCCCCGGGGCCAGCGCCAGCCGAGACGCCTCGCGCGCCACGCACAAGACCACGCTTTCGTCGTGCAGCGTCGCGCTGGTGATGTTGGCGCTCTCCACGGCGCCGCCTGGCGCCACCGCGAGATCGAGATCGACCTTGCCGCCCAGGTGCTGGTCGCGACGCAGGCCTTCCTCGTAGCAATGGCGGAAGGGCCAGTAGCCGACGTTCCGCCCGCTGCGCTGCAGTTCGGCCGCGCTGACGCCGCCCGTCGCTTCGGGGATGTCTACCTCGATGCCCGGCGCGGGGTGAAACGGCCGCCCGTGGCGCCCCTTCTTTCTTCCGTGGTGGGCGTGCTCGGGCAGCTCCCGCGCGTGCGAGTGCATGGCGCGGAAGGGCAGCTCGTCGACCAGAACGACATGGGGCGCCGGGGCGGGGACCTGCGGCGTGGGCATCACCTCGGTCGCGCCGGCGTGCGGCAAGGGATCGACGATGACGGCCGCCAGCGCGGGGGCGGTGGTGGTCGTGGTCGTAGTGGTCACCGTGCCCAGCGGAAGGCCCTGCCGGGACGACGGCGGCGGGGTGGCCTTCTTCCCGGCCGGGAGCGGCGCGACAGGGATCTCGGCGACGGGCGGAATGGCTGCAGCCGGGCTGGCCGCGGCGCCGGCCGACGACGTGGAGACGAGGGAAAGGAACGCGCAGCAGAGCGCAGGGCGAGCGAACGACCGGGACGGCATGCACCTACCTGTATGCCTCCTTCCGAGGCCCGGGCAAATTGTTGCGTGGCTCATCAAGGCTCACGGCTCCGGCAGGCCCGGCTCGATACGCCATCCCCCGGCCTCGTGGACGCAGACCACGCTGGCGTGCTCGTTGGCGGCGTCGGCTCCCACCACCTCGACGGTGGCCCGGTCACCGACGATGGTGCGGCGCATCGTCTTCGGACGGAAGGCCAGACCGAAGCGGCCCGCCGCGAGCATCTCCCCCGGCGTGACCTGCCGCCCCTGGAGCTGGCTGGTGTGGTGCGCGCGCTCCTCGAGGTTCGCGCGGGCGGCAGGGCCGAGCAGACCGTAGGCGTGCGCCATGACGCGCGGATCGTCGCTGGCGGCCTCCATGTCATCGAGAAAGAGACGCACCGCGCCGTCGGGCGTCGAGTCCGGCGGGGCACGGCTACACGCCGCGGCCGAGGCGCAGAGAGCCAGCGCCAGCGCTCGTCCGAGCCCCGCGACGCCGCGCACACCCTTCACACGCCGTTGGCCCGGCTGGCCTGGCCCCCCAGCCCCATCACCTCCCGCACCTCCTTCATGGTCTCCCGCGCAACGCGCCGAGCCTTCTCGGCGCCGTCGGCCAGCGCCTCCCGCACCCGCCCCGGCTGGGCCTCCTGGCGCCTGGCGCGAAGCGGCACCAGCTCCCGCTCGAAGTTCTCCATGAGGATCTTCTTGCAGTCGATGCACCCGCGCTGGGCGGTGGTGCACTCCTGGTAGGTGAGGTCGACCTGCTCGGGCGTGGAGAGCGCCTTGTGCATCGTGTAGATGTTGCACACTTCGGGGCGCCCCGGATCGGTCCTGCGCAGGCGCTGCGGATCGGTGAATGCTCCTCGCAGCTTGTTCCAGAAGGCGTCTTTCTCCTCGAAGAGCGCAATCGTGTTGCCCTTCGATTTACTCATCTTGGTATGCCCGTCGAGCCCCATGATGCGCGGCGCGCTGGACATGCGAGGCTGCGGCTCCGGGAAGACGTCCCCGAAGCGATGATTGAATCGCCGCACCGTCTCGCGCGCGAGCTCCAGGTGCTGGAGCTGGTCCTCGCCCACCGGGACGACGGTGGCCTTGTGGAGAAGGATGTCGGCTGCCATCAGCACCGGATAGGTGAAGAGCCCCACCAGCACGTGCTCCTTGCCGGCGCTCTTCTCCTTGAACTGCGTCATCCGGTGGAGATCCCCGAGGGGCGTGACGTTGGCGAGGTACCAGGCCAGCTCGGTGTGCTCGCGCACGTCGCTCTGGACGAAGAGCGTGCATCGCTCCGGATCCAGGCCACAGGCCACCAGGTCCCTCGCCATGCCGCCGATGCGCTCGCGGAGCTCGGCGGGGTCGTACTCCAGGGTGAGGGCGTGGGCGTCGACGATGCAGAAGACGAGATCCTCCTTCTGCTCCACCACCTGGGCCGCCCAGGTGCGCACCGCCCCGAGCCAGTTGCCGATATGCAGCTCGCCGCTGGGCTGGATTCCGGAAAAGACGCGTGCGCGGACGGAGGCGGAGGGGACGTCGGGCATGACTGCTGGGACCCTTTAGCGCGGATTGTCCGCGACGGCAGGACCCACCCGATCGGTGGGCGGCGAATGCCCGTGGCATCCTGGCATGGGCTGCGCTCTCCCCGGTCGAGCCGGTCGCGTTAAGTTCGAGGCCCACACGCATTTTTCTGGCACGATGAACGTAACTTCATGCCGCTCTCATCGCGCGCCGGGAAGCGCGCCCGTTTCCACGGTTGGTTCGTAACCCCGACCATCTTGGCCATCGCATGCGCTCATTCGGGAACCCAGCCACCGGGGTCGGGAAACGACGGCAGCACATCGAGCACCGGAGGCTCCACGGGGTCGGGCGGCGGGAGCAGCTCGACCGGCGGATCGGGCGCGCCGGACAGCTCGAGCAGCTCGGGGAGCGGATCGAGCGGGGGCTCGAGCAGCAGCGGCACATCGACGGAGGGCGGGACGAGCACCTGCACCGACCTGGCGCTGTCGGACGACTTCGAGAGCGACACGCCGAACATGCCGCCCGATCCCACGCTCTGGCATCCCTACCTGGGGTGCAACCAAGCCAACATGGCGGACGGGCCCGCCCCGGGCGGCGGAATTTTCATTGGAATCGACGCCTCCCAACACCACAGCGGAAATAACTCGCTGCGCGTGATCGGTGGGGACTCGTGCGGATACTACGCGATCAATACGAGCGCATTTTCGAAGTTGGGAGATCAGGTCTACACGCGCTTCTATGCCCTCTTTTCAGGTAACGCGGGCACCCCGGACGCCGGATTCGCGACGCAGAATCACAATGGCTTTCTGTCGATGTACTCCGGAGCGCCGTCGGGGACCGACCCGAACTTTTACAACGAGTACAACACCGGCACCGCCACGGGGGGCCAGCTCCGAATCGGATCGCAGGCGGGTGTCCTCGATTGGAACAACCTGATTCCCGACTCGATGCCCGACAGCACCCTGCCCGACCTGGACACCCCCGGCGAGATGGAGAGCATCGATCCGGCGGCGAATCGGTGGAATTGCTTCGAGTTTCACATCGACCAGACCAACGGTCACATCGAGTTCTGGCTCAACGGGGCAAGCGTCGCGGGGCTCAGCTGGGACGGGGGCAGCGTACCGGAGATCAATGATCAATGGTATTCCAAAGGGCCGCCGGTGCCCCTCACGCTTCAAAGCTTCGGGCTCGGATGGCTCGGACTGAGCGTGGCGGAGACGGCCTGGTACGACGACGTCGCTCTTGCCAATTGCCGAATTGGCTGCGAGTGACGCAGTAGGCGCAGGCGTCCGGCGGGCCGGCATGCGTGAGGCCCTGGCAGCCGTAGAGTGCGGGACCAGTGCCACGACCCACCCGCATCCACTAGCCCCCGTTCGTGCCGCCATCGAGCGTAGCGGGCTCCGCAGAGTGACCACGGTACCAGAGTCGAGCGTGGGCTCTGGCTGCAAAGTTCCGTCCTCCGTCCGCATGGCCGGTGGCGGGCGGTAAGACGTGCAGGCCGGTCAGGGAAGCCGCTTGCGCGCACGCACGTCGATCTGGGCAAGCGCTCCTGGGGGCAGCGCTGAGGTCTCGCTGATGCCCCTGCGATGAGGCAGACTCCGGGGGTGACGCTCTTCGTCTCCGGGGCACCCGAGGTCACCATGCGCGACAGCCCGCTGTCACCACCCGCGCCGCCGGTTTTGAACGCGCTGATGCACGAACTGCTCACGTGGGTAGCATGACGCTCGCCGAAAAGCCTCGTCCTTTCCGTCGGTTGTCTGGATGGGCGCACATCATGGAGAGCACCTCCCGAAGGCTGTGGCGGACGTTGACGGCGACGGCGACGATGCGCACCTTGCTCTCCCCTGACGACCGCATGCATCTCCAGTGATGGGCGCCTTGCTCTCCTCAGATAGCCGCATGCATCGGCAGTGATGGGCGCCTTGCTCTCCTCAGATAGCCGCATGCATCGGCAGTGATGGGCACCTTGCTCTCCTCAGATAGCCGCATGCATCGGCAGTGATGGGCGCCTTGCTCTCCTCAGATCGCCGCATGCATCGGCAGTGATGGGCGCCTTGCTCTCCAGACAAGACTGCCCGGCGCTCGAGACAAGACCGGTCGCCTGGACGGAGAGCCACGGCCGTCAAGAGCTACCCGTCTACGGATCGTCGTTCTCACGGCTGCCATCCGGGGAGCAAGACACAAACGCCGCGGACCGCCTGCACGTCCTCGACGAAGCGCACGGCCGCCTGTATGTCTCGAGGCGGTTCGACGACGGCGTCTCGATCGTCGATCTGACACGCGGGACGGAGACGTCGCACCTGCTGACCAACCCCGAGCCGACGGCCGTGACCGCCGGTCGCCCGTTCCTCTACGACGTGCTCAGCGACTCCGCCGCCGCCCGGCGTGTAGTCTCGAGAGACCGTGGGCGGTAGTCAACCCAAGCCGAACCAGGATGCGCCGAAACTCCGGCGAGTCGATCGCCTCGGTCTGGTCTTCCCGCTTGCCGTCGCTCCGCTGCTCGTCGCTCTTCGAGCCTATGTCGTGGGGATACGTCTGGACGGTCCACTCGGCGGTTCCTCCGATGGTTCCATCTGGGAATCGATGGGCTACTACCTCGCCCACAACCTCACCTTCACGCCGTTTCCCCGTCTGACGCTCTCGAGCGACGAGACGTTCTTCCCCTACGGGACCGACGTGGTCTTTCAGCCATGGAGCGTGGAGCGAGACTGGTTTTACGCCGCCTTGTTCACGCACGTCGGGCTCGGCCCGTGGGTCCAGCTCTACTGCGTGCTGAGCTTGTTCGCTTCCCTCGCTGGAACGTATGCGCTCCTGGTCGGCGACTTCGGTCGAATGCGCGCGACGCTGGCCGCCGGCCTGGTCACGTTTTTCGACTTCTATTCGTCGGCGCAGTATCCCAATCACATTAACCTCTTCACCACGCACTGGCTCGCCCTCGGCGTATTCGCCGACTTTCTCCTGACTCGGCGCGTGGTGCTGCGCCGCCCGATCTCGCTGCGTCTGGTTCTCGTCCGTCTGGCTCTCTTGAGCCTGTCGCTCGGACAGGACCTGGCATACGTCGCGGGACTCGCCTTGACCTCGTTCGTCCTGTCGGGAGGGTTCATCCTGGCCGTCACGGGATACCGGGCGGTGCGTGAGCGCACTCACCCGGGCGAAGCCGTGGCGCGCGCCCTGCGTGCGTTCGCCGGCGAGGCGCGTCGACACCCGCTGGCCGTCGGTGCGCTCGCGACCGTGGGCGCTTGCGCGACCTTCCTCTACGTACCGCTGGCGGTGCAGATCGCGCTCGACGCCCGGCGCTTCGACTTCGCCGGCGTTCCCGACACCCAGCACTACGCGAGCCCTCTGCGCTTGCTGCTCCCCTTCTTCCCGACCTGTAACCCGGTAAACTGGCGGCTGCCTCTGGCGGACGCGCGAACGTCGGACTATTCCGGCACGGTCGGCTGGACGTTGCTCGTGTTCGGCCTGTCGGGCCTGTGGTGCGCTCGGCGGCGATGGACCATCTACCTACCGGGCCTCTGCATGCTCGCGCTCTGTCTGAGCTATCGATCGAGCGACGCTCCCACGTTGAAGGTTTTTCCTTGGTTCTCCTTCGCCCGCGACGCCGAGCGAGTCACGGTCGTCTATCCGATCCTCTTCGCCACGTTCGCTTTGTCGCTGGATTTCGATGGGCTCCGGCGTAGCGTTGGCCGGACGTTGGCGGCGCTGATGGCCATGGTCGCCGTCGTGGAGGAAGTCACGGCGACTGCGCTCCAGCAGCACTCCGTTTACCACTACCCGCAGACGTTCTTCGACTACATGCGTGCGGTGCGTTCTGCGCCCGGCGCCGCGGTGCTGGACTGGCCATTCTGCGTCACCGGCGGCAACTCGGTGGGCGTCTCGGAAGGCCTCTGCCCGTACTACACGCTGAATCACTCGGACCTTTCGTACCGGACGTATCATGAAAAAAAGACGGTCGGCCAGTACTTCGGGCGCCTGCACCCGTCGCAGCTATCGCCATTCTTGAAAGCACACTGGGATCGACTCTTCGTGCCGGACGACGAAGACAGCTCTCGTGCACACGGGCAGACCCGTTGCTTCGACGAGCGCGAATGGGCATTCTTCACTTCGTTCTTCACCCTCAACGACTTTGCCGGAATAGAACTCCACAAGGCGCTCTTGCCGCCGGCATGCGTCGAAGAATTCTACGCGCGCTTCGGGCGTCCCAGCGCCGAAGCGACGGTCCCCAACGGCGACAGCCTCGCCTTCGTGCCCAAGCCAGCGTCCCTCGCGACGAGGATCGACCCCGTCGCCGGCGCAGCGCTCGTCTTCAGCGAGCCGTTCGAAGCCGGAGGCGTGCTCGATGCGATCGAACGCAGGCCCTCGAACGCGCTGTCCTTCGAGGGTCTTTCGGGTTTCGAGCACCTCGGCCGCGAATCGTGGCGCTGGGGCGAGGGGGCAACGACATCCCTGGCCTTCTTCCTCCCGGAGCGCCGGTCGCTGCACCTTCGCTTCAGCTTCTTCGCGTCCAGCGACCCGCAGCGCGTCGTGGTGCGAATCAACGGAGTCGACGCAGCCGCTCGCGGTCCCGGGTCGAAGAGCGAGGCGTGCCTCGGGGAAGTCGCCTTCGACGGCCAGCCGGGATGGAACAGGATCGAGGTCCAAAGCGACTTCTGGAACGGCAAAGGCGGACGCTGGTTCGCTCCGAGGGATCCGCGACCGATGAGCATCCGGTGGACGGAGCTGCGCATCGAGTAGATCGAGAGCTTCACGTTGCGCAGTTGCACGGCTCCGCTCAGCTCGCAGGGTCTCGCTGGCGGGTGGCCTTGACCGCCGCCAGGACCCCGAGTCCGAGCATGACGAGGGCACCCGCGACGATCCAGGGGAGGGGGGCGTGCATCAAGGAGGCGCCGTAGATGAGCCCACCGATGAGGAGGACGATTCCGCCGAGGTAGATTCCAAAGGACATGGCGGGCAGGATCCTGCACGAATGGGTCCACGCTGCATCCACGAGGATCCGGCTCGCGATGTGGCGCCGAGCTCGCCTGATGCGAGGCGAACTGGGAGGCCCAATGCAGGGCCGCCCCGCTCCGGTGCCGATCGGCCGATGAAGGGAGAGATGGGACAGGAGGGCGCGAAGACGCGAGGGTTCTTGTGAGACGGGCTCCTACGGCGTGAAGTTGATGGAGTAGATGCCCCAGGCGTCGCCCGGCGACTTCTGCTTGGGAAACTTGAGCTTGTGGACGACTTCGCCGACGCACTGGGTGACGTCGCCGTCGGTCATCGACGAGGCGTCGTCGCGCCAGACGCGCACGACGCCGGCGTTGGTGACCACGAAGCGGATCTTCACCTCGCCCGACGTCGACCCGTCGCGCTTCAGCCCCGCCCTGAAGCACGCCTGCACCTTCCCCTGGGCGGGGCGCAGGGTCTTGAACACGTCCTTGGGGGTCATCTGGTGGGACGCCAGCCAGGGGTCGTCGCTGCCGGCCACCGGGATGTCGCCACTGGCCGCGGCGGCGCTGGACGCGGGGGCGGGCGTGGCGGGCGGGCTGGAGTCGGCTGCCGCAGGCGGCGAATCCGCGGGAGCGCTCGGCGCGGTGGCCGAGTCGTCGGCCTTGGGGCTGGCCGAGGCCGAGGGGGTGTCGCCCTCGTCCTTCGCTTTCGGCGTTCCGCCCCCGCAGCCGAATCCGACGAGGGGCGCGGTGGTCGCGGCCGCGAAGAGGAGGAACGCGAGGGAAGACACGCGGGAGGGCATGAATCCTTCCTTAGGAGACGGCGCGACGAAAGCGCAAGCCGGAAAACCGGGCTGCGCGCTTCTCACCTGGCGCGTCGCCCGGCGCGCGTCACGAGGCGGGCGTCACCAGGCGCGCGCCCGGGCCTGGATGAACGAGTAGAAAAAAACACTATTGGGATCGCGGGCCACGCGCTCGAGCTCGCGCGTCATTCCCTCCACGACGTCGTACGAGACCTTGCCCGCCTCCAGCAGCGCGGGCGCCCCCGAGCGCAGGAGCTCCGTCCAGTACTCCAGAAATTCGGCGCGCTCGCCGGGCGCACGGTTGTCGAGGTGGAAGGTCTTGACCTCCGTGGTCACGTCCCGGAATCCCACCGACGAAAGGAGGTTCCCCAGCTTGGCGCCGACGAAGGGATCGCCCCCCAGCTCGATTTGCCGGTCGTTGTAGGCCATCCAGTAACGCAGGGTGTCGGGGCTGTAGGGGTCGAGGAAGAACGTCGCGTTCAGCACCTCGCTGCACACCACCGGCGCCCCCGACGCGAGCACGCGGCGCACCTCGCCGAGAACCCGCTGCGGATTGGGCACGTGCTCGAGGATCCAGCACAGAAAGGCGCCGTCGAAGCTCTCGCGGTCGAGCTCGAGCTTCTGCGCGTCCATCTTGAGGACGTCGAAGCGCCCCCTCGCCCAGGGCACCGTCGCCAGATACCGCCGCGCCTCGGCGAGCTGATCTTCGTTGATGTCGATGCCCGTCACGTGCATGTCCGGAAAGTGCCGCAGCAGGATCTCGGTCTGCGCGCCAACGCCGCATCCCACCTCCAGGAGCCGCCTGCGCCGCCGGAAGGGCAGCCGATCGTGCACCATCGGCTCGAGGAATCGCGCCTGGCGGTACAGGCGGTCGCGCTCCTCCGGCCGGTAGCCATGGAGGTAGCCGTGCTCGGGGATCACGGGGTGAGGATACCCGGGAATTGGCCTCGCAACCCCCCAGCTCACTACGATCCCCTCCATGGGTCGTCCGCGGTCGGTGACGCTGTCGTGGGAAGCCAAGGAGGGAGCCTTCGAGGCCGCCGAGGGGAGGCCGCCGCGCAGAGCGTGGGCCACCGAGGGGGCGACCGGGTGGCTCCTCGAAGGGGACAACCTGGGCGTTCTCCAGGGGCTGGCCGCGACGCACGCCGGGGCGGTCTCGCTCGCCTACCTCGATCCGCCTTTCTTCACCAACCGCGAGCACGCAGCCTGGCTGCACAAGGCCGGCGCGCCGCGCACCTCGCGCACGCGCGTCCACGCCTTCGACGACCGCTGGGAGGACCTGCCCGCCTATCTCGACGCGCTCGGGGCCCGTCTCGCCGCAACGCGCGCGCTCCTCGCCCCACACGGATCCATCGTCGTGCACGTCGACCCCAAGACCAGCCACTACGTGCGCGTCCTCGGCGACGAGATCTTCGGCGCCGACTCTTTCGCCAGCGAGATCGTGTGGCGCTATCGGCGCTGGCCCAGCAAGACCCCCAACTTCCAGCGCGTGCACGACGTTCTCCTCCGCTGGCGCAAGGACCCCAAGGCCAGGCCCCGCTGGAACCAGGCCTACGAGCCGCTCGCGGCCTCCACGCTCGCCACCTGGGGCACCCTCAAGCAGCGCGCGGTCTACGCCGAGGACGGGCGGCGCGCGCGCTCGTCGTCGACCGCCGAGAAGACCGCTGGCGTGCCCATGGGGGACGTCTGGGAGATCGGCGTCCTGGCCCCCCTCGCGCGCGAGCGAACGGGCTATCCCTCCCAGAAGCCGGAGGCGCTGCTCGAACGTCTGGTGGGCGCGCTCTCCGACGTCGGCGACCTGGTGCTCGACCCCTACGCCGGGAGCGGGACCACGCTGGCGGTCGCGCACCGTTTGGGGCGCTCCTTCCTGGGCATCGACGCCAGCCCCCTCGCCCTGCAGACCACTCGCCAGCGCCTCGAGCTCGCTTGCGGCCCGCTGGAGGAGCGCGCCTTCACGCCGGCAGCCAGCGCGCGCGTCGTGAGAGCCGCCCTCCGGCGATGATGTCCTGCCGAGCTCTCCGGAGAGCGAGCTTTGCTTGCCTCGGGCGCGTCCGCACCGCTACGTTCGCGGACCAGAGCCTCCAGGCCAGATGACCCTGTCGAGCAAGCAGATCACCGGTGTGCTTGCCGTCCTCGCGGTCGGGATCGGGGGCTGGTACCTGGCGCGCGACGCGGCGCCGTACATCATGGGGGTGGCCCTGGTCGGCGCCATCGCCATCCTCTTCGCGGGCGTGGGAGGGGCACCCGCCGGCGCTGCCATCCAGGGCCTGGTCGACGCCGCACGACGCGCGGGCAGCGGCGAGAAGCTCGTCGTTCCCCCGCAGGCCACCGGCGAGCTCCTGCGCGTCTACGAGGCGCTCGCCGCCTTCTCCGAGCAGCGCCGCAAGGATCAGGGCGACCTCGCCGCCAGGCACGACAAGATGGCCGACGACGAGCGCGCGCTGGGGGAGGTCGCGCAGCGGCTGGAAGCCAACGTCCAGACCCAGGTCAACGCCGCCAACGAGACCTCGCGCCTCATTCGCGAGCTGTCGTCCGCCGTGGACGAGATCGCCGTGCACCTGGAGACGCTCACCCAGAGCGCCGAGGAGTCGTCGAGCTCCATCTTGCAAATGACCGCCACCAACGACGAGGTGGCCGAGAACGTGGGCGAGCTGGCGGGGAGCGTGCGCGAGACGGTCAGCTCCATCGAGGAGATGGCCTATTCCATCAAGGAGGTCGCCAAGAACGTCGACGCGCTCTCGCTCACCGCCGAAGAGACCTCCAGCTCCATGAACGAGATGGACGTCTCCATCGACCAGGTGCAGAGTAACGCCAACGAGACGGCGCGCCTGTCGGAAGAGGTCGCGCTCGACGCCGAGAAGGGCGCCGAGGCCATCCTCAAGACCATCAGCGAGATCTATCGCATCAAGGAGAGCTCCCAGGAGGCGGTGGCGGTCATCTCCACCCTGGGCTCGCGCATCGAGGCCATCGGGCAGATCGTCAACGTCATCGACGACGTCGCCGAGCAGACCAACCTCCTGGCGCTCAACGCCGCCATCATCGCGGCGCAGGCCGGCGAGCAGGGCAAGGGCTTCGCGGTGGTGGCCGACGAGATCAAAGACCTGGCCGAGCGGGCCGGCACCAGCACGCGCGAGATCACGGACCTCATCAAGACGGTGCAGGCCGAGAGCAAGAACGCCATCGCCGCCGTCGAGCGCGGCGCACACAACGTCGACCGCGGCGTCGAGGTCTCCAACGAGGCCGAGCGCGCGCTGAAGAAGATCCTCGAGAGCTCGCAGAAGAGCACCAACATGGTGCGCGCCATCGCCCGCGCGACGGTGGAGCAGGCCAAGGGAAGCAAGCAGGTCACCGACGCCATCGGCCGCATCGCCGAGACGGTGCAGCAGATCGCCGCCGCCACCTCGGAGCAAGCGCGCGGATCGGAGCTCATCATGAAGAGCGCCGAGAAGATGCGCATCATCACCCAGCACGTGGAGCGAAGCTCGCAGGAGCAGGCCCGCGGCGGCCGTCAGATCTCCGGCGCCATCGAGAACATCTCCAACATGGTCAATCAGCTCAACTCCAGCCACAAGTCGCAGTCCACCGGGAGCACGCAGCTCCTCGCGTCGGCGGCGCGCATCGAGGAGAGCTCGGCGGCGCAGCAGGCCAGCTTGAAGCAGCTCATCACCGCCATCGAGCGCCTGAAGCGCGCGGTGGTCTGAGGCTCACGCCGGTGCCATCCCGCGGATGAACGCCTCGACCATCTCCCAGGGGAGGTTGCTCGGCAGGTTGAGGATGGGCAGATCGACGCCGAAGCGCCCGCGACGGCGAAGCTCCTCGATGCAATGCGCGGGGTCGCCGGTGACGGTCAGCGCCTCGATCATGCGCTCGCTCACCGCGTCGGCGGCCTGCGCGCGCGTGGCCTTGTCCTGGTAGAGGGCGGCGATCCGGGTGCAGTCCTCGCCGAAGCCGAAGCGCGTCAAGAGCTCGACGTAGTAGTCGCCCATCCCGCCGATGTAAAAGGCGATGAGTTGCCGCGCCATCGTCGTTCCTGCCGCGCCGCCCAGCGGGAGCACGGTGGTGAAGGGCGCGGTCACGATCTTCGAAGCGTCCCGTCCTCCGCGCGCGGCGCCGGCAGCGATCCAGGAGCGTCCTTCGGCGAGCCTCTCGTACGGCCAGAAGGTGGGGATCCAGCCGTCGGCGCACTCGCCGATCTGCTCGATGGCCTTCTGCCGGAGCGCGGCGACATAGATGGGAATGCTGGGCCGGAGGGGCTTCATCTCCAGCTTGAAGGGGCGATACTGGGCGAGCGTCGCCCCCGCATCGCTTTCCTTCTGCCCCGCCAGCAGCGCCCGCGTGACCTTGACGACGTCCCGCACCTGGGAGAGCGGCTTGTCGAAGGGCCGGCCGTGAAACCCCTCGATGACGTTCTTGCCGCTGGTGCCCAGGCCGAGAATGAGCCGCCCTTCGCTGATCTCGTCGACCGTGGCCGCCGACATGGCGATGAGGCCTGGCGTGCGACTGAAGACGTTGATGATGCCGGTGCCGAGCTGGATGCGCTTGGTGGAAACAGCCATCTCGGCGAGAAGCGAGAAGACCTCGTATCCCCATGCCTCGGGCAGCCAGAAGGAGTGGTACCCGAGCTCGTCGGCGAGCTGCGCCGCGCGGAGGTAGGTCTTCCTGTCGTAATTCTTCCAGAAGGCCAGCAGCGCGACCGGGTCGGTCATGACGCCTAGCCTACCGCGGCGGCCGCCGTCGCTCGTGAAACCAGCTCCGGTACCCGGTCATCTTGGCCAGCTGCTCCGACGGCGCGCGCCCCTTGCACGTCGCGCCCTCGGCGCTGCCGGCGGGCGCCCCCCAGCGCGCCTCGACGCAGTCATTCGGGTTATACGCCATCTCCAGCGACGGCTCGCGGTCGACGACGTCCTGCAAGCGCAGCTCGAAGTCGCTCCCGTCGCTGCGCGCGTACTTGAACGTGCGCTCGTGGAGCTCGCGCGTCAGGCGCGCCTCGAGATCGCCGCGCACCTGCTCGGGGGTCTTGCCGGCCGGCATGGCGTAGCGCTCCGGGCGGCGCGCCACCCGCGCCGGAATGCCGCGCGCGACGTCGATGGCGATGAGCAGCCGCAGGTCGCGCGACGGCGTCGAGAAGTCCTCCCACTCGCCGGTGGTCTCGAAGATCTTGGCGCCGTCCGGCATGTCCGCCGCAGTCTTCCCGCTGGCCAGAAACTTTCGCCCGTTGTCGACCGAGTTGACGCGGGTCTTCACTTGTTCCTCCAGCGCGTCGACGGTCTCCAGCAGCGCCTGGGTGGGATCGAGCGGCGCCGGCGACAGGACGTCGTCCATCCGGTCGTAGAATCCCTCCACGCCGTTCGCGTACTGCTCCTGCGAGTAGTCGGGGAGCTCGGCGTTGGCCAGATGGCGCCAGGTGCCGCTGCTCTTGTCGCGCACGACGGTGCGGAACCGCTTGAACCCGGGGGCGCCGAGGGAAGGATCGACGGCAAAGAGGAAGTTTCCTCGCCAGTAGCGTTTGCGCGCCACGGTTCCGTCGGGCTGACCGTCGACCGCGAGGAGCACCCCGCCCGAGTCGGGTGTCTGCGGCAGCCGCTTGGCGAGGACCAGGACGTGCCCGTAGGGATCCGCGTAGATGGTGCCGGGGCGCAGTGTCTCCGTCGACAAGGACACCGGGTAGTAGTCGCCCGTCTCGTCGTCGGCCGGCGTGCGCCCGGCGCCGGATTGCACGGCGTCGGCCAGGGTGGTGCGGAAGAACTCCCCCAGGCGGCGCGCGTTGGACTCCCACGTGCCACTGCGCTTGGGATCCGCCCACGCCGGCGGCTCTTGCGGCTTTCCGTCGAGCGGCGGGAACGGGGCGCTGCTGGTGGCGAAGTCGGCACAGGTGGGGGGCACTCCGTCGGCGCCACGGGAGCAGCGCGACCAGCCGAAGGGCAGCCCCAGCTTGTAGGAGAAATAAGCGCGAAGAAAGTAGGGTAAATCGGCGCAATCGGGGCGAACGACGACGCCCTGCTCGTCCTCCGCCACGCCCAGGTGATCGACGAGGAAGTTGCGCGAGCGGTCGCGAAGGACCTCGTGCAGCGCGTTCCAGCTCGGCGCAGCATCGAGCGGCGCGTCGAACAGGTGCTGGATCCACGCCGAATACAGGTCCTCGAGCGATGGCGTCCACGAGGCGCGCGTGAACCACAGCGCGGATCGCGGCGTGCCAGAAGCGGGTCGCGGGCGCGTCCCGACGACGATGTCCTGGGCGGCGAGGGAGGCACTCCCGCAGGCCGCCGTGCGCGTGAGCTGGGCGTGCCAGGTGCCCGCCCGCGGCCCCTCGACGGTGGCGATCCACGCGTAGGGTGGGCCGCCCTGGCGATCGGTCACCGTGGTCACGGTTCCGCCGGGTGCGGCCACGCGGAGCTCGGCGTCGACCCGGTGATCGCTGACGGCGACGACGCGCAACGAATCGCCGCGCCACGGGTGCTCCGGCGAAGCGAAGATCATCCGATCTCCCGGATCGCCGCACGCCGCGGGCGCGGGCGCAGGCGCGGGCGCGGGCGCGGGCGCAGGCGCAGGCGCAGGCGCAGGCGCAGTCCCCGGCGGCGACTCCTGGGGCGAACGATGGCACGCGACCCCCCCGAGGAGGGCCAGCAGGAGCCCCGTCGAAACCCTCCAACGCCTGCCCATCCTCGCGCCTTCTCCAACGCCCCGCGCGCTCATGCGTCTTCCGTGAATGGTACCAGCCGCCCCACGTGCGTTGCGAGAGCCACCCAGGTGCTCCCGGGGTTCCCCGCGAAGCACGACGGTTGCCGCGGGCCGGAAGGGGCGCGCCGAGGGGGCGACTTATACGATCGCCGCGCGCGCGCTCTTGTTCGTCTCGTCCCGTTCCTTCAAGGATTCCAGGATGATGACGGCGGTCTCCTCGATGGCGCGCCCGGTCACGTCGATGACCGGCCAGGCCGGGTGCTCGTCGAAGATGGTCCGCGCGTAGTCGAGCTCCTGCTTGACCTGATCGCGCAGGCCGTAGCTGGCGTCCATGGGCATGCCCAGCTGCTTCAGGCGTGCCTTGCGGATCTCCACGAGCTGGTCGATGTCGATGGTCAGCCCCACCACGCGGTCCTGCGAGGCCTCTTCCAGCTCAGGCGGGAGGGTGACGCCGAGCACGATGGGCTGGTTGGCGACCTTGAGCCCGCGTTGCGCGAGGAGCGTCGAGAGCGGCGTCTTGCTGGTCCGGCTCACACCGGCGAGCACCAGATCGGCCTTTTTGAAGTTGCGCGGCTCCTTGCCGTCGTCGCTCTTCACGGCGAACTCGACCGCCTCGATGCGCCGGAAGTACTCCTCGGTGAGCGGGAGCATCCCGCTCGGCGTGTTGATGGGCTGCCGATCGAGGAAGGTCGAGAGCTTGCCGATGAGCGACCCGATGAGATCGAGCGCCTCGATCTTCATCTCGTAGCTCTGCTGGTGGATGTACTCGCGGAGCTCGGGGCTGACCACGGTGAAGACGACCAGCGCGCCGTCCTTGGCTGCCGCCTCGAGGACGGGACGCGTCGCATCCTTGGTACGCACGCGGGTATGAAGTCGAATATGGGCACCCGAGTGCGGGAACTGCAACATGGCGGCGCGGACGACCTTTTCGGCCGTCTCGCCCGTCGAGTCGCTCAGAATGTCGATGCGTCGTGTCTCCAAAGCCGGGCTCCTCGGGCCTCAAGATCCACGCATCCGCCTCCACTTGCAAGCGCGGGCTCAATCATCGGGTGGAGAAGTCACCTCTGGCCCCCTCTTCGGGCGGAATGAAGTCGTGACGCGTGAAGAGGGCGACGAGCTTCATGCCGTCCGCCTCGATCGCCTCGCGTCCCCCCTCCAGCCGATCGACCAGCGCGATCACGCCGGCCACCCGGTAACCCGCGTCACGCAGCTTGGCGGCAGCCTTGAGCGTGGAGCCGCCGGTGGTCACCACGTCCTCCAGCAGGGCGATGCGCGCCCCCGGGAGAAGGCGCGTGTCGCCCTCCAGCAGGCGACGCGAGCCGTGATCCTTGGCGTCCTTGCGCACGTAGACGGCGTCGAGCGGCGCGCCACGCGGGTAGCTCGTGAGCGCCACGGCGCTGGCCAGCGGGCAGCCGCCCAGCTCCACCCCCGCCACCGCCACGCACGCGCCGAGCGCACCGGCAGGGTCCAGCACGTCGAGCATGGCCTGCCCGACCAAGGCGTGGCCCTCGGCGGTGAGGACGGCCTGCTTGCAGTCGATGAAGAAGTCGCTCTCGCGGCCGGATGCCAGGACGACGCGTTTGCGCTGGAAGGCGCGCGCGCGAAGAAGCTCGAGCAATGCGGCCCGTGCCCCTTGGGCCATCTCAGCGCTCCTTCTTCTTCGCGATCTGCCCCTTGGCCTTCTTCAAGGCAGGGATGACGGGGGGAGGCGGTCGCCGGGGACCGGGCGCGGCGGGGACGTTGTTGCCGCCCGTCGCATGCGCGGGTGCCGCCTGCGCGACCCTCTCCGCCGGCTTGGCGGGGGGTGCCGGCGGGGCGGCATGAGCTTGTGCGGCGGGCGGAGCGACCCGGACCGGCGCGGCGATGGGACGAGCGGCCGGCTGCAGTGCGCGTGCCGTCTTCGCCGGCGCGCCTGCCCCTTCCCCCGTCTCCACGAAGCCGCGGACCAGCGCTCCCGGCGCGATGGCGACCCGCGGCGCGCGCACGTCGCCCACCACGCGTGCGCCGTCTTCCAGCACCACCGCTTCTTCCCCGAGGAGATCGCCCTTCACGGCGCCGTGCACCACGACACGACGGCCGCGCACGCTGGCGCCGACCATCCCCTGCGCGTCGATGGTCACGTCGCCACCGACCGCGATCTCGCCGTCCACGAACCCCTGGACTTCGAGATCCACGTCGCCGGTCACCCGACCGCGGATGCGCGTCGTCCGCCCGATGATGGAGACGTTCGCGGCCATGGCTCAGATATCCATGTCGACGTTGCCCTTGAACTGGGCGCCGTCGGCGATGGTCACGCGTGCGGCCTTGACGTTGCCGATGACGCGCGCGCCGGACTGGAGGTCGACGCGCTCGCTGGCGGTCACGTTGCCGGTGAGCGACCCGGCGACGATCAGCGAGGCGCCGGCGATGTCCGCCTCCACCGTCGCCCCGTGCTCGATGGTGACGCTTTCTTTGGCCGTCAGCTTGCCGCGCACCGTGCCCGCCACGACGACGTCCTCGTCGGTGGTGATTTCGCCTTCCACCGTGATACCCGCGCCGATGACCGTGCTCGCCATGGATGTCTCCGTCGTCTTCTCTCTCGCGTTCGCCGTCGGGGTCAGCGTCGTGCCGCAGTGCGTCCGCGAACCTCGCCGCGCGACGAGGCCCCGCCGAGCTCGGGGGGGAGGTCGAACTCGCAGTCGAGGCGGCCGGAGAAGCGCGCACCGTCGTCGATGGCGACCGAGCTGCCCCGTAGATTGCCGCGAACGCGGGAGCCGGCTACCAGTCGAACGGTGCCGGTGGCCGCCACGTCGCCCTCCAGCGCGCCGGCGATGACCACCGAGCGCGCCTCGATGGCCTCGCTGGTGACGCTTGCGCCCTGGGCGACGGTCAGCTCGCCGCGGATGGCGAGGTCGCCCTCGACTTGACCCTCGACCACGAGGTCGCCCTCCCCGTGGATGCGGCCACGGACGCGCGCACCGCTGCCGATGCGCGCCGTCCCGGCGTCACCGGAGTGGGAAGAGGTTCGGGGCTGCGCCATGGTCGGCGCGCGAACCTAGTACAGGCCGTGCGGCGTGTCACCACCGGCGGCGCATCCTGTAGTATCCATCGCCCGCAAGGGAAACGATGGGTCCGGCCAAGCCACAGAAGCGAGGCGTGGGGCCGTGGCATCTGCTCCTGGTGGTGCCCTTCGTGGGGGTCCTGTGGGTGCCCTTCTACGACGCGGTCGAGCCGCGACTCGGTGGGGTGCCGTACTTCTACTGGTACCAGTTCCTCTGGGTCGGCATCGGCGCAGGGCTGACCGCCATCGTCTACTTCGCCACGCGCGAGACGGACCCATGAACGAGGTCGACCGCGTCGCCCTGGCGGTGTTCGTCGCGCTCTTCGCCCTGGTGACGGTGCTCGGATTCATCGCCGCGCGCTGGCGCCGGGCCGACCTCGACCAGCTCCACGAGTGGGGGCTCGGGGGGCGTCGCTTCGGCACCCTGGTCACCTGGTTTCTCCTCGGGGGGGACCTCTACACGGCGTACACCTTCGTCGCGGTGCCGGCGCTGGTCTATGGCGCGGGGGCGCTCGGCTTCTTCGCCATGCCGTACACCATCATCACCTATCCCTTCGTCTTCGTGGTGATGCCGCGCCTGTGGAGTGTCTCGCACAAACACGGGTACATCACCGCCGCCGACTTCGTGCGCGGGCGCTTCGACAGCGGTCTCCTCGCGCTGGCGGTCGCCCTCACCGGCATCCTCGCCACCATGCCGTACATCGCGCTCCAGCTGGTGGGCATCCAGGTGGTGCTGGGGGCGATGGGCATCCGCGGGGACTTCCCGCTGATCATCGCCTTCGTCATTCTGGCGGCTTACACGTACCAGAGCGGCCTTCGCGCACCGGCGCTCATCGCCGTGGTGAAGGACGCCATCATCTACGTGACCGTCCTCGCCGCGGTGGTGATCATCCCGCTGAAGCTCGGCGGCTACCGCGCCATCTTCGACGCCGTGCCGGCCAAGAAGCTCATCCTCGCCCCGCAGCAATTCACCGCCTATTCGACGCTGGCCCTGGGCTCCGCGCTGGCGCTCTTTCTTTATCCGCACTCGGTGACGGGCGTCCTCAGCTCGAGCGGCCGCGCGGTCATCAAGCGCAACACGGCGATGCTCCCGGCGTACTCGCTGCTCCTCGGCTTCATTGCGCTCCTCGGAACCATGGCCGTCGCGGCCAAGGTCGGCTCCTCGCCTGCCTATGCCGAGGGCTTCGGCCGGTACGGGGCGAACTTCGCCGTCCCCGCGCTCTTTCTCGACTCGTTCCCGTCGTGGTTCGTCGGCTTCTCCTTCGCTGCCATCGCCGTCGGCGCGCTGGTGCCGGCGGCGATCATGTCCATCGCGGCGGCGAGCCTCTTCACGCGGAACATCTACCGGGAGCTCTTCCGACCGGCGTGCTCCGGCAAAGAGGAGGCGACGGTCGCCAAGGTCGCTTCGCTGGTGGTGAAGTTCGGGGCGCTGGCCTTCATCGTGGCGCTGAAGAAGGAGTACGCCATCGCGCTGCAGCTGCTCGGGGGCGTGTGGATCCTGCAGACCTTCCCGTCCATCGTGCTCGGCCTCTACACGCGCTGGCTGCACCGCTGGGGCTTGCTGGCGGGCTGGGCGGTGGGCATGGCGACGGGCACCTGGATGGCGTGGACGCTCTCGTTCAAGGCGCCGGTCTACGCCGTCCACCTGGG
>Ga0302324_100005397_pt1 | contig 27875 bp, 17 predicted proteins | sample Palsa_T0_1_FD_201949 | JGI IMG/M metagenome (GOLD analysis project Ga0302324, IMG submission 201949) | Peat permafrost microbial communities from Stordalen Mire near Abisko, Sweden - Palsa_T0_1 | ecosystem: Environmental > Terrestrial > Soil > Palsa > Peat permafrost | place: Sweden: Abisko...
CGTGCGGTCGAGAATCGTCCCCGTGACTGGCGCGCGGATCACCGTGGCGTCGAGTTGCGACTGCGAATAATCAAGCTGGCCCTGCGCCTGCATCAGAGCGCCCTGAGCGCGGGCAATCTCTTCCGCCCGCGGGCCGATCTTCATCAGCTGAAACGCTTTCTCCAGCGAATTCACGCGCTGCTGGTCAGCTTCGAACTTTCCGGTGGCGTCGTCCAGTTGCTGGCGTGAAACCACGCCGCTGCCCGCCAATTCCTTCGTGCGGTCCAGCGTAAGCTTGTCGTTCACCAGCGTGGCGCGGGCTTCATCGAGATTGTGTTGCGCCTGCTGCACTTCCTCGGGCCGCGAGCCGTTCTGCAGTTCATCAAGATAGGCGCGCGCATTCGCCACTGCACCCTTGGATTGTTCATAGGCCGCGCGGAACTCCTGATCTTCGAGCCGGACCAGTACCTGGCCTTCTTTCACCTTGTCGCCCTTCTCTACGCCGATCCAGGACAGGCGGCCCGTCACCTTGGAATTCACATTGATGGTGTGATGGGCCACGATGTAGCCGGTGGCCGAGAGCACGGTGCCGCCCGCGTCGTTGCCGCTCGTCTGCGCGGCGGCGCGCACCACCTCGACCTCGGGCGTGTCGGAGGAAAGCATGCGGTAGGCAAGCACGGCCACGCCCAGCACCACGACTGTCGCGATGCCGCCCAGGATGTAACGGCGCGCCCAGGCCGGCGGCTCTCCGCCGGAATCGCCGCGCTGGGTCCGGTCAATGCGCAAGCTCTGCAGATCTTCGTGTTTTGTATCAATCGCCATAAGAGTGATTACGCTCGAACTCTCTAAATAGTTTCCCGCCGCAGCGCTGCGGTTGCAGTCTACCCGCGCAGTGCGTTCAGAATATTCTGCCGCGCGGCGTGCCACGCCGGTGCCAGCCCACCCACGAATCCCATAATCAGCGCGAACAGAACGGCGTAACCCGCCACCTGTGGCGTGATGCGCAACGCGAACACCACTTCGCTAAAGGTTACGGCATTCGAGGTGCCGGTCTGCATTCCGTTAAACGGAAGCATAAGCAGGATGCCCGCCGCCGCGCCCAGCAATGCCAGCAGCAAAGATTCCAGCACAAACGAAGTCAGAATGGCCGGCCGTGAGAAACCGATCACGCGGAGCGTTGCAATCTCACGTCCGCGATACGACACCGCCGCATACATGGTATTCATGGCCGCGAAAATCGAGCCTATCGCCATGATGAAGCCCACCACGTAGCCGATCACTTTGATGGGTGTGCCGGAATTGGTCTGCTTGGCATAGTATTCAGTCTCGTTGAAGCCTTCGAGCTTCAAGCGCTGGTCGTCGCTCACGCGGTTCTTGAGCGCTGCGGCGGAGATGGGATCGGTGGCGCGCAGGTACGCCGAGGAATAGCCGTCGGTGCGGTCGAAATCCGAAGCCATCTGATGCACGTCGCCCCACACTTCAGACTCATAAGCCGAGCCACTCGCGTCAAATACGCCCACGACCTTCCATGATCCTTTGCCAAACTCCATGGTGTCGCCGATGCCGGCGTGAGTGAAGCGGTCGCGAATGGATTGGCTCACCACTACTTCGCGCTGCCCGGTCTCGAACCAGCGTCCCGCGGCCAGTTTCACTCCAGGATGATCTCCCGGGCCAGACAGCTCGCGCATTTCAAGTCCGTCAGGCATCATGCCACGCACGGTTACGTTGACTTCACCCGTGCCGTCTTTGCGCGGCAGCACGATTACAACCACGAGTTCACCGGACGCCATCGGTTCGCCATGGCTGTCTTTGGCGATCCCGGGAAGAGTCTTCAGAGTGGGGAAGAGTGGCGCATCGAAGCCACCCGACAACTCCGCCTCGGAACCCTTGCGCAGCACGAGTACATTCAACGGATTGCCGCTGCTGACGAACGCCTTGTTCAACCCGGCCACCAGCGCCATCAGAAAAATCGCGGTCGTAACCGTGAGCGCGATGCCCAGCGCCGTCATGAGCGTGAGCCCCAAGCGGAGCCGCAAATTGCGAATGTTGTAGCTGATCGGTATCGCCATATTAATTTCTATTTCCTTGCCGCCGCCAACATGCGACGCGAATCCTTATCCGATGTGCCGCAAGCCGTCCACAATATTCATGCGCGAGGCGTTGAACGCCGGCAGGTAGCCGCTGACTAATCCCAGAGTCAGGGCCACCAGCAACGACAGCCCCGCCGTCGGCACATTCACTTTCATGGAAAGCGGAACTCCCAGCGCGATGAAACCGCGAGTCAAGAACCAGATCACTGGCACCGCTCCCACGACTCCCAGTACTCCACCAGCAACCGCCAACGCCACCGACTCGCTCACGAAAATCGACAGCACCCGTCCGCGGGTGAAGCCGATGGTTTTCAGCACCGCCACTTCCCGGGTCCGGCTGCGCACCGACATGGCCATGGTGTTGGCCGAAACCAGCATGATGGTGAACACGACCGCGCCGCAAATCCCCAGGATGAACGCCTTGATGTTGCCCAGCGAGGCCACAAAACCAAGCTGAAACGCTTTCTCGCTTTCGGTTTTCGTCTGCAGCGGCGAATTCCGGAACATGTCGTCCACTTCCTGAGACACGCGGGATACTTCATCCGCCGAGCCGATCTGCGTTGAATACCAGCCCGCCTGCCCTTTGAACCAGGGCACCGATTCTTCCAGATACTTGCTGTTGAAATACAGCGCGTTCTGGGGTGGATCGCGATGGTAGATGGCCCGAATGGTCAGGTCGAGATTGGCGGGGAAAATCGTCCCCTGCAGGGTGACGCGGTCGCCGATCTTCCAGCCATACTTTTTCGCCAGCGTAATGTCGACCAGCGCACCGGCGCGATCCTGCTGCCAGGCCTTCAGTTGATCGGGCGGAACAATCTTATCGGAGGCCACTTTCAGGTATTCGTCGGGATCGGTGGCCAGTTGCGCGAAAAAGTGTTCCGGCCGTTCATCAAGGTAACGCCCGCCGAACCAGGTCATGGGCGCAACCGCGGTCACGCCCTGAATGCTGCGAATCTTGTCCCGGTAGAACGCGGGCAGAAAGAACGCCAGCGACACGCGATCACGGGTAATTACACGCCGCGACGCCTCGGGCGCGACCTGGTCCACATAAAACGAGCGCCAGATGCAGATCATCAGCGTGAGCAGCAGCAGGGAGAAGCTGATGCTGACCATGGTCAGCAGGCTTCGCCGCTTGTTGCGGAACGTGTTGCGCACTACGAAACTGCCCAGCGTCATAAATTCATTCCGAAACTTACCCGATGTGGCGGAGCCCATCCACAATGTTGATTTGCGAAGCGTGATAAGAAGGCAGCGCCGCGCTTATCAGTCCCACGAATCCGGAGGTCAACAGAGCGGCCACCGCGATTCCGAACGTCACCTTCATGGGGAAAAAGCTGAAGAACTGCGGAGAATGAGTCAACCCATAAACCAGCACCCACCCCAGCCCCGCGCCAATCACGCCGCCCACCAGCGATAGCGACACGGCTTCGCTGACGAACAAACTGAGCACGCCCCGCCGGGTGAAACCCAAAGTCTTCAGCACCGCCACTTCGCGGGTGCGCTCGCGAATCGTCATGGCCATCGTGTTCGCCGATACCAGCAATGTAGCGAAAACGACTGCCGAGCAGATACTCAGGATGAACGCCTTCACGTTGCCCATCATGGCCACGAACTCCAGCCCGAACGCCTTCTCACTTTCCGCCTTGGTGGGCTGCGGCGAGTTGCGGAACATGTCATCCACGGTGCTGGCCACTTTGCTCACATCGGCGGGAGTACGCGCCAGAATCGTGAACGTACCGGCCTGGCCTTTGAAGAAAGCCACGGCTTCTTCCACGTACTTCGTATTGAAGTAAACCGACTTATTGTCCGGGTTCGCGTGAAAGATGCCGCGGATGATCAACTCCAGGTTCACGGGATAGATCGTCCCCTGCAAAACGATCCGGTCGCCCAGCTTCCATCCGTACTTCGTGGCCAGCGCGGAGTCCACAATCACGCCCTGGCGGTCGCGCTGCCAGGCCAGCACCTGATCGGGAGGAAGCACCAGGTCGCGGTACACCTTGAAGAATTCATCGGGATCGGTGCCGAACTGCGCGAAAAAATTTTCCGGCTTCTGGTCTTTGTAAATTCCGCCAAACCAGGAAATGGGCACCACCGCCTCGACCCCCGGTACCGCCCGAATCTTGTCGCGGTAGTAGCCGGGAAGACTAAAGGTGAGAGAAACACGGTGCCGCACTACCAACCTCTGTGACGACTCGGCGCTGCCCTGGTCGAGATAGAAGCCCCGCCAGATGGTCATCATCAGAGTGAGCAGGAGCAAAGAAAAGGCGATGCTCAAGACCGTCAGAATGCTGCGGCGCTTGTTGCGAAACGCGTTCTTAGTGACGAACCGGGTCAACGTCATCGGCGAACTCCAGAGGGCACCGGGAGCCGGGCGCAGAAGGCAGGCACGTCCCAGCCCACACAGAATAGACGAACGAGTTGCCGATCAGCAACCGGACCGGGCTCGATTTTTTCTGCGCGCATGCGGTTCAACTCCGACCCCCAGCCATTACACTATTTATACTGCCGTGCCGCAGTCTTGCCCGCCAGTGGAGATCGTCACCAGAGTGGGATGACAAATGTCACACCAGTTTGAGAAGGCATAGTCAACCGCAGACAGTCGTTCGCGCCGAGCCGGCCCCACATTACAAGAACCGCCGTTGCCGCGATAAAGTTACGCGGTGACTGCATCTTATGCCGCAGTTCCGCGCCGGGTCTTCTTTCGGGCGACCTCGGATTTCAGGCCTGCCACGGCTTCCCGTTTCTTTTTTCGCGCCGCCTGGCGGCGCATCTTGGCCATCCACTCCCGGGAATACATCGTCCCGCGGCATTTGCGGGAACCACAGTGGCAGGGTGCGGGGTCTTCGTCATCGTAGAGGTTGTAATCCCAGACAAGTTCTTCGCCGGCCGCGATGTCGCGGATGGCGAAAATCCAGACCCGGCCCTTGATCTCGTCGACCTCGCAGTTGGGATCGCAGGAATGATTCAGATAGGCGCCCAGGCCTTCGCCGTCGATCACCGTCTTGCCGTCGTCCAGGCCGTAGAGATAAGTACGGGAAACGCCATTGTAACGGCGGTCAGCTTCTTCGGTGGTGATGCGCTCGCCGTCGTATTCGACGACGCGGGCTCCCTTGCGGATGGGCTTCGAGGTATAGACACCGACGGAATGAATAGGCGAAGGACGGACCGCTAGAGTCATGCACTAATTTCGCATGGCAAGGCGGTTTTGGGGAATGCGAAATATCGTAAGGGCGCATCGGATTCTCAGGATTCGCTGTGGGTTTAGCGTCGGTCGATCTGCCATAATCTCCTCATGTGCGGACGCTACCGGCTTTCGAGGAGAAAGCAAGTGGTCGAGGAGTACTTCGAGAGCGCTTCGGAGGAGGAAGAGTGGGCTCCGCGTTATAACATTGCCCCCACCCAGCCCGTCGCGACGGTTCGCCAAACCGGCGCCAAGAGAATCCTTTCCATGATGAGGTGGGGCCTGGTGCCGTCGTGGGCCAGCGACATCTCGATGGGCAACCGGCTCATCAACGGCCGCAGCGAAACCGTTCTGCAGAAGCCGGCCTTTCGGGATTCTTTTCGCGCCCGGCGTTGCCTGATCCCTGCCGACGGCTTTTACGAGTGGAAAAAGGCGGGCAAAGAAAGGCGCCCGTTTCACTTCGGAATGAAGGACGATTCTCTGTTTGCCTTCGCGGGAGTGTGGGATCGCTGGAAATCGCCGGCAGGAACATGGATCGAGTCCTGCTCAATCCTGACCACGGCTCCTAACGATCTGCTGGCAGACGTGCACGACCGGATGCCTGTGATCCTTCCGCAGCGGCAATACCATGCCTGGCTGACCGCTCCGGCGACGGAGGCTGAGAGGCTCGCGGAACTGCTCGTGCCGTACGATGCACCCCTCATGCGGCGCTACGCGGTGAGTGCGCTGGTCAACAAGCCACAAAACGAGGGGCCGGATTGCGCGCTGGAAGTGCCGGGCAAAGCTTCGGACGCGCTGCCGAACGAAGGGCCAGAACCTGAGGCTCAGGGGCGCCTCTGGTAGGCGTTCCCTGCGGCCACCCATTTTATTTTGCCGCAAAACAAAACGCCCCAGACTCGGTTTGAGTCACGGGACGTATGTTGATCAGCCCTCCCCCAAGTGCTGCTCAAGAACAATCATACGGCTCGCCGGCAAAGCCGAGAATGGCACGGGAGTGCCATTCCTCGCCACCAACAGGCGGGAGCCATTTGGAGGTCTCCTGTATGATTCAAGGCGCTCTGACTCTGGTCCCGTCGGCTGAGCCTTCCCCCGTATTTCATCTGGCGAGGACATTCGTCTCAGAGGGGGTGGGGTACGCGGCGAGCCGCGTACCCTTTTGAATTGTTCCATTCTCCGGGTGAAGGTTCGGAGAACCAATTTGAGAGGCAGGAAAGGCGAAATCCCATGATTCTTCCCCGGATTATGACGAAGCTCGGTTGGTCGCTTTGGCTGGGAAGTGTGGCCATATCTGCGTTGCCCGCGGGGCTATTCGCCCAGGCGGCGCCGGCGGATGCTCCCACAGTTTCCGAGACTCCGCTCGCCATCGATCAGGCCTGGCAGAAGGCCAGCGCTAAGTATGACGCTGCGCGCGCCGCGCTGCTCCAGTCCGTCGATCGCGCCAATGCCGCCGGGCCCTTTCGTCCCGACTGGGAGTCGCTTCAGAGTTATAAAGTTCCCGAGTGGTATAAGGACGCGAAGTTCGGGATCTTCATCCATTGGGGCGTCTATTCCGTTCCTGCCTTCGCCAACGAGTGGTACCCGCGCAATATGTATAACCAGGGTTCGAACGAGTACAAACACCACATCGCGACCTACGGGACGCAGGATAAATTCGGCTACAAGGATTTCATCCCGCTGTTCAAGGCGGAGAAGTTCGAGCCTGCGGCCTGGGCCAGCCTCTTCAAGGAATCGGGCGCGAAGTATGTGGTTCCGGTGTTCGAACATCACGACGGCTTTGCCATGTACGACTGCGGCGTTTCAGACTGGACCGCCGTGAAAATGGGACCGCATCGGGATTTGTGGGGCGATCTGGCGAAGGCCGTCCGGGCCGAAGGCTTGCACCTGGGCGCATCCTCGCATCGCGTCGAGCATAACTTCTTTCTCGGCGTCGGCCGCGCGATTCCCTCCGACATCAACGACCCCAAGTACGCCGATTTTTATGGACCAGCACATACCTGGCTGCAAGCCCGGGATCACACGCCCCTCTCCAATGATTTCACGTACGTCTCCAAGGCATGGACCGACGACTGGCTTGCCCGGTCGGCCGAGATCGTCGAAAAGTATCACCCCGACATCATGTATTTCGACTGGTGGATCGGCCAACCGTCGGTTCGCGAGGACCTGACTCGCTTCGCCGCGTTCTATTACAACGAGTCTCTGAAGAGCGGCGGCCCGGTGGGCGTGATCAACTACAAGGACTATGCCATGCAGGAACAGTCCGCCGTGCTCGACATTGAACGCGGCCAGTTCTCGGGAATTCGCCCGCTCTACTGGCAGACCGATACTTCCATCAGCAACGAGTCCTGGGGCTACATTCAGAACGACACTTTCAAGTCGCCGCAATTTGTGGTTCACCAGCTGATTGACATCGTGAGCAAGAACGGAAATCTGCTGTTGAACATCGGTCCGCGATCCGACGGCACCATCCCCGAAGAAGTGCAGCAGGTTCTGCGGGAGGTGGGCGCGTGGGTGAAAGTAAATGGCGACGCGATCTACGGAACGCGCCCCTGGAAGACTTACGGCGAAGGTCCCACCAAGGTGACCGAAGGCTCGTTTCACGACACCGACACCCAGCCTTACACGGCGGAAGATTTCCGCTTCACCACGAAGGGCTCTGCCCTTTATGCCATCGAACTGGGATGGCCGTCGAAGGGTGAGGCTGTGATTCATTCTTTGGGCCGAACCGCTGGGGGTGGCACAAAGATCGGATCGGTCGTGTTGCTGGGCTCCGATATGAAGCTGGCGTTCGAACAGCGGGAAGACGGATTGCACATTCAACTGCCGGAACAAAGCCCGGGAAAGTATGCCTATTCGTTCCGCATCCTGGTGAACTGAGTTTAGAGGGCGACCCAGATGGCATTCGAGCCCGGGGGCCAGCACATTTCCCGGTTGGTAGTAGAATAGCTCCCCATCTCAGCTCTGCAGTGAATTGGGCTGGGCCTGCGACACAATCTCGAAACGTGTTCTTGAAACGTACTCTTGAAAACCGGAGGCAGCGGTGGCACTGACCATCAAGAATCTTTCCAAAACTTACCCGAACGGGGTTAAGGCGCTCAAGAACCTCTCACTCTCTATCGGCAACAGCATGTTTGGCCTGGTGGGGCCCAACGGCGCCGGAAAGAGTTCCCTGATGCGTACGATTGCGACCCTTCAGGATCCCGACTCCGGCAGCATTCAGCTCGACGACATCGACGTGCTGCGCCAGAAAGATAAAGTGCGGCGAATTCTCGGGTATCTGCCGCAGGAATTCGGCGTCTACCCCAAGATTTCCGCCTTCGACATGCTCCACCACCTGGCAGTCATGAAGGGCATGAGTTCGTCAGGCGAGCGCAAGGAGACGGTTGACGCGCTGCTGCAGCAGACCAATCTGTGGGATGTTCGAAAAAAAGCTCTCTCCACCTTTTCCGGCGGAATGAAGCAGCGTTTCGGCATTGCCCAGGCCCTGCTCGGCAACCCGCGCCTTATTATTGTCGACGAACCTACGGCAGGACTCGACCCGGCAGAACGCAACCGCTTTCTCAACCTTCTCTCGTCCCTGGGCAGCGACCGCACCGTCATTCTCTCGACCCATATCGTGGACGACGTGCGCCAGTTGTGCCCGCGCATGGCGATCATCGCGTCCGGGGAACTGTTGCTGGAAGGCTCTCCAAACGAGACCCTTGCCGCCCTCAACGGCAAGATTTGGTCGAAGGTGGTCGCGACCGACGCCGAAGTACGCGCGATCGAGACTCAGCTCCACGTCATCTCGACTCATCTCGTTGGCGGACAGCACGAGATTCGCGTGTACGCAGACACCTCTCCGGGCGACGGCTTCCACTCGGTCGATTCGGGACTGGAAGATGTCTACTTCCTCAATCTGTCGCAACAGTCCAGGCGTCAGCTTCCGAATTAACGCGCCTCGAAAATCAGCGCTTCGCGCCAGGAGTATCCGATATGCCGCTCTTTTGGGAGTTCTTCAGTTTCGAGTTGAGGTTCCGCTTCAAGAGCCTCTCCACCTACATGTATTTTTTGCTCTGGCTCGTGTTCTCCTTTCTTTGCGTGGCGTCGGAAAGCTTCGGCCCGGTCGGCAGCGGCAACGGCAAGGTCCTGCTTAACGGACCTTTTGCCAACACTTTCAACGATATGTACGCCGCGCTTTTCGGCATCATCGTGATCGCGGCTATCTTCGGCACATCGATCCTCCGCGATTTTCAGCGCGACACCTATCAGATCCTCTTTACTCAGCCGATTTCCAAATTCGCCTACCTCGGCGGACGCTGGGCTGGCTCCTTCGTCACCACAGTCTTTGCCTTTTCCGCCCTGCTGCTCGGCACCTACCTTGGCACCTTCGCGCCCTGGGCAGACCACACGCGGATCGGCCCGAATTACCTGTGGACTTACCTTCAGCCATTTCTCTCGATCATCGTCGTCCAGATATTCTTCCTCGGCTCTGCATTCTTTGCGGTCGGCGCTCTCACGCGCAAAATCTTTATTGTCTATCTCCAGGGCGTTGCCCTGTTCATGATTTATCTCATTGGCATCACCGCATTCTTCGCCACCCGCTCGCTGGAGCGGTTCTGGTCCGGCATTTTCGATCCTGTCGGCTTCCTCCTGATCTACAACGTCACGCGGTACTGGACGGTCCTCGAGCGAAATACCCAGTTTCTGGCCTGGTCGCCCACCCTGGTCAACGGTGTCTTCCTCTATAACCGTCTCCTCTGGCTTGGCGTCGGCATCGTGTCGCTGGGCGCGGTCTGGGGGTTGTTCCCCATGTCCGTCGAAGCCCTCACCGCGCGATCCCAGGGCCGCCGCGCCGCCAAAGCCAAGGAACAGGAACTCGCGGAAGCGTTGCCGGTTCGCTCCCTGGTACAGACTGGCCTTCCGCACACCCATCAATCCTTCACGGCTGCTACCACCTTTGCCCAATACCTGTCGCTCTCGCGGCTCCGCATGCGCAACATTTTTCGCGATATACCGTTCTGGGCCCTGGTCGCTCTCATCGTCGCCTTCGGGATCAACAACGATTATTTCGCCGGCAAGGTCGCGGACCAGGACGTTTGGCCAGTCACCTACCTCATGGTGCAGGCCGTTGAAGGCAGCGCTCTGCTCTTTCTGCTGATCGTCGCTGGCCTCTACGCCGCGGAACTGCTGTGGCGCGAGCGCGACACTCATTTCGACGGCATACACGACGCTCTGCCGATGCGCGAATCCATCGACTGGCTCTCCCGCTTTACCGCCGTCGTCGTCGTCGAGCTCGTCCTCATCACTTTCGCCATGCTCATCGGCGTTGTGATGCAGAGCATCGCCGGCTACTATCACTACGAGTTCCTGCAATACTTGAAGGAGCTCTACCTCGTAACCTTTCCGCTGGTCGTCTTCTATGTTCTTTTCTCGCTCTTCGTTCAGACCCTTGTATCGAACAAGTTTGTGGGCTACGCCATATTGATCGGCACTTTCATCCTGGTGCAGGTCCTTTATACGTTCGGCTGGGAAAATACCCTCTACCTCGTCGGTCAGACCCCCGCCTACACCTACTCCGACATGAACGGCTACGGCCACTTCGTCCCGGCTTTGTTCTGGTCGATTACCTACTGGGTTGCGATCGGCGCTGTGATGGGAGTAGTCTCCATCGCTTTTGCGAGGCGCGGAGCGGAGGACTCCCTGCGCGCCCGCACCCGGCTTGCGCTGCAGCGCGCCCCGCGGCTGGTTCCGGCCGCTCTTCTTTTCGCTGTCATCGCTGCCGGCGCTGGCGGCTGGTACTTTTACAACGCTCACGTCCTCAACGAGTATCTCGACTCCAAGGCTCGACGCGACATCCAGGCGAACTACGAAACCAAGTTCAAACAGTATGAAGGCCTGCTGCAGCCCAAGGTCACCGCCGTCGATGCCACCATCCACATTTATCCCGACCGCCGCTCCTTCGACGGCAACGTCCGCATGACGCTGCAGAACAAGACCACGCAGCCGATCCCGCAAGTCCACATCACCGACCAGATGCAGTCGGTCACCAACGTCCAATTCGATCGCCCGTTTCACCTCGTCAGTTCCGCGCCTCGCAACATCTACTCCATCTACGCTCTCGATCAGCCTTTAGCGCCCGGCGAGACCATCACCCTGACTTGCAACGTCGGTCACCAGACCCGCGGCTTCCGTGACGGCAACGAACTCCCCGAGTTCGCCTATAACGGCACTTTCTTCGACGCCAGCTACGTCCCCTACATCGGATACAACAACGGTATCGAGCTTGCCGATCCCCGCCGCCGCCGCGAAGAGCATCTCCCGCTTCTCGTAGAGATGGCCCAACGCGGCAATCCGGCGCACTCCGTGAACAACGTTTTCTTCCAGGGCGAGTCCGACTGGGTCACCTATCACACCGTCGTCAGCACATCGGCTGATCAAATCGCCATCGCCCCCGGATATCTGCAACGCCAATGGCAGGCGGATGGCCGCAACTTCTACGAATACAGCATGGGATCGACGCACATCCTCGACTTCTTCGCCTACATCTCCGCCCGCTACCAGAGCCGGAAAGAGATTTACCACGGGGCCGACGGCGACGTTTCCCTTGAAGTTTATTACGACCCCGCGCACACCTATGACGTCGACAAGATGCTCGCCAGCTCCCGCGCCGGCCTCGACTACTATCAACGTGTCTACAGCCCCTACCAGTTCACGCAATACCGCATCTTCGAATTTCCCCGGTACCGCACGTTTGCCCAGTCTTTCCCCAACACGATTCCGTACTCTGAAGGTATCGGCTTCATCAGCCGCGTCATTAAGCCGACCGACATCGACTTCACTTACTTCGTCACCGCCCACGAGCTTGGCCACCAATGGTGGGCGCACCAACTGGTCGGCGCCGACGTGGAAGGTTCCAACATGATGTCGGAAAGCCTGGCCGAGTACTCTGCCCTGCAGGTGATGGCGCACAAGTACGGCCGCGATCTGATGCACCGCTTTCTACGCCACGAACTCGACGGCTACCTGCGCGGCCGCGCCGGCGAGGTCCGCCACGAACCACCACTCGCTCTCGTGCAGCGTGAAGGATACGTCTGGTACCAGAAGGGCGGCCAGGTCCTCTACACGCTTGCCGACTATATCGGCGAAGACAAACTCAATCTCGCGCTGCACAATTTCCTCATGCAGTACCGCTACGCCAACGCCAACAACCAGGTGGACGCCAACAGCGTTGTCCGCGCCGCCAACACTGTCAACGATCCCTACCCCGATACCCGCATGCTGGTGGACGCCATCAAAGCTCAAACCCCGCCCGAACTCCAGTACCTCGTCGACGACGGCTTCAACCGCATTGTTCTCTACGACAACAAAGCCGTCTCCGCCACTTCACAGAAAACTGCCGACGGCAAATATAAGGTCACGCTCGAGGTCGAGTCTCGCAAGGTGCAGGCCGACGGAAACGGCGTAGAGACTCCCATGCCCCTCGCCGATTACATCGAGATCGGAGTGTTCAGCGGAAAAAAAGACGAGGAGAAGCCGCTGTACCTCAGGAAGGAGAAATTGACCGGGGAACACCGAACCTTCGAGATCATCGTGGACCAGCAGCCAACGCTGGCCGGCATTGACCCCTACAACAAGCTCATTGACCGGAATGCGGATGACAATATGATCGATGTCACCAAGCAGTGAATCATTGGCTCGATCACGACTGTCCCGACGGTGGAAACCACCGACGCGTGGCGAGGGTAGGAAGGTGAACGTGCCCGACGCGCAGGCATCCCGCATTTGTCAAAAAATTGTCAAATCAATGTCACTTTCTGCCTCGAAGTGTGCCATTAACCCAATAGCAGGCTAGAGTTAGCGATATGATTCATGGCAATTACGGCACAGGGGTGGCGGGGGTGGTCATGACCAAGAGCGTATCTTCATTGCCAACGGCAGGCACGACGACGTTGGACTCGGTTCCGGTTGGCGCGGAGCGGATACTCGTGATCGAGGACGATCGCGCGGTGCAAAAGGCTCTCAAGCGGCTGTTTGAAGCCGAAGGATTTGCAGTGGATATTGCCGGGAACGGCGCTTTGGGCCTCGATATGTTTCGCCAGGCAACGCCATCCGTACTGGTGCTGGACCTGAGTCTGCCGGGTACGCCGGGGCAGGACGTGTGCCGCGAGATCAGCCAGGCAGCGCCCTCGTTGCCCATCATCATTCTCAGCGCGAAAACCGAAGTGATGGACAAGGTGCTGCTGCTCGAATTGGGCGCCCATGACTATGTGACCAAACCCTTCAGTCCGCGGGAACTTCTGGCGCGGGTGCGGACGGCGATGCGCCGCTCAACGCGGCCGCCCTTGACCGAGACTTTCGAGTTCGGCGATGTGAAGGTTGATTTCACGAAGATGGAATTGTGGCGCGAAGGCAACCCGGTGACGCTGACCTCGCAGGAATTCAAAGTGCTGAAGTTCATGATCCAGAACGCGGAGCGCGTCCTGTCAAGGGACGAGTTACTGAACTTCGTCTGGGGATACCGGCACTATCCTAGTACGCGCACCGTGGATAATCACATTCTGCGGCTGCGGCAGAAGCTGGAGAAGGATCCCGCGAACCCCTTGCACTTTCGAACCGTGCATAGCGCGGGTTACAAGTTTGTTCCGTAGCAGGAGAGCGGCTGGCCGCGCCTCAGCGCCGCCACGCTGCCGGAGCCGGGCAAGCGCCGAAGGGAAATTCTGTGCGCGGGAGATCGAGGCTTGACCATCGGCGGAGTTCGGTTGCGGACCAAGTTCCTGCTTTCCATGGTGGCGGTGTCGGCGGCCTTGACCTTCACGACGTTGCTGGTCGTGCGGCGCACCGTGCAGCAGGAGGTGCGCCTCGGAATCCAGCGTGACTTGGCGAACTCCGTTTCCGCATTCCACAATCTTCAGCAACAGAGAGAAGTCACGCTTGAACGCTCAGCTGCGCTGCTCGCCGACCTGCCCGATGTTCGAGCGCTGATGACCACTCACCACCCGGCCACCATCCAGGATGCGTCGCATAACTTATGGCAACTGGCGGGCAGCGACCTGCTGCTGCTGGCCGATTCGTCCGGGAAGGTGATGGCGCTACAAGCCACTCCGCCGGAGATCACGGTTCCCGAGGGGCAGAGCTTCCTCGCAGCGGGGATGTCGCGCGGTGAGGCCCAGCACTGGTGGTATGTCGAAGGGCACCTCTACGAAGTCTTCCTACAGGACATCTATTTCGGTCCGGCGAGCGGCCATCATGTTCTGGGATACCTGCTGCTGGGTTACGAGATTGACGACCACGTGGCTCGCGACCTGAGTCGCGTGGCCGCGAGCGAAGTGGCGTTTCGCTATGGAGACGTAATTGTGCGCAGCACCTTGCAGCCCGCCCAGGAATCCGCTTTGCTGCGCGTGGCGCCCAGAACGGACGTGGCAGGCTCGCCGCAAGGGGATCAAATCTGGCTGGGCGGGGAGCGGTTTCTGGCAACGGCGGTGTACTTACCCACCCCAGGTGCACCAGCGCTTAATCTTTGGGTGCTGAAGTCGTTCGATCAGGCAACCGCTTTCTTAAGCAGCCTGAACGAATTGCTGCTGGCGCTTGGACTGACGGCGCTGCTGGCGGGCAGCCTTCTGGTCTATCTCATCTCGCATACCTTCACGCGTCCTCTGGAGAATCTGGTGGCGGGGGTGCGGGCCCTGGAACAGGGCGACTATGCCTATCCGCTGCATGCGCGGGGCGGAGATGAAGTCGCCGAGGTCACCGGAACCTTCGACCGGATGAGAAAGAACCTGCAGAAAACTCAGCGCGAGTTACTGGATGCCGAGCGGCTGGCCACGATCGGGCGGATGGCGAGTTCCGTCTCGCATGACTTGCGGCATTCGCTGGCGGCGGTCATGGCGAATGCGGAATTTCTTTGCGAGAGCAACCTGACGCCGGGGCAGCGCGAAGATCTTTACGCCGAGATTCGCATTGCGGTCAACCAGATGACGGAACTGATCGAGTCGCTGCTGGAATTCTCGCGCACGCGGGAGTCGCTGCGTCCTTCGTACGGCGACGTCCGGTCGGCTGTGGATCGCGCCGTGCAGGGAGTGAAAGCGCATCCTGAGTTCCAGAGCATACGCATCCGGATTTCCGCGCAAGGTTCGACCGAGGGCTGGTTCGATTGCAAGAAACTCGAGCGCGCTTTGCTCAATTTGCTGTTGAACGCGTGTGAGGCCGTCCCGCCCGCATCGGGGAAAATCAATGTCGAACTGAAACGCACGGGCGAGACTCTGGAAATTCGCATTGAGGATAACGGCCCCGGGGTCGCCGAGGCGGTGCGCGGGCGGCTCTTCGAGCCGTTTGCCAGCCACGGCAAGGAAAACGGCACTGGGATGGGACTCACCGTCGTGCAGAAGATTGTGCAGGACCACGGCGGAGATATCACCGTGGAGCAAACTTCTCCCTCGGGAACCACATTTCGCGCTACCATCCCGCTCAGTTCCTCGGCGGAAAGCGCGTTGGCCGCCCGGCGTGGGAACTAGACGGCAAAGTCTTCAGCAGAGAATTTCTTGCCGGAACTTTGTAGTGCGCGCCCAAAATTCAGGATGAAGTGCGGAAACTGGCAGGAGGCGAAATGAGGATGAGCGAAACCCGCTGCTTCGAATGGTTGCGCTGGGGTACGCTGCTGGGGGTGACGGTGTGGAGCGTATGCGGCGCCGCACAGGCGCCTGCGAACCCTGCGCCGACACCACCGCCGAATGAGTCGGCGAGCGACCCGGTTCGCGAGCTGCAACAGCAGGTCCGCGAGTTGCAGGCGGCGGTTGCCGGAATCCGCGCCGACTGGCAGCAAGCTCGCGCGGAAACGGCGGGATTGCGCCGCGAGCTTGACGAACTCCGCGCGGCCAGGGGACTGCGGAATGCCGTGTTAACGAGCGCGGTGGCGAAGCCGGAGATGGACAACTCCACGCTGGTGACGGGAAGCTTGCAACCGGTCTTGCGAAACAGCGCGGCGCAAGGTCAAAGAACGGAACTTGCGGAAGAAGCTCCACCGCAGGATCAGAAAAAAAGCGAACACGCCGCCAGCCTCGATGAGGAATACCAACTGCTGACCGGAAAAGTGGACGACCAGTATCAGACGAAAGTGGAGAGCGCTTCGAAGTACCGGATGCGGCTGTCGGGCATCGTTCTGATGAATCTGGCGAGCAATCAGGGCGCGGTGGACAGCATCGATCTTCCCACCATCGCCTTAGCACGGATGCCAGGCGACTCGGGCGGAAGCTTTGGGGCAACGCTGCGGCAATCGCAGATCGGCTTTGAGGCGTTTGGGCCGACCGTTGCGGGTGCGAAGACCACGGCGGACTTGCAGTTCGATCTGGCGGGCGGATTCCCGCCGGTTCCGAACGGGACCAACTCCGGGCTAGCGCGCTTGCGAACGGCCACGCTGCGCATGGATTGGGCCGATACTTCGGTTGTAGTTGGGCAGGATGCGATCTTCTTCTCGCCGAACTCGCCTACATCGTTTGCCACGCTGGCGATTCCGGCACTGACCTACGCGGGCAATCTGTGGAGCTGGGTGCCGCAAGTGAGGGTTGAACACAAAGTTGTGCTGGGCGAGGAGTCAAGCCTGCTCTTGCAGGCGGGGATTCTCGATCCGCTCAGCGGGGAAACCCCAGGCACACCGCCGGGCGCAGGACCGGGCACAAGTTATTACCGGCAGCCGGGCCCGGGCGAGGCCTCGCGCCAGCCGGCATACGGCACACGCATCGCATGGACACATAATGTGTTCGGACAGCCGTTGCGGGTGGGAGTCGGAGGCTACTACACGCGGCAGGATTACGGCTTCGGCCGCAATGTGGATGGCTGGGCCGGAATGACGGACGTTGAACTGCCGCTCAACCACGAGCTTTCATTGAGCGGAAAGTTTTATCGCGGACGGGCGCTGGGCGGCCTGTACGGCGCATTCGGACAAAGCGTGCTGTTCAGCGGCGATCCAGCGTCGTCCAGCACGGAAGTGCACGCGTTGAACTCGATCGGAGGCTGGACGCAATTGAAATACCGGCCCGTGAACAAATGGGAGTTCAACGCAGCGTTTGGCATGGATAATCCGTTCGCCGGCGACCTGCGATATTTCCCTTATCCCGTGTCCTACGGCGATCCAACACTGGCGAAGAATCAGGGCAGCTTCGTGAACTTCATTTACCGCCCCCGGTCGGATTTGCTGTTTTCCGGTGAGTATCGCCGCCTCAGGACTTTTGTACTTGACGACGGTTCCAACGGCGCAGGGCATGTAAATTTGATGATGGGAGTTCTTTTCTAGGAAGACTTGTCGAACCAGCGAGTTTAAGGCTGGACTAAGCAGTGAGAACCGAGACAGGCTAGCGAACGATGAGCCAGAGATGAGCTATAAACGAAGAATTTCGCTCTGGGTCGCGATGCTGTGGGCCGGCACCGCCGGACTACACCCGCAACAGAGCGCGCAGGTGACGACCACGACGGTGCGCGGCCGCGTCGAAGTCATGGGTGCGGGAGTCAAGGGCAAGAATCGGCATGGCACGATTCCCGGGACGGTGGTGTGGCTGACTCCAGTCACATCGGCGGAAGCGGGCGATGCCTCTGCCGCGGCCCCAGCTTCGCCGGCCAGCGCTCCCGTTGTTCCTGCCCAAATCCCGCAGATGGTTCAAAGGAACAAGAGTTTCCAGCCGCGCATCCTGGTGGTTCCGGCCGGGTCGATGGTGGAGTTTCCCAATCGCGATCCTTTCTTCCATAACGTCTTCTCCCTCTTCGAAGGCAAGCGCTTCGATCTCGGTCTGTACGAGGCCGGCACATCGCGAACCGTGCGCTTCGACCGCCCTGGAATCAGCTACATCTTCTGCAATATTCATCCCGAGATGAACGCGGTGGTCATTACCATTGCCACGCCGCTCTACGCCATTTCCACTCCGGACGGGCAACTCAGCCTGGCGGGCGTTCCTTATGGGCGCTACAGGTTGCACGTGTGGAGCGAGAGCATGGGTCCGGAAGATGCCCAGCCGCAGGTACGGGAGGTTACGATTGCGGCAAATCCTTCCTCGCTGGGCGTGATTCGGGTTCCGGAGGTCACTGGGTGGATCCTGGCGCATAAGAACAAATACGGACGGGCGTACGACGAGCCGACGCCCAACAACTCGGTTTACGAACAGCATTAGACTTTGCTTTTGAATGAGATTGCAAAAGGCCGCCTGCTCGCAGGCGGCCTTTGCAACATTCTCCTCCAGAGCTTCTCTCGTTTATTCTCGTTTCTCGCCTCACCGCCAACTACGGGGCGATCACCCCGAACGTCCCAGCCAGGTTGTTGTCGGGACCGGCGGTGAAGAATAGTTGGTTGGTGTTGCCGTTGTTTGCCGTGCCTCCGCCAAACGAAATCCCCCAGAGCTGGTTGATTTCAATGTCCTTGCCGCTGGTGTCTTTGATCTTGCCCACGAACTTCCCAGTCTGAAGGTTAAAGCCAAGGATAGTGCCGTTGTTGGTATTATTCGAGACCAGCAGCAAATTGCTGAGCGGCCCAAAATTCGGGGGCGCCACCGCGAAGCCCCAGGGCTGGTTCAACGGCCCGCCCTGCGCCAGAGTTTTCACGAACGTTCCGTCCTCTTCAAAGACGTCGATATAGCCGCCCGGGCCCTCGTCCGCCAGGGCAAACGCTACGTAGACCAAACCATTGATGTCCTGGATCCCGAACGGCACATTGCCCGCTGGCAGCGAGGGATCGGTAAATGTATTGACCAGGTTGAAGCTCCCGTCGTACACCTCGACCACGTTCTTGGCAAAGTTGGCGGCATAAAGAAGATTACCCGAGGGCCGGTTGGTCACGGCCAGACCGGTGTAGCTCGCGCCTGCCGCCGAGTTGTTCACCACGATGATCGCGTCATTGAAGTTGGTCTCCGGCGCCCATCCGCTGATGGTGCCGTCCAGTGTCGCGAAGAGGAAGAACGAGCTCCATCCCCCAACCTGAAAATCGGACGACCCGTTGGCCACGATTCCTGTAGGTTGACCAGGACCCGCACCGGTTGCCGAGGGCACCAGGACTTCCAGACCCTGCTTGACTCCCGCGCCGTTGTAGATGGTCGACCAGCCGGAGCCTTGATCGCTCACCCACCAGGGGCCGCTCGCGCTGCGGGCAAGTCCCCAGCCGTTTACCTGCAGTGGATCCATGTACTTGGCGGTTTTCGCCTGATTCGAATCAAGATTTGTGAGTTGATACTGCGCCAGGGCTGCGCTCGACACCAGCATGACTGCCAGCCCGAGGCAAAGTTTAAGAGCAATTTCGCGACGCTGCATACAGAATCCTCCTTAGATTGAGCCGCCGGAATCAGAAGGAGTGCGCCGCAGAGCGCACGGCAGTGGAACGTTCCTTCCTCATTCCGGCTTGCCCACGAATGCTAGTTCCCCGGCGTCAGGCACATTGTCACTGCGGTGTCATCTGTTTGCACAATTCTTGTCGGGAAGTTGTAAGCGAGATGGGGTAAGCTGGGAAGCCCGGCATGCGTCTTTGAAAAATGACGGAGGCGGGTGGAGATCGGAATTGCTGCTGCGGTCAAACGCAGAACCTTAACCGAGCACGGCGAGCCATGTCAGAGTGCGTAAGAATGAACAACCAGGATGTGGTTCCAAGTGAGGCGCCAGCAAACCTCTAGCTACCCGCCTTGACGTCAGATCGGCCGTCGCTGCCAACGGCGCGCGGCAGAGTCACTCTCGCCCGGCAACCCTTTTCGGTGCGGTTCACAAGTTGAATCGATCCTCCGTGAGCTTCCACAATTTGGCGCGATAATACCAGCCCGATCCCGCTCCCCGCTGGTTTGGTGGTGTAGAAGGGGACAAATGTGTTACTGGGGTTAAGCAGACCAGGTCCGTTGTCTTCAACCGTGAGAGTCAGGTCCTTCTCAGACGCCTCCCACCGAATGACGACCTGCGGATCCTCCGCCCGCAAAGCAGAGAGGCTCTCAGCGCTGGGCGGAGCTCCCGAGTGCCTGGTCTCAAGGGCAGCCTCGACCGCGTTGCGCACAAGGTTGATCAGCATTTGCTCGAGTTGGTCAGCATCAACCTCTAACTCAACCGGCGGACCCTGAGCTACCTGCACCTGCAATCTTGTCTCCAGCCCCGCCACCCGCTCGATGATCGGGGCGATTGAGGTTCTGCGAAATGTGGGCGGTGGCATCTGGGCAAGTTGGCGATATGCCTGCAGAAAGCGATTGAGGTTGTCGGCGCGGGTTTCGATAATCGCGAGCCCGCGTTCAAAATCCTGGCGCTGGCCGGCGTCCGGCACCGCATTGCCAATCTGCGTGCTCAGGCTTCCCGCAATCGACTTGATCGGCGTTAGCGAATTGTTGAGTTCATGGCCAAGGACGCGAATCAGGCGCTGCCAGGCGCTGCGCTCTTCTTCCCGCAGGGCGCGGCTCACATCCGAAAGAACAATCAGCGAGTGGGGCACGCCCCTTTGGCGAAAGGCGCTTCGCCGCACCAGCCAGCGCGCATTCGGAGTGTGGAACGGCAGAGGCACCAAGGTCTCGTTTTCCGCACTCAGGCACCCGGCGAGTCCAATTTCTTCGGCCGTTCGTCCGAGGAGTCGCACGGAAGGCTGTTGCAGAAGCCGTTCTCCCGCGGAGTTTACCAACCGCAGAACTTGGTCAGGGTCAAAAGTGAATAGCGGCGCGTCGATCTCCTCGACTACGCGTCGCAGTAAAGCTGTCGCTTCAATGGATAGAATTCGCCGGTCCGCCAGTAAGTCGGCCAGCGAATTGACTTCGAGCGAAAGCTCACCGAGAACGTCGTCCGCGGCAGCGCCGCGCGCGCGAAAAGAATAATCTTCTTCCCGTAAAGCGGCGATCACATTGGCAAGAGTTTGCATCGGCCGCGTGGTTTGCTCTTGCAGAACCATTGCCAGCAGCCACCACACAAACAGTTCCGCAAACAGCAACGCGCATTTTGATTCCACCGCCCAGGGTTGCAGCACGATGAGGACGGCGCTAACGATCATTCCCGGCAGGGCCACGAGAAGGGAGAAGAGACTGATGCGACGTTCGTAAAGCAGTCGAACTCGCTTGCGAGGGGGTTTGCGCCCGCCGGGACGGAAACTCCCGCGCGGGCTAGAGGCCATACTTTTCCATCCGGCGGTAAAGAGCGCCGCGGCTCAATCCCAATGTCTCCGCGGCCTGGCTCACGTTCCCCTGAGAGCGTTGCAGCGCCTTGCGGATCAGAATCGCTTCCACCGATTCCAGGCTGAGTTCTTCGAGATTCTGGCTCTGCTGGCGGGACAGGTCCAGGCCCAGATCGGCACGCTGGATCTCGCTGCCGCGGCACATCAGCACTGCTCGCTCCAGCGTGTGTTCCAGTTCGCGCACGTTGCCCGGCCACGAATACTGCATGAGCAGCTGCAGAGCCGGGGGCTCGAAGCCCTGAACCGCACGCCGGTAGCGTGAAGCGTAGCGCGCCAGGAAGTGTAAGGCCAGCGCGGGAATGTCCTCCCGCCGTTCGCGCAGCGCCGGGACGTGAATCTCCACTGTATTCAGGCGAAACAATAAGTCTTCCCGAAATTGTCCGGCAGCGCATGCCGCCCGCAGATCCGTATTCGTGGCGGAAACTACGCGGACGTCTACCCGGCGGGTGCGCGACGAGCCGACGCGCTCTATCTCGCTGGTCTCCAGAACACGCAGCAGGGTGGCTTGCTGGCGATACGGGACATTGCCGATCTCATCCAGAAAAACTGTGCCGCCATCGGCCAGTTCGAAGCGTCCAATACGGTCGGTGCGGGCGTCGGTAAACGCGCCCTTCACGTGGCCGAAGAGTTCGCTTTCAAAAACTCCCTCGGATAAGGCGCCGGTGTTGACGGCGATCATGGGTCGCGAAGCGCGGCGGGAAACCGCATGCAGGGTCCGCGCCACAACCTCCTTGCCGGTGCCGTGCTCTCCTGTAATCAAAATGTTGGCGTCAGAAGGGCCTACGCGGGTGATGGCCTCAAGCACTGGCTGCATCGCTGCTGCAGTCGCGATGAATTCGGGGCGGCCTTCCGCCTGTAGCAGGCGATTCTGCGCCGTCAATCGTTCCGCCTGCTGCAAGGCGCGGCGGAGTTCGACCTGAGTTCGCAGAATGGCGAGCAGGCGCTGGTTTTCCCAGGGTTTTTGAATAAAGTCGCGCGCTCCGCGGCGCATGGCCTCGACTGCCAGTTCAATGTTCGCCCATGCCGTCATTACGATGACCGGCGTGCTGCTGTCGAGCGCGACGACCTCGGAAAGCAGGTCAAGCCCCTCCCGGCCAGAAGTCGTATCCCGGGTGTAATTGAGGTCGATGAGGAGAGCGTCGTAGGAGTCAGTAGCCAGCGCTTCGCGAACCAGAGCCGGAGACTTCATCGTCTCCAGGTCGTATCCCTGCGGGCGCAACAGAAGCTCTAGAGCTTCGAGAACATGTTGCTGGTCATCGGCGGCCAAAACTCGGGGCCGGTCGCTCTTGGCCGGCGCGGCGCGGCCGTCTTCGATTTTGGCCGAAGTCTGCATGAGATCAGTTTAGGGGCTGAGAGCGTTCGTCTTACCACTGATCGTGCCGCTCACCGCGTCTTGCAGCCGAATGCCATTATGCTCCAGGGTGGTGCCGGTTGCACGATCAAGTTCAACCTTGGCCTTTTCAAACACGGTCATCGCGCTCACCAGATCCAATTCCGCCAGCGCGAGATCCCGCTGGGCGGAAAGCGTTTGATAACTTGAACCCGACCCCAGCTCCTGCTCTTTCTGGGTAATTTCGAACGTGCGCTTAGCGAGGTCGCGCGCCTTGCGCGCTGCCTGAACCCGCGCCCCGGTCTGTTCCAGCGCATATTGCGCGTTGCGAACTTCGATCCGGACTTGTTTCTTCAGTTGCTCCATCCGCAGTTCAGCCTGCCGGTTCTCGAGTTCCGAGCGGTACTGGTCGGCCTTGGCGACGCGATTTCGGATGGGGATGTTCAGGTTCAAACCCAGGTAATAATCGGGAGAAGAGCCGTTGAACGCGTTTTGCAAAGCTCCTCCGAAGTTGCCAGGCACCGTGGAAGCACAGCCCGTGCAGAGAGCATTCAGCGGGCCAGCCAACCCCGAACTCCCCCAGAAGCCGACCAACGCAAGCGAAGGCAACAAAGCGTTGCGAGCCGCTTGCTGGCTGATGCGGCGGTTCGCCAGGTCTACATCGGATTCTGCAAGCTCTGACCGGCCGTGCAAAGCCGACGAGATCAAATCCTGAATCGGCGGAACGGACTCGGCAACCACCTCCTGCATGTGGTCCGTAGGAATCACCGGCATGGCTTCAAGCACAGGATCTTCCAGGCTCTTGGTGATCGCATTCTTCATGAGCGTCTCCTGGAACTGGAGACTGGTGCGGGCAACGGTTAGATCCTGGTCGCGCTTGGAGACTTCGGCTTCGGCCCGCAATACTTCCATCTCAGGGATGCTTTCCAGCAGCAGTTGTTTCTTTGCATTCTCAAAAGTCTGCCGGGCAAAAGCGGAGGATTGTTCGTTGACCTCCGTCTGTTCGTAAGCACTAACCAGGTCCCAATAGATGTTCTCGATCTGCGTAACGGTCGCGACGATCTGATCTTTGAAGGCGATGTCGGAAATCTTCTTGTCGTTCCGGGCGATACGGAGATAGCGCAGATTAGGCCCGAAGCCGAATCCGGCGAGCAACTCCTGCTGAAAGCTAAAGCGGAACATCGAGTTGAAGGCCGGGGAAAGCAGAATGTCCGGACTGTTTCCGGTCTGCCGGCTGTTGTTGAACTGAAAAGAAATGCTGGTGCCTGTCGCAAAGGCCTGCGCATAACTGAAACTGGCCTGGGAAGTATTCAACTGGAGTGACGGCACGTTGTAAATCTGGAGGTTGGCGAGGGGTGTGGTCTGATGTTCAACTCCAATCGAACCGCTGATCGAAGGGTCATACGATGCGACCACAGTTCCCGCACCCAGCGTGGATTGCACCAGACCGGACGCACCCGCACCTGCTCCGCCGGCGCCGCCGGTTGTGCCGCCAGCTCCGGCGCCGGGAGCGCCGGTGCCGAAACCTCCCACGCCGCCGCCCGGCGTTCCTTGAACAACTCCGGTGTTGACTCCGCGGAAGAATCCGCCCGCCTGGGTGCGTAAAATGTCTGTATCGGCGATCGGCAGGTTGTAACGGGCGATGGCCAAGTCCAGATTGTTTTCAAGCGCCAGATCAATCGCATCCTTCAGCGACAAGTAAAGCTTTCCATCTCGAACCAGACCGTCAATGCGCGACGAGTTCGCCATCACTGGCTCGGGAACTTGATCCGGCGAATACGCTCTGAGCGGATTGCGGGATTTTGGCATGTCAAACTGGGCCGCGACGGCGGCTTGCGAGGCAGACGTATTTTGCGTTCCGGTCACCGCCGGAGGCGTGCCGGTCTGCGTCTGTGCGGTCGCGGCCAGAATTCCGTAAGCGCAGATCGCAACGCCCAGCTTTACTAAACCGAGATTCTTCGCGAGCCCGCGAATTGTGCATTGAATATATTGCGAAAGAGTATCCATGCCCGTCCTTTAGGTTCTTCTGAATATCGAGCGTGATGAGAGCAATGGCCCGCTATTCGTACCGCAATGCCACCATGGGATCCACTTTCGTCGCGCGCCTTGCCGGAATGTAACAAGCCAGAAGCGCCACTGCGACCAGGAGAAGCGTCACTGCAGCGAATGTGAGTGGATCGGTTGCCGTCACTCCAAAGAGCAACGACGACACCGTCTGCGTTAGCGCGAACGATCCCGCGATTCCGATTGCCACACCAAGCAAGATCGTGCGCATCCCCTGCCCGAGAACCATGCGCAGCACGTCCGCCGAGGTCGCGCCCAGCGCGATGCGCACGCCGAATTCGCGCGTGCGGCGGCTCACCGCATACGCCATCACGCCAAACACTCCGGCGCTCGCCAGCAGCAGCGCAGTGATTCCGAAGGAGCCGATCAGGATTACATTGAATTTTCGCGAACCCAGCGACGCGGAATATACCTGCTGGAATGTCCGGAACGCCGGTGGAATTTCGGGATTGAGGCCGTGCAGAATCCCGCGCGCGGCAGAAGTTACCGAGCGCGTGTCGGCATCGCTCAGCATGGTCAGCGTCATCTCGGCGCGCGGACGTTGGAACAAATTCACATAGACCGTCGGCCGAGGCGCCTCGTCGAGGCCGTATTCGTGGGTATCGCCCACGATTCCTACGATCGTAAGCAGATGCATATCCCCGTCCATGTTTCCAAACTCAATGGTGTGTCCGATCGGATCTTCGTGCGGCCAGCGGTCGTGCGCCAGCGACTCGTTGATCACGGCCACCTGTGGCATGTGCGCGCCGTCACGTTCTTCGAACATACGTCCGCGGATCAGCGGAATTCCCAGCACCTGGAAATATCCGCTGGTCGCGACACAGAAATCCGCCTCACCGGTCCGTTCCTTTTGATTGAACAACACGTCGAAGCCGTCGAGCGTTTTGGGAACTTCATTCTGTGTCATCAGCAAGAAGCTCCCGTCGGGCAATCCGCCGGTCAGGGGCAGAGCGCTGGCGGCTCCTACGGCGCGCACGCCGGGGATTTGTTTGAGCCGGTCGATGAGGTTCAAAAAGAAAACGCCTTGGGCTGACTTCGCGTTGGGATCGTCCGGCCGAGGCTGCGACATGTTCTCCCAGGGCAGCGAGACATCCATCGCCACGATCTTGTCCACGCGGAACCCTGGGTCGACCTCGAGGACTTTCATCAAACTGCGCCCCAGCAGGCCAGCTCCGATCACCAGAACCAACGTGATGGCGATCTGCGCCACGACCAGAAGCCGCCCGACGCGCTGGCTGCCTTGCGAACCGGCCTGGCTGCGCCCGCCCTCGGCAAGTCCACTCCTCACATCGCCACGAGTTGCTCGGGCGGCGGTGAACGCGCCGAGGCCGACAGCCACCGCGGTGCAGAGGAGGAAAGCAAAGAGCAGTACCGGCACGCTCACGGAAACGCTTTCAACTCGGGGTAAATCGCCCGGAGCCAGAGCCATCAACCCTGCGACACCCCACAGCGCGGCGAGCACTCCAAGAACTCCACCGATCAGCGCGAGCAAAAATGCTTCGGTCAAAAATTGGCGCACCAGGCGGCCGCGGGCTGCGCCCAGCGCGCTGCGAATGGAAAGTTCGCGCTCGCGCACCGAGGACTGCGCCAGGAGCAAGTTCGCAACGTTGGCGCACGCTACGAGCAACAAGAATCCCACCGCGCCCAACAGAATCAGCAGCGGAGCTCTCACTGTGCCGGTGATGGACTGCCGCAGTGGAACTACTCTTGCATCGCGCAGCAGGTAATCGTTCTTCTCACTCGACGCCTGGTAGATTCGTCGCGCAATGGCGCCGATATCCAGGGCCGCCTGCGCGACGCTTACCCCGTCTTTCAACCGGCCGACACCGGAATAATTATGCGAGGTGCGGCTTAGATTCTCGCCGGCGGTATCGGCAGCCAGCCACACCTCGGCGTCGTCGGGAAATCGAAATCCCGAAGGCAGCACGCCAATCACGGAGTAGAGCGCGTTGTTAATTTTCAGATGCGATTGCGAAAGATCCTGCGCCGAGCTGAGGTATTGCCGCCAGTAGCCGTAGCTGACGAGGGCGACGGGCGACGCTCCCTTCTGGTTGTCGCTCGACGCGAAATCGCGGCCCATGATCGGCTCGACGCCGAAGACGGTGAGAAATTGCGACGTTACGGCGGCCACCGGAGTCCGCGTCGGCGTGGACCCTCCGGAAACAGAAATGGTTTCCGCCGTGTACTTCGCGATGGATTGAAAGCTGTGGCTTTGATCGCGGAAGTCGTCAAAATTCGGATCCGCGAGGCGCGACAGCGTGTCACGGGAATTCACCTCGGAGATCGCCATGATTCGGTCGGCGCCGGAATAGGGCAGGGGACGGAGTAACACGCCGTAGACAACGCTGAAGATCGCCGTGGTCGCGCCGATGGCGAGGGCGAGCGTGAATACTATGATGGCAGTTACGCCGGGATTCTTGCCGAGCACCCGCGCCGCATACCGGACGTCCTGCCAAAACCTGCTCATATTTGCCTCGCTATCAAAATCTGGCAATCCCCTGTCAAGGATCCCGACCCACGATGATTCACGACGCGCTGACCTCCGCTAGTGATGGATTGTCTGTGTCGGCCACCAACCAGCCGTCCCGCAGTTGAATGGTGCGGCTCCCGTAGGCGGCATTCGCCTCCGAGTGGGTAACCTGGACGATCGTCGTTCCATGCTGGTTGAGATCACGGAAGAGCTCCATGATCTCTTTGGCTTGCCCGGAATGCAGGTTGCCGGTCGGCTCGTCGGCGAGCAGAAGCGGGGGTTTGTGAATGACTGCGCGCGCGACGCCCACCAGTTGCTGCTGTCCGCCGGAAAGCTGGCTGGGATACAAGTCTTTTTTGGCGACAATCTGGAAACGATCCAGAACGTCGGCGACCAGACTCTGCCGCCGGGCGCGAGGAATATCCTTATAAGAGAGCGGGAGATCGATATTCTCCTGCACCGTCAGGTCGTCGAGCAGGTGATAGCTCTGAAAGACCATGCCGACGTTGAGTTTGGCCAGTTCGCTTCGCTGCTTGCGTTTTAGTTCGTGGACGGCTTGCTCGCGAAACCAGTATTCGCCTCGCCACTGGTCGTCGAGCAGCGCGAGCACGTTGAGCAGGGAC
>Ga0302324_100005399_pt1 | contig 27870 bp, 23 predicted proteins | sample Palsa_T0_1_FD_201949 | JGI IMG/M metagenome (GOLD analysis project Ga0302324, IMG submission 201949) | Peat permafrost microbial communities from Stordalen Mire near Abisko, Sweden - Palsa_T0_1 | ecosystem: Environmental > Terrestrial > Soil > Palsa > Peat permafrost | place: Sweden: Abisko...
AGTCCAGTGCCGCGCAGACGATTACGCTCTTCAACGATCCAACCGACCCCAATTCTGCGACCGTGAACCTGATCAGCAAGATCGCGGTGGCGAAGGGTAATTACACAGAGGCGGACGATTGTCCTTTCAGCCTGGCGCCCGGCGCCAGCTGCACTGTCACAGTAACATTCAATCCCTCGGGCAAGGGATTCAATCAAGGCCAGCTCAACATTGTTTACACGCTCGGATCGGCCAGCACGCTCGGCAATCCGCAATTCGTGTATCTGCGGGGCACCGGACAGTGATCTGCCGCGCACCGCTTCGATAGTGAACGCTGGTCCACGTCAGATATGTCAGTCGGGTGCCGGTCAGATCTTGTGTCGAGTCATGAAAGATAACGCTTCATAAGGCAACTCTTCGTCGAGCAAGTCTTTTTCGAGCGATTTTTAGGAGGTTGGCAATGGGAACGAAGCGATGGATTCTCTTTATCCTGATGGCAGCGCTGACTTCAGCGATTGCCGGATGCAATAGCGGAAGCACTGTAAATCCGCAGAATCCTGCGCCGCCGCCGCCAGCAGCGCTCACCATTGCCTTTCAGCCCCTGCCCCCGGCGTCAGTTCCGGTCAGCTCACCGACGCCCATCACGGCGGTTATCACCAACGACAGCAGCAATGGAGGAACGGGCTCCGGTGTGGACTGGAATCTTACTTGCGCGAGCGGCAATTGCGGCACCATACTCCCGGAGCACAGTAGCAGCGGCCAAGCTACCACCTATACTCCGCCTTCCGCGCTGGCCGGAAACGTCGAGATCGTCAACATCGTGGGTTTCGCCACTGCGGATCCGACTAAGAACGTTCTCGCTTCCATCAACGTTACCGCCTATGGCAGCAATCTCAGCGGCAACTATGTTTTCCACGCCGAGGGAGCCGAGGATACGCTGCCTTACCAGATTGCGGGGGTGATTGTCCTCGATGGCAACGGTAATATCACCGGCGGTGAGCAGACGGTTAACTTGCTAAATCAGATTAGCGGGGCTTTCGAATCCCACACCGATACTATTCCTGCTGGAAGCGGCAGTAGCTACTTTCTCGGTCCCGACGGAAGAGGAACCATTACCATCAATCTACCGGGCGACGCAGCCATTATCCAAGAGACCTTTAGCTTCGTATTTCTTTCTAATTCGCATGCGTTGATCGCCGAAACACCGGCGCCCTCAACCGCTGCAGTCAACGTCCCCTCGGCCTCGGGCACGATGGACTTGCAAGACAGCACGCTTACGTCGCCTTTAGCGGGGTATGCGTTCGTGATGAACGGTTCGGACTTCGCGAGTGGTGAACCAACATCTATCGGCGGCATCCTTAATATTGATTCACCAAACACCATTTCAGGAACGGGCAGCGTCGTCGATCAGAACCTCGCGGGATTCGCAAGCGAGAACCAGCCATCCTCGGGAACTGTCACGAATCCCGATAATTTCGGGGCGGTGACGTTCAATCTGAACGTTCCCGCGTTCCCCAGTACTACCGCTTTTAGCGTCGAAGGGTATGCAGTGGATGCGACACACATAAGACTTATCGAAAATGATAACGGCGGTTTGGGTGCGGTCGCCGGGCTCGCCCTCAGCCAGGGTTCCGCTACAGGCACCTTCCTGGACGACTCGGCATTCTCTGGTACGTACGTGTTCGGTGTCCTAGGAATAGACCCGGCTAGCGGACTACCGGCGACCTTCACTTCGGCCGGCGTGGTCAGCCCCGACGGCGCGGGCAACCTGACGAATGGGTTCACGGACACGATTTTTCAAGCGTTTATATCGCCGACCACAGGGTTGCCGGTTCAGATAAGTGAAACATTCGCCGGAACGTACAACGTCAGCGCGACTGGAACGGGCCGCGTCCACTCGGTTTTCAACGGTTTCTCCAGTCCAAACGAAGGTTTCGATCCTCAATACTTTTTTTATCTCGCCGGAAATGGGAACCCGGCCCTGGTTCTCGCGTTTGGGAACGCCGGCCTCAGCAACTACCCACTCATAGGATCGGGAATAGCATATCCCCAATCTGCTTCTCTTACCTTTAGTGGCAATTACGGCCTAAGCTATACCCAGCAGAATGGCACTGAATACGATGGCACCGCCCAGATGAACGTAACCCCGCCTTCCCTGTCTGGCTTTGCCGATGTCGGTATCAATGTTGACCAGAGCTTCAGTGGCAATTTCAGCTCTTCGAGTTGTTCGACAACCGCGGTCGGCTGTTTCTCAGGTTCGTTTAGCACGGGCAGCGGTAGCGCGTTCCAAGGCAGCAATAACAACATACCAAACGTATCATTCACAGCAGATTTTTATATGATCGACCAGACTCAGGGGTTCTTCGTTGAGAACGACTTGACCCAGCAGTCGCTGCCGCAGGTATCCTTCGGATATTTTGCCACTTCCGTCCTTCCCAGCGCCCCTTCTCCTGCCGGTGCCTTACTAAAACGGCGCCGACGATAGACGCCAACCCATGGAATGCAGGTTAAGCGGCATGCGAAGAATCCTGTAGCCGATGGGAAAATGACAATTCAAATGTGTCCTTGTCCCGGGCAAGATGGCGCTTGCGGTCAAAACGTGTAGTCCCCTCTCCAGAAAAGAGCCATAATTCATTGCAAACAGGGGTTGGCTCTTCTCTCATACAACGGACGATGTCCGCAGAAGGTGGGAGAGGGAGGGATCCCAGCGCTTGAGTTTGAAAATTGGAAGGCTACGGCAGCTCTGCTTTGCAATTCTGTAACATTCGGGTGGTACCTTATTTTTCGGTTGCCGGCGAAAATGCGAAACCTCGCCATCTGCGTCCTGATCCTGGCGGTAGTTCATTGCCTTGTACGGCCGCGTGATCGGGTATCCCTTTGTAGATTATGACGACAATAATTATGTCACCGAGAATTTGCATATCCGGGACGGACTCACGTGGAGCGCCGTGACTTGGGCATTCGCCTCCACCGAGCATTCCAATTGGCACCCGCTGACCTGGATGTCTCACGCTCTCGATTGCGAGGTCTTCGGCTTACAACCCTACGGTCACCATTTGATCAGCGTAGTACTCCACGCACTCAACGCTATGCTTCTTTTCTTGCTTATTTTCTATGCCACAAAGCGGGAGGGACCGAGTCTTATGCTGGCTCTTCTATTTGCGGTTCATCCCATCAATGTGGAATCGGTGGCATGGGTCGCCGAACGCAAGAACGTGTTGAGCACGCTTTTCTTTTTGCTCACCCTGGGAGCTTATGGATGGTATGCGCGTAAGCCGAACTTGAGTCGGTATCTGTCCGTAGTCATCTTCTTTGCCTGCGGCCTGATGTCGAAGCCGATGCTCGTAACGCTCCCTTTCGTCCTCCTTCTGCTTGATTATTGGCCCCTGGAGCGAATCGAACGGAACAGGGCTTTCTCGAAGCTGCTCATAGAGAAACTTCCGCTTTTCGCGCTCTCCGCGATCATCTCGGTAATAACATTCAAAGCACAGCAAGCAGGGCATGCACTCCACGCCGCGATGCAATTCCCGTTCGCTGTTCGGTTGGAGGACGCAATTGTGGCCTATGTTCGTTACGTGGGGAAGGCCTTGTGGCCATCGCATTTGGCGGCGTTCTATCCGCATCCTGGAGTATCAGTCAGTCTTTGGACCGTCGCCGCCTCGAGCCTTGTGCTGGCAATTATCACGGGCCTGACCGTTGTCTTTCGCAGTCGAAAATATCTTTTGATGGGCTGGTTGTGGTTTCTTGGCACCTTAGTTCCTGTCATCGGATTGGTACAAGTGGGAGACCAAGGGATGGCCGACAGGTATGCTTATGTTCCACTCATCGGCGTGTTTCTCATGTTTACTTGGGCCGCAGCCGACTTCTTTCAATCACAAAGAACCTCCCAGACCGTAAGCGCGGCACTGTCCTTCGGAATGCTACTGGCGCTCTTGTTGACTACAAATCGCCAAATCGGATATTGGTCGAGCGATACGAAGCTCTGGGCGCATACGCTTGCAGTCACTACGCGCAATGCCTTCGCCCATCGGCATGTAGGCATGGCCTTGATGCTTTCTGACGATACCGACGACGCGCTATGGCATTTTCGTGAAGCGGTTGCGATTAGCCCGGCCGACCCCATGAACTATGTCGATTTAGGACTATGCCTGCAGAAAAGTCATCAGTTCGACGCTGCGGTTGAACAGTATAAGAGGGCAATTAGTGTAACTGCGAATGCGGAAGAGCTCGCGGTTGCCTACACGAACTTGGGATCGGTTTATGAGCAGGCGGGCAACTATCCAGTAGCAGTTGAGCAGTATAAAAAAGCGATCGATCTTACCGGAGATCAGGAGCAACTCGCGACTGATTATACCAACTTGGGATCCGCTTACGATCAGGGTGGCAAATATCCGGAGGCGTACGAAAGTTATAACCACGCATTGCAATTGAACCCTAAGCTATTCAATGCCTATTTTGATCGAGGTCTCGTGCTTGAAAGGGAAGGGAAGATCGAGGAGGCCGTGACGGACTACCAGCATTCCATCGAGCTTCGGCCAACCGCCAGAGGATATCTCGAACTGAGTCGCGCCCTGCAACGGTTGAATCGGATTTCGGAGGCGCAAACTTCTTACGAGAAAGCCAGAGAACTTGCGTCCGATCCCAACCAGATTCAATAATCACAAGCCCGGAAAGCTCCGCCTTCGAATTCTAAAACTGGAATGCAAAGAGAAGTTTGCAGATGGGCTCCTCTCAAGGCTTGGACCTTTTGTGCTTGCGCGATAAGGCAGCTTTCAAGGCAGATATTTTCTGAGACTGGAACATTAGCGGGGATTCGGCAATATTCTAGTTGGGTGAGGGAGCCACCGAGTTTGGCGCAGATTGCGGCAGAGGGTTTGAAGTTTGTCCGGTACCTTGTCCCTGCCCGGGCAGGCCCGGAGCCACGCCGCCTAAGCCCCCCGAACCGGCAGTTGGGACACCGGGGTTTGCCGGGCCCTTTAGCTGGCCACTGAAATCGTTGTTCTGCAGATAAATGAAGAGCCAGTCGTCGTAATGGTTCTTACCGAAAAACTCGCGAATGCTTTCTTCCTTGCTTGTGCTGACAACTCCAAGGATGGGTCCTCCGCCGAGCGTTTGCTCGTCGGAGCCGGAGTCGGAATTGGTGTCAACAGGCGAGGATCCAGGCGAATTCAAATCTCCCCCAGCATCCGAACCGCTCGGTGGACTCTGCGGACCATCCGTCTTTTGAAGCCCACCTGGTGTCCCGTCAACGTTGCCAGGCCCGCCTTGTCCCTTCTGAACATCCTGCGCTGGGGGAGTGCTCTGCCCGGTTTGGCCCACAACCGATCCGTTGTTTGAACTGATGTCCATCTCGCGCAGGATTTTGAAGTCCTTCTCCCGGCCCGTGGCCCGATCCCTGGTCATCGGATCCTTGTAAAGTTTGCGAATGAAGCGCATGTCATTACTATTCTCCAGTTCCTCGATCCGCGTTGGATACCGGCCAAGTTTCCGGTGGAAGGTCTGAATCGCGCGCATGTAGGCTGTGCCGCGATGGCACAACTCTTCTTCCTTGTCGCGACGAAGCTGCTGCCCAATCTGGGGAAGCGCGACGACCATCGCAACCGTGAAGAGCGCGACGGCCAGCATTAGCGTCAGCAGGATGTAACCGGTCTGCTTCCGGTGGCGGCGCAATTTTGAGGTGGAGATATTCTCTAATCTTAAGGAGCGCGACATCATCACTCTCATGGAACCCGAATGGGTGACCTGCAAGCTGTCTCCATCCTGGAGATCATTACCACTGAGATACGGAAACTCCACCTCCACGTCGTCGGCGAAGTGCGGCAATACGCAACCGCGCCTCTCGATAAAGTTAGCACCGGCGAGAACAGAAACGTCCTCGCTCGACGCCGACCGGCGGCGCTGGGTGGATACGGGCGAACAAGTCCACTCGCAACACTAGGTCCGCCATATTGCTGTGATGTTTCCGAATTGTTAAAAAGCCATTAATTCTGTCCTCTCGGCCAGGAGAAAGAAATCTCGCCCAGGGCTATCGGCAGATTCGAGTGGGCCGTGACCAACGCGGCGCGAAAAACAGGAATTGGGTGCTGATAAGAATCGAGATCCTGCGGAGTGGCGAAATGGAGGTTAGAAATCTTACCTTTACCACACGGCTCACTGTTTCACCGGCTTGTCGAGCGAAGCCGGGGTTCCTACATCTGCTGTCACGCAAAATTCACACAAGCTTGTAACGGCTAGGGTTATTATGAGCGATTCACACAGGTTATCTCGCCACGGAACCGTCATACCGGAGACACAAGCGCATGGCTCGTGTGTTCAAAATTCTACTCTTTGCGCCAGCGATCGTAGCTCTCTGCATCTTCGCCGCCAGCTGTGGCTCAAGCTCAAGCACTGCTCAGTATCGGGTGGTTCAGGCCATTCCCGATGCTCCGGGGAACTTCGATGTCTCGGTTAACGGAAAAAATGTATTCACAAACGTAGCTTTCGGATCAACTGAGCCGACATTCGGATACCAGTCGGTGCCGGTGGGGAGTGACCCAATCGAAGTAACTCAGGCCAGTGCCTCCGTGATCAACAGCACAAGCATGAACCTGATCTCCGGGACCCAATCCACGGCGCTTTTGACGGGACTCTACTCTGACCCCGCTGCCTTTATTTTGCGTGACAATAATACCGCGCCACCGTCAGGCCAGGCAGAGCTACGAATTGTCTATGCATCCCCCAGTGCGCCGGCCAGCCTCGACGTCTACATCGTCTCACCCGGTATAGATATTACTCAACGCGATCCCACGATTTCTGCCCTTCAGTTCGGACAGCAGAGCGCTTACCAGTACCTTACGACACAAAAGAGCGGCAACGCGCAGATTACCGTGATCGTGACGGAATCAGGAGACCCGACCAAAGCTCAACTTGTTAATCAGACCTACACAATTTCTGTTGGGCAGATTCGCACCCTCGTGCTGGTGGACGCCATCGGGGGCGGCGCGATTTCATCGATTCCTTTGGAATTGAGTGATCTCAACTAGCCTCACAGCTTGTTGCGGAAGAATTTCAGCCGGGCAATCACCCGTGGAGTCGAGGCTGCAGTTACGAGCTGAAAATCAGTTTGCCACGGCATTGTCTGAGTCGTGGAACTTAATTTCTTAAGGAGACGGAACGATGAAACGAATTATCGCTGTGGCACTCTCGCTGGCGCTCGGTGGCGGAGTGATGGCAGCACAAAGTCAGCAAGGGACGGGCTCTACCACGACGGCGAACCGGAAACCCAAGAAATCCGAGCCGTCCACTTCTGCGCAGTTCGATGAACTGCACCAGGCGCTTGATGCCTTGCAACAGCAAATCAAGCATTTGAACGACGAAATGGAAAGCCGCGATCAAAAGATTCAGCAACTGGAGCAGCGCCTTGATCAGAGCCAAGCCGCTGCCGCTCAGGACCGGGCCAAGACCGAACAGGCGACGGCGCAAACAGCGGAACAACGGGAGACAGTGGTGGCGCTCAAGAGCGATGTCACTGACCTGAAGACCACTGTTACAAACACCGCGCAGAGCCTGCAAGAGACGCAGAAAAACGTGAACGCGTCGATAGAGAGCCCGATGGCGCTGCATTTTAAAGGGATCACGCTCACTCCCGGCGGCTTCCTGGCGGCGGAAGCGGTGTATCGCACTCGTGCGTTGGGGTCGGATATTAATACTCCTTTTAACAGCGTAAACCCGCCGGGCGCGGGTCAGAACGCGGTTTCTGAATTCTATGGTTCCGGCCGGCAGTCGCGCATCTCAATGCTGGCAGAGGGCAAGCTCAGCGCCGCCAGGCTTTTTGGCTACTACGAAGCTGACTTTCTTTCGGCGGGCGCGACCTCCAACAACAACCAGAGCAACAGCTATACCCTGCGCCAGAGGCAGGTTTGGGGTCAGGCTGCCCTCGACGACGGCTGGAGCTTCACCGGCGGTCAAATGTGGAGCCTGGTGACAGAAACTAAAAAGGGAGTCGATAACCGGACTGAAGCGACACCCTTGACCATAGATCCGGCATATAACGTCGGTTTCAGTTGGGCGCGGCAGTGGGGTTTCCGCGTAGCCAAGAACTTTGATAATCGTTTCTGGCTGGCGGCCTCGGTGGAAAATCCCCAGACGATCTTCGCTGCAACCGGCAATGCCGCGAACTTCGCCTTCGGTGGCCCCGGCACTACGGGTGGACTGTATAACTCGGGAGCCAACTACTCGTTCAATGCGATGCCGGACATCATCGTAAAGGCCGCGTTTGAGCCCGGCTTCGGCCATTATGAAATCTTCGCCATCGGGAGCCGCTTCCGCGACCGCATTTATCCTTGCGTGGAACCGACGCAAAACCCGTCACTTTGCGGTACCAGCTCTTCCACGGCAGGAGTCTATAACAATTCAAAGAATGGGGGAGGCGTTGGGGCAAACGCCCGCTTCACTGTCAAGCAGCTCGAGCTCGGGCTTCACGCGCTCTACGGAGAGGGTGTAGGCCGGTACGGCGCCTCCGGCCTGCCCGATGCTACCGTCAATCCAGATGGCACACTGGCGCCATTGCGCAGCTATCAGGGTCTGGCCACGTTGGAGTGGCACACGCCCAGGATTGATGTGTACCTCAATGGCGGCGAGGAATATGTTGGAAGGCACTATTCACAGGATGTGCTCGGCAGTGGGAATTGGGTGGGGTACGGGTCGCCATTCTTCAGCGACTCGAGTTGCTACACCGAAACCGCACCCTCGTCGGGCACCGGTTATGGTTTCGGATCTCTTGGAAGTAATTGCACTGCCAATACTCAATACACTCTGGAAGGCACATTCGGGTTCTGGGTGCGCGCCTACCACGGTTCTAAAGGAAGACTGCAAATCGGTCCGCAGTATTCCTACCTGATCCGAAACGCATGGTCGGGTTCCCTCACCTCGGGGGGAACGGGCCCCTTCGTTTCACCGCACGGAATCGACAACATGGTTATGACCTCTTTCCGTTACTACCTGCCGTAAAATTTTGGGACCCTCGCCCCGACGCTGCTTTTGCCAAAGGGCGAGGGTTCTCTCTGCTTCGGAGTCTTCAACGCAGAAGTCAGCAGGAGCGCCCATCCTTACTCGGGCAACGCGCCATTGCACTTCACTGGTGTTTCCTGCTTGCTCAAAGAAGGGTGCAACTTTCTCCTCGGTCGCGATTCCAAGATCTTCGACAAAGGCCTCGATTTCGCGGCGCGGGTCCGAGACCCGTCGTCCCGCCATTTTTTCAGGCCCTCGAAAGGAATTGGTAATTTGCTTTCATGGTCCGGTTAGGTCAGTGCTTCTCCCCTTGTTGAGCACTGTCAGAACCAGTCCCGCCGATCACAGGCCGGTCATTTTCAGCAGACGTTCCGGATACCGTTCACCCTCCACCGTGATTTTCGAGGCCGCGCCGTCGATTTCGCGCAGGTCGTCGGATGAGAGTTGGATTGCGACCGAACCAATGTTCTCATCGAGGCGGGACAACTTGGTCGTGCCCGGGATCGGAACAATCCACGGCTTCTGCGCCAGCAGCCAGGCGAGTGCGATTTGAGCCGGTGTCGCGCTTTTTTGCCTGGCGATCCTTCCGAGCAGATCGACAACCGCCTGGTTCGCCTTCAGAGCCTCTGGGGTAAAGCGCGGGAGACTGCTGCGGAAATCGGAGCTCCCGAACTTCGTATTTTCGTCCATCTTCCCCGTAAGAAATCCCTTTCCCAGAGGGCTGAACGGAACCAAACCAATTCCAAGTTCCTCAAGAGTGGGCAGCACTTCCGCTTCAGGCGTCCTCCACCACAAAGAGTATTCGCTTTGGAGTGCAGTCACAGGCTGAACGGCGTGCGCGCGACGAATCGTCTTTACGCCTGCCTCGGAAAGTCCGAAGTGCTTTACCTTACCGGCCTGGATCAGTTCCTTCACCGTGCCGGCGACGTCTTCTATCGGCACGTTCGGGTCAACGCGATGCTGATAGAGCAGGTCGATGACATCAACCTTCAACCGCTTGAGCGATCCCTCGACGGCCTGCCGGATGTGGTCGGGTTGGCTGTTCACGCCCGCCACTCCCGGCCGGTTGTCGCTGCCACTCAGATCGAACCCGAACTTGGTTGCGATCACCACGCGGTTGCGAAGGGGTGCGAGCGCCTCGCCCACGAGTTCTTCATTAGTGAATGGTCCGTAGACTTCGGCGGTGTCGAAGAATGTGACGCCGCGTTCGACGGCGGCGTGGAGAAGATCGGTCATCTCCTTCTTATCTTTGGGCGGACCGTAGGAGAAGCTCATGCCCATGCAGCCGAGGCCAAGAGCTGATACTTCAAGATCGCTTTTTCCAAGTTTGCGCTTTTGCATTGTTACTCCTTAAGAAGGTTTCTCTCATCCCAAGACCACAATTGTATTCGAAACAAACGAGCTTCTGGGGCCGGTCCCGCTCGCTTTTGCAGGCGACCGGGCGACGGTGCTAGACTGCGCGAATGGCAAGCAAAAAGAAGAATAAGAAGAAATCACCGAAACCGAAAAAGAGTGCCGGCAAGAAGTCGACGCCGGCAAAGCTGAAGGCGCAGAAGGGAAGAACTCCCAAGAAATCGACGAAATCGACAAAGAAGAAGAGTGCACCGAAAAAGCTGGTGGCGAAAGCGAAGACCGTCGTGAAGAGTGCGAAGAAAGAGCCCGGGGCGCAGGCCGCGGGCGCCAGCGAGGGTCGAAGAGGCAGTTCAGGGCGGCGTGCATTTACCCCCTCCTCCGAGATGCTGGGTCCGGGCTCGGCCGGGCAGTCCGGCGATTTGCAGGGATTGTCTGGAACCGAAGGCGCGGATTCGGAAAGCGTCGACGAGTTGATCGAGGAAGGGAACGCTTTCGAGGCTGGGGTGGTGGAGGGCGTCGAAGATTCCGGGAGGGGTGGCATGAAAGAGGTGCGGACTCGCGAAGTGCCGGAAGACGACGTGCCAGGCGAGTATTTGGACGAAGAGTAGAAGAGTAGAGGAACAACCTGCGCGGTAAGCGAGCTATGTCACGTGGCGTCGCTCGTCACCGTGGCACTCGCTTCGTCGTTGCCGCTGAACGACGGCTTCGGGACGTCGCTGACCTTTAGGTCGGCATACAGCATTTCATCCACACCTGGCCTTGCAATCAATCCTCACAGAAATTTGATTAACGCGTCCGTCGTTTCTTTCGGCTTTTCCTCGAGCACCCAATGGCCGCAGTTCTTAAGTACGACCATCGTAGCCTCGGTGGCGACCAATCTCATTTGTTCACCAAGCACCTGTCCATTGGCCTTTTCGCCGCCAATCGCCAGAACCGGCATGGTGAGCCTGGTCTGTGAGAGCTGCGCGAAATCCCTGGCCGCCTGCTGGAACGAAACGAAATACGCCCACCCGGCATGCATGCGCCCAGGGCGGGAGTAAGCCGCCGTGTAAGCTGCCCGGTCGGCTTCTGGAATAGAGTGCTTGCCATCCGCGGCGAAGTCGTTCCAGAAATAATCGAAATACACTCGCTCGCGCCCGCGCACCAATGCTTCCGGCGTCGGACCATTAAATCTGAAATGCCAAATGCCAGGGTCGTTGTAAACGCTCTCCCATCCCGCCACGCCGGGAAGAAACGCATCCAGTACCACCAGCTTTTCCGTTTCGGCAGGGAACTGAGCCGCATAAGCATAGGCGACCATCAGCCCAATGTCGTGCCCGACCACTCTTGCCTTCTCAACTCCGAGCGATTTTACCAGCGCATGGATGCGGATTGCGGCGCTCTTCATGTCCAAACCATTCGCCGGGATTTCGGAATCGCCGATTCCCGGCAGGTCGGGCGCGATCACCGTGAACTTCGCGGCCAACAGTGGAATAATCGGTCGCCACATGCGAGAGGTTTGCGTGTAACCATGCAACAGGACCACCGCCGGGCCGCGCCCTGCCGTCAGGTAGTGCAGCTTGACTCCGTCCACTTGAGCCATGCGCGAGACGATCGTGGGCTGCGCGGATGCCTTGGCCGAGATTGCAGCGGCAATAAGAATCAGTACGGCTGAAGCGGTGAACCGCTTGAAGATCAGTTTCATGAAACCTCCGGATAAAATTACCCCCGTGCAATTGCGGACGCCCTCCCGCCTTCCCGCATTATTGTTTCCACTCGAGCGGCGCAGTTAATCATTGCGCAGGCGCAGCCAAGTTCGCATCACGACATACAGTATTTGTTTGATAACCCGGAAGGCTTGGAGTTACGTAACTCTTTCGAGTTAGAGAGTCGAGCAGCGCTCAATCACACTCGCAGTAATTGGGCGTGCCGCAGCGTCCGCGATAAGGCCATCTCATCCCGAGCGCTATTGAATTACTTGATAGTGGTACGAAAAAAGCCCGAGTCTTAGGGATTCGCTTTGTCGTAGGACCATGTAGTCTACGCTTGGGAATCGAATGGTCGATAAGTGTGCCAATCCCGCGTGTTCCGCTCAATTCCGGCGGTTAGGAAACGGCAGACTATTTGCCTTCGAAAAAAGAGCTGTTGCCGGATATGACCGCGCCCCCTCTGCCGCAGAAAACGGTGCCGGCAGCACTTCACTGCTTTTCTGGCTTTGCGACACTTGCCGTTTGACGAACGCGCTGGTAGTGGATGCCGGCGGAAACATCTTTCTGCGAAGGCTTGAAGGACCCGTCGAAAGCGCGGTCATCGATGATGCAACGTTCAATGATGAAAGCCAGCTTTGGGCTAGATGAGAGATTATGCGAGCGACGAGCATCGCTGACCGAAACGCGGACAGCATTGGTGGCAGCGGGACAGGGTTAAAGATGAAAGGACTGTGTGTACGGCTCGACCGGATAGCCCATTGCCTTCCAGGCTGCCAGTCCACCTTTCAGAAACTTGATCCGCAGGAAATGCAGGGCGCGCGTTCGACGCAAAATGATCCGGCTGGTTTTATCGCTGGGGCAAGTACAGTAGATAATCGAGTCCTGTTCTTTCGGAATGAGCGTGGGGTTCTCAAGCACATCTTTCGGAGGAATCCTCTTCGCACCAGGAATGATCTCCGAATTGGCCAGCAAGTCCAGGGGCTGGCGCACATCGAACAACAGTATCTTTTGATTCGCGAGCAACGTGTGAAGCGCCTCGGGCGTGATGCTGTGCTCCTCGATGTCACGCTGGTCTGCCGTGCGCTTGCTCCAGATTGCTATCAACGAGCCGGCCACAACGGCGCAGATGACGGTCAGGATGACTGCCACTCGAATTCCTCCTTCGCACTTCCTGATAAGAGATTCCGCAGGCGACGAAAAGATTCTGTGGAATCTTCCTTTCAAGAAATGGTTGCATTCTGAGCCTCTAACGACTGCATCGGCCGCTGAATGCGCATGTTCGAGAGTGAATAGGTGAATCTTGCTCCGCAGTTGCAACACACCTGATAGGTTCGTCCGTCGATGGTGAAAACGCGGCTTAATTGGCCATGGTGGCAACCGAAGATGAAATCAAAAACATCTGCCAACGTAACCATAAAACGCTCCTTGTTTCCTGTTCACGCGCGTCCATGCCTGCACGTTTGGCAGTCTCGCACGACGCCAGCGAGAACGCATCACGGGATGCAGTGCTTTTTTCGTTCCACAGAAGGCTTGCGGAAACGTACCCCGTTCTGGGTAGAAGCCTGGGCGACCTAACGTGATAGAAGCGTCGGCTGACGAATATCGCCTGGCCCGGGAAGAGAGGAGAGAATCACGCCTAGTTAAAGTTGTAGCCTAGTTCCCACAAGAACTGGTGGTTGCCGTTACTCACGCCGGCATTGCCGATCTGGTAGCAGCCGTAGAAAGTGACCTTGGAAGTGATCTTCACGATTGCGCCGGGATCGACATAGCCCGCAGCCTGATTGCCGGTATACCACTCAGCCGCGACGGTGAGGCGCTTGTTCACCGGTTGCTCGAGGGTAAACTGTCCTCCCGCGCGCTGCGCGGGCGCAACCACATTCTTCGTGAATTCGTAGCCGCCGAAGCCGATTCGCGTTCCTCCGTGGAAGACTTTTGCGAACTCAGCGTAGAAGTAATTGCCCGCGTTGTAGTCGGTTTTGCGGGCCGCGAAAAATACGTCGTCTCCGGCGAAGAATGACCAGCCCGAAGCGCCGCCATCCCACAGCCTCCACTTCACCGTAGGGGCAATAATGTTTTGGCCGGAAGAGGGTTCGCTCAGGCCAATGAAATTCAGGCCAGCCTCAATGCGGTGGCCGAGTCCGACGACCACGCGGGGCTCGAAAGTATAAAACGGGTCAACCGGCCGGGCGGTGCCGTCGAGCTCGCCATAAATCTTGCCCTTGTCGAGGACATCAGGGCTGGGAACGTCGAAGACGGTCTCTTGCCCGAGCACCGGGAGAGCGAGAAATAGGAATACCGTTAAGAAAAATGCAAACGCCCTGTGCATGATCAGCTTAGAATAGAGAAATCGAGACCATCGAAGCCTATCACGCAAGAGACGGAGAGGAAGTTCTTCGGAGGTGTTTCTTAAGCGAACTTACAGTTGAATAATCCCGCGACGGGCGGCGATGGTCACGGCCTGTGTGCGATCGTTTGCACCCAGCTTCTCCATGATGTGCTTCATGTGGGCCTTCACCGTCTCTTCGGCGATGAAGAGCTTATCGGCGATGTCTCGATTGCGATTTCCGCCCGCGGTCTGCCTCAAAACATCAACTTCGCGTTCGGTGAGAACTTCATCGCCGAGATGTTCAGCCATTTTGGCTGCAATCTCCGGGGACACACGCTTCTTGCCGGCATGTACTTGCCGGATGACCTCTGCGATTTCCCGCGGGGGCATATTTTTCAGGATGTAAGACCGAGCCCCCGCCTGCAGCGCGTGCTGCACCGGGCCATCGCCCTCAAACGTGGTCATCATGATAATGCGGGCTTCCGGAAATTCCACTTGAATAGCGATCATCGCATCGATCCCACTCATATCCGGCATTCGGACATCCATCAAGGTAACGTCCGGTCGAAGCTTGCGAAACTGCTGAATGGCATCGCGGCAACTCGAAGCTTGTCCCACCAAAACCATGTCGCGCTGGCCCTTGATGACAGCCGCCAGTCCCTCCAGCAGCAAAGGATGATCATCGACGGTGAGAATGCGGATTTGAGCTAATGTTGTCATTTTGCCCCCCTGCGAATCAACTTGTCGATGCATTTCGGCTTCAGACTGGCGCACATTCCAATCGTCGACCACTCGTCTGCGGCGCGAATGCTATGTGAGCCGGTATAGACAATTCCACTTCCGTTCCGGCTGCGGCACGGCTCAACAACTTCAATTTTCCACCCATGCGTTCTGCCATATCTCCCATCCCGGTCAGACCCGTGTGACCATTGCTCCCCGAGCAGAGCAACTCCGGCGTTATACCCTTCCCGTTGTCGCGCACGGCAATGCGCAGCCGCCTTGGATCGTACTCAAGCTCAACCTCGACCTGGCTCGCCCCGGAATGCCGGAACGCGTTGAGCAACGCCTCACGCCCAATGCGACACGCTTCGGTCCGAATCAGCGGATCGAGCGCTCGCGACTTGCCCTCGATTATCATGCGGAAAACCACCTGCGCCCCCAGGGACAGTTCTTCCAGAACTTGCGAAAATGCGATTTCAAGGTCGTCGGTGATAGGCGAATCCCGAGCGATTTTCTCAGGTCCGCGATCACGCTGATGGAAACGAGCAATCAGTTGCTGGCTGGCTTGGTAAAGATTGTTGAAATGCATTGCGACCCCCTCAGATCCCGAATTGGCGGAGCTCCCATTAGCCCGCCGCGTTTACTTGCCTAATCCCGCGTCTTTTCCAGGTCGATCCACTGCCTGATATAGGTTGGGCAATTCTCCAGCTTTATCTTCTCCGCCTCGCATTTTGCCAGAAACGTGATGGCCTCGCGGTCGATTAGCGTGACTTCCTGCAAATCGAGGGCGATACTGCAACCACCTTCTTCCAGAGCAAAAAGCCGTTGCAACTCGGCAACGTGCTCGATGCTGACTCTGCCGGCCAAGGTAAAGGTGACCCCTCCGTTCGATGAGCGCTGAATTCTCAGCATGGCTCTGGGAGACTGACGAGGATCCTCTTGCAATGGGCGTTCCACATTTAACAAATTGAAAACAAAGCTAGTTGCGCCATTTTCGGGCTGGCGGTATTCGCGAATTAGCGAAAAATTCGCGAAAACATGGCGACTTAGGGCGCGTACATCCGAGGTGGCGGGTCGACTCAGGCTCTCTTGAAGCGGTACTTATTGATCTTAAGCGTTCGGATCCGTGACTCGAGTGTGGAGGGGGGCACGCCGAGTTGGGCGGCTGCGCCCCAAGGACCGGAAACTCGGCCTTGCGCCTCTGCCAAGGCCGCCTCGATCGTTTCCTTCTCCTCAGCGGGCGATCGTTTTCCCATCGACTTCCCTGGATCTTCCTGCCGTGGCGGCGAAGCCCCGTGGGAAAGCCAGCCTTGATCGACAGAAAACACTTCCGTTTCAGAGACTACGACCGAGCGCTCGATGACATTCTGCAGCTCGCGGATATTCCCCGGCCAGGAATACGACTGTAATAGCTCTAGCGTTTTCTTCTCGATGCTGCGTATTTTCTTTCCTGCTTTTCTTGAATAGCGGTTGATGAAGTATTCGATCAACATGGGGATGTCCTCCTTGCGCCCGCGAAGGGGCGGAACCTCCAAGGGGATCACGTTTAGACGGTAAAACAGGTCGCTTCGGAAGGCGCCCGAAGCAATGGCCGCTTGCAAGTCGCGATTGGTCGCAGCGATCACCCGCACGTCGGCACGGATAGACTGGTCTCCCCCAACCCGCTCGAACTCCCGCTCCTGCAAAACCCGCAGCAGGGTAATCTGCGTTTCCATCGGAAGCTCACCGACTTCATCAAGAAAGATCGTGCCCCCCTCGGCAAGCTCGAAGCGGCCGAGGCGCCGCTGCAGAGCTCCGGTGAAAGCTCCCTTCTCATGCCCGACAAACTCGGAGGCGATCAGCGATGTAGGGGTAGCCGCACAATTTACCGTGACAAAGGCTCGGGAAGAGCGTCGAGACCGCTTATGGATAGCACGAGCGATGAGCTCCTTGCCGGTACCGGTCTCACCGATCAGTAGAACGGTGGAATCCGAGGGAGCCACTTTGCTCACGCGCGCCAGAAGCGCTTGCAGGGCCGGCGAATCCCCCACGATTTCCTCAAACATGGACGCCTTGTCGACTTCATCGCGGAGAGCAATGTTCTCCCGGTAAAGCCGGTCTCGCAGAAGTTTGATTTCCTCGAAAGCCTCCTTCAAAGCGTCGTGCGCGTTACGCTGTTCGGTCACGTCGATGACGGTGCCGACAAATTCGATCACCCGGCCGTCATCATCGGTGACGGGGTGAGCGACGCTGCGAACGTACTTCACCGAACCATCGGGCAGCATGATGCGGTAGTTGTATTCCGCCTCGCGGCCCGCAAGCAGCGCGGCGTCGACCGGTTCGATGGTCGGGCGATCCTCGGGATGGATCCGCTGCAGAAAGATCTCCGATGTCGGGGTGGTCGTTTCCTCCAGACCGAAAATGTGAAATGTCTCCTTCGACCAGAAAAGTTGCCTGGTGCGAACGTTCCAGGCCCAACTGCCGGAGTGGCTGAGCCGCTGCGCTTCCGCCAAATATGCCTCTTTCGTGCGCAGCGTCTGTTCCGCGAGCTTGCGATCCTCAATGTCGGTCGCCGTTCCGTACCACTTCACAATCTCTCCGCTTTCGTCGCGCAGGGGAACACCGCGATGCAGGAACCAGCGGTACCGCCCATCCGAAGCTCTTCGCACCCGCGCTTCATTCTCAAACGGCTGGCCGGTAGCCAGCGACGTGCGCCACTTTTCAACCTGAACGTCAACGTCTGCTGGATGAAACGCCGCTTTCCAACCGCTTCCCGAGGTGTCCTGCGACGAGATCCCCGTATATTCCTGCCAGCGCTGATTCGCGAAATCGTTAGCCCCGTCGGGCTGCGTAGTCCACGCCATCGTGGGAATTGTTTCAATGACATCGCGAAGGCGCTGTTCACTTCGGCGCAAGGCCTCTTCGGCGCGCCGGCGCTCGATCGCAATCACGGCAATATGCCCCGCCGCCTCGATCAATTGCAGATCGCTGCTGTTCGGGCTTCGGGGCCCGGTGTAGTACATGGCGAAGGTGCCGAGTACCTCGTGATTCCTCGAAATAAGCGGCTGCGACCATGACGCACGCAGCCCGTGACTTAAAGCAAGGTCGCGATAATCGACCCATAAGGGGTCATTGGCGATATCTGAGGTGATGACACGTTTCTTGAAAAATGCAGCCGTTCCGCACGAGCCCGCGCGCGGTCCGATCTCTCTTCCCGCGATGGCCTGAGTCCAGCCCAAGGGTACCTTCGGCCCCGCCGCCGGCCAGAGTCGCCTGCCATCGGGGCCCATCAGCAGAACCGACGAAATAACCTGAGGAGACTGGGCTTCAATAGCGGCACACAGATCCTCCAGAATCGCTGTAAGGCTGGCGCCGCTGGCGATCATTTCCAGCGACCGCTTCTCGGCCGCCAAAAGGGATTCCGCCTGCTTGCGCTCGGTGATGTCGGTTATCGATCCTACGAATTCAAGGCTGCCCGATGCATCGCTGTGATGACTCGTAATCCGAAGGTGCTTGATCGAACCATCCGGCATCAGCAGCCGGTGTTCGAAATCAAAATCCTTCCGATTCTGTATACCAGAATCAAGGATCTGCTGGACGCGTTGCCGGTCTTCCGGATGAATTCGTTCAAGGATCCGTTCCAGGGTAAGTTCGGTCTCCGGTTCGAACTCGAAAATCCGAAACGTCTCTTCGGACCAGTAGATTTTCCCGCTCGAAATCTGCCAGCCGAAGCTGCCTGTGTGGCTTAGCCTTTGCGCTTCGGCTAAGTAGGCCTCATTCCGGCGTAGCGCCTCCTCGGCCCGCTTGCGCTCGGTTCTCTCTTTGGCCTCACCGAGCGCTCGCCGCATCGATGGCACAATTCTCGAAAGGCCGGTTTTAAAGACATAATCCGTCGCCCCCAACTTCAGAGCCTCAATGGCAACCTCTTCGCCTAAGGTCCCGGTCACGAAAATAAACGGCGCCTCAGGACGGAGTTCCTTGGCAATTTTCAGTGCGGAAATGCCGTCAAAGGAGGGAAGAGTATAGTCGGCGAGGATCAGGTCAAACGTGCTCCGCACCAGCGAATCAACAAAGTCGGACTCAGTTTCAACCCGAGTTATGTGGCAAGCAACATCTTCAGCCTCGAGTGTCGCCTGCACCAGCTCTGCGTCCCTGAGGTCGTCTTCAAGATAAAGAATTTGCAGAGCAGAGTTCACAGTTGATTTGAGGTCCAAAGTTTGAGGCCTACCGGCTGCTGTGTAAACATGGAAGGCATCTGCGGTCGAGTGAGTTACTGGCATAATAGACTTTTGCCACGAGCGATTGGTTCATTTATTTCTTATGCTTCCCGGCGGGGCTTCGTTGATAATCGCCCAGAACACCCCGAGTTCTTTGATGGCGTTCACAAACTCGTGAAAATCTACGGGCTTTACCACGTAGGCATTCACTCCAAGTTTGTAGCTCGCTACCATGTCCCGCTCCTCACGCGAAGACGTGAGAATGACCACCGGAATCATCTTCAGGCGCTCATCCGATTTAATCTGCTGCAGCACTTCCAGGCCGTCCACCTTGGGCAACTTCAGATCCAGCAGCAGGACGGCCGGATTCTCGCTGGTGCGCCTCTGGAACTTTCCTCGGCAAAATAGATAATCCAGCGCTTCCTCGCCGTCCACCGCGACTACCACCTCGTTGCTGAGGTTGTATTCCTCGAGAGCAGTCATGGTGAGTTCCACGTCCCTTGGATCGTCCTCAACCAGCAAAATGCGCCCTATGGTGGGCATGATTTCAAGCTCCTATGGTTTGGGTAGTGAAAGATAAAAGGTTGCGCCGCCGCCTACCAGACCCTCAGCCCAGACCTGGCCTCCGTGGCGATGAATAATCCGTTGCACCGTGGCCAGCCCAATACCGGTTCCTTCGAACTCTTCCGTCCGATGAAGACGCTGGAACACGCCGAACAACTTGTTGACATACTTCATGTCAAAACCCACTCCGTTGTCCCGGATGAATACCACCATCCCGTCTTTTTTTTCCTCTGTGCATCCTATCTCAATCTCGGGCCGCGAGCTCTTGCGCGTGAACTTGATCGCATTAGAGATAAGGTTGACGAGCACCAGCTTGAGCATTGAGCGGTCTCCGTAAAGATCGGGGAGCGTGCCGATTCTCCAGGCAATGTTACGGCCGTCCGTTTCCTGCCACAATTCGCTTTGCACTTCTTTTACCAGCTGTTCCAGGCTGACCATGGTTTCGCGAGTCTCGGCGCGGCCGATGCGTGAAAACGCCAGAAGATCGTCGATCAGGGTGCCCATCCGCTTGGCCGATTCCAGGATGGTCGCCATATAACGGCGGCCCTTTTCATCCACCACGGCAGAAGCGTTTTTTTGCAGCAACTCCGTGTAGCCGGCGATATGACGAAGCGGGGCGCGCAAATCGTGCGAGACGGAATAGGCGAACGCTTCCAGTTCCTTATTGATGGCCTCAAGTTCGGTGGTTCGTTTACCCAGTTGCTGGTTGAGTTTCCGGACTTCTTCTTCTCCACGCTTGCGTTCCGTGATGTCGTTGTTGGTCTCGAGGACCGCGACCGGTTTTTTTTCCTCGTTCCGCCGCAGAGACCATCGGCTCGACACCACGACTTCGGTCTGGTCGGCTTTTACGTGCTTGAGTTCGCCCTCCCAGCGTCCAGCCCGCAGCAACTCAGCGCTGATTTCCTCGATCGGCGCTGGAAAAACAGTCCGCAAGAGATCGTGAGAGCGCTTTCCCACCGCCTGCTCCGGCGTCCAGCCGTATAGCTCCTGCGCGCCGCGATTCCAGTAGGTGATGATGCCGCCCATGTCACGGACAAAAATCGTGTCATGCGTGAGGTTGAGCAGGCTGGCCTGCTGGGTTCGCACTTCTACTTCCTTCTGAAGTTCATCGCGGGACCGCAGAAGATCCCGCTCCGCGCGATGGCGGATCGCGCTGAACCAGGTGAGAAGTGAAGCAAATGATACGAAAATAGCGTAGTACGGGAGATCGGAACCCCGAATGTAGAGGCTGTAAAGAGGCTCGGTGAAGAAGTAATCAAAGGCTATGCTCGACAGCGCGACCGAAACGACGGCGGGCCCGACCCCCGCGTACCACACGGTTAAGGCGATGGAAAAGAGGAAGAGGGGGAATTCCACGCCGCGGAATTGATAGCGCTCGAGGAAAAGCGCTATCCCAAGGGCGATGGCGACGGAGAGGACTGCTAGACCGTAGCGCTGGATCGGGGATGGGATCTTCGCCAATGAGGCTTTCCAATGCGACATAGGTCGCTCATGACGATCGCTGCTGATCTTTCGGTACCGAATTGGCAAAATAACATACCGAATCGCGTCCCGTCACTCTTAGTTAGCCTGTTCGCTCGCCGGACGTTGAGCCTGCCCCGCAAGCTTGGCACCCGCGTGTTGAGTAACTGTCTCCGGATACCTCAAAGGTGTTATTCCCTCCCCCACCTTCCGTGGTAGCCAAAAAACACTGCATGTCGGGATGTTTTCTCTATGGGGGTGGGCGAAAGTCCATAGCACAGGCCGAACTGAGTCATGGTATCGAAGAAGAAGGGGATTGCGCGGTAAAGGCAACTGCCCGGGGAAGATGAACATGCTCTCAAAATACAAACTGTGGATAGGCGGGGCGCTGTGCTTGCTCGTCATCGGCTTGATTGTTGTTGCGATCTACCCGAAGGGTGTATCCGGAGCGCCGCCTGGTGCCCCGCCGCTGGTTGAAGTGGTGCAGGTCGAGCAGAAGGACGTTCCGATCTTTGGCGAATGGATCGGCACGCTCGACGGGCTCACCAACGCCGATGTCAGAGCGCAGGTTACAGGATATCTGCTGCGTCAGGGCTACCAGGAAGGCGCGTTCGTCAATAAGGGTCAGCTACTCTTCGAGATTGATCCTCGTCCATTTCAAGCTGCTCTCGACCAGGCTGAAGGACAGTTAGCGCAAGCCCGAGCGCAACTCGCTACCGCAGAAGCTGTCCAAGGCAGAACTCAGCTTGATGTCGAGAAGTACGCTCCGCTGGCCAAACAACAGGCCGCGAGCCAGCAGGACCTCGACAATTCGGTTCAGAACAACCTGGCTGCCAAGGCCACAGTCGAATCAGCTCGCGCCCTCATCAAAACCGACGAGGCCGCCGTTGAGACTGCCAAAATCAACCTCGACTTTACCAGGCTCGTCGCGCCCATCGAAGGCATCGCCGGGCAGGCTCAGCTTCAGGTAGGCGCCCTGGTCAATTTAGCCAGCGGCCCCGTTACTTCCGTCTCTACTGTCGACCCCATCAAGGTTTATTTCACGGTCGGCGAGCCTCAGTACCTGGCATGGAGAAAACGCTTCCCCACGGAGACTACCAGGGAAGCGGCTGACAAGAATCTCCACCTGCAGCTCATTTTGGCCGACGGCTCAACCTACGCTCACGAAGGCAGATTCTACTTTGCCGACCGCCAGGTCAATGAGAGTACCGGGGCCATCCGCCTTGCCGGTCTATTTCCTAACCCCGGCAATATTCTACGTCCCGGCGGCTACGCCAAGGTTCGCGCCGTTATCCGAATGCAACAGAATGCATTGCTCGTGCCTCAGCGTGCCGTCACCGAGCTGCAAGGCAGCTATCAAGTCGCAACGGTGGACGATCAGAACAAAGTGAGCATCCGCTCGGTGAAGGTCGGCGACCGTGTCGGTAGTGAGTGGGTAATCGACGAGGGACTTAAGCCCGGCGAAAAGGTTATTTCTGAGGGCGTGCAGAAGGTGCGTCCGGGCATGGTGGTGAATCCCAAGCCTTTCGCCGCGGAAGCGACGGGAAAGTAATCCAATGTCAAAGTTTTTTATCAACCGTCCCATCGTAGCCATGGTGGTTTCCATCGTCCTGGTGCTGGTTGGCACCCTCACCATCCTGACCTTGCCGGTGGCGCAGTTTCCCAGCATCGCTCCGCCCGAGATTCAAATTCTGGCCACCTACATCGGGGCCGACGCGCAAACCCTGGAACAGGCGGTTGCCACTCCCATCGAACAGCAGATGAGCGGCGTGGACAACATGAATTACATGTATTCGCTGAATGCAACCGGTAACAATACCACCAGCCTGGTCGTGGATTTCGACGCAAAAACCGATCCCAACACCGATTACATTCTCGCGCAGAGCCGTGAAACCCTGGCGGCTTCTCAGCTTCCCATCGACGTGACGAATTATGGAGTGACTGTTCGAAAGTCCGTAACCGCTCCCCTCACGTTGATCGCGGTGTACTCGCCCCATGGAACATATGACGCGAACTTTCTGGCGAACTATGCCTACATCAATCTTGTTGATCCTATTCTGCGTTCGCCAGGCATCGGTAACGTTCAGGTGTTCGGCTCCGGCCAATATGCGATGCGGCTATGGGTAAAGCCCGACACATTGGCCAAACTTGGCGTCACCGTTCCTGAAATCGTCAGTGCCATTCAAGCGCAAAACACCGTGAACCCGGCTGGGAAAGCAGGCGGCGAACCGGCCCCGAAGGGCCAGGAATTTACTTATACGGTACTGGCGCAGGGCCGGCTGATCTCCCCGGAACAATTCGGACAGATCGTCGTCCGCGAGACCCCAGACGGGGGAACCGTCCGGCTCCGCGATGTCGCTCGAATGGAGTTGGGTTCGCAGGACTATAGCGTTGCTGGCCGCTATAACGGAAAGCCGAGCGCCGTCATTGCCACCTACCAACTGCCGGGGTCGAACGCAGTGGATGCGGCCGCGGCCGTCAATAAGCTGATGGCCAAGATGAAAGAGCGCTTTCCGGAGGATCTGGATTATGTGACCGCGCTGGATACGACGCGCGCGGTCACGGAGGGCATGAAGGAAATCGTCGTGACCCTTGTGATCGCGCTCGCACTCGTGATCCTCGTGGTCTACATCTTCCTGCAGAGCTTGCGCGCCACCTTGATTCCACTTCTCGCCGTACCGGTCTCACTGGTCGGCACGTTTGTGTTTTTCCCGCTCTTCGGTTTCTCCATCAATACGCTCTCTCTCTTTGGCCTGGTGCTCGCGATCGGCTTGGTCGTCGACGACGCCATCGTCGTGGTCGAGGGCGTCGAACGCCACATCGAGGAGGGCCTGACGCCGAAAGCGGCAGCGTTAAAAGCCATGGAAGAGCTTTCTGGTCCCGTGGTCGGCATCGCCCTCGTTCTCTCGGCAGTCTTTGTGCCGACGGCCTTTATTCCAGGAATCACCGGCAAGCTCTACCAGCAATTTGCGGTCACGATCGCGATCTCCGTTTTACTTTCTGCGTTCAATGCGCTCACGCTCAGCCCCGCGCTCGCGGCACTCCTGCTCAAGCCACGGAAGGAGAGCCATGGACTCTTGCGGAGATTTTTTGATTGGTTCAACCGCGTCTTTGACCGCGCCACTGACGGTTACGTACGCTGGAGCGCAGTATTGCTCAAGAAGACCGTCGTTGTAGTTGTGTTGCTTGCGGTCTTTTGCGTGGCCGGCTTCTTTTTTGCCAGCAAAATCCCCTCCAGCTTCCTTCCTGACGAAGACCAAGGCTACGCCTACGTCAATGTGCAGCTACCGAACGGGTCATCGCTCGAACGCACGACGGCGGTATCGGCGGATGTGGAAAAGATTTTGATGAATACGCCGGGGGTTCAGCAAGTTACCGGCTTCGTCGGCTTCAGTTTGCTCAGTTTTGTTCGCACCAGCTACAACGCGACCTTTTTTGTGAACTTCAAGCCCTGGGACGAACGTAAGACGAGAGCCGAGCAATTTCAATCGCTTAAGGTACATCTCAACCAGCAGTTGAGCAAGTTGCCGGCTGCTGTTGCCTTCGGTTTCTCTCCGCCCGCCATTCCGGGCGTCGGCACCGCGGGCGGATTTACCTTCATCCTCGAGGACCGTTCGGGCAGCGATATTCAGTTCCTGGCCAAGAACCTCAGCACTTTTCTTGACGCTGCCCGAAAGCGACCGGAGATCGCCAGCCTCAGCACCACTTTCCTGGCGAGCGTGCCGCAGGAATTTGTGGACGTAGACCGCGACAAAGTGCTGAAGCAAGGCGTGGCTCTCAACGACGTCTATCGTACGATTCAGGCCTTCATGGGCGGCTACTTCATCAACTACTTCAATCGCTTTGGCCGGCAGTGGCAGGTATACATCGAAGCGGAAAACGATGACCGGGCCAAAGCCGAAAACGTCGGTCAGTTTTATGTCCGCAACAACAAGGGAGACAATGTCCCTCTCTCCACTCTTACCACCATCAAGCCGCGCCTCGGTCCGGAATTCACTTTGCGCTTCAATGAATATCGATCGGCGCAGATCAATGGTAGCGCTGCGCCGGGCTACAGCGCTGACCAGGCCACGGCAGCTCTCGAAGACGTTTTCAAACAAACGATGCCGAGCGAGATGGGCTTTGATTATTCGGGCATGTCCTTTCAGGAGCAGAAAGCGCGCCAGGGAGTGCCGCCCGCGGTGATTTTCGGACTCTCTCTACTATTCGTCTTTCTTATTCTGTCGGCGCTATATGAAAGCTGGTCGCTGCCCTTCAGCGTGCTGCTCAGCACTCCGGTGGCAATCTTCGGAGCCTTCGGAATACTTTGGCTGCGCCGCGTGTTGCTTGGTCTTTTCCTGCCGCCCTACCTGGTTCAGATCGAGAGCGACGTCTACTCGCAAATCGGATTGGTCATGCTGATCGGCTTGGCCGCGAAAAACGCGATTTTGATCGTCGAATTTGCCAAGGATGAGTACGAGAAAGGCAAGCCTTTGGCTGACGCCGCGCTTGAAGGAGCGAGACTCCGTCTGCGGCCGATTCTGATGACCTCTTTCGCATTCATTCTCGGCTGTGTGCCGCTGTGGACAGCGAGCGGAGCCGGCGCGGTTGCCCGCCAGATCATGGGCACGACGGTGATCGGAGGCATGATGGCCGCCAGCCTGATCGGAATCTTCTTCGTGCCTGCAATCTTCTATCTGGTCGAGAAATGGTCGGGCGCCGGTGCGCAGAGCGTTGCCACCACGCTACCGGGAACTCCTGCGCCTGCGGCAGGAGATTGAAATGCTCCACGTGCCGGAATCGCAAGACGGACGAGCAGCGGAGATAGTCATGAAAAAGTTGGCGCCATTAACGCCGGTGATCCTGTTTGCAATCGCGGCATCGCTTTTAATGCCTGGGTGCATGGTCGGTCCGAATTATCACCGGCCCGTCGTTCAGACTCCGGGCGTATACCGTGATCCCGGCGCAGACCCGCAGACGCAGGCTCAGGCCGCGTCCTTCGCCGACCTTCCCTGGTGGCAGGTTTTTCAGGACCCGCAACTGCAGGCCCTCATCCGCACAGCTCTGAAAGAGAATTACGATCTGCAACTGGCAACGGAGCGCATCAGCGCTGCGCGCGCTCAGGTCACCATCACACGTTCGAGTTTATTTCCGCAGGTGCAGGGGGATGCTAACTTCGCCGGCGGAAAAGACCCAACCACGCAGGCCAAATACAACATTCTTGCTCTTACGGCTGATGCAACATTTCAGTTGGACCTTTTCGGCCGCCTGCGGCGCGCCACTCAGGCCTCGCGCGCCCAACTGCTGGCCACCGAAGATGCGCGGCAGACCGTCATACTCACCCTCGTCAGCGATGTGGCAAGCGACTACTTCACGCTCCTGCAACTGGATCTCGAGTTGCAAATCGACCGCGATACGGTGCAGACCCAACAAGATTCCGTCAAGCTGACACGGTTGCGGCTCGACCACGGCGTTGCCACCAAACTGGATGTGCTGCAAGCCGAGCAGGTGCTCGATACCGCCAATGCGCAGATTCCCGACCTTGAAAGACAAATCGGCCAGGAGGAAGACGCGATCAGTATTCTCCTCGGACATTATCCTGATGGCGTGCGCCGTGGGCTGCCGTTGGCCGGGCAGCCGCTGCCTCCGGAAGTGCCGCCGGGCATGCCATCAACGCTGCTTGAGCGGCGTCCGGATATTCGCCAAGTCGAACAAAATCTGATCGCCGCCAACGCCGAGATCGGCGTAGCCAGAGCTGCGTTCTTTCCCCAGATTTCCCTCACCGGCAGCGGAGGAGGCGCATTCGGTCGCAGCAGCCTCCTCACCAGCCTCCAGCCTTCGCAGACCGGAGTCTGGTCCTACGGCGCCCAGATCAGTCAGCCTATTTTTACCGGAGGCGCCCTGCGTGGCAATTTGAAACTAGCTGAGTCGCAACATCGCCAAGAGTTGATCGCTTATCAGCAGGTTATCCAGTTGGCCTTCCGCGATGTTTCCGATGCTCTGATCGGTTATCAGAAACTTCATCAAGTCCGCGTCGCGCAAGAAATAACGGTCAAAGATTTGCAGGATACGGTTGACACCTCCCTCGTGCGCTATCGCGGGGGCATCACCACTTACCTCGAAGTCCTCGACGGGCAACGCTCGCTCTTCGAAGCCGAGCTCAGTCTTGCCCAGGCCCGCGGCAACGAGTACCAGAGCCTGGTGCAACTTTACAAAGCGCTCGGCGGAGGCTGGCAGCAAGGTCCGGGCTCCCAGAGCCCCCACAGCCCTCCGCTTCAGTCACAGAACCTTACCCCTCATTAGCGGCAGGTTCCTGACGGAACGTCCCGGATGGCCTTCCCCCGTCATTCGCAAAGCCTTGCCCTTGAATCAACTCTTTGACAAATGTCAAACCATGAGCGGGCAAAGTCCCTGGGGTTATCCCGGCCTCCTTGTTTGCCCAACTTAGCGGTGCTGACGTTGCCACATAACTTGCCTTCTTTTTTTGAAGAAGAAGGTTTGAGGAAACGTAACCTCTGGGCGACTTGCGTCATCCAAGAAAAAACGGCAGTAAAACCGCTTCAACGACAGTCGCTATAGGAGCAGACGCTTATGGCTACAGCTGCAAGATTCCGTA